>ERZ1026792.61-NODE-61-length-125081-cov-4.916321_pt1 | contig 125081 bp, 110 predicted proteins | sample MGYA00520884_ERZ1026792 | MGnify/ENA primary metagenome ERZ1026792 (study PRJEB33270, sample SAMEA104284473) | anaerobic digester metagenome | biome: Anaerobic digester microbiome; feature: mesophilic sludge digester; material: Anaerobic digester biomass | place...
TAACCGCAGTAAGCCCTTCTCTAATATCTTCACCGGAAGGACTAACCTTTTCATTTTTAAGCAGATCGGCATTTTTGATGTAGGTATTCACGGCACGCGTTAAACCGCTTTTAAATCCGCTTAAATGAGTTCCCCCTTCAGTAGTATTAATATTATTGGCAAAACTGAAGATATTTTCCTGATAACCCTCGTTATATTGCAGCGCTACTTCAAATTCCATTCCTTCTTTTATGCTGGAAATGTGTATCGGATTGGGAAAAAGCGGTTTTTTGTTTTGATTTAAGTATTCCACAAAACTTTTTATTCCACCCTCATATTTAAAATCATGAGTGCGACCACTGCGTTCATCTTTTAAAATAATCCGCAATCCATTGTTTAAAAAAGCCAGTTCTCTTAAGCGGGAAGTTAAATAATCAAAACTGAATTCCGTTGTTTCAAAAATCAGCGGATCGGGACGGAAAGTTACTACTGTTCCTGTTTTGTTGGTTTCTCCCAAAACCTTTAATTCGGTTACCGGAAGACCTCTTTCAAAGCGCATAAAATATTCTTTGCCGTCTCTGAAAATATTCACTTCCAGAAATTCGGAAAGCGCATTTACGACAGAAACGCCAACTCCATGCAGTCCTCCAGCAACTTTATAGCTTTTATCGTCAAATTTCCCGCCTGCATGCAGGACTGTTAAAACTACCTGCACTGCCGGAACTCCCATATCTTTTTGAATGTCCACAGGAATTCCGCGTCCGTTATCTTCCACTTTAATATTTCCTTCAGTGGTTATGGTGCAAATAATTTCATCGCAAAAACCTGCTAATGCTTCGTCTATGGAATTATCTACAACTTCGTAAACGAGGTGATGCAAACCGCGTTCACTTGTGCCTCCAATATACATTGCCGGTCTTTTACGGACAGCTTCCAGACCTTTCAGCACTTTAATGCTGCTGGCTGTATAGGTTGAGCTTTGCATAATTTATTATCTCCTATAATCTTATAAATATAATTAAGAATTTTTTTCCAGATAGATGAACCCTAATGGAATTTGAATTCTTAATTTGTTGCCACAGTAAATGATATAGTGTTATTGTCAAGCACTTTCTTTAACTATTATCTGTTTATAATACTTTATTTTTCAATATGTTATAAAACCTGTTTTTTTCTTTGTTCCGGAAGGTCTATAATCGCCTTTTTTGCCCCCTTTTTTTCTAATTATTTTTCTCCTTTCCAGGTTAATGTGCTGTCTTTATTAAATTTGCTTTTCTTCCTTAATTGCATTACCTACCCATTGCTCACCTATTACGGATGGCATCCGTATTGGGTGAGCAATGGGTAAGCAATGCTACTTGGGATGAAACTATAACTTCAATAAATAGAGATGATTATATGTCTTCTGTTGTAATCTGCAATTGTTATAATTCTGATACCATTTATAATTTGGTTGGAAGTGAAATATTTTGTAGCAAGTAGTTTTCTGGAAAGTAGGTGAAAATTGAAGATAAAATATCCATAGCTGAGAAAGCTTGAATTTAACAAGGAATTTATGGTTTCCTTACGCTCAATATATCGCCTTTTAAAGCAATAAAAAATCTTAAACTTCTAACCTTTCTAATTCTTATTTCTTATTCTTATCTCTATATTGATGTTACGATTACCTCTTGGCAAATACTCATCTATTATTGTTCCTGTAGGATGAGAAGGATTATATGGTTGGGATAAATTATATAACTTAATCAACCCGTATCCTGCAAGAATGATTAGAATTATGAAAACCATTTTTTGTTTACCTCTAATTTATAATATATACTTTTCTTAACTCATGGCAACAAAAATAATTGCCGGAACTATTATATTACAAGTGAACGACGGGGACATCGTTCTTCCGGAATTTTTGAACGACGGGGACATCGTTCTTCCGGATCGTTGACGTCCCCGTCAACTTCATAGTGGTCCGGTTTATTATCAATTCTTTCTGTCTGCGGATTTCAGAGGGTTTAGGAATATGAATCGGTTCTCCAGTTTCATAATCTAAACCAGTATAATACATACAAGTGGAAATTGTCATTGGTGTAGGAGTAAATTCCTGCACTTGTTCCACGCTTAATTTATTTTTTCTTAGCCAGTAATGCAGTTCAAGAGCATCATCCATATTAGTTCCAGGATGACCAATTATTATGTAAGGAATGATTTGTCTTTTCAATCCAGCTTTTTGGGTGTAGAAATAAAACTTTTTACAAAACTTTTCAAAAATATCAATCTGCGGTTTGTTCATCAGGCGTAAAACCTTCGGAACAGAATGCTCTGGAGCAAGTTTTAACCGACCTCCTGTATATTTAGTGGCAATTGCCTCAATATAACTTTCATCATTTATTGCCATATCATAACGAATTCCGGAGGCAATAAACAAGTGTTTAATATTGGGTAAATTGCTTATTTTATCAAGTAATTTCACCTGAATTGAATGATTTATTTGTAAATTAGGACAAATATCGGGAACCAAGCAGGAATTTCTTTTGCAGGTTTCAGGAAAACCCAATCTGCAAAAAGAAGCATACATATTAACTGTAGGACCTCCTACATCGGAAATTGTGCCGGTATGTTTTTGTGCTTCCTGCAGCAGAGATTTTTCTGATCTGGACTGAATGTTGCGTCCCTGATGACAGGCAATAGCACAAAAATTACAACCACCATAACATCCGCGATGAGAAGTAATTGACTCCTTAATTTGTTCATAAGCAGGAATTTTCTGTCCCTTATAAACAGGATGCGGTTTATATTCAAAAGGTAAAGCATAAATGGTATCCATTTCCTTCGTAGTTAATGGTTTTGCCGGTGGATTATGTTTCAGCCAGCGTCCTGCATTTTTTTGAAAAATAGTTTTAGTTCTATAATTATCCTCAAATTGTCTGGTCATCTGATAAAAGGTATCTTTAGCGGAACACTTCTCTGCTTCCGGCAAAACAATATCTTCATTTATCGGAGGTGTAGAAGAAAAAACAACACTGGAGGGTAAATTTTGAATACTGCTAACAGGATTTCCTTGTTGCAATAAAACAGCAAGATCTGTTACAGGTCTCTCCCCCATTCCATAGAGCAAAATATCTGCTTTACTATCTGCTAAAATGCTGTTGCGAACTTTATCCTGCCAAAAATCGTAATGAGCAATTCGGCGTAAGGATGATTCAATGCCTCCGATGACAATTGGCACACCCTTAAAAAGACGCTTTAAGATATTGGTATAGATAATAACAGCCCTGTCAGGACGCTTTCCGGTAACTCCATCAGGACTGTAGGCATCGTTATTTCGCAGTTTTCTCTGAGCTGTATAGTGATTAACCATTGAATCCATATTACCTGAAGTGATGCCAAAAAACAGACGCGGTTTTCCTAAAACGGTGAAATCAGAATCATTTTTCCAATCCGGTTGAGCAATAATCCCGACTTTAAAACCCGCTGCCTCCAAAGTACGTCCAATTATTGCTGCGGCAAAAGCAGGATGGTCTATATAGGCATCTCCACTTATAAGAATAATGTCTAAAGCGGTCCAACCTCTTTTATTCAGGTCTGATTGGTTAACGGGAAGAAAAGGCATTTGCATAAAAAGGGGTAACAGCTATCATAAATCGCTATTACCCCTGAAAAAAGGTAGGCATCTAATCAGGGATTAACTCTGATAATATTGATTGCCTGAATGCCTTTGTCCGTTTCCATCAAGTCAAAAGTAACTAGTTCATCCTGCTCCAGAACTTTCAGCTCTCGCGGCGAATTGGTAACTATAGATTTCCAATGGACAAAGTATTCCTTGTTATCATCTGTAATAATAAAGCCATAACCTTTATTCTTATTAAACCATTTCACTTTTCCTTTCATATTGAACCTCGCATATTTTTTTCCTGTATCCACGAAAAATAAATACCTGATTATGTCAATGAAAAAGTCGGAAGGTCGGAATATCAAGATGTCTTGAGGATTTAAGGACTTGAGATATAAATATTGGGAGTCATAAAAACTTTTACAATTTCTTCTTTACTTTGTTGCCACTCGTCCTCTTGACCTCTCGACCTCTCTTCCTCTTGCCCTCATAACATTTTTCTATTGACTATTTAAGATAATTGATTATTATAGTTTTTATAAGGCAATCAGCAAATTAAGAGGAGTTTAAATGAAGCCAAAACTTCTAATAGTGGACGATGATCAATTACTGCGTGAAGTAATAGGTGATTTTTTATCATCCCACGGTTATGAAGTTGATTTGGCTGAAAACGCAGACAATGCTTTGGAAAAATTTGAACCTGGTAAATATCAGCTGGCATTAATTGATTATATGATGCCTGGAATGAATGGTTTGGAGTTAATGAAAAGTTTAATGCAACAAGACCCGAAAATTTTTTGTTTGATTATGACTGGCTACCCGACTGTTGATTCAGCTTTTCAATCTGTTGTAGACGGTGCTTCTGATTATATCGTTAAGCCATTTCAACTTAAAGAATTATTAAACACCATCTGTTCCTACATCTAGTGCTAGAAATTGAATTAAGCCCTCCTCAGTTTTTTCCTCATCACCCCTTAAATATTTGGAGTAATCCTGTTTTTATGCAAACGGTAGCTGAAATATCTAACTTTATACCCTGGCATCTGGTCTGCTATAAAGGAACTACAATTGTTGCTGTTTTACCGCTATACGAGAAAAAATTACTTGGTTGCAGAGTGTTAAAACGCTCCTCTTTATCCTATTATCAGGGATTAAATCTCTGGCTGAATGAAAATTCGCTCCCGGCAAGAAAGTTGCTTGATGCCTTACAAATAACGACAGCAATAGCAAAAGGGTTAAAAAGTCACTTTAAGAGAATTAGAATTAACTTAACTCCTGAGACTTACGATATTAGAGGTTTTTTATGGAATAAAATGCAAGCTGTTCCTTTTTACACTTTTGTCCATAATTTTAACAGCGAACTAAAACCTCTTCCTGATAAACGCAGAGACCTTAATCAAGCAAAAGAGCAAAATTATACTTTGGAGGAGGGATTGAATATTGAGGAATTTATCGGCTTACTAAAAATTCTGAAGATTAAAAAAAACTGGAACCCTAATTGCGATTACCAGGGGTTGACTGACTTCATTCGTATTTTATATCGTGAAGGTATGCTACGGCAAATGAATTTAATACAGCAAGGTAAAATAGTTGGCAGTAATTTAATTTTACAAGATGGAAATAAGGTTTATAATATCTATCAGGTAACTGAAGATACTGCCTTAAAAAAAGGTGCCTGCAGTTTTCATACGGTTAAACTGATTGAACTTCTGCAAAAAGAAGGTTTTCAGGAACTGGATTTCTGCGGTAGCAGCATACCCGAAATTGCCAGATTTAATAGTGCTATCGGTCTTCAGCTGAAGGTTTTCTTTCAAATTCGGTCTTCAGCTATAGTATGAGAAAAAACAGGAAAAACTTACCTGTCTGCTGAATAACAACTCGGCAGATAATAAAGGATAAGTAAAAAATGAAAAAAATTGTTGTCTTGAAAGGAGGAACTTCTCCTGAAAGAGAGGTCTCCCTGGTTAGCGGAACTGAAATTGCTTCTGCTTTAAAAAATATGGGCTATAGAGTTATAGAAATAGACCCCGCTGATTACCCTGAACTTACCGATTTACTAACTGCCATTCAAAACGAACAACCATTGCTGGTTTTTAACGGTTTGCATGGCGGCAGCGGAGAAAATGGTGAACTTCAAGCAGCTCTTTCTCTGGCAGGAATCAAACTTACCGGTTCCGGTTTCAAAGCCAGCTGTTTCAGTATGGATAAATACATTTCCAAACTGATTGCTATTGCGGAAGGAATTCCGGTTCCCAAATATATTCTTATGCGGGAAGACCTTTTGGAGGACTATCAGGACACAGAAGATTATTCCGGATTTTCCAATCAATTGGGACTTCCTATAATTGTAAAACCAAATGACGCAGGTTCTTCTGTCGGAATTAGTAGAGTAGAATGTTTGGAGGATTTGAAACCTGCAGTCCAAAAAGCATTACAGTATTCCCAAAGTGTGCTTTTGGAAGAATATATCCCAGGTAGGGAATTAACCGTCACAATTATTGATTCAGAAGCATATCCTGTAGTGGAAATCAAACCGCTGGAGGGTTGGTATGATTATACCAATAAATATACTCACGGAAAAACAAAATACGAAGCTCCTGCTCAAATTGATGATACCGTAGCCAAACTTTTACAGCTCTATGCTTTAAGGTTATGGAAGGCATTCGGTTTAAGTGGTTATGCCAGAATTGATTTTCGCTACGATGACCTTAAGCCCTATTTCCTGGAAGTAAATACACTGCCTGGAATGACTTCCCTTTCTTTAACTCCTATGGCTGCTAAGGCAGCAGGATTATCCTTCCAGGATTTATTAAAGAAAATTATTGAGGTAACTATTACACAAGGAGGTGTAAAATGAAGCGCTTAATATTTATTGTTATGGTTATAGCCCTCCTTCCAGTTTTGGTAGGAGCACAAGCTAATTTTAGTGTTGAGTTCTACCCCAGTAGTATCAAAGTAAACAATTTTAGCACTGCCAGTTTTGACCCTTTTGAGCCGGAACTGCAACCTGTTCTAACCACTCTAACTATTAGCAATACAGGCACTGCTCTTGTAAAAATAGACCTGAAATTAGTTCTGGAGTGGAATAATATCTCATTGGTAGAAACAATCTTCAGCTCCAAAGATAATCGGGAATCTTGGACTTTAACCAACAGGGATTTAATAACCAACGAAGCAAGCACCTTTTTTGATTTTAAATACCCTAATACAAATATTACAGTGAAAGATGCAATAGAAAAGAGTCCTACTTTAAAATCAGCTGTTTTAGCGGGCTATTTTCCCGATGGCGAACTCAAATTCAAGGTCTGGGTAAGAGAATATTCTGATACGCCTTGGACTAATAACATTGATTTACCTGATAATGAATTCACCATCAAAATTCGCAATGCTGGAAATATTACTTTGCTTTCTCCTGGAGTTCCGATCGGCAAGACACCGGCATTAGTCAGTGGTTTTCCGCTAAGCTTTTTATGGAATTCACAGTTGACTGATTTTAACAAGTATAAGCTCATTATCAAAGAGTTTCCTCCCGGAAATCCACCTTCTCTCAATACCGTAGATAGAACGGGAGCCGTTTTTTATGAAACCCCGGATGGTGAGAATGAAAACATTGGTTTTGCTGAATTTCTGCCTTTTACAGGTGGCAACTATTATACCTGGAAAGTGACAACTGCTTTGGCTACTGAATATAACCTAATAAAGCAAAAAACCGGTAATGATAACCTTTCCAGTAACTGGTATGTTTTTCAGTTTGTGGATGAAGAAAGTGCTTCTACCAGTATTTCCGAATTTCAAACCCACCTCAATATGCTGCAAAATAATACCTTATTGAATCTTTACACTGAAGGTTATGTTCCTACGGGTATTGTGATTATTGAAGATACAGCATATAGTGGTCAGGATGCGATTGAGCTAATTGATGCTTTACAGGGACAGGAAATCTCAGTTGAACTGAAGGACTGAGGAGGTAAAAATGAAAAAGATATTGCTTTTAGCTGTTACCCTCATTTTCTCAGCCAACTTATTAGCTCTGGATTCAGTAGCTGTAATTTCCGCCTCTAAAGGTAAAGTGGATTTACATAGAGCCGCAAAAATGATTAAACATAAGACGGGTGATTTTTTGCAGAATAATGATGAAATACGCACGGGAAAAGAATCCTTTGCCGCTTATAAATATATAGATGGTTCAGCTACTGTGAAGGTCTTTTCCTATTCCATCGTTCAGGTTTATGCTTCTGCCAAGGATAAAAAGCTCTCCAAAACAGTTAAACTAAACAAAGGAAGCGTCTTTTCTCAAATAAAAAGTGATACAGGACCTTTTGCTGTGCAAACGCCAACTACTGTTGCTTCCGTAAAGGGAACCGGTTTTTTAGCTAAATTTGATGAGCAGGAACAGACCAAATTCATCGTTACTGAAGGTGAATTAGAGTTAAAGATTTTAGATAAAACCGAAACAAAATCTGTTTCTGCAGGAAATACTGCTATTGTTCAAGCAGATGGCAGTTTGGAAATTAGACCCAGCACAGAAGAAGACATCCAAGAAATTGAATTGTCGGAACTGGAATCTACGCGCGAAAAAGAGATCAGGAAAATGCGCATACCGGTTATTGATCCTAATGGTCAAACCAGGTATATAGAAATTACCTGGTAGGAGGATGTTAAAATGAAAAAATATTTATTACTAATACTATCTATTATCCTCGCTACTCAGGTTTTTGCTGTTGCCTTGATGAATATTTCACCTCAGGTTTATTCTTTCCATCAAAAATGCGATTTGAAGGTGGAAGTTCAACAGGGTTTAAGTGACATAGCCAAAATGAAGGTCTATTATCGTATCGGTAAGTCAAATCGCTGGCTAATTGAAGAAATGAAACAAGATAGCCCAGGTTCTTCATATTTTCTTGTTACCTTACCTGCTGATTATTTAACTACCGATGTTATAGAATACTATTTTTGCGCTGAATTGAGCCAGGGAAACAAAGAATACTTTCCTCCTCAAAATGAAACAGTCCCAAACTACATTCTGGAACCGGATATTGCTTCCGGAGAAGCAGAACCCGGTTTTGTTCTTTTAACCGATAATCCGATTATTTCAGCTGCAGAGGGCTATTTATTGGTGGTTTCTTTTTTTGCCCTAAGTGAAGAAATTGATCCTGCCAGCATTGAAGTTTGGGTGGGAGGAAGGAATGTTACCCCTTTAGCTCAAATTAGCCCTCCTTTGATTGTTTATAAAGAGGAAAACCCTCAAAGCGGAAACAAAAAAGCAGTTATACGCGCAAAAAAAGATGGAAAAACAGTCCATTCTCCCATCTGGTCAACCGAAATTTTACCCTCAGGCAAAACATTAAATAAATTTACCTATCAGGGAACTGTGAATTTTGCCTCCAATTATTATAATTACTCCGATGATGCTGCTCTCGGTTACACAAAAAGTGATGCTGCTACCTGGGCTGACTTTTATGGAAGCTACGGAATATTTTCTATGCAGGCAAATCTCTATTTATCCTCATTGGAACATAGTAACAGTCAACCCGTTAACCGTTATACAATTGGATTTAATATTCCTCATCTGGATTTTTTTGCCGGGGATTATGCCCCCACTTTCAGTCAATTAACTTTAAATGGTAAAAACCTGAGGGGAATTTATTCCCGCTTATACTACAAATCCCTGTCGCTATATGTAACCCACGGACAAACAGTTCGCAAAACGACAAACGAACTTGATCTTGATTCCGAAGTAGAGGGTATGCAGAAATCGGGAACTTTCAAACAGGAGGCATTTGGAACCCGTTTACAAATTGGCAATGAAGAGTCCTTTTTCATCGGTTTTAATCTTACCCGTCATAACGATGTAATCAGTTCTCTGAATAGCACTTACTATCAATATACGAAAACTGACGACATAGGTAATGAGAGCATAATTTATACTACTAAAGCACAAGAAAATGCAGTTTTGGGAATGGATGCCCGACTTAATATTCCTGCCCAGAAGGTAGTTTTAGGTGCAGAAATTGCCACTTCTCTTTTGAACACCAATACCATTCCGGGAGCTTTATCTCAAGAAGAATTGGAAGATTATACCGGTGAAAATATTCCTATAAACCCTCAAGATTTCAGCAATTTGTTCGTTTTCAATAAAAATATGATTCCTTTTCTACCCTGTAAGGAAAGTATTGCTTGGCTTATATATTACCGCAATTACTTTCGGAATAATATGTTTGGTATTCAATATTCCGAAACCGGTTCTGCTTTCAATGCTTTTGGTGCTTCCTATCAAATGCCTGATAGCAAAGTTATTTCTATTACTGATAACTTCAATGTTTCCAGATATTTTATCTTAAGCGGGGGTTTGAACTTAATTGAGGATAACCTTTCAGGGCATAAAAGCGAAACTAACAATACCACTTCTTGGTATCTGCAATCTATCTTGCGTTTAACCAATCTGCCCTATTTCAAACTGGCTTATTACAATAATCTAAGTAAAAACAAGCAAAACCAAGACATCGTTTCCGAATTTCAGAAAGCAGAAAACAAATCCCAAAACTTAATTCTCGGGATCGGCTATAATATCACTCAAATTCCTTATGTACCTACTCAACTGGACATCAGTTATCAAACTGGAGCTGATAATAGCACAAAAAGTAATGAGGACTTAACTGATAACGAAAACAACAATTTGTGCCTTACAATGTTAAATCGTTTTCAAATGATACCTCTTACCCTGCAATTTACTATGTCACTGACTAACAATAAAGACCTTTTAGCAATTACCAATAAAAAAGGCAAAAATAATAATTTCTTTATAGGAGCCACATACAGTTTATGGGATGATAAAATTAAGCCCTATACAAATTATCGGATTGTATCTGCAAGTGGAGCTCAAGGTGATAGAAATTATCAATATTACATTTTAGGGGTTGAGGCATATCCTTTAAAGTCCTTAAGTGTAAATACCAATATCGCTATTACTGATTATAATAATAACGATAATAACACTTATGATTACAGTAATTTTATTTGGAGAGTTCTGCTTTCCCAACGGTTCTAATTGGAATGGTGACTTACAATTTATTATCTCCGTTGGGCAGAATGTCTTCTCTGCAAAACTTATTTTTATTCAGGAGGTTTAGATGCACATTAAAAAAGTAATAATATACCTGGTTGTAATTCTGCTAATCGTCCAAATTCTTTTTGCTTTCCCTTTCTTTAAAAACCTGGAATACAAAACTCAAGATCTGCTTTTCCAGGTGCGTGGTAAACTGCCAATTTCCGATAAAATAGTCATTATAGGTATTGATGATGCCACTTTTAGTGCTTTAGATGAAACCTGGCCCTTCCCCCGGGACTATCATTCCAAGCTAATTGAAAATCTGAATCAAGCGGGAGCACAACAGATTATATTTGATATAGAATTTACGGAAAAATCCCTGCCGGAAAGTGATTTGCGCTTAGCAGAAACAGCAAATAAATATCAGAATGTAATTTTTGCCGGTAAGGTTTTACCGGCTCAGCGTCCCGGAGAGCCAAGTCAAATAATTCCTCCTGTCAGTCCTATAATAGAGTATAATTTGCCTTGGGGAATTGTAAATATGGAAGCTGATCCTGATGGTTTTATCCGTAAATATACCTTATTTGAAAACTTTGATCAAACCAAACTCTATAGCATTGGAATTGCTTCTCTGGCAAACCTCAGGGTCTATCAAAATAATTGGGCTGAGCATATTAAAGTTAACAGCAAGGCATTGCATTTGACCGATAAATATATTCCTCTAATAGATAAAAATAAGACAATCATTAATTTCAGAGGTCCTGCAGGAACTTATCCTACCTTATCCTATGCCAGCATTTTGGATGATTCAACCTTTTTTATGCCTGGTTATCAAGGTACGGAATTAGATGAATTCTATGAAATCAGAGATAGTGGTGTTTTGAAAAATAAAATTGTCGTAGTTGGTGCTACAATTGATGAATTACACGATAAATTTCCCACTCCTTATGGAGGCGAATGGACTGCAGGAGTGGAAATTCAAGCCAATTTTCTGGATATGGTTTTAACGGGAAATTACTTGAAAAAACTGAATCCCTGGCTGTTTTTACTGATAGAAATTATTCTGCTGATTGGGCTTTGGTTTCTCTTTAAAGTTTTAAAGCCTCAGTTTTCTGCTTTGGCTCTTATCGGATTGCTGATTATTTTATTTGTTATCAATCTGTTGTTGTTTAACAAAGCCGGAATTATTTGTCCCCTAGCGCAAACGGTTATTCTTTTAATTCTTATCTATGTTGCCAGCATTTTAAATCACTATTGGGTAACGATGAAAGAAAAACGCTTTATCCGAAATGCTTTTCAGCAATATCTTGCCCCGGAATTGGTCAGTCAGCTTCTTGCCAATCCTAAAAGTTTAAAATTCGGTGGCTCTTTACAAGAAATAACTGTTCTGTTTTCCGATATCCGCAGTTTTACTACCTATTCCGAAAAACATTCTCCGGAAGAAACAGTAAATATCCTCCATGAATACCTTACGGAAATGGTTAAAATAATAATCAATAATCACGGTATTCTGGATAAATTTGTGGGCGACGAAATTATGGCTCTTTATGGAACACCGGTTGCCCTACCCAATCATTCTTTTGATGCCTGTAAAACAGCTTTGCAAATGCGCGAACGCCTCTCTCAATTACAAGAAAAATGGCAAAGCGAAGGCATTGAACCATTTGATATAGGTATCGGAATTAATACCGGAATGGCTGTTGTTGGAAATCTGGGTAGCGAACAAATCTTTGATTATACAGCTATTGGAGATACAATTAATTTGGGAGCACGACTGGAAGGACTAAACAAAGAATATACTACCTTCAATCATATCATTATCAGTGAGTTCACCTATGAAAAAGTTAAAGACCTGGTTAATGCCAACTACCTGGATGAAGTGAAGGTTAAAGGAAAAAACATTGCTGTTAAAATATACGAACTGCTTAGTTTGAAGTGAGAAAGTGAAAATATAAAATAGCTTTCAGAAAAAGTTAAACCCCAATAATGCAGATAGGAAAAATGGGTTGGCAAACTCCGATTTGCCAAAAGGGACGAAGTCCTTTGAGAAAAAAGTATGCTTGACGGCATTTGCCGAATCGGAGTTCGGCAACCCATTTCAATGCTGTGCTTGTGTTGTCCCCTTTCTTACTCCTTCTTTCGTAAAAAATGAGACAAAATAATAAGTATTTATGGCTTGTAAATATAAATACTATATCCGTTGTTTTAGCTCTATGTGCAAATTCGCATATTTATCTTTTTTAAGGCAGGTTAAATATTCTTTTTCAGTTTTTCTGTATATTTTATGCTTTCTTTTTACTCCAGATGAAGATTGGAATTTGCTCATGCAAATTCTAATTTTTAGTTAGAAAAAAAATAGTAGAGTTGTCTTTTATTTTCCTTTAGTGCATTCATTTTCAGTGCGTAATTTGCCTTTATTTGCTAACGCTATGCTTTGCAATAAGTTCCCTTATAATTCCCATATCGCGATATGGGAATGATATGAGAACGATATGGGTTTCATATCGGAAGCGGTTAAGCTTAAAATGCATATCAAAGTTATTTAATTCAGAAAACGGAACATAAAGGAAACTTAACTGCAGCAAATAGATTACAGGTATAATAGCGGAAAGCTTTGTGGTATAAATTGTTCTTGATGTTCACACACAAAAGGATTGACAGCATAGGCATTTATTTAAATATGGATTGATATTACTAAGATGATTAAAAATAAGAAAATAGACATCTTCGCTGGAGGAGAAAATGAAAAGTAATGGATGCCGCTATGGAACGCACCGTGTAATTGAGCCCAAAGGAGTTTTACCGCAACCGGCAAAAATTCTGAATAATGATATGAGCGAAATTTGGGACAATGAAATGCTGGTTGATGTTATTCGTTTAAACATTGATTCCGCTTCTTTTCATCAGATAAAAAACAAGCTTATTGCCCAAGGACATAAGAACTTGGAAAAAGCATTCGCAGAGCATACTATTGACCTTACCAATAGAACCGGCAAACATAAAAATGAAGATACCGGTTCCGGAGGAATGTTTATCGGCAGAGTTGCCGCTATAGGTGATAAATTTGAGATGAAGGAAGAAGTGAAAGTAGGGGATAAAATTGCTTCTCTGGTTTCGCTTTCGCTAACTCCTCTCAAAATAAATAAAGTGAAAAAAGTGCTGTTAGACAAGGATCAAATAGAAATTGAAGGGCAGGCAATTCTTTTCAGCAGTGGCGTTTATGCTAAATTACCGGATGATCTGGATGAAAATTTGGCGCTTTCCGTTTTGGATGTTGCCGGGGCTCCTGCTCAAGTAGAAAGATTGGTGAAACCGGATGATACAGTAGTTATTATTGGTGCTAACGGAAAAAGCGGAATTTTATGCAATGCTGTAGCCAAAGAACGAGCAGGAATTTGTGGAAAAGTGATTGGGGTTGTGCGCAATGAAAACTACATTCCTACCTGTAAAGCCACCGGTTGTGATGAAGTTATCCTCGCGGCAGCAACTGATGCTATAACTATTCAAAAAGAGGTTTCCCGCCTTACTAAAGGCAAAATGGCGGATGTAGTGATCAATGTAGTAAATACAAGAGATACGGAACTGCCAAGTATTATGGCAGCCAAAGAAAGGGGTTTGGTCTATTTCTTTTCTATGGCTACTTCTTTTACAAAAGCAGCTTTGGGTGCAGAAGGCATTGGTGCTGATGTAGATATGATGATTGGTAATGGTTATGCTCATCATCATTCGGAAATTGCTTTGGATTTATTACGGCGCAATCCGGTTTTAATGAGAATTTTTAAAGAACGCTATGCGGACTAAACAAAGAGGACAAAATGAGCAAGATAATTGACATTAAAAGCATTGCCACTCCTGAACAATGGAATGACTGGCATTGGCAAATTAAAAATCGGATAACTACTTATGAAGAGCTTACTAAATACATTGAACTACAGCCCGAGGAAGAAGCTGTTTTTAGGGATAAGGTATTTTCTTTTAGGATGGCTATCACTCCCCATTATCTTTCTTTAATTGATCACAACAATCCTTATGATCCGATTCGTTTACAGGCAATTCCTCGCATTGCAGAAAGCCATATTTCTCCTTCTGATATGTCAGACCCATTAAGTGAAGATGCTGATGCTCCTGTTCCTGGAATGACTCATCGCTATCCTGATCGGGTTTTACTACTTTTAACTGATCAATGTGCAATGTATTGCAGGCATTGTACCCGCCGCAGAAAAGCAGGAGAACACGATGCTCCAATGCCCAAAGAAAATGTGGAAAAAGCACTGGAATATATTAAAGAACATAAAGAAGTGCGCGATGTAATCTTAAGTGGAGGCGATCCTCTCACTTTAAGTGACGAGCGTTTGGATGATATTTTAAATCGCTTAAGCAAAATTGAACATATAGAAATTGTGCGTTTAGGAACCAGAACTCCAGTCGTTTTGCCGCAACGCTATACTGATTTGCTACTAGAGATTCTAAAGAAATATAAGTTTGTTTGGCTGAATACGCATTTTAATCATCCCAATGAACTTTGTGAGGACTCCTGTAAAGCCCTTGCTAAAATTGCAGAAACAGGAATTCCAATGGGCAATCAATCTGTTCTTTTAAAAGGTGTAAACGATAATGTGGATGTAATGAAAGCTCTTGTCCATAAACTGGTTAAAAATAGAGTTCGTCCCTATTATATTTATCAGTGTGATCTTTCTGAAGGCATCAGCCATTTCCGCACTCCTATTGCCAAAGGTATTGAAATCATAGAAAGTTTGAGAGGTCATACATCCGGATTATGTATTCCAACTTATGTTGTTGATGCTCCCGGGGGTGGAGGTAAAATTCCTGTAATGCCCAATTATGTTATATCCCAAATGCCGGGAAGAGTTATTTTACGAAACTACGAAGGTTTTATAACTGCATACACGGAACCGGAATTTGAGAAACAGGACGAAACCAAATACCGTTCTCTTTGTGCGGATGAATTTAAATCCACAGAAGGTATAATGTCCTTAATGCGGGGTAAAAAAGTAGCCATAGGTCCCGCGGAAACAAAGCGTAACCATCGTAGAAAACAATAAAGGAAACTTTTTGGAATTCTCCTGGATTTCCGATAAGCGTTATAAAAATATAGCAATTGTGGGAATCTGTAAAAATGCAGGTAAGACAACAGTCCTGAACTATATTCTGGCAAATTATCCTTATCAGTGGGGTATTCTGAGCACAGGTCGTGATGGTGAAACGGAGGATACCCTGTTTAAGATTCCCAAGCCCAAAGTGAAAATCCCTGAGGGCTGTTTTTTTTGTACTGATGCAAAAACCCTGTTACAACACGGCTCGGGAATAAGTATCCTGGCTAAAACCAATTTCCCAAGCGGAAGCAGAGAACTCTGGATAGTAAAAAGCGAAAAATATCTAGAAACAGAAATAACCGGTCCTGTAAGTGTTAGCGGACAAATTGCCTGCTCTGAACTACTAAAAAAACTGGGAGCGGAAAAAGTTTTGATAGACGGCTCTCTGGATAGAAAGTCAATAGCTTTAAGTAATGAGATTGATGCTATAATTTTAACTGCCGGAGCCAGTTTTGGTAATCAACAGGCAATAATTCAAGAACTGCGACGGCTGATAACTTTATCTCAAATTGGAACATACAGAAGCCCTGCATTACAAAAGCTTGCTGAACAAAACAATATCCTTATAAAATATAAAGGAAGATGGAAACAAACGGGTTTGGTTTCTTTAATTTCCCATGAGACCAAGCTATTGGAAATATTAAGTCAACTGAAAAATCCCAGTCACCTCTATCTTCCCGGTGCCTATACAAGCAGTGTGAATAGTCGTTTAGGAAAACAGTTATACAGAATTCAGCTTATTTTTCGTCACCCGGAATGTATTAAACTAAGCAGCAACGAACTTGAGGTCTTTTTAAATACTCAAAAACCGCTTTCCCTAATTCCTTTCAAACTGAAAGCAATAGCTGTAAATCCTCACGGGGTTGGTAATAACGATTTAGATGCAGATGAATTTCATCAAACATTATATAAGACATTCAAGAATTATGCTCTACTGGATGTGATGGAGATATAAAAAAGTGACGGACCGCGATAATTTAACCCGAGTAACTGTTAATTTAGGTCTGTTTTCCAATATATTATTATCTATTCTCAAAACCTGTGTAGGTATCTTAGGACATAGTTCCGCCCTTTTAGCGGATGGCATAAATTCCACTTCTGATGTCGTTTATTACATTGCCGTTAAAATCTTTATGCAACAAGCTCAAAAACCTGCTGACATAGAACATCCTTATGGTCATAGACAACTGGAATCCATTTCTGCAATTGTAGTTGGTGCTTTTATTCTCACTACCGGAATTGCCATCTTTTGGGAATCCGTTAATAAGGTTTATGACTTGCTTTCCAAAACAGAAATAGGACATACTTTATCTATTTGGACTTTAGTTATAGCTATCTTTACCTTTGGTTTGAAAATATTCCTTTATACTTATACCCGTAAAAACATACCAAAAACCAAAAATCCAACTCTCAAAGCATTGGCTAATGACCATCTGAATGATATTATGGCTGCCGTAGCTGTTGTAGTTGGTGTCCTATTTGGTCGTCTTGGCTATTATTGGATGGACCCTGCTGCTGGAGCTGTAGTTGCTATTTATATTATTAAAACCGGAGTAGAAATAATAATGGAATCCTCAAGAGAACTGATGGATTATTTTCCTGACGAGGATTTTGTGCGTGAACTGAGAACCGAAGCACTGGCTGTGGAGGGAGTTCGTAGTATTGAAGACCTGGGCATTCATCGCTTCGGTCCCTATTTTACAGTGAATATGACTATTACAGTAGATGGAGATATCAGCGTTGATAAAGGAAATATTATTTCCGATTCTGTAGAAAAACGCTTGCTGGATAAATTCAGCACCGGCTTAAGACAAGTGCATATTCATTTTCATCCTTACAGTGAAAAACACTCTAAATCAGACCTTGAACCGGATTCCAAAACCAATATTGGAGTTAGCTTATGAATTGGGGAAAAGACATTCTTCTCGCCTTTATTTTTCTGCTTATAGCCACTTTTTGCCTGATTAGTTTGATGGGTATCAATCCTAAACCCCCAGTTGAATTTAAACTTGATTCGGAAAAACCCTCAAATCCCTGGATAATAGAAACAATTCCTGACGGGGGCAGCATTTTTTCCGTGCTGGCAAACCTGAATTTACCCCTGAAAGAAGTTGGCTTGCTGGCTTTTAATTTTGGCGATTATATTGATGTTTCTACTATTCAGCCCGGTGATACACTTAAAATATTGCTTTCGGAAGATAAACAACATATAGCCAAAATGATGTTTGTGCAGGAACCGATTACCCGTCATCATTTTACGGTTAGTGGAGATTCCCTGATCTATAATTTGGAAGCATTACCGGTAACTAAAATTAAAAGAATCCTGGAAGGAAGATTAGAAGATACCTTGGATGCTTCACTTCTGGCAATGGGTTTTGCTCCTCAGGATAAACAGATAATAAATAACAGCTTGGAAACAGAAATAAATTTTGCTCGCGATGCCCGTAATGGTGATTTTTTCCGTGTCTTTGTAGAAGAATGCATTTTTGAAGGAAAAACCCTGCCTGGCAGAAAAATATTCTATGTTCAATATAGTGGAAAAAGAACAGGTACTTGTGAACTGTTCCGATATGAAGATGCAGAAGAAAATTCAGTGCTCAATGGTCTTTATACTAAAGAAGGAAAAAGCTGCCACAGCAACGGAGTTGGTTTTCCTCTATCTGTAATTCATCTTGTTTCTCCTTTCGGTAAACGCATTGATCCTTTTTATGGAACCTGGGCTTATCATCAAGGAGTTGATTATCGTGCGCGTTATGGAACTCCTGTTTATGCTGTTGCTAATGGAAAAGTAACAAAGGCAGGTTACAACAGTGGTTTTGGTAATGAAATTTGCTTAAAACATCCCAGTGGACTTTTAACTCAATATGCTCACCTTTCCTCAATGAGTGTGCGAAAAGGACAGAGCGTAAAAAAAGGACAAATTATTGGACGCGTTGGAGCTACTGGAAGAGCTACAGGAGCTCATCTGCATTTTGGTTTAATCAAAGGTAAAAAATATATCAATCCTGCAAACTTGAAAATGGTAGGAACCGAAAAGCTGAATACAACGCAAATGGAAAGATTCAAAACACAGCAACAGACCCTGCTGAAGAATATGGAAAATTTACAGCATCCCCAAGCTGTTGCTGCCAGCACGAAAAAATAGACAGAACACAAATAACTGGATTAACTGATTAACTGGATTGAAAAAGTGAAAGGGAAAAACTAATGCCGACAGTTTCGTTTCCCGCAGATTTTATTTCACGCAGATTACGCAGATTTCGCAGATTATATTTTATATAATAAGGACACAAAAACATTGAGAGTTATCTATAATTACAATTGCAATATTCATTCTTCATCTTATATCTGCCCAAATCCCTATTCTAATTCTAATCTGCGTAATCTGCGTAATCTGCGTGAAACCTCAAATCCGGATAACCAATACTACCAATGCCCCGAAAATCAGTAAACAGAGTAAATCCCGATAGCTGAACTTCTGTTGATGCAATATACTATGTTTACCTTCACTTCTAAAACCTCTTAATTCCAAGGCAATAGCAGCTGTTTCACTGCTTCTTATTAGTTCTGCTAAAGCCGTTATAGATAGTTGTTTATAAACCTGTAAGCGTTTAGATAATGATAACTTGGCTGCATCAATTCCCCGTAATTTAAGTCCTGTAACAAATCCCTTCAATTGGCTTAAAAACTTGGGAACTAAATGGATAGCATAAGATAGCATAAAAGAAAGCTCTTCAGGTAAACGCAAAGCAGAAAATGCTTTGGAAAATTCAGTATAATTCATTACAGCTAATCCTTTGGCACAATAAATAACAGTTAATAAACGTGCAGCCAGCTGAACAGAAATAAGAACTCCTTCCCTGGTTATTTTTAATATTCCATAAGACCAAAGCATCGTTCCTTTACGCCTAAACACAATTTGAAAGAACGCTAATATCAATAAAAATGGTAAAGTATGCCAGAGCGTCTGGAAAACTTTTTGCCAACCATTTTCCATCCGCCACCCAGCATAAAGCATAGCCAAAATAGTAAGGCACAATAAAGAAGCCGGGGTTTTAGCAATAAAAACAAAAGTGGAAAGCAACAAAACTATAAAGATATGAGTTAACGGATGAAGAGAACTTTTTTTCATTACTTTTCTTCTTGCAAGGTTTGATTTCGTAATGAGAGCACTCTATCAAAAAGCTCCCTATGTTCTTCCAAAAAATGAGAAACAATCAGCATTCCCGGGTAGTTTTGGCTTTTATATTGCAGTAATTGCAGTAGTTGCTTACTAGCATTTTCATCCAAAGAAGCAAAGGGCTCATCCAATATCCAGAATTTGGATAACAAATAAGGTAAAATTTGCTGTGAAACCATTTTCTGCTGTCCAGCAGAAAGCTCTGTAAACAAAGGGTCTTCTTTTAAGGTTAAATCATTAAGCTCTAAAATTGCCAGTTGCCAGAACAACCAGTTTTGTTTAACGCTTATTCCTAAAAGGTTTTCTCTGGTTATCTGGCTTTGGTAATAAAAGTGAGCAAAGTTCTTAGAGTCCAAACCTTGCAGCTGTTTTCCTTTCAAGGATATTTTCCCTTTTCCAGGTTTTAGCAATCCTGTTAGCAATTTAAGTAAAGTGCTTTTACCGGCTCCATTTTTTCCTTGCAGCAGGATATTTTCTGTGTTCATTATGTTCAGCGACAGGTCTTTTACTAAAAGTTCTGCATTAGGATAAGCAAAACTGAGCTCTTCAATATTGTAAAGAACTTCAGGAAGATGTCCTACAGCACAATCCTGCTTATTCTGCAAATTCAAATCTGTTTTCATAAATAATGAATTGTCCAACTTTAGCGGTCGTGGATTTTCCGGTAAAGTGAATGAACCATCAGCTATTGCATCTATCAGGGGATTGTGATCCGCAATTATTATAATTTTACCTTGCTCTTTTTTGTTTTTAAGCCACTTTAAGACCAAATCGGTTGCCTGTTTATCCAATCCGTTTAAGGGTTCATCTAAAAGCAGTAAAAGAGGATTAATTGTCTCAGCAACAGCACAAAGCAAAAGTTTTTTCTCCCCTCCGCTAAGAGTTGAAGGGTCTCTATATAACATATTTTCCAACCCAAATTGCCCTGCTGCTAGGTTTATTTTAGGAATAATATTTTCTGGAGGCAAAGCAATATGTTCCAAAGCAAAAGCAAGTTCGGATAAGCAATCGGGGAAAAATAACTGGGCTTCAGTATCGCTTAACTGATGCCATAAATAGTGATATTTTTCTTTTAGGGGAATTGTTTGCAAATCCATATTTCCCAAAAGAATGTTACCGGTTGTTTTGGCTTTCACATATTCCGGAATTATTCCACTGATAGCATTCAGCAAAGAACTTTTCCCGCTGGCATTAGGTCCCTTTAAATGAAATATACAGCCCTCAGGAATTTTCAGATTGATATCATCCAATAATTTCCGTTCCGCAAAGGAAATACCGAAATCCTTCAAAATAAGCATCAGAAAATCTCTATGAAAAGCGCTCCTCTAAAAACTTGCGGTTCAGCTAAGGCATCGGTAAAATTCATCACTTCTTCCCCATCCTCAAAAACAATCCTGAATTGCATTTCCGGAGTTGTTTCCCAATGCAGTGTTTTAGCTAAACGGATAAGCTGATTTATGGAATCATCGCTAATTAAAGCATAGTTATCACATTGCAGATAAATAATATCCTTCATCCACATTCCACCCGGAATTTGAGGACTTTTTAAATTGTAATGCCCTTCGGTTGTCTTTTCCAGAATTGCTCCCTCCAAATGCAAAGGATAGATTAAATGCTGTTTCAGCCCATCTCTGCTGTATAAAATCACCTGCTTTTCTTCCGCTTCTGATAAATCCATTAAAATATCACTGAGAAACCAACCTTGTGTTTTTACAAAGGGTTTGGGGTCTTGTTGTAAAGTATATTTTTTCAAGGTTTCCTGCATAAGATAAAAACGACGGGGACGAATCAGCGGTTGAAAATTCTCCAACACAACACGCTCCAAACCTTTTATCCATTGCATTTCTCTTAAAGCAGGAAAAATTAAGCGCAGCATATTTTCCTCAAAAGGAACTCCATCTTGACCTGTAACAAGGTAACTTTCCAGGGAATCAAATTCAGCTTTTTCCAAAGTTACCTGATAGCGGTCTGAGGACTCAAAACGGATGGTAGCAAAATCGCCTAATTTCTGCTGTTTCAACCAAATATCAAAGCGAAAACCCTGCCAGGTGTTAAGACGCACAATTCCATCTTTCTCACGGGTGGTTTTTATTTCCTGCATTTCCTTTTTATACAGTTCAGCATTGTCATAATAATAGCTAATACCTTTAGTATCTATTAGTTCCAAAGATGATAGGGTCAAAATAACTCCCAGTATAGTCCAAAGACACAAATACTTCTTCATTGAATAATCCTTGCTCCCTTTAGCGATTGGTAAATACCAAAACCAAGATAGCCACCTAAAATACCGGAACTAAATGCCATACAGGTATTGAAAACAATTATCTCAGCCGGCATCCGGAAAAATATGGCGGAAGAAATCAAAGACCCGGTTAAATTGGCACAACCACATAGAAACAAATGCGTTATCAGCTTATCCTTATAGGGCAGCAGCCAAAATAAAAGGTCTGCAATAATCCCCGGTGCTGTATATGCCACCAAAGAAAAAGCACCCATCTTTCCTGCCATTCCAATTAGCAAAACCAGAATTGACTGTAAAAGACCAAAAAGCGTTCCGGTGAAGGGTTTATCTACAATCACAACTGCTAAAACCAACCAGAGCATATAAAGCCCACCTGTAATAGAACCACCAGGTATTCCCAAAGGAGTGGAAATTAACTTAGTTACAGGATTAATAACCGGCTTAATTGCTATTCCCAAAGCGGCTATGGAAGTTATTATGATTAAGTCCTTTACAGTAAAATGCCGAAAAATACTCATTAGATTAGTTTCTTTAGCGTATTACTTTTCAAATCAAACTGGATAAGCTCAACACCTGCCTCACGAAAGAGTTCTTCCCCTAATTCATCGGGATAGGTTTCAGCAATATAAACGGTTTTGATTTCAGCATTAATAATTAAACGAGCACAAATACTGCAGGGTTGATTGGTACAGTAAAGAATAGCACCCCGAGTAGAAGAACCATTTATAGCAGCTTGAATAATAGCATTTTGTTCAGCATGAACTCCTCTACATAGCTCATGATTTTTTCCCGATGGAACATTTTGCTGCTCTCTTAAACAACCAATTTCTGAGCAATGAGGAACACCTTTAGGGCTGCCGTTATAACCTGTAGCGATAATTTGATTATCCCGAACTAAAACAGCACCTACTTTTCGGCGCAAACAAGTACTGCGCTTGGAAACAAGATATGCCATCTCCATAAAATACTGTTGCCAGGAAGGTCTTTCCACTTTTTTTTCTTCCCTTCTGTTTTTTATATGGCTATTTTTTGCAAGACCTGCTTTCTGTCAAGATGGAAGGTCAACAAAAGATTTTTTCTCTTCATAAAGGGAAAAGAGAAATGAAGTAACTTGGGTCTATTAACTCAGAGCAGGGAATATAAAGTGGAAAAGAATATAATAAAACATCCCCTGTTCTTTTGTCTGTGTTATCTAGGAGAGATCTTTATAATAAATCAGGGTTGCTGTCTATTTTACCCTCTCACTATTTTATTTTACCATCATCATTTTGTAGCACTGGCTTTTTCCTTTGGTTTCTAAACGCACAAAATATATTCCGCTGGCAAGAGAACAGCCATTAGCATCAGTTCCCTTCCAAAGCAAGGTATGATGACCTTTAGAAAGTATCTCATTACAAAGATTCGTAATTTTCTGCCCTTTTACATTATAGATATTTACGGTCACCTCTCCACTTTCCGGAAGAATAAAACTGATTATAGTTTCCGGATTGAAAGGATTGGGATAGTTACTTAAGGCAAAGTCCACTTGGGCAGGAGGTAAGGTATTATCCTCAATGTCTGTTGCACTTCGCACCAAGGGAATATTAAGAATAGTATCCTCTCCTTCCACAACTGTAACATTAGGTATAATCAGGTCTTCATAATCCCAGCGACTTACTTTTACAGTATAAATTCCAGCACCGGTTTTATAAGGAAAACAACCCAAAGTATCACTGAATTCAGGCAATTTACCGATTATTTCTATTTTGGCACAATCCACTGCTTCCAAAGTTAAAGAATCATAAACATAACCGCTTATTCCACCTATGTAAACCGAGTTGTATTCATAAGCCCCGATATCGGTAAACCGAAAACCGTTATTAGTTCCGGAAACAGATCTTTTATAATAGCGCAAATCATATACCGGCATATAAGGAACATAAGCTCCTACATCTATACAGGGAGAATTTGCACTAAGAGTAAAATCCCCTGCTAGAGAATCAGTATATAAAGGAGCGGCAAAAATATTATCTACCAGGGTATAAGACGGAGAAAGGGCTATCCGTAAACAATTATTATAGAATGAGGGTCGAGGAGGATCAATAATGGATTCCATACTATTTCGGGTAGAGATATATCCGTCATCCAAAATATTATTATAAAAAAAGGCGGTTGAGTTCACAGGAGCAAAAATACAAGAATAATTGATTATATCATTATTAAATAATATGGGTGATGAATAACGGGAACTTATTGCTATAGCATTATTATTATCAGGATTAACATATCTTAATAAGTTGTTGTAGAATCTGGGTTGAACCGGTGCATAAGGATCAGAGGTTATAAACTCTACGGGGCAGCTAAAAAGGGTTTCTATAATATTATTATTAATATCGGAATTGGGAGCTTTAATATATAATATCGCGTAACCGTATATGTAATTATCGGAAACAAATAAATGACCAGATCCACTACTGCCATATTCAGAACGATAAACAGAATGATTAGAATTAATGATTATATTTCTACGGCAATAGGCAGTGTCTGTTTCAGCCCGGGAACCACAATACAATTTAAGTGTAGAGTTAGTGGAAATAGTCCCATAATAACTAGATGTTCCAGTATAGCGATCCAATTGATCACTTTTTACCATATATCTCTCCTTGAAATTAATATATTTATTAAACAATGCTATCATATGAACATTTGATGCACCTATACTATCAGAAACTCCTTGAAATTCACATCGGGAAATAATAAGGGTAGGAGGAATTTCCAGAGTGGATGTTATGGATATAAACTCTGAGATAGGGTGAAAACCGCTTAGATCAAAAGATAAAAATTTACAACCATATATTATTGCATTTTCATTTAAACGACCAGCAATACCAATTTTATTAGTTTCAAAAGTACAATATCTAATATAGAATCTGCCATTATTAAAACGTAAAGCACCACAATAAATTCCTGACATATAATCTAGAAGTGCTATATATGTTCTTTTAAAATAACAATGTTCAAAGCTGGATTTGGGTGCACCCTCAAAAAAATGAATTCCTTCCCAACGATAACTGGAATCAGGTTGATAGGTATCAAAGATTATAGGTTCTTCTTCTGTGCCCAATGCCACAATTTTACCATAAACCAATATCATTTTGGCAATTGGCTCAATTGGATGGCTTGCTGTTCCCGTCCAGAAAAAACTCATATACCAGTCAACACTATTGGGAGCTCCCATAACCAGAACCTGAACTCCGGGTTCTAGCGTAAGAGTTACTCCCGAAGCAATATAGAGAAAGCTATGCACAATATAAGGACTATTTACTGCAGTCCAGACAGTATCATTATGAATCCAACCCCCTACTCTTTCTGTTCCACTTAAAGGAATTAAAACGAGCACCAAGGCAAACAATAATATACATTGTTTCATTTCTTCTCCTTATGTGTTTAATTATTTGGGAAACCCTGAGTTCAGTTTGGTCCTAAAAGTTGGTATATATTCCACCTCATTGTTTCTCATGTTATTTGAGGACATTTTATCATCCTCGTTTCTCGCAATCTATGTTATAGCAATTAACCAATTGCATTCTTTCCAGCTTGATAATCCAAGTCAAGTTCTTTTTTATAATAAGCTGCATTGCTCCAACCCGTTAAGCGCTAGAGTGCATTGGTACACTTTATCCTGCTCCAGTGAGCCGCAGGGAAATAAAGATAAACATTTATCTTATAATAAGTTGCATTCAGCCAATCCAAAAGATTGTCTTTACCATTTGCCTGAACGACCTTGTTAAGCTTTCTCCAAGCCAACTCAAACAACTTCCTGGTTCTGGAATCTACCTGGTCTTTTTAATAATAGCAGCAACGACAGTAGGTCTGTCTTTGATACGATGTTCCGGGCAATGTGTTATCTCTATTCCTTAAAAAAATTATAGACAAACTGGCAGCTGCTTTCTCAAATGTGATATTCTCCTCAAGCAAATTATGGAAATAGATATAAAATTGCTTTTATTATCTCATTATTGAGCGGGTGTCCGATTATTTCACTAATGTAACAGGATACGACATCTCTAACTATAAAGTGAAATGGACTGATTCTCAACAATTTATACTACCCTGTTTTTAAAATGGGGGGATCTGAGTGAAAAAACAAAATTTTATTGACATAAAATGCAGGTTTAGAGTAAGGTATTTTTTAGAATTGGTCAAGTTTTTTCAATGACAGTAGGATATTGCCAACAGCGAGGTTAATTAATGAGCCAATTTTTTTAACAAAATTGAGTATTTTACCGTAAGGAGGAATAAATGCAAAAGGAAGGTTTTAAGTTACTTTCTTACTTTTTCTTATTGATAATTTTTAATCTCTTGATAGTTAATTCTTTAGAGGCATTATCGTATCCTAGAACTCTTAATTATTATTTAGATAATTTTTCTATTAACGAAAATTCTACACTTGTACCTACTCTTGCTCAATATGATTTTCTGATATTGGATATGGAAATGGGTGAAGTCAATCCTCAAGCTTTAAGTGAAATTAGGAATATCAATCCTGAAATAAAGATTTTAGCTTATATGACAGTTGAGGAAATTACCACTACTTATTGTTATCCTGGAACTTATCCCCTGCGCAATCAACTTCAAAACGAAATTCAGGACTCTTGGTGGTTGAAAACTGCAAATCATCAGAATGTATCATTCTGGCCAGGAACCCGGATGTTAAATTGTACGTCCTGCTGTCCTGAAGTAAATGGCAATAATTGGACTACTTACTTTTCCAGTTTTATTACCAATGAAATATTAAGTAATTCACTGTGGGATGGTTATTTTGCAGATTGTCTCTTTGCATCAGTTTCCTGGATTAATTCAGAAATAGATTGTAATAATGATAATATAGTAGATAATCCTCAATGGTTGGATTCACAGTGGAAAACGGGTATGGAGAACTTTTTAGCACAACTACGGCAATCTAATCCAAATAAGTTAATTGTAGGGAATGATAATTATTATCTTTGGGATAATTTAAATGGAGTAATGTTTGAAGAACTTGAAGGTAGTAACCCAAATTTCGGTTTTAACATAACCTGGGCTCAGTTCTTTTATTATCAACAAATGTTAGATACATTTCATCAAGATCCTGTATACAATCTTGTTATTGCCAGACAACCGAACAATAATCCTAATAACTATCAACATATGCGCCTGATGCTAACTGCTACTTTGATGGGTTCTGCCTATTTTGGTATTGATAAAGGACCCGAGGATCATTCTGATACTTGGTTATATGATGAATATAATATAGATTTAGGCCAACCTTTAGAAAGTGGACAAATATTAGGTGATAATCCTTTATACAATGGAAGTTTTGCTAATTTAAATTATTGGCAAACGGAAGTTCACTATCCTCTTAATCCTTCAAATAGTATTTTATTAGGAAATGACGGAGGTAATACTTATGCTGAATGCCATATTAATAATACGGATGGAGTATTTTGGCATTATGCATTAAAGCAAGATAATAACAGCTCTCTCTATTTTCTTAATAATGAGAACTATTTAATAGAATTTAGAGCCCGTGCCGATCATAATAGAATTATTCAAGTTGCAGTTAGTGAGAACTTCGGAAATTATAACTGGCTTACAAGTGCAATAACTGCAGAACTTACTACAGAATGGCAAAATTATACATTTTTTGTAACATCAATGAATACTGCTAATTTAACCCCCAATCAAATTAGATTCATATTTTTTATGGGGCAGGAAGATGGCACTATTGGCATTGATGATGTTAGTATCAGACATATAGATATAAATCGTATTTTGAAACGAGAATTTGAGAATGGAATTGTCCTCTGTAACCCTACTTCCACTTCCAAAACTATAAACCTTCCAAGAACTTATTATCATTTGGAAGGTTCTCAGGCACCACAGGTAAATAATGGTTTGCCCTGTTCAACTGTGAATCTTCCAGCTTACGATGGAGTCATTCTACTTTCTGAACCCCCCCAACCTTTAGAAAGCCCAATAGTAACAATTAATAAGACATCTGAGGGTATCCTTTTATATTGGCAAGCTGTGTCCGGTGCAAATTCTTATAGAATATTAAGCTCTAATGATCCTTATTTTGGTTTTCAACCCATTGCTACAATTACAAATACCAATTTTCTGGATGTAGTTGGTAATCGTAAATTTTATAAAGTGATCGCAATACCTTGAATTTTTATAATATTCATTCTATGAAGTTTTAACTCGCCATTTTTCAATTCGGAAACCTGCTATAGTTCGGTTTTAAGTGAGATAGTTTGTGAGATGTGGTTTATGGGAAAGCAGGTGAAAATTGTGAATCAAAAATTTCACTGCTGAAAAATCGTGAATTTTACGAGTAGCTTACACACCTTTCTACATCATAGTATCACCTTCACTAGTTTTCGGGCAATTATTTTACCATTGATTATAGATAATTCTGTTAGGAATGGCAGTTTTATAACAACAGGTTTTAACCTGATGATATAATATAGTTTTTACATTTAAAAGGCATAAATATTTTCCTGTCTGATGTGGATTTCTACGAAAATAGCAATCCGGAGATTTTTATGCAATATAACTGCCATCCAATAATAAGAAATAATGTTAATAGAGAAAAGGAGTTGGCGAAGAAAATATTTGCCTTAACCTTTTTTCTCTATTGCTTGTTCCTAATTTATAGTGTCCAAAATTAAACATTTATGCTATATTGCAATAACTTATCTTGCAATATACGAGACCTTTACCTGTTTTTAGTCAGCACATTATTTCCTGCCAAGTTTAATCTTTTATGCTGCATTAACATTTCTTTAACGACTCCTTAACAAAGTTAAGGTATTGTTAAAGAGTCGTTAAAGAGTCATTAAAGAAATGACTAGGCAACAAGTAGTTAAACTAAGTTCACAAGGTAATTTTATAAATCCAGATAATGACAGGAGCACAGCTTCTGTCTTTTTAATTTCATTCAGGAAAAAGCTGCAACTATTATATGTCTACAAGCTACGGAATTACGGGGTAAAGTATCTATTGCCAACTCAATTTTTTTTAATATCTGGGCAGCAAGACATTACTTTCGTTGTCTTATAGTATTCCTTCTAATTTTTTATTGTCACAGGACTATGTAATAATTATTTATGGCTTGTCCCTAAAAATGTTTTATAACATATTGGAAAAAGGGCTTATTCCAACCATATTTATTTTTTTGTTGGATGAGAATGCCGGGGGCTTTTTTCTTCCTTTTTACAAAAATCACAAAATAACTCCTTTTCTCTTTTCCTCTTTGTTAACTTTCTCTTTTTTTCTCTTTCCCTCTTTGTTAAATTTCTCTTTTTTTCTCTTTCTCTCTTTGTTAAATTTCTCTTTTTTTCTCTTTTCCTCTTTGTTAACTTTCTCTTTTTTTCTCTGTTCTCTTTGTTAAAAAAAACAAAAAATTGCTCACTTTCGTAAATTTTCCACTCACAATCTCTCAATCCCGTTCTTTTACTTTTTTCAAATTTCGCTTGCCAAAAAATCCCTGCTCTTATTTTAATGAATTTATAAAAAAAGGGGAAGTTCAGAATGGATGAGAAACTGTACTTAATTGACGGCACTGCATTATTATACAGGGCTCATTTTGCTTTCATTAAAAATCCTTTAATCAACAGCAAGGGAATGCATACCAGTGCTATTTTCGGTGTAATAAATTCTTTTTTGCACATCCTGGAAAATACACAAGCAGCTTATGTAGCCATTTCTTTTGACCGCAAAGCTCCAACTTTTCGGCATAATCTTTATGAAGCATACAAAGCACAACGTCCTCCAATGCCTGATGAACTTACTGCTCAAATTGAACCGGTGAAACGATTTTTTGAGTTAATCGGCTTAAAGGAAATCGGTCTTGATGGTTATGAAGCGGATGACATTCTGGGAACTTTAGCAAAACAATATAAAGATAAGTTTCAAATTGTGTTTTTAACCAGTGACAAGGATTACTGTCAATTGGTTGATGAGCGTTCAGTTATGCTTGATCCAATGAAAGATATTATTTTGAATCGGGATGCCGTTTATGCCAAATATGGTGTTTATCCTGAACAGTTTATTGATTATCTTGCTCTTGTTGGAGACCCTTCTGATAACATTCCTGGAGTGAAAAGCATCGGACCTAAAACTGCTGCAATGCTGCTTTCCGAATATAAAACGCTGGATAATATCTATGTTAATTTGGATAAGTTAAAACCTCGGGTGCGAGAAATTCTTCTGGAAAACAAGGAAAATGCTTATCTCTCAAGACAATTAGCAACAATAAATACGGATGTTCCAATTCCTAAACCGAATCTGGAACACCTTACTTTTTGGGCTAAGGATTTGCGAAAAGCCATTCCTTTACTGGAAGAATATGAAATTAACTCCATTAAGCGTAAAATAGAACTGAAATATCCTGAAACAAATACTGCAAAACCACAAACCGAATATCAGGATGATATCTTTAAGGAAAAGAAAAAGCCCAAAGAGGAAACTGAAGAAACAGCCAACAAAATGCCTTTCACTGCGATTTTAGTAAATACACTTAATTTCGTCACTTTGCTCAAAGAACTGAAAGCGGCAAAGCAAATTTCTCTAGATACAGAAACGGATTCCCCTGAACCAATGCTGGCAAATTTGGTAGGAATTTCCTTTTGCGTTGATGAAAAGAAAGCATACTATCTTCCCTTGGGACATCAAATTGCCGAAAATTTGCCTCTGCCGGAAGTTCTTCACCATTTGGAAGATACATTAAAAGGGAAACTTTTGCTGGGACATAACCTCAAGTTTGATTTAATTGTCCTTGCCCGCAATGGCTTAGACCTTGATTATCCACTGTTTGATACAATGCTGGCGGCTTATATTCTTGATCCCGGAACGCTGCATTATTCTCTGGAGACCTGCGCTCTTAATGAATTGAATTATAAGATGATACCTATCAGTGATTTAATTGGCAAAGGGAAAAACCAGAGCACTTTTGACCTGGTGGAACCGGAAAAAGCATGTATTTACTCTGCAGAAGATGCCTGGGTTGTATATAAACTCTATCCCGTTTACCGAAGAAAAGTGGATTTCAGCGTTATGGCAAATCTTTTTGATACAGTAGAACTTCCCCTGATCAAGGTTTTACAGAATATTGAAATGAACGGAGTGGCAATTGACTGTTCCGTGTTAAATGAAATTTCCCACCAAATAAATCTGGAGCTTAAAACCCTGACAGATAAGATATATAACTATGCGGGATATGAATTTAACATCAATTCTACCCAGCAACTGGCAAAACTACTCTTTGAAGAAAAAAAACTACCCTGCGGCAGAAAAACCAAAACCGGCTATTCTACGGATAACAGTGTTTTGGAAGAACTTGCCGCGGACTATGAAATTGCAGCTATCATAATTCAATATAGACAGCTGACAAAACTGCTATCAACTTATGTAAGTGCCCTGCCTAAAATGATAAATCCTGAAACTGGAAGAATCCATTCCTCTTTTAATCAGACAGTTACTTCCACCGGACGCCTTTCTTCTTCCAATCCCAATTTGCAAAATATCCCGGTGCGGACAGAAATTGGACGCGAAATCCGGAAAGCATTTTGCGCTAAAGATGTGGAGCACTTGATCCTGGACGCGGATTATTCGCAAATAGAATTGCGTTTACTAGCTCTGATGAGTGATGATGAAGTCCTGCTGGAAGCATTTAAACAAGATATGGATATTCATAAAAGAATGGCTGCTAAAATATTTAATGTTGCTCTGGAAAATGTTACTTCCGAACAAAGAAGAGCTGCTAAAACCATTAATTTCGGTATTCTCTACGGAATGGGACAGCGCAAACTTTCCCGTGAATTGGGTATTTCCCTGAATGATGCAAAAGAAATAATAGACGATTACTATGCCCAATTCCCTTCCATCCGCAATTTCATCAACCAGTGTGTAAATAAAGCCCGTCAACAACATTATGCAGAAACCCTTTTTGGCAGGCGATTATACCTTCCTAATATAGACAGTAAAAATCAGGGACTAAAAAGCGAAGCCGAAAGAATTGCTGTGAATATGCCCATTCAAGGAACTGCCGCTGATTTGATTAAAGTAGCTATGATAGACATTTATAAGCAGATAGATAAGCGCGAAGATATCAAAATGATTCTCCAGGTGCACGATGAACTGGTTTTTGAAATTCATCAAAAAGCAATGGAGGAAGCCCAAAAAATAGTTAAGACCTGTATGGAACAAGCTCTACCCCCAAAATATGCAGAAAAAATCCATCTGAAGACAGATGTGGGAATAGGAAAAAATTGGTTTGAAGCACACTGAAAAATGAAGAATGTAAGAATGCAATACTCCAAAATCTTATAAATCCTTTAAATTGTGTTCCTCCCTTACCTGTTATCAAGCAAAAATCTGTGTTATCAGTGTGCTATTAACTTTTTCCTCCATTCTCACTTTGCTTTATTCTTTCCCTCCAATGCGATTTTTTAGGAAAACGGAACATCCAATGAATCAGGAAAATGAGTAAAACAACAATTACAATCCCGATAACTACTAGAAACCAGGGAAATTCCTTTTGCAATTCAACAGTCATTAGTTCCTGTTGATGCCACATTTTACGGGTATCAAAACTCCAACTGACAGTACCATTTTCTCTATCCACATTTTCCGGTAAGGCATTAGTTGATATAATTTTCCAGGGGAGATGAACTTTATAGGTCCAAACAGGATTTTCGGGTTGCAACATACTTAAAATATCGTTAATATCCTTTTCCTCTTCCTGTTCTTGAGTTCCAAGTGCGATTCTGCGTTTGAAAGTGATTCTTCTACCGGGTTCTTTATTTAAAGTTATTTTCCCCCAAAAATCAGCTGCACCCAATTGATCGTTGATATTATTGAAAGCATCAATGCTTTTGAACTTGAAATGAATAGTGTAAATAACATCGGGACCTTTTCTATGAATATCATAGGATTGTAAATTTATGCCTGGTAATGCTGCTTTACGCATAATTTCTTCCGGATTTTCATAAGGTGAACGATGGACTACACGAATAATTGCCTGTCCTGAACCATTACGGTTAATCCACAGTTCTTCATCATATTGAACACATCCTGCTAAAAACAGAAGCGTCAACAGCAATATTACAAGGCGTTTCATTCCCTAACTCTTTTTTTACTATATTAAGTGTTTAAAGAACATAAAAACAAAAAGCGTTTTTTTGGCAAGAAAATTCTTGATTATGCAGCATTCAAAAAATTCTTACTTGACAAAAACTATCATTCTATACATACAGTTTTATAGAAAATAAATTCAGGAGGAATAAAAATGATAGCTTTAAGACAAATGTGGCATTGCCCGATTTGCGGAAATGTTGTAGAAGTAATTTATGTTGGCGGTGGTGAATTAGTTTGCTGCGGTCAGCCAATGCAATTACTGAAAGAAAACACTGTTGATGCCGCAGTGGAAAAACATATACCTGTAGTAACAGATTTGGGGGATAAAATTGAGGTCTCCGTTGGAAGTATCCCTCATCCGATGGAAGAAAAACACTATATTACCTGTATTGAAGTGCTCACGGGAAAAAAGGTTTTACGCAAAGAACTGAAACCTGGAGACGAACCTAAAGCAAAGTTTTGTGTGAAAATGGAAAAAGTTATTGCTGTGCGCGAATATTGTAATGTTCACGGTTTATGGAAAGCATAAAATAATTCAAGGAGGAAAAAATGGCTAACATAGATACCAGAACTGCTGAAAATCTAATGAAATCCTTTGCCGGAGAAAGTCAAGCCAGAATGAGATACCTTTATTCAGCTAAAACAGCTAAAAAAGAGGGCTTTGAACAAATTTCCAATATCTTTACAGAGACCGCGGAAAATGAAAAAGAACATGCTAAAGTATTCTTTAAACACCTCCAAAAATTGGGTCTGGAAGGTGAAATAATTAATATTATTGCATCTTACCCGGTTGGCTGGTCTGCAGATAGCACACTTAAAAATCTGGAGTATGCAGCTAAGGGAGAAAATGAAGAATGGACAGAGCTCTATCCTCTATTCGCTGATGTGGCTGAAGAAGAAGGTTTTAGTGATATTGCCCATTCCTGGAGAATGGTAGCTAAAGTGGAAAAAGAGCATGAAAAGCGTTTTCGCAAGCTCTATGATAATGTGAAAAATAAAAGAGTGTTTATCCGCGAAGAAAAGGTCTTCTGGAAATGCCTGAACTGCGGTTATATACATGAAGGAACAGAAGCTCCTACAATATGTCCTTCCTGTAGTCATCCTCAAAGTTACTTTGAACTTTTTAGGGAAAACTACTAACCTCTCAAGGAGACAATAAAATGCAGAAATATCAATGTATGGCTTGTGGATGGATTTACGATCCTGCCGAAAACGACAACATCCCTTTTGAAGAACTTCCCGATGATTTTACTTGTCCTGAATGTGGTGTCGGAAAAGATATGTTTGAACCCCTGGATTAAATAAATCCGTTCCTGTTTAACCGGGGAGAATTATATCTCCCCGGTGGTTTTTTATAATAACTTAACAATTGTGAGGTCATAAATGCAACGCGAGGACTTTGAAGAAATCCTGAATTTTGCTATATCTCGTGAACAGGAAGCAATTAAATTCTATCAGGATTTGCAAAACCAGGCTCAATTCCAGGATCAGCAAGAAATGCTAAAAGAACTGGAAGCAATGGAACAAAACCATATTAAAATAATAGAAAAGATTCGCCAGACGGGTGTTAAAGAAGAAGATATCCATAAAACACCCAATCTAAAAATCAGTGAATACATTACTTCTGATCCCGATAACTTAGACCTGAGCTATATGAATATCCTTATTAAAGGCATGAAACGAGAAGAAACATCCTTTCTGCTCTATTCTGAAATGAGTGTAAAATTTCCCGATCTTGAAATATCTACACTTTTCCGACGCCTGGCTGCAGATGAAGCACAACATAAAAAGTTCTTTGAAAGTTTATATGATGACTGGATGCGGAAAGGAAATTGAAACTTGCCCTTGATTCTACTCAAAATTTCGGCTCTATAGCTTTGGCAAAAGAAAAGCGGGTTATTTATACTGCCTATTTTGACATCAGGATAACTCACAGCGAAACCTTGATGCCTGCAATTGATTATGCTTTTCAGTTTTGCAATGTTGAACGCAGGGAACTGAAAGAAATCTATGTGTGCATTGGTCCTGGTTCTTTTACCGGACTCAGAATCGGCTTAGCAACAGCTAAAGGAATTGCTTTTGCTTTGGGTATTCCTCTTTTTGCTTTTTCTTCTTTGGAACTTTCTGCTTTACCGGTTTGCGGTTTGGGTAAAAACATTTTAGCAGCCATAGACGCTAAGATGAAAGAAGTTTATATTGCATATTACGATCAGGTATTAAAAGAGATTATCCCTCCAGTAATAATCAAAGCAGAAGAACTCTGTCAATTGAAGTTAGACGATTTTATCCTCTGTGGAAGCGCTGCAGAAATGCTTAGTCCTTTATTACAAAATGCCGGATATAACTTCTATACCCTTAATCCTGTTACGAAAATTCCTTCTTCTGCGGGACTTTTTTTCTTGCCAGAATTACTGCCTGAAAAATATGTTCCCCAAGACATTGAAAATCTGGAACCGATGTATTTAAGAGCAGCAAAAGCACAGGTGGGAATAAAGAATGAAAAAAGTTAGGTGCCCTGAAAATCGCTGAAATCTTTTTTATTCCCGACTATTTCTCTCAGCGGCATCTGTGTAATCTATATGCTTAATTATTTTCGGTGTAAAAAAGGAAAAAATAGAATGCGAAAACCGATACTCTGCTTACTAATGCTATTCTTTAGCATCTCTATGATCTATGGAGATTATATAGTTAATTTTGAAGGACCAAATGAGACAAAAGGTAGTTACGCCTCAGGAAATGTAACTTTAAGCGGCCTTTCCTGGGATATGACAGAAGCATTAATTGGCACTTTGGAAAGCGATTGGAAAAATGGAACCCGTTCTGCCAGGTTGCGTGGTTACGGAACCTCAGTTATGACAATGCTGGAAAATAAAACTAACGGATTAGGAACCCTTTCCTTTTACTATCGTCGTTATGGAACTGAGGCACAAGTTGACTGGAAAGCAGAATACAGCGTTGATAACGGAACTAACTGGACCCAAATTGGTTCTGTCTTTACAGCTCCTGCTAGTGATACTCCCAGTTTATTTTCTGAACAGGTAAATGTAAGCGGTAATATAAGAATCAGAATAAAACGCGCTACAGAAACAGGAACAACATATAAACGACTAAATATTGATGATATAACCTTAACGGATTATACGCCTTCCGTTCCTACCTTAATTCTTGATCCTTCTGTTTTAAGCGGATTTACTTATGAACTTGGAGAAGGTCCTTCAGCATCACAGTCCTATACTTTATCCGGCTCTAATTTAAGTCCCCAATCGGGTAACATAACTATCACCGGTTCCACCAGTTTTGAGGTCTCTTCTGATAATGTAACTTTTTCTAATAGTTTCTCTTTACCTTATAGTGGAGGCACTCTTTCTCCTGCAACTTTATATGTGCGTTTGAAAGCAGACCTCAGTCAGGGTAATTATCTAAATGAAAATATCACTCATAGTGGAGGTGGTGCTTCAGTTTTCTTATCTGTTAATGGAACTGTTACTTCCACTTCTGTTTTGCTAACTACAGAGGGTTATACTGAAGATTTTACTGCATTTGTTTCTCTGGAGAGTTTACCCTCCGGCTGGACTTTAAGTGATCAATATACTTATGGTGGAGATTTTGGGTCTGGAACTAGCGGAGGATTAAGGGGTAATGGAGTTTTGGGCTTTCAACTTACTGCTTCGGCTCCAAATAATGCTTTAACTGCGACTCTAACCTTAAAAAATCAAACCGGAGCCACTATCAATAACCTTAATGTTGCCTATCAGGGAAAAGTAGCCCGAACGGATCAGCCAGGAACTCCCAAATGGATAGTAAGTGTAAACGGAACTGAAATTCCTGAACTTGAATATTCTACAGCAGAAGGAATTAATCAACAAAAAAGTGCCGTTGTAACAGGTTTGAATTTAGCTGTGGGAGATAATATTATCATTCAATGGTTTACAACGAGTGTAGGAACCAATGGAACCAGAAGACAAATTGGTATTGACGATATAAATATCAATACTAATATTCCTGTTAATCCCCTGATCAATATTACGGCTAATTTAGTTACTTTTCAAACAGCCCAAGGCACACCTTCCGAACCGCAAAGTTATTTTCTCAGTGGAATAGATCTTAGCCAAAATATTAATATTTCTGCTCCCAACGGTTTTGAGATTTCTGTAGACGAAGGTATAACTTATGTCATAAACACAAGCGTTTTACCTAATTATGAAGGAAATGTTTGGGTTAGAATGACTGGAACTACTGCCGGAACTTTTGGCGGAAACATTATGCATACCTGTCCAGGAGCTACGGATGTAAATCTCCCTGTTGCTGGAATAGTTACCGGAGCAACAAGTTATGCAGTTGACTTATTCTTTTCCGAATACCTTGAAGGGACCAGCTATAACAAAGCCATAGAAATATTTAATGGAACGGGTTCGGCAGTAGATTTATCCGACTATAAAGTTGAGTTATATACAAATGGTTCAAACACTGCGAACAATACTTTAGTGCTCAGTGGAACCCTGGAAAATGATGATGTATATGTTATTTCCCATCCCAGTGCTAATGCTGATATTTTAGCTGTTACAGATCAAACAAATTTGGTAACTAATTTTAACGGTAACGATGCCTTAGCCCTCATAAAAATAAGCACGGGAGCTTATGTTGATATTTTCGGGGTAATTGGAAACGACCCTGGAACTGCCTGGTTAGGTGAAAACAATTATACTACCTTAAATTCTACTCTAGTAAGAAAATCATCTGTAGCTCAAGGTATAACCCAAAATCCAACAGGCACAGGAGCTTATGCTTTTACTACTCTGGTTACCGAATGGGATTTATACCCTCAAGATACAATAGACAATCTTGGCTCTCACACTTTTAATGCAGAACCCCAGGAAGTGGAAACACCAACTCTGCAAGCATCAAACCTGATTGCTTATCCTGCCAATACAGATATAACCTTGGAATGGACTCCAGGCAACGGAACAAGAAGAATAGTTAAAATCAACACTATTAATTCCTTTACTTCTCCTGTTGACGGCAGCAATCCTACTGCCAACAATGTTTACACCGGTAGCGGTGAACAGGTTATTTTTAATGGAGCTACTCAAATTGTAGAAGGGATTCCGTTAAATGGCTGTAATGTATCCGGTCTTACACCTGCAACTACATATTGGTTCAGGATTTATGAATATAACGGTAGTGGCAGCTATACTCGTTATAATAATTCGGTTGCTACAAACAATCCTATTTCTGCTACTACTACAAATAATCAAAGCAGTGGCTATTATGCAGGAATTACAGGTTACGGCAGCACTCTGAAAACAAATCTGCATAATTTAATTCGGACTACACACACAACCAGATATTCTTACGATGCTTTGTGGATTAAATTGCCCTATACAGATGAAGACCCTAATAATAATGATAATATTATTGAAATATATACCGGTTGGAGTGTTCCTAAAACATATTATGGAAGTGGAACCTCACAATGGAACCGCGAACATACCTGGAGTAAAAGTCATGGTGATTTTGGGGAAACTCCACCCGCAGGAACGGATTTACATCATTTGCGTCCTTGTGATTCAACAGTAAATTCTGCCAAGAGTAATAAGGATTTTGATTACGCTACGAATCCTTATATTGATTCTTCACCCTATAACGGTTACCCGCAAGATACCGGATGTAAAACATCTACTTATGCCTGGGAACCAAGAGATGCGGATAAAGGTGATGTAGCCAGAATGATTATGTATATGGCAATCCGTTATGAGGGCACCGATACTTCTTTTGATCTGGAAATTGTAGATAACACTAATACCAGCGGTCCCAATTATGGAAAGCTTTCTACTTTGCTGCAGTGGCATATTATAGACCCTCCGGATACGCGTGAAATGCAACGCAACAATCGCATTCAGGAGCTCCAGGGAAACAGGAATCCCTTTATTGATGAGCCAATGTATGCTTGTCAAATTTGGACTCCTATGCCTTTAAATCCTACGAATATTACTACTACAAGTTTCACTGCTAATTGGGCAGCTCCCATTTCTGCTACAAAGTATTTTTTTCAGCTGGCTACTGATGCCAATTTTAATAACATTGTTCCTGGTTATGATAATTTGGATGTAGGTTTAACTCTATCCCGCAATATTAGTGGTTTATCCAATGGGTATACTTATTATTTTCGTTTGCGTTCCTATTTTACAAGTGGCTACAGTATGTATTCTCCCTATAAGGAAGTTAATCTTACCCTGCCTGCTTCTGCACAAATTTCTTCCGGAACGACTTTAACGGAAGGGAATCTGAATAACGCTGTTTTAGAACTTACTTTGTTTAATACTACCTGGAGAGATAACACTTTGCTGATTAGTAACTTTACTCCCAATAATGCTCCTGCAGGACTTTCTCTTTTGAGCGTTCAATATCTTAGTTCTAATTCCGCTCAAATAGTTTTAAGTTTTAATAATACCGATTTTGACGCTAATATTCTAAATTTTAGCGTTACTATCAATGCTTCTGAAATAAACAATGCCTCCAATCTAAATACCAACACTATGGCGATTATAGCTTATGTAGAATGCCCTCTATCCATACAGATTGAAAGTTCTCAATTGGTTTTGAATATGCAAGAGGTCTCCGGAGCAGATGTTTATAAGGTCTTTTCCAGCACTGATCCCTACGGTGTTTATACGGATATAAGCACCAGCGGCAGTTTTGATCCTCTTGTTCCAAGTTCTTGGAGTTATGCAATTCCTGCGGATGAGCGCAGATTTTATCGCGCTGTAGCGATCCGCAATCCCTAGTGATTTTTCCCGCAGATTACGCAGATAAGATCCCACACTGATTATTTTGTTTTAACTCTAAACCGAGCTTCAGCTTTGACAGTTGAAGGCAACGAAAAAAATTTCCTGTTGTGTATACATCTCGTTGCAACCACAAAAGAATCGGTTTAGAGTCAAAACTTCAACACCTCAAAATTGTGAGTCAAAACATCCCAATGTTAAAATCGTGAATTTTCCGAAGAACTAACTCCACCATCTCTATTTTTTTATCACTCTTTTGAGTTTGGAAAAATCTCCACCTTCTCAACCCTCTCAACCTTCTCAACCGAAGATTTTATGGCTATAATGAGGTCTTTTTCAATAGCAGATTTGAGATAAATCAATAACTTGGGTAGCGATTTCGCTTGTAATATCTTCATCACTAGTGCCAATTAACATTTCTTGCAAATAGAATCCTTCCCTATTTCGGTTTTCTGTGTAGCCGGAGGACGCAATTCCTGCGCATTTTTTACAATGTTTCTGCAAAAAACCCAAAAGCAACCGTCTTTCTTCTTTATTTAATAAATAATAGGGATCGTCTATCAACATAATCTTCGGTTTCAAGAGCAAAGACCGAATAAAACAAATAAACTTGCGTTGTGCAGGACTTAAATAGGCAGGTCTCAGTTCCCATCCTACATCCAAATTCAGCTCTTCCAATAAATGTTGCAGTTCTTGTTCAAAAATAGAATAGTCCTCAGTGGCAAATCTTTTGTTCCAGGGAAGAAGAAGATTCTCGCATAAAGAAAGATTGGAAAGCATTATCCCTTCATCAAACACCAGGGAAAAAGTGGAAATAAGGGAATTCTGTTTACAATATTCCTCCCAGGGAATGCCGTCCAGCAGGATAGTTCCTCCATCCAAATTATGCAATCCCATTAAAGCAGTTAAAATTGTAGAGGAAAACTTTTCACAGGGATCATATAATACAGTGCAACCATCCGTAAAAAACTCTATCTGGAAATTGTCCAGTAAACCATTTATAGACACATCCTTAAACGCAATATGCACTAGGCACCGATCCAAAACAACCAGGAAATAATAATATCCAAAATAAGCACAGAAAAAATTGAAATAACCACTGCCTTGATAGTGCGTTGGGGAACTTCCGTTGATGCCCTGTAAACACTCATCCCTTCATAAGAAGCAGTAATGGCTATAACAAAACCGAAAACAATGGACTTCAAAATACTCATTAAAATATAAGGAATGGTTAAAACGGAGAAAAAATCATTCATAAAGGCACCAAATGCCAACTGACTGAAAAACTGAGCAAAAAGCCAACCACCTAAAACCGCAATAATATCGAAATAAAGAGTTAATACCAGCATAGAAATCACAACACCCAAAATGCGCGATACCACAAGATAACCCATTGGTGCTATATCAAATGACTTCAATAATTGCATTTCCCTATTCACAACCATATTCCCCAATTCCGTAGAAATTGCTGTTCCACTTCTGGCTATTACTACTAAAGCAGTTATAATTCCACTTAATTCTCCAACTACAACCCTCACTAAAATTATATGCACCCAAATCCCCTGCCCGAAATTGTTTAGAAATGCGTAACCCTGCATAATAGTTAAACAGCCAATTGCTAAAGCTATAAAACCGATTAAAGGCAGCGCTTCCACTCCCGTAAACAGAATTTGGCGAATAATAACTAAAAAACTTACATGTTTGTTATGCCTGATATGCAATAACTCAGTTACTGTTTCTTCCAAAAACAAAAAAAAGTCCACTAGGGACTTTTTTCTATTGTGTTGCATAAATTACATTACCGCTAAAATGGTTGTTATTTTAAAATAAGCGTCTTCTTTAAGGAAGTATAACGGGTGTTAAAGCCCACTACTACAAGATATTCCCCTGCAGGCATATAATTGCCATAGTTATCTAAACGCTCCCAATTTATATTAATGTTCTTTCCTACAAAACCTTCGTAAAGATCGCAAATAAACTCACCTTCGGAACTCTTTATTTGAACATTGATATAAGTAGGAGTGGATACAGAAATAGAAATCACGCATTCCTTATCCATCGGATTGGGAACAATGTCAAAACTCTCAATAGGAGAGCCCTTATAAGCATACCCAACTGTGGCACTTAACATTAACACTGCCATCAGCCCCAGAATGTGCATCGTTTTTTTCATTTTATTCACTCCTTATTTAATACCTTGTTAATAAAGCAACTTTCATTCCTAATTGCTGTTGAACTTATCTTCAATCAGTTTTATAGCTCCTAACACACCGGCTTTATTACCATTTATGGCTTTAGTAACCTTCAAATGGGTACTATGTGCTGCCGGTAACTTTTTTATAATCTCTTCTTTCAGTTCCCATATACAATATAATCCTAAATCCATAGCTCCACCACCAATAATTATTATTTCCGGATCCAAACAGGTTGCAAGTCCGGATAAAGCAGCGGTTAACATAAGTTGACCTTGTTTAATGTAATCCCCTACTAAAGTATCAGTTTCTTTTATAGCAAGGATGGCAGGTAAATCCATTTCCGCATAACAGGGATTTTTTAATGCCAGGCGTCGGCGTAAACCCTCTCCCGAAGCGTAGGCTTCCAGGCAACCGTTTTTTCCACAATTGCATCTTAAGCCCTTATCCACAACGCAGATATGCCCCAATTCACCGGCAAAACCATAAGCTCCATGATAAATTCTGCCTTCAATAATTATTCCGCAACCAATGCCACTACCGATTGTAACACCTGCAACATAATCCTTTTTTTGCGTATAGGACTCAGCTAAAGCCATCAAATTGGCATCGTTATCAAAAGCGAAAGGAATATTACAATTTTCAGGAAGCAATTCACTCGGATGGTGATTCACCCAAAAAGGTAAATTGGGATTGTTTGCTGTTACCAAACCTGTGATCTTATCAATTGCACCAGGCATTCCCATTCCAATTCCCTTTAAATTGTTAAGCCCTATTTTACTGTCAACATTGTTAAACATCTCTTGCACCAAAGCCAGGAAGTCATCTCTGTTTTTCCTTTGCAGAACAAGGGTTTGGTAGGACTGTAAACCTTCTTCACAATTCCCCCAACCATATTTAATACTGGAACCGCCAATATCTATGCCTAAAAATATATCCATTGGTAACCTTATTATTTAATTTTGTCTAAACTGGGGTGGGTGATGGGATTTGAACCCACAACGCCCGGAACCACAATCCGGTGCTCTGCCGTTGAACTACACCCACCACAATTTTATTTTATCTATTATCAGAAACAGAACATCAAATGGCACGCCAGAAGGGATTCGAACCCCCGACCCGCAGCTTAGAAGGCTGCTGCTCTATCCTACTGAGCTACTGGCGCTTAAAAGAATTTTGGTAGCGGCGCAGGGATTTGAACCCCGGACCTGCGGATTATGATTCCGATGCTCTAACCAGCTGAGCTACACCGCCACTTTTCTTTAATAAGATAGTCACTTTGTATAGGGATGACAAATCCAATTTTTTTGCCCTTTAATAATTACCCCTATTTCAAAAAAAGAGTCCGCCTTCTAACAGCCAAACTCTAAAAAAATGGTAGCGAGGGAAGGATTCGAACCTTCGACCTTCGGGTTATGAGCCCGACGAGCTACCAGCTGCTCCACCTCGCGTTAACAATTTATCTTTAAAATTGCAGACCCCATTTCTGTCAAGCAAAAAATTCAGGAAGATCTACTTACTCGTTAACAAAAATTCTAACAACGGAGAAATCCTTCATTCGGAATATAAATCAGGAGTTATTTATACCTTGATAATATAATCGCTTAAGAAATCTTGAACGGAGTATGATAACTCATAACGGAACATTAACTACTGATGCTTAATCTGCATAAAATAAGCCGTCAGGAGTCCTCGCTGCCAAACAAAATTGCGGAATGTAGTATGGTTATTTTGGTAGTGACAACACCTGACTTCCTATTCTTTCATTTTTCATTCTTGGATGTAATTTGAGGACAAGAAACGACGGAGACATCGTTTTTCCGGAAGGTTGACCTCCCGGTCAACCAAATTAAACGACGGGGACGTCGTTTTTCCGGTGATTTTAAACGACGGGGACATCGTTTTTCCGGAAGGTTGACCTCCTGGTCAACCAAATTAAACGACGGGGACATCGTTTTTCCTGAAAGGTCTCCTCCATCCCCTTTTTTCGGGTTTGCTTTTTTCCCTGGACTTGATTATTATATTATAAACAGGGAGGTTATACAAATGACATTAAAAGATAGTTATCGGATAGTAATAGCAGCAGAAATAAGAGCACAAAAGATGTATCAGGCATTAGCAAAGAGTTTTGCCAAGCCGGAAACCAGCAATGTGTTCAAGGAATTGGTCGTTTTAGAAAAACTGCATGAAGAAAAGGTGTGGTCTGCATTTGCCAGAGAGTTTCCCGGGCAAGCTATAGAACTTCAGGAAGAGCCGGTTAAGGAAATGCAAGGTATAAACTTGAATGATCCCCAGGAAGTTTTGGAATTTGCCATCAGCAAGGAAGAAGAAGCAGTTGAGCTTTATAAAAATATGGCAGAGCAGACCAAGGAGCCCGATATTCATAAACAATTACTGCAATTTGCAAATGAAGAGGAAGGTCATAAGGCAATTTTGCTATCCGAAATTCAACGCTTGCAGGGTGCCTTACAGTGGTTTGATCCTTCCGAATTAACAGGGTTGATGGAGGATTAAACTTTCAGATAATGGTAAATAAAGATCAAAGCTCTCTTTTTGACAGAGAAGAATTAAGCACCAAAACCGTTCCCCTGGCAGAAAAATTACGCCCTGAAAACTTAGAAGAGCTATTAGGTCAAACAAAACTGATAGCTGAAAATTCACCCTTAAGGCAGATGATAGAAAGTGGGGAGTATCATTCCTTTATTTTATGGGGTCCACCCGGTAGCGGAAAAACAACCATCGCCAAGATTATAGAGAAAAATAGTGGTTATCATTTTATCCATTTTTCTGCTGTTCTTGCTAGTATCAACGATGTGAAAGCAGTGATGAAAGAAGCAGATTATCTTCATCGCACTCAAAATCAACGCAGCATTTTGTTCATTGATGAAATCCACCGCTTTAATAAAAGCCAGCAGGATGCCTTTTTACCTTATGTAGAAAGCGGAGCGATAATTTTAATCGGGGCAACAACCGAAAATCCATCTTTTGAAGTTATTCCGGCTTTGCTTTCCCGGTGCACTGTTTTTGTACTGGAGCCATTAAGTGAAAGGGACTTAAAGATAATTTTAGGGCGAGGTTTTAAGGAACTTTCCCTGGAGCCGGATGAAGATATTATCAGTTGGATGGCTCAAAATGCCGGAGGTGATGCCAGAAGAGTTTTAAACGATTTGGAGCTGGTTTTGCCTTTTCTGAAGAAGAAACCCCATCCGAAAATTGAGGAACTGGCAAAATTTTTGGCAAAAAAGACAATGTTCTATGATAAAAACCGCGAAGAGCATTATAATCTGATTTCCGCTTTGCATAAATCACTCCGTGGTTCGGATCCCCAAGCGGGACTTTACTGGCTGGCAAGAATGTTGGAAGCAGGAGAAGACCCGCGTTATATTGTGCGTCGTTTGATTCGTTTTGCCAGTGAAGATATAGGTTTGGCAGACCCGAATGCTTTAGTTCAGGCAATTGCAGTTAAAGAAGCAGTTCTTTTTATCGGAATGCCTGAAGCAAGCAATGCTTTGGCTCAATTGGTTGTTTATTTGGCTACAGCACCTAAAAGTAACGCTCTTTATACTGCCTATGAAGAAGCAGCTGAAGATGCCAGAAAAACAAGCCATTACGGAGTTCCTTTGCATATCAGAAATGCACCTACTCAATTGATGAAGGATCTAAACTATGGCAAGGATTATCATTACGACCACGAATATGAACATAAGTATTATTATCAGAAGTATTTCCCGGAACAAATGCCGGAAAAGGTTTATTACAAACCCGGAGATTACGGTTTTGAAAAAGAAATTCAAAAACGGATTGACTGGTGGGCTAAACTAAAAAAGGAACAAAAATAACGGGAGCAGCCAATGCAATATTAGATACTGACTCGAAGTCAACTTTATAATTCTTTGCTCGCTGCTCCCAAAATTTGGTAACGCAATTTAAAATATAAACCGGAAAAAGAAAAAAGCAAGGGAAAAATGCAGAAATTTGAAAAAATAATTTGATTAGAGGACATATTGCTGGCATAACCCTTTCGTTGCTATAGGATTAACGATTTCAGTATTTTTTTATCACCCGGAAGGTTGAAGTCCTCGTCAACCACAAAATGAGAACGACGGGGACATAATTCTTCCGGAGGAGACAACTTTTTTTACTATCCTAACTTATAATAATGCTGTTCTATAAATAAGCCATAAATGATGATTTTATCGTCCTGCGATAATAAGAAATCAGAAGGAATACAATAGAAAGATGAATGTTATGTCTTGAGGATTAAATATTAGAAAAAATTCGGCAGGTAATAGATACTTTACCCGATAGTTCCGTAGTTCATAAACCTGTGATAGTTGCAGCTTTTCCCTGAAGGAAATTACAGGACAGAAACTATGCTCCCGTTATCATTTTAATTTATAAAATCACCTTGTGGATTTTGTCTAACTACTTGTTGCCTAGTCACTTCTTTAACGCCTCTTTAACGACTCTTTAACGATTCTTTAACTTTGTTAAGGAGTTGTTAAAGAAGTGTTAATGCAGCATAAAAGATTCAACTTGGCAGGAAATAATGTGCTGTCTAAAAAAAGGTAATTGCCTCGCCAAATGCGAGCCAAGTTATTATAACAAGGATGGAAAGATGATAAGCGGATGATGGATTGGAAGTAAGAAAATGTTCTTCTTCTTCACTGGGTTCAAACCCGTAGTTATAGAACTATCATATTAAAAAGGATTTTTGCACTTCCCCGAATAATCCCTGATAATATTTTTGGTGCAGAAAAAATTAGTTGGAGATACCTCGTTGAGCGTTTTGGACAAACTGAATAAAAATTAACTGCTCAGGAGTTGGATTTGATATTTGGAGTGCTTTTTCCATCGCTTGGGAAGTATTTAATCCACTGCGATAGAAGATATTGTATATTTCCTTGATGGCAGCAAGGGTCTGAGTGCTAAAGCCCTTTCTCATTAACCCAATGCTGTTCAGTCCAACTGTTTTATACGGATTTCCCTGTCCGCGAGAATAAGGCACAATATCTTTTTTCACGGCAGAAGCACCTCCTACGAAAGCATAAGTTCCAATATGAACAAACTGGTGAATGGCAGTTAAACCGCCAACTGTAGCAAAATCACCAATATGAATATGGCCTCCACACTGAACAACATTGGCAATAACACAGCCGGAACCGATTTGACAGTTGTGGGCAATATGCACATATTCCATTAACAGGTTGTTATCTCCAACCACTGTATCTTCTTCCAATTGATTACTGCAGTTGATAGTTACAAATTCTCGGATAGTATTGTTGCTGCCTATGCGTAAATGAGTTGGCTCACCCTTAAACTTCAAATCCTGGGGTTCGGTGCCTAAAACGGCATAAGCATATATTTTATTGCCGGTTCCGATAGTTGTATGTCCGGAAATTGTAACATTGGCAAAAAGGTTATTATCAGAACCCAGGATAACATATTTCCCGATATGGCAATAGGGACCTATATGGCAGTTTTCGCCTATAACAGCGCCTTCTTCAATAATTGCTGTAGGATGTATATAGGTCATTTTTTCCGCTCCATAATCATTGCCATAAAATCACCTTCGGCAACTTTTTCCCCCTCAACGAATGTTTCTCCGTGCATTTTTGCCAATGACTTTTTCAGGGAAAGCACCTTCAGCTCGTAGCGTAGTGTATCTCCCGGGAGAACAGGTTTGCGAAATTTTACATTATCAATACTGGCAAAATAAGCAACATAATTTTGTGGATTTTCCATTTGATTAAGCAGCATAATTCCCCCTGCCTGAGCCATTCCTTCAATAATTAGAACTCCGGGCATAATTGGATGACCGGGAAAATGACCCTGGAAAAAGGGTTCGTTGATAGTAACATTTTTAATCCCGGTCAGGGATACTCCCGGGGTAAATTCAATGATTTTATCTACCAGCAAAAAAGGATAGCGATGTGGCAATATTCGTAAAATAGCATTGATATCAAAGACCACATCTTTAGTTTTGCTTTTCTGATATATCTTTTGGAGCTGGTGTTTTTTCTGAATTTGTCTTAGTTTTTTCACCAGTTCCACATTGGTTTTATGTCCACTGCGGGCAGCTAAAATATGCCCTTTAATAGGGACTCCTAAAAGTGCTATATCGCCAACTAAATCAACTACTTTATGACGCACAAATTCATTGTAATAGCGTAAAGGATGATTATTCAAAATACCTTCCGGGGAAACAGTTACCGGTTTATGATAACCAAAAACATCCTGCAAGTGTTGCAATTCTGCTTCGCTGATATTGGGTTCTGCAATAACTAAGGCATTTTCCAGAGAACCACCTTTTATTAAACCCATATTTTTCAGTTCCAGAATTTCATTTATAAAGCAAAAAGTGCGGGCTCCTGCAAAATCCTTTTCATAGTTATCCAAAGAAGGTAACCAGGTATATTGAGTTCCCAAATAGGGATGTTTGTAATCAATCATAAAAGTTATTTTCAATTCATTGGAAGGAACAATTACTATATCCACATTATCTTCCGGAGCGGAAAAACTGATTGGTGATTCCAGCTCAAAATATTCCCGTTCACTATCCTGCTGCACAATTCCGCATTGCCGCAAAAGATTTAAGAATACAACAGCCGAGCCATCTGCTACAGGAGCTTCAGGTCCGTTTATTTCAATGCATATATTATCTATACTCATTCCGGCAATAGCAGAAAGAACATGTTCTATAGTGGCTACTGTTGTTCCATTGATGCCAATTGTTGTGCCGCGGGAAATATCTACTACATGATCAATATCAGCAGGAATTTTGGGTTTTCCGGGTAAATCAGTTCGGATAAAGACGATTCCTTCATCTGCTTCTGCCGGTTTAAATCTGATAGTGCTAATTTCTCCGGAGTGAAGTCCAATGCCTGTATAAGTTGCTTCTCCGCCAATCGTTTGTTTATATTCCATAATTACTCTCCATTTTTAGGATCGTTCTTTTTTGCCTTCAAATAAAAATGATACATTTCAGGTAAATTCTTTTGGACAGCCATAATCCGTTTCGTAAGGTTTGCTTCCAAAGCGGGATAGCCAAAATATTTGCCGTCATCAGGAATATTACAAGAGACCCCGGATTGAGCTCCCACCATTGCTCTGTTGCCTATTTGCAAGTGATCCGCAATTCCTACCTGACCTGCCAAATAAACATAATCACCTATAATAGTGCTACCTGCCAAACCAACCTGGGCACAAAGAATGCTATGCTCACCAATAATGCAATTGTGACCAACCTGAACAAGATTATCTATTTTAGTTCCTCTGCCGATAATTGTGGAACCTAAAGTAGCTCTATCAATACAACTATTGGCTCCTATTTCAACACCATCGCCAATAATAACATTTCCTACCTGTGGAATTTTCTGCTGAATGCCTTCAATTAACATAAATCCAAAACCATCTGCCCCAACAACAACCCCGCTGTGTAAAATACAGTTCCTGCCAATAACGCAATCATCATAAATACAAACATTAGGATAAATCCTGGTGCCTGACCCGACAGATACATTTTTTCCGAGAGAACATCCTTCACTAATTATTACTCCTTTGCCCAAAATACAGCCACTACCGATAACGACATTGGCTCCTATTGCTACTTCTCCTTCATAACGAACATCTTCTGCCACAATTGCTGTCGGCTGAATAGTATAAACAAAATCCTTATTATCCTGTTCCAACCACCAGGTAATTAAGCGCATTAAAGAAAAATAGGGCTTTTCTACAATTAGTAAAACCCTTTCAGGAAGCTCGGAAACAAATTTGGCAGTGGTAATTATCAAACCAGCAGAACTGGCTTTCACTTTTTCCAGAAGTTTTTCCTGCTCCAGGAAGATTATGGTTTTTTCGTCTGCCTCTTGTGGTTCGCCAACTTTACAAAGGTCTGCTTGTATTTTACCTTTCAGTTCTCCCTGGCAGATTTGAGTGAGGATTTCACTATTTATTGAGGTGTTAAAGTGCTTCATAGTTTATCGGGTTTAAAATCATCACCGAAGCCCTCAGGTGGTTTAATTTCAGGCGGTACTTGTTCTTCCGGTTTAGGAGGTTCGGTTGTTGTTTCTTCGGTTGGTTTAACTGTATCTTTATTCAGCTCCAGCAAAATCTGGTCTGTCAAATCCAAAGCTGGAAGAGCGTAAAGAACGCTGCCCATACTAACATCAAAAATCATCGTGTATTTCTCATCTTCAGCAATTTTCTTGATGAGATTATGGATTTTTAAGGTTAGAGGGTCAATAAGTTCGCGATAACGCTGTTCTGCTTTTCCCCCATCCCCAAAATATTCTTCCAATAAGCGTCCTGCTTCTGTTTTTTTGGTATCTATCTGACTTTGCATTTCTCTTTTTGCGGCATCGTTCATAGTCAGTTTACGGATTTCAAAATCGCGTTCCATTTGTTTAATTTCGTCATCCAGCGTTTTAATCTGATTTGTCCAGTTCTGTTTATCCAAATTGAATAACCTGGCTACTTCAGCTGCTTCGTTACTATCCAAAAGCAACCGGTCGGTATTTACAAAACCAAGTTTTACAGGTTGGGCATTAGCAGTAATAAATAGTGCTAACAGAACAGATAGAGTTAAGATATATTTTTTCATTGTTTCTCCTCTTCTAAAAAGGGCATAAAGTTAATTCTGAAGTGGAAAAATCGGCTCCAGCATTTTAACTGCGCGAGCATCATCCACTCTTTTCACCGGAGTTGTTAAAGGTGCATTTTTAACAAGTTCCGGATTGTCTTTGCACTCTAGGGCAATTTCTCTCATTGCTGCGGCGAAGGCATCCAAACTTTCCAGGGATTCTGTTTCCGTTGGTTCCACCATCATTGCTTCAGGAATAATCAGTGGAAAATAGATCGTTGGTGAATGGAAACCCTTATCCAAAAGCCGTTTAGCTATATCCAAAGTAGTTATTCCGTAATTCTTCTTTTGCCAGGTGCCATCCATAACAAATTCATGCATACAAGGTTCCTGATGTTCAATATGGTAATATTCGCCTAAGCATTGCATAAGGTAATTGGCATTCAAAATAGCATTCTCGGAAACCCGGCGTAAACCTTCAGCTCCTAACATCTTAATATAAATATAAGCACGCACTAAAACAGCAAAGTTACCATAAAAAGTATGCACTTTGCCAATGGAGGTCAGCTCATTTTCAGAAGAAAGATGATAACCCTTTTCGTCTTTTGTAACTACAGGAACTGGCAAAAATGGCAGTAACTTTTCACTTACAGCTACAGGACCGGAACCGGGACCACCTCCTCCATGAGGTGTAGCAAATGTCTTATGCAAATTGAAGTGCATTAAATCAAAACCTATTTTCCCGGGTTGCACAATTCCCAAAAGAGCATTTAAATTAGCTCCGTCCATATACATTAAAGCATCAACACTGTGAATTATATCTGCTATTTCTTCTATTTGTGTTTCAAAAAGTCCTAAAGTATTGGGATTGGTAATCATAATTCCAGCTGTTTGATCATTAACCAGTTCCCGCAATTTGGCTATATCACAACGACCTTCTTTATTAGAAGCAAGTTCCACTGTTTTATAGCCCACCAAACTACAGGAGGCAGGATTTGTTCCATGCGCGCTATCAGGAATGATGATTGTGTCTTTATGTGTATTTCCTTTTACCTTATGATAGGCGGCAATAATTTTGATACCGGTAAATTCACCTTGAGCTCCAGCAGCAGGTTGAAGAGTAACTCCTGCCATTCCTGCAATTTCTGCCAGGTCTTTTTGCAATTCATACATCAGTTCCAAAGCGCCTTGCAGTGTCTCTTCAGGCTGATAAGGATGCAAAGAAGTAAAGGATGGATGCCTTACAAGCGTTTCGTGAAGTTTGGGATTATACTTCATTGTGCAACTGCCTAAAGGATACAAACCCTTTTCAATAAAGTGATTTTTATGGGAAAGGGTAATATAATGGCGCATCGTGTCCAGTTCACTTACTTCCGGTAAACGAGCTTTTTTAGTTCTCAACATTGTTTCCGAAAACATAGTTGCTAAAGGAATATCAATTTCTCTCTCGGGTAAAACTACACCTTTTCTGCCGGGAGTGCTATGTTCAAAAATGGTTTTGCTCATTTTACAACCTCCTGCATTGCCTGGACGAAGCTGTCAATATCAGCTTTACTTTTCTTTTCTGTTACGGCAATCATCAATTCATCAGGTTTTCCCAAAGGCGCAAGATCAATTCCTGCGTAGATATTCCCGGGCACTAGAGCTTTAATTATTTCTTCTGCTTTTTTCGGAGTTTTAAGCACAAATTCTTTGAAGAAATATGCCCTAGGATAAGCAAGAGCCAGACCGGGGATTTTACAGAGCTCGTTTGCCGTGTAGTGTGCTTTTTGAGCAGATTGGGTTGCTACTTCAATGAGGCCTTCTTTCCCCAATAAACATAAATAAACAACGGCTGACAAAGTGCATAGTGACTCATTAGAACAGATATTGGAAGTTGCTTTTGCCCGTCTAATATGTTGTTCTCTTGCCTGTAATGTTAAAACATAAGCTTTGTTACCGTCTTTATCTATAGTTCCACCCACAATTCTACCAGGCATCAAACGTGCCATTTCTGGTCTGGTAGCAAAAAAACCGAAGAGCGGACCCCCGAAATACATATTATTACCAAATACCTGACCTTCGCCAACAGCAATATCTGCATTATATTCTGCAGGTGGCATAAAAATAGCTAAAGAAATAGGATCAACACAGGCAATAAGCAAACAATTGGGATTTTTATGCACAAGAGCGTCAAAAGCTTTAGCATCTTCTATATTGCCATAAAAATTAGGGGTCTGGATAATTACACTACCAATTGTATCATTCAGCATATTTTCCAAAGCAGATAAATCCGTTAGTCCATCTTTTTCGGGAGCTATTAAAAGTTCAATTCCGTTGCCTTCAGTGTAGGCTTTAACCACTTTTACATAATTCGGATTCAGGGTTGCCGGCAAAATAGCTTTGGTTAAGTGATTTTTGCGCACAGCCATTAAAATTGCTTCTGCTATGGCACTTGCGCCATCATACATTCCAGCATTGGCAATTTCCCTTCCTGTAAGCTCACAAATCATTGTTTGATATTCAAATATATACTGAAGAGTGCCCTGGCTGACTTCTGCCTGATAAGGAGTGTAAGCAGTGCAAAATTCAGGGCGGGAAACAATAGCATCCACAGCAGCAGGGATAAAATGATCATAAACCCCACCGCCTAAAAAGGAATTTACCACTTCACAGGGAATATTTTTATCGGTTTTAGCTTTGATATTTTTATTTATTTCCAGTTCTGAAAGCGGCTGCGATAAGGCAAGGGGACTTTTCATTCTTAGCTTTTCAGGAATGGCTGTAAGTAAGTCCTCAAATTTATTTACCCCGATTGCCTTCAGGATTTTTTGCCTATCTCGTTCAGTATTAGATATATAAGGCATTATTGCTCCTTGTGTTAATTACATTTCTATATATTCTTTACTTGAAAATTAAAAGCGTTGATTGTGTCAATTGCTTTTTGGATGGTTATCAACAACATGGATTTACACAAATAAAGAATAGGTAAAAGATTAACAGGTTTTAGACATTTTTCATTTTTTATTTATCCTGTTATTAGTCCTCACTTGCTTACTTGACGCTGTAGTAACTCGGTAACAATAATGTAATAACCCCGTAACGAGACAACGGAAGTGTTACGGAAGTGTTACGGAAGTGTTACGGAGTTGAGTAGGAATGCATTAAAATATAAGTAGTTATACAGCAAAAATAGTTTGACTCCCAACTTTTATCTGCTCCCCCAAAATCTAAGCTTTTACTGACTTTTTCATATTCAAATACCCTATTACTGGTTTGCGAATTAACAAAATGTGAGTTAATAAAACAAAAAAAGCTCACTAAAAAAGAAAAGGAAAAAAGAAAAATAATTTATAATTATCATTTCCCGAGAAGCTTTGAAACCCCCTCTATATCCCTGTTTCACTCTAAAGAGTTATTTTTATTAATATTATCAAACAAAATTTGCTTAATCTGTATAAAATCGATTGCATCATCTGCGGGAAATAAAAAAAAGGCGGTTTAGAAACCGCCATTAACTTAGCGAAGTCCCTGGGACATTGCTTCTCCCAGGTCAAAGATTGGCAGATAAATAACTACGATAATACTACCCACGATAACAGCCATAAAAATGATTAAAAGTGGTTCTATCAACGAAGTTAAGCGGTCAATAACGGAATCCACAAGTTTTTCATAGAACTCTGCGGCTTTGGATAACAATTTATCCATATCCCCGGTTTCTTCGCCGGTTGAAATCATTTGCAATAAAGTAGGAGGAAACATTCCTGTTCTGCGGAAAGCATTTGCTACACCATAACCCTCTTTTACCATCACTCTGGCTTTGCGAACTGCACTTTCAATAACAGCATTTTGGACAACATTTTCAGTTAATTCCATTGTATCCATAATAGGTACTCCGGCAGCCATCAGAATACTGAAAGTTCGGGAAAATTTACTCATAATGGAATTGGAAATAACTTTCCCGATTACTGGTATTTTCAGTTTGATATTATCAAAAACATAGCGTCCTTTATCAGTTAAGTTGACCAGGAAAAAGGCAAAAATAATCAGCAGAATAATAATTATGGTCATAAACAGATTATTGGTAATAAAATGGCTGATATTTATAGCTAAGGTAGTTGGCGCTGGCAAATCGGCATGGAAATTGGCATAAACATCTGCAAACATTGGAATTATGTAATAAAACATACCCCAAACTACAAAGCAGAGAAAAATAACAATGAAAATAGGATAAGCTAAAGCACTGTAAACCTTACGCTTGGTATCCTCTATCTTTTCCAGATAGTCCGCTAATTCATCTAAAACCGTATGCAGAGTTCCGGAGACCTCACCTGCTGTAACTAAAGCTACATATAAAGGATTAAACACTCCTGGATGCTGTTGCATTGCTTCAGAGAGGGAATATCCCTTGCGGATGTCATCAGAGAGTTTACGCAGGACTTTGGCAAATTTTCTGTTCTTTTCTTCTTTCTCCAGGTCTGTAATAGCTTTTTCAATAGTGAGACCTGCCGAAAACATAGTAGAAAGCTGACGCGTAAAGAACACCAGGGTTTTTAAGCTGACACCGGTTCTAAATTTATAGATAGCCAGCATAACTTTATCAAAGAGAGAGAGTTTTCCCTTAAAAGCACCTTCAGCTGCAGCTTTCACACTGATAATAGTGTTGCCTTCTTTAGCAAGTTTATCCACAGCCATATCAAGGGTTTCAGCTTTGATCATTCCTTCAATTCTGGCTCCCTTGGCATCTTTAATGATATAGGCAAAATTGGGCATAGTGAGTTACCTTCCTCAAATTTATTATTCAACAACGGTCATTTTGATGACTTCTTTGATTGTAGTTATTCCATTTTTCATTTTGATAATAGCAGCATCATGCAAAGAGCGCATATTATTTTTTAAGGCAGCATCCCGAATAAGGTCTTGATTTCCGCCCTCATAGATAATCTTCCTGATTTCAGGATTTATGGTTAGCAGTTCAAAGATACCTTCTCTACCTGAATAACCTGTATTATCACAGTGAACACATCCGGCTCCAATTTTGAAATTAATCTTACTTGCTTCTTCGGGTGTTAAACCGATATCTTGCAATTCCTGCTCGGTAGGAATATAATCCTTAACACAATATTTACATATCTTTCGCACTAATCGCTGTGCCATAACCAGTGATAATGATGAACCAACCAGATAAGGTTTAATACCAATATCTATCATACGGGTAATAGTTGAAGGAGCATCATTAGCATGTAAAGTAGTAAAAACCAGATGACCAGTTAAAGAAAACTTGATAGCAATATCAGCTGTTTCTTCATCCCGAATTTCTCCAATGAGAACAATATCGGGGTCTTGCCGCAAAACTGAACGCAAAGCAGAACCGAAAGTGAGACCTATCTGCTCTTTGGTTTCAATTTGCGTAACCCCTTCCAGACGGTATTCAACGGGGTCTTCCACAGTTATGATATTGGATTCTATATTTTGTATTTCTTTTAGTGCTGCGTGGAGAGTAGTAGATTTTCCGCTTCCCGTAGGACCTGAAACGATAATAATGCCATAAGGACGACGGATAATCTTTTTAAAGATCTCCATATCTTCTTTCTCAAAGCCCAAAGTAGTAAGTTTGAAACCAAATTCACCCTTATCCAAAAGACGCATCACTACTTTTTCTCCTAAAACAGTGGGAGTAATAGAAACACGAACATCAACACTCTTCATTGAGGTCTTCAATGAAATATGACCATCTTGAGGTAAACGGCGTTCGGCAATATTTAACTTACTCATCACTTTAACAAGAGAAATCAAACTGGCATGCATCCCAATCGGAGGAGTCATAACTTCCCGTAAAGCACCATCTACCCGGTAACGAATACGGGATATTTTGGTTAACGGTTCAATATGAATATCCGTAGCCCCAGCTTTAATTGCCTCATTGATGATAAGATTAATCAACTTTACTACGGGTGCATCAACATCTTCTGCAACAGCAGAAATAGTGATTTCGTTCTCATCTTCATCAACTGCTACAAATTCAAAACCACCTACAGCATCTTCAACCTGGCTGGTAGTTCTGATGCTTTTATAATATTTTTCAATAGCATCATGCAAACTTGTATCACCAATCAGGACAGGCTTTATTCTTTTTCCCAAAAGCTTCTTCAAGCTATCCAGAACATTCAGATTTTCCGGATCAGCCATTGCTATTACAATACCATCACCCTCTTCCCGTAAAGCTAAAACTCTATTTTCCAAAGCATAGGGCTCGGGAATTAAACTTACTATATCTATATCTATGTCCATTAATTCTTTATCTTGAACAACATCGTAGCCAAGTTGCTGATGTAATGCGCTAAGCAACTCGTTTTCAGTTAAATAGCCAAGCTTAATCAGGGTCTCACCCAATTTCAAACCGAAATTACCTTGCTTAAGCAACGCCTCTTTCACTTGATCTTCAGTTACATATGCCTCGTGGACAAGGATTTCTCCCAGCCGGGCAAATTGTGGATTATAAACCATTACTATATCCTTCTAACGAAAATAATCTGTTTACTTCCAATTCGCAGGTTAGTTTCTTCAGCAATTAAACTCTGAATATTCCAACCTGCAAATCGGAAAATTTTTATATACCTTTTTTTTACCAGGGTGCAGTTCCAGGAAATTTAATCAGCGTAACAGTAGTTTCACGATTGAGTAATGCTTCAATCAATGTTCCCCTAACTCTCATTGGAGCAGGTTGGGGTATCTCTTCAATTGGCGGAGGAGCTTCTACGGGACTAAAAGCAATTCTGGCAATAGCATATCCATTTTCATCGGTTAACAAATGCCAATACTCATTAGGGGGTGAATTAGGAACATATATAGCATTGGGACTGTAGATAAAATGACCCCCATCTAACCCGAGGAACATTACTTCGGCATTACTTATTTGACATCCCTGACCATCCGTAACATAAAAATATATATCAGCAAATTCATAGCTTGTTTGATTCTCATCAAACATTAGAACTGCCGGTTGTGGCTCTATATATGCTTCAGGAGCATTTAAAGGTAGAACACAAGGTGTATCACCAAAAATAGGAACACCATAAGGATCATCACCACAATTGGCACGAATGGTTATCGTATGGTATGTTAAAGTTCCATCATAGGTTATATATGTGTAAGCAATACCGGCAGTAGAATCTCCATCTGCATTCAGATTACCTACGAATGCTTCAGCATCTATCTGGCAATTTTCATTATCTATAATAGAAAACCAAACAGATGTTCTCCAATCAACAGGGTTATTATACATATCTTTAACTATAGCACCACATTGCACACGCCATAATCCACCTCCCAATTCCTCACCGGAATCAAATCCACTAACAAAGGAAATAATTCCACCTGGGACAGGCGGTCCTGCATGAATAACGATATTCGTTTTCAACGCATATATATAACGGCTGCCATTTTCGCTTACCCAGGAGACCTTAATTTTTACAATACCGGATTCTGTTCCGCTATTAACTGAAACCTGGGCTTCACCTCCATTGGAGATAACCTCCACCGAATCCTGTTGGGGATAATCATTAATATTAGCACCGTCAGGTGCATTGGTATTAGCAATTCTAAAATAAACTTTTTGCGGAACATCAATCAAGTTACCGTTAATATCTCTTAACTTTACTCTTAATATTGCAGATTCCAAGCCACCTGTATTGGCTACATTTAAGTTAATCTGATCAGTTTGAGTAAAATCCAAAGAGTATAATTCACTGGAATTAATCATAAAGATCGTAACTGCCTTTAAAGTATCATTATTAGCAGATGCCTGAATTGTAGCTGCTCCCGCAGATAAACCAGGTGTAAACCTTACAGAAGCAATACCATCAGTTTGAGTATTTTGCGTAACCGTCTGTGTAGTATTCAAAAAAGAGCCAATATCTGTAGAAAATTTCACGGGTTGATAGGGACAAGCATTATGATAAATATCCGTTAATTCTGCATGCATAAAAATCCAGTTAGGACTATTAACCGAACTGGTATCTGCTTCTATAAGTACATTATCTACCTGCACATAAGATCTCAATCTTATATTGGCAGGAGTCCCTGGTTCAATCATAATTATTTTTGAGTCCGAAGCCCCCCCAATCGTAGCTGTAATTATTGCATGTTCTTCCCCCGGCGTAGTTGTGGCATGAGTTCCGGAATTGTATTTTACCGTAGCTCGCCCATTATAAGTTCCCGCTATAGCAGTAATACCTATTTCATTCCCACCGCTATCTACAAAGTAACCTTTCTCGTTACAACTGAAAGTAACTAATGTGTTATTGGGAACTTCTTGCCCTTCTGCATTAGTAGGAATTGCAGTTACAGTTGTCTGTTGCATAATAGGCATTACAAAGAGTGTATCGGTATGCGGAAGCTGAAGTTTCAGTTCAACATTGGTAACCGGAGGAATTTCTTTAATTTCCACATTTATAGAAGTGGAATCCTGCCAAATTAAAGTGTCACCACTAGCATCGTAATTACGGACAATTGCTGATATAGTAGCAATACCAACATCTCCGTCGTCGTAAAAAGTAGTTTTTGCAACGCCACTGCTATCTGTAGGAACATCGGTAATAATTCTACCCAGATCAGTTTTAAATTTTACAATCTGATTAGCAACACCAAATCCTTCTCCATCTTTTATTTCAGCAGAAATAATAGAGTAAGTTATATTGTAATCAGCATAAATAACATCCGGATTGGCATTTAATCTGGTTATATACCTTTCCTGGGATGATTCGGGAGGTAAAGGAATCGGTGCTAAAATTGGCGGAGGATTTCGTTTATCGCAGCTCGCGCTGAAACTGACTAATATAATCAGCAGGAGCGTAAGAATTGACATCATAGAGCTATATTTTTTCATTTTTATTCCTCCTCTTCTTCTTCATACTGAATTAGAGTTCGGGTTAACCTCTTATCCAATTTTGGTGTAGGGCTGGTTTCCTGCATAGAAACAAGTCGGGGAGTGATTTCTATTATTAAGTCAGTATTTTCTACCAGTTCATATCTATGCTGGAATATTTTACCTACCAAAGGCAGATCTCCTAATAAAGGTAATTTGTTAACCTTTTGCGTAATATTGGAATTTAGTAAACCACCTACAATTATCTTATGCTCGTTAGGAACAGTTACTGCTGATGAAACTCTGCGGACTTTCGTGCGGGGTATATAACCACCAACCAGTTCTGTTACAGAACTTACTTCAGGATTGATGTTCATTGTGATATTGCCATCTTGATTTACTTTGGGTGTAACATTGAGAATTATACCTGTTTCAGAACGCTCCACCTGTAGTTGATTTTCCTTATCCGTAACTACAAAAGGAACAACTTCCCCAATGTGCATAGTGGCAAGTTCTCCATTTAAAGCCGTAACCCTTGTATCGGTAAGAAGTTGAGCAGCATTGTTCTCCAGTAGCCAGTCAATAGTAACATCAAAAGCAGTTAGCTGACGGCTGAAATGACCAATATCGTTAAAACCATTTATCCGCTGAAAATATTGTTCATCAGGAATAACTCCAAAATCCGTAGGATCACCATGGGGCAAATAACCGGTAGCATCATTATAGTTATATGGCAAACCGGTTCCATATTGATTAACAGGATCTTCTGCTAGAATAGTAGTAAGATGATTTAATTTGCTCCAATCAACTCCAAATTGCTGTGCTTCATTAATGTGCACTTCAATTAAGCGGACTCTTATTTCAACCTGCTGCTGTTGTAAATCAATTGATTTAACCAATTGTTCAACTTCCTTGAAGGTCTCCGGATTGCCATAAACCATTAAGGCATTTTGTCCTTCTAGGGGTGTAATCTTTCCACTTGTATTTTGAAGGGCATCACTAACTTTCTTGGCATCCAGATTGTTCAGAAAAATGATGTTACTACGTTCACCGATTTCTTCCATTATGTTCTGTTTTTGTCCCACAAGGAAAGTGTTGGACCCGATTACCCGATAAGATAAGCCGGCAGAACTTGCAACCAGAGAAACAGCTGTTTCAACCGGTACATCTTTAATGTTAATAGTAACTCTTTTTTCTTCTTTCTCTGCTGTTCCTGCTTGCTCAACCGACAAAACAATATTAGTGTTGCTCAATTTGGAAAGAGCTTTAAACACCGATGAAAGAGTTGCATCATCTGCGTTAAAAGTCACTTTTGTATCCAGGATAGGGTCTCTTTTGGGTTGAGCACTCAGGGGTATACAAACCAGAAAAGAGAGTATAAGGATAAGTGCGAAATGACTTTTGAATTTTTTAATGTGTTTCATATTTACTCCCAGTATCATTTTATTTAATTACCAATTCCCGCTGGTGCCACTACCATAAGTTGTTTCTTCAACCGGTTTGGCAGGTCGGGGAGCGAGTTCTGTAGTAGTAATTGTTCCATTATAACTATAGCGGATACTATTATCCTGGATGTCTAAAATATGGCGTCCTTTCACTGTATTACCGATATGTGCTTCAAGGAGTTCACCTTGATATTCAATATAAGCTATTTTGTTGCCATATTCATCACGAGCAGTAGCAGCTAAACGAAAAGTGTTTTTCAACATTTCCTGATATTCTTTCTCTCTATCCACTTTGTCCTTGATGATGTTTCCCTGACGCAAGGGGTCCTTAGAGGAATTGAATACAAACATTTTACGGTCTTGGATAGAATTTTCTATAGATTTAATCATAGTAAGCAATGTATCTGAAACCGATTCTCTAGTATGAACTGATTTTTCGGGTATGTTAGTCCAAGTTGTGTACAAACCTACAAGTCGGACCGCCATAACAAAAAGCGAGAGAACTATAAGAGCTATTGCCAGGTCTTTCATAAATTTCTGTTGCATCTTATGCCTCCCGTTTCACTTTAAACACCGAAAGCTCTATAGTAACCCGGTAACGATTGGGAGCATTGATATCTGTAACTTCTTTATCGGAAGCTGCAAGCGGGCTGATATCCAATGCTTGGATTTTAATAATATTATCCATAGATTCCAAATCGGATATAAACTGTCCGATTTGCACATAAGTAGCTTCCAGTTCTAAATTATATGTTGTTTCAACTAAACCCGGAAGCGAGAATTTATTGCTATCGGAAAGTTTATTGATAGTAATAGTTCGCTGGTCAGCCATACGACCAATGGTGGTTTTAAAGGCATTTATTTCGTCAAAGCTGAAACTGGCTTCCCTGGTTAAACTATTATCTATAATACGAGAAAACTGGCTTAGTTGCTGATCCATAATTCGTGCACTGTTTAGTTTCTCTTGAGCAGTTTTTATTTTTCTATCCAGTTCCTTAACCTTATTTTGTTTCGCAGTAACACTGTTTATCGTAAACACAAAGAACAGTATTGTAATCAGCAAGATGCACAGAATGAATATCAAGTATTTTTCTCTCATCGTATTCCTCCCGAAGCTGCTTCTTTGCTATAACACTCAATTACGAATTCCAGAATTGCTGTATCTTTAACAATCTGGCGAGTAATAAAGCCCGATTTGATTCTGGGAAAATCATTGCTGATTTCTTCATTGGATTTTAATCGGTCAATAAAACTCTGAATTAAATCCAATTCTTTTACATTTTTATCAACTTCGGTAATGCCATTAAGAGTCAATACACCATTATTATAGGTGAATTTTTTCACAGCCAGTTTTTCTTCTATCTCATTACTTAAGGCAACCATTTTTTTAGCCCAGAAGATACGATTATTAAATGTTTCCGCAAGTTTACTAAGGTCTTTACTGGAAAGATAGTCCTCACTAGTTTCATAACTTGCCAATTCTTTTTGCAATTCATTCAAGTATTTCTGTCGGTTTTCAACTCTTGCGTTAACCATTCCGTTGATATAAATCCAGGCAACAATAATGATAATGAACCCGACAGCAAAGATTATTAAAGAGTTAATAAATTGCTTTTTTTCGCGTTCGGCTTGCAAACGCATTTCACCATATTTATTCAGATTAATTTTAAAATAAAATGTAGTTTCCATCAGAAAAATCCTCCCTTATTCCAGTCGCATAGCCAGGCCAATTGCCAAAGCAAGCTGAGGGTCTTTTTTATCCTGGAATTTTTCCGGCATTTCCACATTGATAAAAGGCATAAAAATCTCTGTCGGAATTGCTACCTTTTCTTCAATGAATTCTCTTAAACCCTTCAGTTTAGCAGTCCCACCCATTAAATAAACCTTGCGGAAATCACTGTTACCTGCTTCTTTAACATAAAACCGCAAAGAACGACGAACTTCATCTACTATAGAGTCCTCTGTTGATTTCTCAGTAATATCAAGCATACTAACAGTTTGAACATTTTCTACATCAGGATTATCTCCTAAACCAAATTCCAGTTTATGGTGTTCAGCATCAGCCCATTCCAGCTGTCTTTTACGCATAATATCCCGCGTAAAATTATATCCGCCATAAGGAATATCCCGAGCAAATAATTTGGCAGAGGGACCCCAGATTACCATATTCGTTCTATGAGCACCAAGGTTTAACAAAATGTAAACTCCATCTTCCACAAAAGTATTCAGAATAAAGCTGTTTACAATAGCCAGAGAATCAATATCTACAATATTGGGTGTTAAACCAGCAGTCATTAAAACATTTGTATGCTCGTTCAAGACCTCTTTAGAACTAGCAGCTAGCAGGATATTCATATTATTGGTTTTTTCTTCCAGATTGATAACCTGATAATCCAGAATCATATCTGTCCCGCTGATAGGAATGTGTTTCTTAGCTTCAAAAAATAGAGCTGATTCCAATTCCTCATCAGGGAGAAAGATGGTCTTGATTTGTTTAATACTGGTATTATCACCTCCGATGGAAGTAACCAAATGCTGAATTCGTTTGGGACTAATTTTCAGTGTGTTCAGCATTTCACAGAGAACGGGTCCATATCGTTCCGGAAGTAAATCGCTAGGAATATATTCAGTTCCGGTAGCAACCGTAGGGCTAATTTCATAATTCAGCAATTTGAATCCCTCATGCAGTTTCTTCAGGTGCACAATTTTAATGCTGTGGGTTCCAATATCAATTCCTACGGTCTCTTTGAAGCGAGGTTGTTTTTTTTTCTTCATTCTTCCTCTTTATCTTTCTTTTTTATTACGCTATAATTTCTATAATAGGGTCTTAGGCGGTTTTCTCAAATACCAGCTTCCCTGTTCTAAAGGTAAACGTTCTCCCTGCTTTTTAAAATAGGGCCAAAAAGGTGGTTTAACTCTATACATTCGGGTATCATAGTTATAGTTCTTTTTATAACCAATTTGCCCTCCTGATGCTCCAGGATAGTGCTGACACTGCAAAGTTACAGTTACATTAGGATTTTGGAACAGCTGAACAACAGTTGCGGTAGTTGAACAAGGTCCACCGCACATATCTATTGGAGTATTCCAAATACCGCTGTTTGAAGGATATTCAGTATCATTTGTGCTTCTATGAACAAAACCACGACGACGTTGATTAACTCCTCCCCAAATACTTATCGTTCCCCTTTCCATATAAGGATTGGCTTCAGGCCAAATAGGATTATACCAAGGAAAATCTAATAAGGGGGGCCAGGGATGAGCAGATGTTTGAGGCCAATAGTTACGATGCAGATCAATCATATCAAATACAATGATTCCTGCATCAGGCTCATCAGTAGAAGGATTGAATTTTACATCTGGAATTGAACCATGCGGGTGTTGATATTCAAAAGTAAAGACCCCATCTTCATAGCTATTACCATATCCTTTCCCAAGAGCTGCCAAAGCGGCATAAATCCATATTCCACCTACTGGAACAGAACCATCAGAACCCATATTAGTATGTATCCGAAGTGAATCAGCAGGATTACGATAAGCATATTTAATGATAATAGATTTCTCCGAAACTAAACCTAACATATCTCTTGTATTGGATAGTGGATCATTACCTCTGGGAGTACCTGCATATAATAAATCTCCAATTAACCACATCGTATCTGCAGAAGCCCAGGTTTGAAACCCCCTGATTGTCCCTTTTATCCAAAGTTTACTTTCCACATAGTAAGCATTCCCATTATGTGAGCTAAATGATGATAAGGGAACCCAGGTTGTATCAGTTGTAGGAAAACGATTTATAGCAGTTTCCGAACCAGGAGCATAAGGATAACCATTGGGATAATTATTATAATACATAGGTATCTGTTCGCGTCTGTGAGTTATGTTACCTTGCCAACCGCTTACATTATAATCATCTATATTTATAACCATTATCCTGTCTTCACTAAATCCTGAACCTACTCTAGTTCCATAAGTTCGGATTTCATTCATACTCTCAGGGAATTCATATTCATCATAATGTTCAATTAAACCACCCTGAAAAACATCTTCTTCGGGATAAGTAGTAGGATTGGAGACAATTTCCCCAGCTGTAGTTACTAAAGCTAAAAAGGTGGGCCAGCCATTATTATTTCCGCCTCCCAACTGTTTTATCTGAATATCAGTATTGCTGTGGACAGGACCGTTAAGTACATCATAACCGTAAAAATAGACATTTGTATCGTTGGGTGATAGTTCATTATCGGTAAAATACATAAAGACAGGTCCTGTATCCTGAATTAAAGTTAATTCTCCATATTTTCGCGTTAGTGGCAGATTTTTTCTTCCATAATAAACATCTGTAGTTCCCGTTCTGCCTTCCACTAAAGATCCAATTTTATAAAAGGTAGTACTGGCACCTGTTTGGCTTGCCTGAACTTCACCTTCAACTTCAACAACCTCAGCTTCAAGTTCCTTATAAATTTTGTTAATCAGTGATTGCATTTTGTATGTTTTTTTGAAGTCACTTCCACTCATAGCAATTTTTCTTTCCGGTGTCCTTACACCTCCTATAATATCAGGATCGCGTTTAGCTGCTATTTCCAAGTATGCTTCTCCTCTATTTGCTTCTGTCCGAAGAAAATGAATACATTGGATATTTTCCAGTTCGGACATTGTAGCCATAGTATCGCGAAAAGCCATACTGGACATAGTTAAGCCACTCATTGCTCCAATTACAACCAGGAGCATTGCAATGGCAATGTTGCCGCTTTCACTTTTAAGGATGTTTATCATAATATTAAACCTCCATATTTAGGGTACAGGGCTTGGTCGTGCCATATTTTTCATAGCCATAACTGTTTTGTAATGAACACTTTTATACTGATTTTGGCTAATCTTAATCTTAGCTTTGAAATCCACATTTATAATACAGAGCTTTTCTTCCGGTTTATAAGTAAAAATCGCATCATTAGCATTGGCATCACTAATTAAAAAGTCCTCAATAATCACTTTATCTTTCTTACCTTTTTCAGGAAACAGAATCGTGGGTGAGGGTGAATCAGTTCCCCGGTTTCTATAATCCATTTTAATATAGCCATCGTGTAAATAATATCTAACGAAATCATTAGGGTAGAGGTCAGAAATAGGGGGCTTAATTTCTATCCCTTTGCTAATGCCTGGAATAGTAGTCATATTTATAAGTTTTAGTTCTTTAGCACTAGTAACACCCAGAAATTCTATATCTGAAGAACGAGAACCTATATGATGACCATATTTTAAAACATTTAAAAATTCTACCATATCTGCTTGCAAGTCAACATAAGCATTCAATTCCTGATACTTTTTGAAAAATAAGCCAATACCCAAAGCAGCTGTTAAAATCAAGATAGAAGACATAACTATAACAGCTATGGTTTCTACTAATGTAAATCCCTTTTCATTAAATAACATTCTTGTCATCATCCACCTCAATTATAAAAATCTTCCCGCAATCTAACATAATGTTTTTTGTTACTTGCAGGATCAAGCCAGCTGATTTCTCCAACCAGGTATGTAAAATTATAGGTATTGCTCATATAATTTTCTATATCATTATACACAGAAATGGTAATATATCCATATACTGTTACATCATCTGTCTGTTCAATTATAACGGGTTTGTTTGTGAAAGGACGAAAGATCTTTTCTTTCATAAAAAGTGTATATTGTTTTTCCAATTCACCTGTAAGTATCAATGTAGCAACCCTATGTCGGTAATTTTTGGTAATTTGTCTGTCTGCATAGATTATACCTATATATATAGTTATAATCATTACAGCCATCACTATTGCTACAACGAGGACTTCTGCCAAACTATATCCTCCCTGAGAACGCAGCAAACTAGTCACTCCGTTTGCTTTTTTTGTTTTAGTATTCTCAGGCAGGATATAAATATCTTTCAGCATACCTAAAAACCTGCTCCTGTCGCAAATTGTTTAGGATTATCTGCAAACTCTTCAGCAATTGTTCTTTCTATCAGATTATTCATCACCAGGTTATACAATGATTGATCTCTGGTTTGCATTCCTTCCTTAGTGCTTGCTTGAATTATAGAAGGTATCTGATAGGTCTTTTCTTCGCGGATCAGATTTCGCACAGCAGTACTCGCAATCATTATTTCTACAGCTGGAACACGACCTTTACCATCTTTGGTAGGTAACAAAGTTTGTGCTATAACTGCTTCCAGGGATTCCGAAAGCATTGACCGCACCTGCTGTTGTTGTTCCTTGGGAAACATATCTATAATACGGTCTATGGATTTTGTACAGCTTCCGGTATGCAATGTAGCAAAAACCAGGTGTCCTGTTTCAGCAGCTGTTAGAGCTAAAGAGACAGTTTCCAAATCACGCATTTCACCCACTAAAATTACATCCGGGTCTTCTCGTAAGGCACTTCGTAAGGCGGCTGTAAAGCTCCAGGTATCATGACCAAGTTCACGCTGATTGATTAAACTGTTTTTACTACGATGCACAAATTCTATAGGATCTTCAATAGTAATGATATGGCAGTTACGGCTATCATTTATAGTATCAATCATTGTAGCCAAAGTAGTTGATTTTCCGCTTCCTGTAGGTCCTGTAACCAGAATCAGTCCTTTTTCTTTAGTAGTCAAACGCTTTAAGATATCGGGTAGATGGAGTTCATCATAACTCTTTATTTCATTAGGAATCACTCTGAAAGCACAAGAAACACCATTTATCTGGTGAAAAGCATTTACTCTGAAACGAACATCGTTGCTCAATTTTGTAGAAAAGTCAATCTCCAGATTCTTTTTGAAGAGGGCTTGCTGTGATTCATTCATCACTCCGAAAACAAGAGTTTCCACTTCTTCCGGACTTTGAATAGGCAGATTTAATTTTTTCATTCTGCCATTTACTCTAACCATCGGATGTGAGCCAGCCGCTATATGAAGGTCAGAAGCACCTGCTTCTGCAGTAAAGCGCAGTAATTCATGGATCGTCAATTTTCTGTCCTCCTAAGAGTTAATCAGTTTCCATTCCTCCGGTTTCGGGATTTGTCCAGGTGTCAACTCCGTAACCATGGAATTTAGCATCGGTAACATCATACCAAACTTGTTTTCCTTCACCGCCGGCAAAGTCCTGAGTAGAGGTAGCAACAAATTTTTTCGGGGGGCTACCGATAACTTCAAATTTCCAGTTTTTTAGAGTGCTTTCACCCAAACTGGCTTCTTTTAACGCTTGTTCCATACTAAAACCTTCAGTTGTACCGTTGGTTTGCATATAGATGTCGTATGTTTTACGAATAGTGTTTATTGCAGTTTGAGCTTCCGTACTACGGGATTTTTCCACATAACGCAGATAGCGGGGCACTGCTAATGCAGCCAAAATGGCTACAATAATCACCACCACTAAGATTTCAATTAGGGTAAAACCCTTTTGATTTTTCAGTTTCCTGAGCATTTGTTTATCCTCCTATGGGATTGATTTTTGTTTCAAAGTATATTATGCACAATGCGTGCCAAAACCTCAGCAAAAATTAAAACCGCTGTAATGAAGATTGAAAATGTAAATCAGGAGTCCTCACTGCCGAACTAACTTTTTCCTAATCCACAAATTTGTTTGGAGTAAGGATTTTTACGATTTTTTTCCACGCAGATTTTTAGCCACCGAAAACACCGAATTCACCGATAAAAAATAATAGAACGCAGATTTTGCAGATTAAGCAGATTTTATTTATCCGGATGGTTGACCTCCTGGTCAACCAAATTAAACGACCGGATGGTTGACCTCCTGGTCAACCAAATTAAACGACGGGGACGTCGTTTTTCCGGAATATATCCCTCCGCTCTCTGCCCTTTGCTCTTAGCTCTTACATTTCTATCTCACTTTCATTCATTCTTCATTAAGTTGTAATAAATTCCCCCCTCTATAAATGTCTTGACTTCTTCTGCCCTTTTACAAATTTGGCATTCATATATTAAGCAATATATTAAGGAGTATAAGAATGTTCCGTCATCTACACTTTTACCTGGGTATTGTCCTGATGTTCATCAGTATATTTTTGATAGCGGAAAATATACCTGTAATGGAAATTAAAAATAGTTCAAATAACGATTCCGAAATATTAGCCGAATATAACGGTGGAGTTATTACCCGTAAGGATCTTGAAACCAAAATATCCAAACTGCCACCTCAGTATCAAGCACGGTATAAAACAGTGGGAGGGCAGATAGAAGTTCTAAATGCTATTACTACTGAAGAGGTTTTTTACCAAAAAGCCAAGCAGATGGGTTTGGAAAATGATCCTACCGTTTTGGAATATATTTCTGCCATAGAAAAGCGTTTTTATATTCAGGAATATTATAAACGCAATGTATCGGATTTAGTAATTATTACAGATGATACTCTGCTTTCCTATTATAATCAGAATCTCTCTCTCTTTTACCAATATCCTTATATCACTATTGATTATATCCAAGCTGAAAATGAAGAAGCAGCAAAAAAAGCATTAGCTGAGTTGAAAAAAGGTGTAGCTTTTGCTGCGGTCTCTGATACCTATAATCAAAATACTTATGCCAAGGGATTAAAAGGCAGAATTAAAAATATTCGTTTGAATGGTAATATTCCAGGTATTGGCAACGATGCCGAACTGGAAAACCTTATCCGCAGTTCCCAAGTGGATACTCTGAACTATATTGGACCCGTAAAGACCGATTACGGCTGGCATATTTTAAGAATAGTGGATTGGATTGAAGGTTATCAAAAGGACTTTAACGAAGTTAAGCCCGAAATTGAACAGCGTGTACGCCCTATGAAAGAACAGGAGTTGCTTAATGCTTTAACGGACAGTTTGAAAATTAAGTATGCAGTTGTTATAGACAGTGCCATTGTCAATACTATTACCTTAGATCCTAACAAACGCAACAATAACAAACCCATTCTGGATAATATTATCGTAAGTTCCAAGGAGCCAAGTTTACAGTTTACGGTGCGGCAAATGCTGCAGATTTTTGATAAACTTTCTCCTCAAGAACAACTCTTTATAAATAAGAGCGGGGGCATAAATATGCTTATAAATCAGGAACTTACTCAAGGTCTTATGTATCTGGAAGCTAAAGCAAATAGCTATGAAAAATATTTTACTGAAAATGAAGATTATCTCCAAGCAAAACGGGCTTATGTGCTGCGTAGTGCCTTTCAAAAACTGGTTTCTGATACCATAGAAATCTCCGCTGAGGAAGTTGCTCAACGCTATGAACGAGAGAAAGAAAAATTTTCCACTCCTGCCTATAGAACTATTGAAGTTCTCTTCTTTGATAATAATAAAGATGCCAATACTGCCTGGAAAAAATACAACAAAGCATACAAGAAACATAATGAACAAAAAATGCAGGATATTATTAAAAAATATTCTCTCAAACCGGAAAATGCCATTTTGGATTATATATATAATAACGGAATCATCACCGGTATTGGACAAGACCCTGAATTTTCCAGTCAAATTTGGAATAATCCAGTGGGCTATTTGAGCCCTGTTTTTACTTCTGCCAAGGGAGACATCGTTTTTTTCCGCACTCTGAAAGAAACACCAAAGCTCTATAAAAGCATTGAAGAAATAGAACCCCAATTGCGCAGAATGATAAAATCAGAAAAAGAAAAAGCAAAAATGGAACAGGTTACGGAAGAACTCTTTGTGGAATTTAATATGAAAAAATATCCTGAACGCATCAACCTTACTATGACTGCTGAAGAACTTTTTAACCAAGCAGATAATGCTGCCCGACAACGCAATTTCAAAGATGCTATTATGTATTATGACCAAATTATTGAGAGTTACAAAAATAACTCCGATGACTATAAAGCTTCTTTTATGAAGGCATTCCTGATTGCTGAAGAAATGAAACAAAAAGACCTGGCTTTGCAACTTTTTAAGGATTTTCTCATCAAATATCCTACAGGTGACCTTAATGAATCCGCTCAATTTATGATTGATAGCCTGGAAGGAAGAATTCCTGAGGATTTTGAACCCTTAAATGAAGATTAGAAAGGTTGCAGTCCATTTCCTGAAGAACAACATCTTGTCAGTCATTGTAAGTTAGAAGTCATTAGCGCCTTCCTGTCTTGCTTTTATCGCTTAAAGATATTTTTGCTGGCGCTTTTTACCTATGATGGCAGGCAACAAGGATTTGACAAATAATATCATTTGGAAAAAGATGGGGACATCATTATTCCCAATAGCATTGCCTACCCATTGCTCACCCAATACGGATGCCATCCGTAATAGGTGAGCAATGGGTAGGCAATGCTACTAAGGAAGAAATTATAGCTATATATCTAACTGCTTATTTTAGATAACTTTCCTTACAACTTCCTTAGGCAAGCGTCCTATTTGGTTATCGGGCAAACGCACTACATAATAATTTCCGTTATCTTGAACGATTTTCACTATCAAACCGGAATGAACTTTTTGAATAACATTATTATTCGCCGGAGATAAAAGTTCTGTTTCCCGGGGAATAACTACAGCACTGCGGTTATGTTGTTGGTGATGAAGTTTTATTCCCAGAGTTACATACGCAGAAACACAAAGCACTAAACAGAAAGTTAGGGTTAAAATCGGTAAAGCTCTTTCCTTTTCCGGATTATAAAAAAGCAACCAGCATAACGCTAAAGCTGACAGAAACAAAAAAACAAGACCAAGTATTGCTAAACGATTTACCGATAGGTAATTCAGCACTTTAAATAGCACTTGCACCAAAAAAAGCTGTTCAGGATACAAATCTGCATCCGGACTATAATGAATGGAAAGTTCCAGATTAGTTCTTGCCGGGGAATGGGCAGAATTAATATTTAATGCTTTCAAAAAGTACAAATTAGCCATTCCGATTTCTCCCCGCGAGAAAAATTCCACTCCTAAATTATAAAACAAATCGGGATTCTTTTTTTGTTCCGCTATGCGCATTGCCTTATCCAAAGTATCTGGCAAAGGAGTAAGCTCTCCTGAACCGGTAAACTTTTTTGTTTGTAAAGAGTCAGCTTGAGCAAAAAGGATTTGGCAAAACAAAATTATAACCAAAACTAAGAGTAGTCGGAGCTCGCTGTAGCTCCCCAAATTCAGAAATCTTTTTTGATTGTTAAGGAGCAGTGTCCTCTCTCTGCATTTGTTCATTTTCCCATCCTGTTTTTTCTATTTTTACTTAAGCGACTGAATCCCGTAAAAATTTTGCGAATACGAGCCAGGTCTTCTTCCAAATTTACCGCTCTTTCTGTTTCCGGCATAAATCTTGCTGCCTGACTATGAGACAGGAAAATCTGAATTTCTTCCAGCAGCTGGTCGGGAATATTTTTTTCGCTTAATGCCTGCAATTTTTCCCTAGTAGAAAGATGATTAGAGAGTTTATATTTAGACGCAAGATATTGAAACAATGCTTTTTCTGCCAGGGGATAAAAATCTAAAGACAGATTTTTGGCTGCTGCAGTCGCCGGTTTCAAATAATGTAACAGGACTTTTTCTGCTTTCAACGAAGCATAGCGTTCGGGATTATCTCTTTTCATTTTTCTATCCACGGCAACAAAGGAAACAACTAAGGTAGCTACAATAATCAAGAAAGCCAAAATCCAATACCAGAGCTGTTTTACATAAGGAACATAAGCAGGATAACTCTCCTTCTTAATTTGCGGCAGCATCGCTTTAGGATTGCGGGATTGTCTTAACCGGCTGAAATAACTTAACACATTTGCTGAAGAAACCTTAATTTGTTCTTTGGGACTGCGATATATTTTATAACTACCGCTATCGTTATCAAACCAGGCAAAATTGAGTTCGGGAAGTTCATAAACGCCTTTATCCTGTGGAATTAAAGTATAATAATATGTTCTGGTTCCTTCAATTCCGGCATTCAAATTATCAACTACCATCGGACTGGAAACCTGAAAACCTTTTCCGGACGCAAATTGAGGCGCAGAAAACTGGTTAAAATTACCCCTCCCCTCTATTTTCAGAGTAAAAGTAATTGTTTCTCCCAAAGAAAGTTCCTTCCTGGAAAGAGAATGACTTATCTTAAAATTGCCTACTGCACCTCCAAAAGCTGGTGGCACATTAGTAGCCGGTAAAGGCAAAACATCAATGATACCTCCCTCACTTTGCAGGTTTTTATTTAAAAGTCCAAAACCGTAAAGACGGGCATAACCCTCTAAAATGGGTGCCTGCAATCGTCCTTCTCTATTGGGAATAATAGCTAATCTTTTAATCAGAGCTCTTTTATATTGTTTTCCCTTGAGGGAAACTTCTTCGTATTGTAACAGCGTTGGTTGCTCGTAAGTACTTTTCCCGTAACCATCTGCATCGATTTCATTTTCCAGATTGAAAGAACCCACCATTTCATCAGTATAAAGATAATAGGATACAATAGCCGGAAAACCACGATAAACCTTCTGCACTTGAGGTAAAGCTAAAACAAAAGTATCTCCTGCCCATTTTTCTCTATCACCCCCAAAAAAAGAATCCTCAAAGCCAAAAGGTTGAATTCCCGGAACAGGAGGTGAGCTTTGGCTGGGAGCTTTTTGTGCGGCTTTAACTACTTCTACAGATATAGAACGGGTAGCATAATACTTTCCATTTACCTTAATCTGAAATGATGGAATAGTTGTTGTTCCCGTCTTCAAAGGAAAATAAATGAAACGATAGGTCTCTGAAAATTCAGAAATTAATTTTGTCCCTTCCAAAACAACTGAGCTGCTTGAAGAACTTGTCATATTGCGAAAACTGAATAAAGGAATAGAAGGTGGAGTTGGTTCTTGAACTTTAATTCGGTTGTCGTCAGAAATCTTTAAAATCAATTCCAGCTGTTCATTTAAACTGATAGTATTTTTATTTACGGATAAATCCACTTTCAAGGCAGAAAGCACAAGAGGAAACAGCAGAATTAGAAAAAGAACTCTTTTCATTTTCACCACCATTTATCCGTTTTTAAGCTTTGTTTAGAGTGCAGCTGCTGTCTATCCGAACTTTCTTTATTATCCAAACCTTCAAGGATATTCCGAATTGCTTCCTTTTCTTTATCATCTTTATTCTGCTGCAGTCCAACCGGTGGAGGGGGTTGTTTATTCATTTTGCGTAAAGTAAGCTCATAATTTGCTCGTAAATCATCATCTTCAGGATTCAACAACAATGCTTCCTTATAGTCCTTTAAAGCTTTACTGTAATCCTTTTGTTGATAGGCAATATTTCCCCGATCATAAAGAATATCCTTTTTATCTTGGGCACTATTTAAGGCAATGGAGGCAGCTGAATCTGCTTCTGCAAAACGATTTTGACGATATAAACACTTTGCCAGATTGGCATTGGCAAGAGCATCACTTTTAAGAGAATTTTTACGGAACAGTTCTTCTGCCCGGGAATATTTTTTTGCCTTGTAAAATGGCTCTGCCAATGACTGCCGTAGAACCTTGGGTCTGAAAATCAATTCCAGAATCAGCAGAACCAGAATAACTGCTATAATTATGATAATGTTACGCCTTGTTTTAGTGCTCATTGCTTTTCTCCGCAGCCATAATACCGCTTTTTCGTTTACGCGGGTCTATAAAACTTTCTATCATCAGCAATATTATAGCCATAATGCCGAAGAGATAATACTGCTCCTTTAAAATGGTTACTTTTTTTCCTCTGCGAGTGCTTTCGCTTTCATAAATATGTTTCAAAATCAGCTGAATTTCTTCTCCGCCGGGTGTTACACGATAATATTCACCTTCAGTTATCCGGGCAATTTCTTGAAGAGTTGCCTCATCCAGTTTACTTTTTACTTCTTCACCGGTTTCTGGATGACGAATAATTGTTCCTTCCGGACTGCCAACCCCCATAGTATAGACCCTGACACCCTTGGTCTTTAAAATCCTTGCTTCTCTGAGAGCAGAATGCTGAAGGTCTTCCCCATCCGAAATCAGAATAAGGGTTTTGGATTTTGAGCCCTCGGGAAAGGCATTTTCTGCCAAACGCAAGGCACTTCCAATATCGGTTCCCGGAATTTCTACTGTATTACTGTTCAAACCATTTAGCACAATTCTAACTGCTTCATAATCATCAGTTAAAGGACATTGCAAAGTTGCCGTTCCAGCAAAAGCAATAATTCCAATCCTGTCAGTTTTAACCTGCTCCAAAAAACTGCCAATCTGTAAAATAGCTCTTAGTAATCTACTCGGCATCATATCCGTAGCATCCATACTTTTAGAAACATCTATAGCAAAAATAATATCCATTCCACTACTTTGTAAATCCTTATTTTCATAATCCCATTGCGGTCTTGCCAGCGCTAATATTATACAGCCCAAAGCCAGAATAGAAAGAAAAAGCTTGAAACTAGTCCAAAAAGGCGAATGGGAACTATAATAATGCTCCCTCAAAGGCAATTCAGCATATTTGACAAAACGCCGCTTTAATCTTCTTTCCCTTCCGAAAAGCAGCAGCAGAAATACCAAACATAGCGCTAAAAGTGCTAGATAATAGGGATTAGCAATGTTCATAACTGTTCCGGCAAGACAGGTAAAATAAATATTTTCAACAGCAGTTCAAGCACTAAAAAGGCAAAAGCAAGCCACAAAAAAGGCATAAACTGCTCACTATAATTATAACGAAATTGAGTTGTAAAAACGGTCTTTTCCAGACGGTCAATTTCATTCATAATCTCTGCAAGACCTTTAGCATCAGTCGCTAAAGCTGCTTTCCCGGTTCCTGTAGTCGCTGCTATTTTATTCAGGGTCTCCATATCAAGATCAATAAGGGTATTAATATAGCGCGTGCCGAAAATAGGGTCAGAATAAGGAAACGGAACTAAACCCTTGCTTCCCACACCAATTGGATAAACCTTTATTCCCAGGTCCTTAGCCATTTCTGCCGCTGCTAAAGGGTCTATTTCCCCGGTATTATTAACGCCATCTGTAATCAAAATAATAACTTTGCTTTTGGCAGTGCTGTTTTTCAAACGGGCAACTGCTTTTGCCAAACCCATTCCAATAGCTGTTGCTGATGCTTCTTCATTCACTTTCAGTTTATCCAGGGAATTCAGCATTGCCAAATGGTCAAATGTTAGCGGAACTTGCGTTAAAGCATATTCCGAAAAAGCCACCAAGCCAAATCTGTCATTCGGACGCCTTTGCACAAAATCCCTGGCTACACTCACCGCTGCACTTAGACGATTTTTAGGGGCAAAATCCATAGCTAACATTGAACCACTAATGTCTATAGCCATTACAATATCCACACCCTTATTACTTAAATCCCGGGTTTTAATTCCCCAACGCGGTTGGGCTACTGCAATACATAAAAATAATAATATTAAAGAACGCAAAACAGGATATATATAACGGTATGAAAATTGACCGCGTACAAGATAGTGTAGCTGTTTTACACGCGAATGAGGTAAATAAAAACGCCGCTTCTTTTGAAATACAAATTCCCAAATCAGATATAAAGGTATTACCAATAAAAGTAAAAGCAGCCAGGGATGCCCGAATTTAAGCATTTTCTGTTTCCTGAGTTGGTTCCCTAAAACTTATCAGATAGTTCCTCAGCCATAAAGTGTTTTCTTCAATTTCCACAGCAGCTGGCTCACGCTTGGCAAACTTAACCAAATCACAATAAGTAATAAACTTCCTGATTTCCTGTGCTTGAGGGATATTTCTCCGGTTTAAACTAACTGCAATTTCCCGTCCTGTCATTTCCAGAGCAGGAAAATTATAGGTCTCTTCCAGAAAAGCACGCAAAATATTAGATAAACGGAAATGGTATAAAACCGTCTCTCCTTTATCAAGTAAATCCTCTGTTAGCAGTTCATCCAATGCCTTTAATGCCTTTTCCCAGGCAGGTAAAACCGGTTCTTTAATTTCCGGTTGAGCAATATATTTCCGTTTAGGTTTTTCCGGTTGTTTCCACCAAAGATAAATTCCCGCAGACAAAGCTAGCAAAAGCAGTAAAAGATAAATCCAGAATGGTAACTGCAGGGGATATTTTTGCAGGGGTTTAATATCCCGTAAAAGAGTATCTCCTTCGGCTAAAACAGACAGCACATAGACCCTGAAACCATCTGTGTAAATAGAGGTTACACTACTGTCAACGGGTTGTATTTCTATTCTGGGAAAGGATAAAGCACCTGTATTTAAGGGAACTATTTTTATTATCCAGCAGCGGGGATTTTTTTCATCCCTTTTGCTTTCCAGAATTGCAAAGTCATCTAAAGTATCAGGCAGGGAAATACCTTTTATGGCAAAATCAGCTGTAATTTTAAAGAGAAAAGGAGTGCCTACTTTTAAACTATCTGAACCTTGAAGTTCCTGCTTAAATTCAGCCAGCATAAACAAAGGGAGCAACAAAAAAAGGAAGGAAACAATAACTTTTGTTCTTTTCATTTTCTTTTGCCCCTTAAAGTGAAGAATTTTCTTAAGGAATTTATATAGGAATCGGATGTCCGGATAAGCAAATAGTCACAATTGCATTTACGAAAGAATTCCTCTAAATCCTTCTGTTCTTTATTTACAATTTCCTGATAGGCCTTACGCAGTTTGGCATCGGAACTGTTTATCCAAACCTCTTCTCCTGTTTCAGGGTCTTGAAAAGATATAATTCCGGCATTAGGAAGTTCCAGTTCGCTATCATCCAAAACTCTCAAAGCAATTACATCATTTTTAGTAGCCAGAATTTTGAGGGAATGCTCATAACCGGAATCTATCCAATCCGAAATAATAAACAGAATACACCGCTTTTTCAGCATTTTATGGGCATATTCACAGGCATTTTTCAGCGAGGTCTTTTTGCTTTTCGGCTCATAATATAGCACTTCTCTAAGGATTGCCAAAGCATTATTTCGTCCCTTACGCGGCGGCAAAAACCTTTCCACTTCGTCAGAAAAAAGAATAAGACCTGCCAAATCCTGATTAGCAACAGCAGAAAAAGCCAAAGCAGCAACCAATTCAGCAACCTTTTCCCGTTTTATCATACTCCGAGTGCCAAATTCTTGTGAAGCACTAACATCCACTAAAAATACAACTCTCAGTTCTCTGGTTTCCCGGTATTTTTTAATGTAAAGTTGTCCTAACCGCGCAGAAACATTCCAGTCAATATCTCTGTAATTATCTCCCGGTTGATATTCCCGCACTTCAGAAAATTCCAAACCCTGACCTTTGAACCGACTGTGATATTCTCCTCTGAATATTTCAGCGACGGGATTGCGGGTGCGAATTTCTATCCTGCGAATCTTTTTCAGGATATCAGAAACGCTTTGGGTAAACATAATCCCCTATATATTATGGAACTTCAATTTCGTCCAGAATACGATTGATGATATCTTCACTGGTAATTTCTTCAGCTTCAGCTTCGTAGGAAAGAATAATACGATGCCTTAAAACATCTTTTGCTATCATCTTTATGTCGTCTGGAATAACATAAGCCCGTCCCGAAATATAAGCATTGGTTTTAGCAGCTCTTGCCAGAAAAATTGTTGCTCGGGGTGAAGCACCAAATTCAATCAGACCTTTCAAATCGTTCAAACGCGGATAGCGTTCCGGATGGCGGGTGGAATTGACGAGCTGTAAAATATAATCCTTCAGCTTTTCTTCCATATATACCTTATGCATCACTTCTCTCATTTCTTCAATATCTTTGGGACAGAGCACTTTCTGCAAGGGAATTGGCTGTTCATTCACCATTCTTTCCAGAATTTGTTTTTCTTCGTCGTAAGCAGGATACTTAATCTTAACTTTCATAAAAAATCTGTCTATCTGCGCTTCAGGCAGCGGATAAGTTCCTTCCTGCTCAATAGGATTTTGAGTTGCCATCACAAAAAATGGCTTAGGTAAAGGAAAAGTGTTATCTCCTAAGGTTACCTGTCTTTCCTGCATTGCTTCTAAAAGAGCTGATTGCACTTTGGAAGGAGCTCTATTAATTTCATCAGCTAAGATGAAATTGGCAAAGACGGGTCCCTTTTTCACGCTGAAATCCCCGCTTTTAGGATTGTATATCATTGTGCCGGTTATATCTGCAGGTAATAAATCAGGAGTAAACTGAATACGAGAATAGGAAGCAGCAAAGACCTCTGCCAGCGAAGAAATAATCAGGGTCTTTGCCAAACCAGGAACACCTTCAATCAAAATGTGACCATTAGCTATAATCCCAATCAGCAAACGGTCTATAATATCCTGTTGACCAACTATCACTCTGGCAATTTCAGAACGCACCTTACCCAACACTGCAGAACTTTTTTCTACCTCGTTTTGGATTGCCTCAATTAACATTAAACCCCCATAATAGTGTATTAGTTAGATAGTTATTTAGTGCCTTGGTTATTCATTATTTTAACACAAAAATCGGGAATCCGGCAAAACCGCGATCCCCGAATGACATATTTTTCTGCTTGATTATAAGCTAAAAAAACGATTGTTATTATACGACTTTGCGGACTTTATTTGCTTTCAGGCAGGAACTGCAAACCTTAATTTTTTTAGTTCCGCCATCACCGTCAACACGAATTTCGTGCAAGTTAGGATAAAACCGACGCTTAGTAGCATTCAAAGCATGACTGCGATGATTACCTACCTGAGCTGTTTTTCCACAGATATCACATACTTTGGACATAAATCACTTCCCGTTTTTTCTTATATTCAGAACCACAAAAAAGAGGGCTCTGTTTTTGACAAGCAATTATTTAGTGCTCTGTGGAATACGAATATCAAATCTACTTCCCTGTGGCTCTACAGGAATATATTCTAAACGCCCATTATGCTCCTGAACCAGTTTTTTACAAATAGCCAAACCCAAACCGGTTCCTTGTGCTTTACCATCCGTAACAAAGGGTTGAAACAGTTCGTCCTTCACTTTTTGGGAAATGCCAGGTCCATTATCAATCACCGAAATCTGTAACCAACCGGCAGAAACACTGCTGATAATCTTGATTTCACCTTCTCCGGAAATAGCTTCCAAGGCATTTTTAATAAGGTTTATTAAGACCCTGCGAATTTTCCCTTCATCAAAATAGACATAATCCCAAACCTTGTTTTCCACAACTAAATTGATCTTGCGTTCTTTAAACGAAGCAGCATAGAGCTCACTTATTTCCCCTAGAAAGGCATCTAAATTAACTTTCTGGATTAATGGAGGGCTTTCTGTTCCTCTGGCAAAGTCCAAAATTTCATGCACTAACTGGTCTATGAGCTTGGTTTGTTTAACAATGTTTTCCGTGAATTCACCGCTTTCAGGGAAAATATTTTCCAGCAACTGTGCTGTTAGAACAATAACTGTTAAGGGCGTTTTAATATCGTGAATAATTTTACTAGCTGCCAAACCAATAGCCATTAAACGGTTCTTTTCCAGCATTTCTTCCATCAGTTCTACAAATCTTTCATTAGTATTACGCAAGCGACTGGAAATTACCTTAGTTAAATTCAACATTATAATTGGATAAGCAAAGAGCATTTCATTAAATACATTACGGGGAATAACCATTAGCTCTACATCTTCTGTAGCTACAACACTGGCTGAACGAGTGCTATCTTCAATTATGCCCATCTCACCAAAAAAATCTCCTACCCCCAAAGTTGAGAGCTGAGTGAAAGGTATATCGGGATTGTTTAATCCCTTATCTATTTCCACCTTTCCCTTAGAGATGAAAAAGAGATTATCGCTTAGGGAGTGTTCTGTGATTATTGCCTCTCCTTTTTTAAATTTAATCTTTTCCAGGTCTTTCGTCAGTTCTTCCACAACTTCTTCAGAGAGGCCGCTGAATATCCCTATATTTACCTTTTGCACTGTATCTACCATATATACCTCACTTTTTTTAACTTCAGAATACCTATATATTATATTATAAATCACTTCCTTCTTTTGTCAAGTTTTAATCACTTTTTTTATAATTTCTCTTTTTTAGGTCTCCAATATAAATATGTAATTTATGTTTATCCCTGTAATCCATTAAAACCGTGTTGCTTAATTTACTTTTGCCGGTGGTTCTTTTCCTTCCATAACAGCAATGGCATTTTCTGCAGCCAACAGTGCCATTTTAGTTCTGGTCTCAATGCTGGCAGAGCCGATATGAGGCAGGAGAACCACATTTTCCAAAGCTAAAAGTTCCTGCGGAATATCGGGTTCATTTTCATAAACATCCAGTCCGGCAGCAAAAATGCGTTTCGTTTTAAGCGCTTTAATCAGTTCTTTTTCCTCAATAACTGCTCCTCTGGAAGTATTTATCAACACAGCACTTTCTTTCATTAAGGCAAATTCTTCTTTACTAATCAGGTGGAAGGTCTCTTTTGTTAAAGGCAGGTGCAGCGTAATAATATCCGCTTCCTGCAGCAGGGTCTTCAAAGTAACTTCCCTTGCTTCAAAAGCTAGTGTCTGAGAAAGGGAACTATCATTATAATAGATAATCCGCATCTCAAAACCGGTAGCACGTTTGGCAACTGCCTGACCAATTCTTCCCATTCCTATTATACCCAGTGTTTTCCCATAAACATCAAGTCCCAACATCAGCATTGGCTCCCAACCTTTAAAATTACCGTTTCTAACAAACCGCTCACTTTCCGAGATTCTTCTGCAGCTTGCCAAAATTAGTGCCCAGGTAAGATCGGCAGTGGTCTCTGTTAAAACGCCGGGTGTATTGCAGACAGCAATTCCAAGTTGAGTGGCATATTCCACATCAATATTATTGTAACCCACCGCATAAGAAGATATTACTTTCAATTTTGGGGCAGCAGAGATAACCTCTTTATCTATGTTATCGGTCAATAAACAAATAAGTGCCTCGGCATCTTCTATACCCTCAATAATTTCCTGATGAGTTAAAGCACGGTTGTAAGGATTGATTTTCAAGGTAAATTTCTCTTCCAACATTTTTATTGCTGGCTCCGGAATACGGCGAGTTAAAAATAATACCGGTTTCATAGATACCTCACAAAATCGCTTACCTGATGTCTATCCGGCAGGGGAAAATGCTCTGCAGGATAGCCAATAGGCGTTAAACAGGCAATATAATCCTGATGAGGAATACTCAGTAAATCCTTAATTTCCTCTCTATCCATATCGGTAACCCAGCAAGTTCCCAAACCATAAGCTTTGGCTGCCAGCAATAAATGGTAGGCAGCAATACAGGCATCCTGAATTTTCCGGTGGGAGACATCACCCTTAGCGACAACGGCAATAGCAAAAGGAGCAGCTAAAATCGGCTTACCGGAAGGACCACGCAAGGCAACAATTTTTTCCAAAATTTCCCGATTTCTAATCACTACATAATAATAACCCTGTAAATTACAGGCAGTAGGAGAATAGCGACAAATTTCCAAGACCTTGTTTAAAAGCTCATCCGCAACCGGTTCCGCAGTATATTTACGGATGCTGCGCCGTGTTTTTAAGCCCGCCTCCAGTGTTATATAGGGTTCTAATTGCCGTTCAAAACATTGAAATTCTAGCGACCTGCCTTCCGGATCAGTTGCCCAAAAATGATAGATGTTATATTTGGGATTTTTCCGGGGAGCGTTTTTAGCTATGTTTTTCAGCTTTGTATATGCATTATCAACCTGTTCTCTGCAATCAAAAAAGAAAGTTATACTGCCGCAAATTTCACTGCTTTCACTTTCACAAAATCCCAGTAATTGATTACCGGCTTTAAATATTATACAGGAATCCTGATTTAACCAGACAGGAAGTTCCAGCATTGCAGCGTAAAAATTCCTTATCAAACCCAACTCCCTTGTTTGGAAGAATACTATTCCGTTCATTTTTTCTCCTCTACTTGTCTTTATTATATATTCTAATCGTTTCAGAGCTGCAGGCAACACTATTATCGTAATGCGGCATAAGCAACTCAGAAAATTCACGATTTACACGGCAGAAAAGCCCTACCCGCCGCTTAAACCGTAAATTTTAATGTGGAATTTAAGCCACCATTGCTATCTATATGTCATCCCTACGGAACTTTCTTTCTTCTTCCTGCTTCCTGCTTAATTTCTTCCTGCTCTTATAGTTAAACATATTATTATTCCAATTGGATCTCATTTACTTATCTGCTTGTTACATAGTTGATTAAGTAACGATCCCGTAACACTTCCGTAACACTTCCGTTGTCTCGTTACGGAATTGTTACTTGATTGTTACTTGGTTGTTACTGTATTGAAAAGAGTAAATAAAAAGAACAAAGAAAGAAGAAAGTTCCGTAGGAACGACAGATATTAACGACGGGTTTTGAACCCGGCGAATAGATAATACCGAACAAAACCTTTCTCCCTTATAAGAAAAGTTCCGTAGGAACGACACATATTAACAACGGGTTTTGAACCCGGTGAATCGGTGGAGTTTTGACTCTAAACCGATCCTTCTGTGGTTGCAACTATAATTTGAGGCAACAGGAAATGTATTTCATTGTCCGATACTGTCAAAGCTGAAGCTCGGTTTAGAGTTAAAACAAAAATTCGCCCCGAAGTCACTATTTCTGAACAATTCCAACTCAACCCTGCTGATGTGAAAAAATACTATCTTTCACGATTGTGGAATTTAAGGGGTGGGTGAAGCTCGGTTGGCAGTGTGCGGGGTTCTTGTTTTAACTCACAATTTTGAGGGTTGAAACCCGTTGTTAATATGTGTCGTTCCTACGGAACTTTTCTTACAATGAAGAAAGATTTTGTTCTGTATTATCTAGTCACCGGGTTGAAACCCGTTGTTAATATGTGTCGTTCCTACGGAACTTTCTTGTCGTGCATCACATCTTCTTTTTCACCGGGTTGAAACCCGTTGTTAATATCTATCGTTCCTACGGAACTTTTCTTATAAGGGAGAAAGGTTTTGTTCGGTATTATCTAATCACCGGGTTGAAACCCGTTGTTAATATGTATCGTTCCTCCGGAACTTCTTCTCCTAATTTTTGTCCATTATTTTCAGGACGCCTCACCTCTCAAATTCTTCATTAGTAGCGTTTCAGATTGCAGCCCTGGCTATAGCTTTCTCCGGGTCTTAAGTATTCTGCATAGTCAAAATCCAGTTCTATAAGAGTATAATCGGGGTCATCATAGCCGGAAAAATAGTCATCAAAAAAGAAGCAACGCTCAGAGGCCTCAGCTTTGAGCGTTGCATTATGAACAATAGAGGCAGTTCCACTTAAACGAATATAGCCAGTTTGACCTTCTTCGTAAAGGGGAATGCAGACCTCTATATTTTTATTGTTCTGAATTTGGCTCACCTTGGCGTCTCCGCTGAAAGTAGTAACAAAATAGCGGTCATCGTAAACAAACAGGACAACGGGACGAACTCTGGGTCGGTTTTTATCTACAGTTGCCAGATAGGTATACTGATTTTGTTTGATCCAAGCCATAATTTCCTGTTGCAAGGCGGATTCGTTTGCGCGAGCCATAGTAAATTATTCTCCCTATTTTGCGGAGCTACAGCGAGCTCCGTCTATACTGGTAAATTCGTTGGTGCGGAACATTTTAGCTTTTTTATTTAGGAAAAGAAATCCGGGTAATAAATGCCTGATTTTCGGGATTGGGATTGTCGTTTTTATCGCGAGGCAGATTTTCAATTTTATGCACTATTTCCATTCCTTTAGTAACCTTCCCGAAAACGGTATGTTTGCCATCCAGCCAGGGCGCACCATCTTTTTTGGTAACGATAAAGAACTGACTGCCATTGGTGTTAGGTCCTGAATTTGCCATACAGATAGTTCCATAACTTACAGGAGCAATTAATTCCTGTTCATAGACCTTATCCATAATTCCAGTTTTTTCCTGATAGAACTTGAGGTCGTGCTTCATTACGGGATCAAAATTATGTGCTGCTTGACACTCTTTGGCAATAGTAACAATATCTTCATTAGGAGTGCGGTTATTTTGAATGTGGGGAAGGATGATTTTAGCCCAGACGGCTTCTGCCTTCTTATTGGTATCTATTTTACCGATAATTTCTTCCCCGTTCCTGTAACATTCATCTTCAAAAGTGTAACCTGGACCACCGCGTCCATCATTGCTACGGTCTTTATCTCTAGTATTGGGGCAGCCACCCTGAATCATAAAATCAGGAATAACGCGATGGAAATATAAGCCGTTGTAATATCCAGAACTGGCAAGTTTCACAAAATTTTGAACGGTTTTAGGTGTAAGATCATCCCAAAGTTCTAGTTCAATAGTGCCATAAGTTGTTTCCATTTCAACTTTTGTTTTGTTAGTAACGATTTCTTTCTCTTTCATTAGTTGCTCCGTAGGTTTTTCTGCGGGAGAAGTTTTTGTTTGGCATCCAACACTGATTGCAATCATAAGAAAGGCAATCAGGAGCGGAATAAGGTTTTTGTTTAAGTTCTTCATAATGGACTCCTTTATGTTATAATGGTTCAATTTCTTTGTTATACTCTTTCAGGGCTGGTTTTCCTGCATCAATTTCCACATAAGAAAAGCAGGTTATCCAGTCACCGCAATTAAGGTAAAAGCCGTCTCTAATAGTTTCCAAAACGGGTTTATGACTATGTCCCAAAACTACAATATCGGCTTTTTTATGTTCAATCAGCCATTTAGCATAATTTTTTAAGCCCTTGCTTTTTTTGTCAATAAGTTCCTGACTATCTTTCCTTTGTCTGCTGGTGCGGGAAAAGCAACTGCCAATAGTTAAAGCCAAATCGGGATGTAACAAGGAAGCAATTTTACGCATAGCTTTCCAGCGGATAACTTTACGGTAAAGCTGATAACGCAAATCGTTAAAAGTGTGGATATCGCCATGTTCAAAACGGATTTTTTTACCATCCGTATTAAGGGTAAAACCATCAGGATGAATTTCACAGCCAATATAGGCGGATAAAAAGTTCCCGAACCAGAAATCGTGATTACCGCTGATGTAAATTATGCGGGTTCCGCTTTCTTTTATAGCGGATAAAGCACAAAGCACAGGGAAATATTGTTTCACCACAGTAAATTTACCTTCCAGCCAGAAATCAAAAATATCTCCGGAAAGAACCATTAAATCATATTTGCCCGGAATGCTTTTAAGAAAACAGATTAGCTTGTTAGCACTATCTTGATCGGCATTGCTTGTGCAGTGAAATTTATAATGGCAATCGGAAAGAGCAATTATGTTCATTGTTTATGCATCACATAGTAAAGGATATTTACTCCGAATTTGAGAGCTTTTTCCCTTACTTCAGGTGGGTCGTTATGTGTTTCAGGATCAGCCCAACCGTCACTGATATTGGTTTCATAAGTATATAAACACATTAAAAGTCCGTTATCGTCAAAAATTCCAAATGCCTGAGGTGGTTTGCCATCGTGCAAATGAATTTTGGGAAGTCCGTTGCTGAAATCAAAAAAACAATTGAACAGAGGAAAAGAAGGGTCTAATTCAATAAGTTCCCTTTCAGGAAAAATGCGTTTTATTTCTCTGCGAAATGACTCATCCATACCATAATCGTCATCAACATATAAAAAACCGCCCCGCAGCATCCAGGTTCTGAGGTTTTCTACTTCCCGCTCAGTAAACTTAATATTTCCGTGACCGGTTAAATAAAGAAAAGGGTAATCAAATAGTTTAGCATCAGATGCTTTTACTACACTTTGGTCAATAGGAAAACTTGCTCCTATCACCAAATTGGCATATTTTGCCAAATTGGGTAAGACCTCCGGATCGTTATACCAATCGCCTCCCCCATCATATTGCAAACGCGCAAAGCCAATTTTAACAGGATTATCAACTACAACTGCCAAAAAAGGCACAAAAAGTAAGAGGTAGAAAAAAATAAGAGAGCGTTTCATAGCTTAATTCACAATCTTTAGTTCTACGCATAAAACAGCATTACCAACAACAGCATAAAAACAATTGGCAAAGCTATCATAAACGGAAAGAGCATCCAAATCGTGTTTAAAAGTTAAACTGCTAAGGGTTTCACCCCGAGCTGGATCAAGAATGCTGATTCCGCGCTTAGAAGGAATAACCATTATACTTCTATCTAAACGAGGATCATCACTGTTTTTAATAATGCAGGGAATAAAACGAGCACCTGTTATACTCTCGGTAGGCAAATACTGTTGCCAAATAATATTTCCTGCATCATTAAAACCGATAATTTGCTGATTTGCCAGATACAAAATCAGCATTCCTTGATGAACTATTGTAGAGCGAATTTCATCTTCCAGTATTTTTGTCCAGAGCAATTGACGGGACTTTTTATCGTATGCACTAAGTCGGTTGTGAGACACCAAATAAATTGTACCTAAAGAAAAAGAAGGTGATAAACTAACATTGTATGGCAATTCCGTGCTCCAGGCAATGGAGAAAGAAATATTGCGAGCTGGCAGATTTATCAGTTTATCTATGTATTTTTTCAGGTTCTCACTAGTAATATTCAGGTTTGTAGGGATTTGTTCCAAATGTAAGGGCTTTTCTTCTTTGATAGAAAGTCGCATTTTATGCACAGTTTGGTCAATAATACGATTTCCAACCATTATATATAAAGCAGCCAGCAAAGCTAAAACAATAAGAATGATGCTGGTTACCTGCAAACGGGATAGCTTTCTTCGCCTTGTTTTAACCAATTCCTCTTTCCCTTCCAGAATCAGCCAGAGGGGATTATCCTCTGTAGCGTAGGTCTCAATTACTGTCTCTAGAGCAGAAGGATTTTCAACACTGGAGAAAATCTTTTGTGCCAGTTCCCCTGAAATAACTATTAACTGTTGATTACTTCCAATATAAGCACGCTGAGGTTTGATAACAGGATCGCTGTCCTTTAAACCAAGCAGTTGTAAACCGTCTAATGACTGAACCCGATAATTATGCCAATCCCGTCCTATATGCCTTATTTTTTTGTTATCGGTTAAAAGACAAAAGATGCGACCAAACTGAACAAAATAAAGCTCATTATCATAGAGGACACCAAAAAACAGAGAGATACCTTTTTCCACCAGTTCGGTTTTATGCAAGAGACCATAAAGTTTCCAATGCAAATCAGCAAAGAATTGTTTCATCCACTTCTCAATTTCCAGACGCGATAAAGAACCAACTCTGGAATTAAGAATTTCCAGCTTTATTTCGGCAACGATTTCTTCCAGCACAAAATCCTTCTCCGGATGCCAGGTGAGTAAAAACCAGGCAAAACGACCTTCCCGGGATGCTTTATATTCACATACACTGCGGGGAGGAGATGACTGCAAACTTTGTAAAGAAACCATTTTTAGCTCCACCAACAAATAAAACTGCGCCAGGAAACACGAAATAGAGTTGGTAGATGTAACAGCATATTTGTATAGGCAGCATTGGCTAAAGGACACCAACACTTCTTCTTATGAATTGAACGGCGTTCCATTTCAGCATGCGGAGAAAACCAGATTTTATGAAAATTATAGTTATTTTTCCGTAAGTTTCCCAGGGACTTGGCTTTTATACAACAGCTCCAAATATCGCCATCGGGAGAGATCTGACAAGAAGCAACTCCTGAATAACAGGGAATAATTTGCCTTTTATCCCGCATAATCTTTTTTACAAGATTGTAATATTCAATGCGAAAAGCCATAGTAACCTTGCTCATTCCTTTATATTTGCTATTTTTGATTCTATGGATAAGATAATCAATTGCACTTTTATAGGCAATTAGGGAAGGAGTAATATCTGTTCCCATTGTATCCAGTTCCACTCTTTCTTCTGCAATTTCAGTAATATAGCTATCGGGTTTCAAACGCATTAATGCATTGGCAATAGAAGGAAAACTATCTACATTAAACCGGGAAATAACAGTGTGCATACCAACGCTGAGGTTTTTATGCTTCAGGGCTTTCAGACCGTTAAAAGTAGTAATTGCTTTTTTATAGTTTCCGGGAACATTGCGAATTTTATCGTGTTGTTCTTCTATACCGTCAATAGAAACATTAATTATTATTTGAGCTTTAGGACAAGCACTAGCAATAGCATCTGTTTTTTCTATTATGGTCTGAACCAATATACCGTTCGTAGGAATATTAATAATGCGCGGATGACTTAATTTATAGATAGCGGTTACTACTTCCACAATATCACTCCGCAAAAATGGTTCTCCTCCGCTGAAAGTTATCCAATATGGAGATTTGCCGATATTTTTGAAAATCTTTTTATATTCATCCAAGGTTAGATTTTTTGCCTGCTTTTTCCAGATATTACAGGTATTACAACGCGAATTACAAGTGTAAAGCAAACTGACAGTATAATTCATAGGCATCAAATGAGGAAAACCCAGGTTTTTCATTAGCCAGAAACCAATAATGCGAAATATAAGGTAAATCATTTCTGTTTTCTATCCCTTTTCGGTTGGTTTAAGTCCTTTGTGGAATGCGCTATTTCCCAGGTAAAAGGATTTTTCCCTTGCACATAATAGTCCCAGCTGCCAAGTAGGCGACAGAAAACTTCCAGGAGAATGGCTCCTGTTAATTTAAAAAAGGTATCAGGCTTTTCCTTCAGCTCCTGTAAAACAACTTTCAGTAAAATACCGCTATCCTGAGAAACAACTTTATAATGTTGATGTGCTTTCAGCCATAAATGACCGTTCTGAATACGACGCCGTTGTTTTATATGGTCCGCCAGATTTTCAGCTCCTTTATTTTTTATAATGGCAGAAGGTATGTATTTAAGTTTTAAGCCCTTCTCTCTTATTATTGCCTCAATGCTGGCTTCGTCAACTGCACTGTCTTTAGGAATACTATCCATCACTTTACGGAAGGCAATCATTTCTCCCAATTTGGGATAAATCAATGCCATCCGATGATGTAAGCGCCATAAAAGATGAACTATATAGCCCAAATAACTGTTTTCCTCATTTACGGGAACAGGTCGACCTCCCGTAGCACCTATTTCAGGATTTCTAAAAGCAGAGACCAATTTCTCAATGGTCTGTTTGGCAGGAATAACATCAGCACTGATAATTACAGCTATATCTTCCTGGGCATTGGCTAAAAAAAGATTAATAGCGGAGGACTTACCTTCCCTTTTTGCCTGAGTGAGAAGCTTTACATTTTTATGGGTTTCTGCAAAAGAACTTACCAGTTGGTCTGTTCCATCGGTGCTGGCACTGGAAACAACAATCACTTCGCTGATTTCGGTCTCCCGCAATTCCTGGTTTTCAATTGCTTCCAGTAAAGGAATAATATTGCCTGCTTCGTTATGGGCAAATATACCGACAGAACATTTAATTTTTTCCATTGTCTAATTGGGTAGTTTTCCTTTATTCAATATTTCTTTATTTAAAGCATCCAGAATGCCGTTGATGAATTTACCGGATGCCTCACTGCTGAATTTTTTGGCAATCTCAATCGCTTCATTGATTACTACGGGTGCTGGAGTATCCGTAAACAATAGTTCGTAAACAGCAAGGCACAAAATGTTGCGATCCAACAGAGCAATATCTTCCAGCTCCCAATTATCGCTTAACTTATCAATTTCTGATTCCACCTGTTCAATATTGATGATCGTGTTTTTTACCAGTTCATCAGCAAAAGCATAAACAGGAGAATTGGGTTGAATGTGTTCTGATTTTGCCAAAGAAAGCAAAATATCTGGATATTCATTCAAAAGACCATATTCCCGATAGTTCTTTTCCACCTCTGAAAATTCAAGAGAATATAGGCACTGAACAGCTATTTCGCGTGCTTTACGCCTTTGCCCCATTTTTCATTTCAGCCAAAAGATTCAGCATTTCCAAAGCAGAACTTGCTGCTGTGAAACCTTTGTTACCGGCTTTTGCGCCAGAGCGTTCTATTGCCTGGTCAATACTATCAGTTGTTAAAACACCGTAAATAATAGGTTTGCGGGTTTCCAAGCCCACTACCGCAATACCTTTGGTAACTTCTGCACTGATATATTCAAAGTGGGGAGTTGCACCCCGAATTATAGCTCCCAAACAGATAACGGCATCAATATCTTTTTTTAATGCGGATTCTTTTGCTACCAGAGGTATTTCAAAAGCACCCGGAACCCATATTATGCTGATATCTTCATCGTTTACTTCGTGGCGCTTGAGGCAATCCAAAGCTCCTTCCAGTAATCGGGAACTGATAAATTCATTAAAACGGCTCACTACCAGAGCAAATTTATAACCCCTGGAAATAAGCTTTCCTTCCATAACTTTCATCTTAAGCTCCTTTTTTATATATTAAAAGATGATCTTGTTCCTCTGCTGACATTCCCTACTCATCTTTTTCCATCCTGATTTTTCATTAAATACCATTATTTCAATCACTATAATTTGTTCAAGGAAAATCTTCGGGAAGTTCATCTGCCACATCCCTCCCAAAGTTAGTAATCTATAAGTTACAAAGCGTAAGCGGTGGTTGACAAGATGTCAACCTTCCGGTATTTTCAACCATCTTATCCCTTCTCATTATTAAAATCTGCGTAATCTGCGTGAAACATAATTGGATTGGCTATAACTTATTCAAATAGTAACAAATCCTAACTAACAGAAATCATAATAGAAATGTTTACCATCCCCATCATCCTTAGCTTTTTTCTTGACATCCTATACTGATAGAAATAAAAAGTTACAAAAAGATAAATGCCTTAAGGATAGATTTATGATAGCGGTTCTAACATGTGACATAATACGCTCCAGGGTATATGGTATAAACCAAAGACAGCAATTGGAAACCCAAATTAGCGAATCATTTCAATATGCGTGTAAAATAATCCCTCAAGCGCAGGCGGATTATATGTCTTTTTCTGTTACCCAGGGTGATGAATTTCAATTCAGTATTGAATCCCCTCCCTATTTTTATCACTTTCTTTTTACCTTCAGAAATCGTCTTTCGTTATGTGGAATTGAACCGATTCCTCTATTCAGGGCAGGTATCGGATTTGGAACAAGAACTATTGAAGGTAAGAGCAACAGCTATCAAATGGATGGCAGTGCTTATCATAATTCCCGTTATGCAATGAATAGTTTTGATGAGACAGTTAATAAAAAACGCTTGAGTATTGTGTATTTCAACCATCCCTTCCTGGATAAATGCTACAATACGGTTCTCGCTTTTTGTGATGATTTGGAAAGGTCTCATAGCTATGATCAAAAAAAAGCTATAGCACAAATTCTTACAGGTTTAACATATCAGCAAGCAGCCCAAAATTTAGGAGTTAGCAAGCAAAATATTGATCGCTTGTTAAAAAGAGCAAACTGGAATTTATTTACTCAAGCTATGGAACTATTTTGCACCACAATACCTTTAGAAAATCAAGATGTTCAATGTTGAAATTTACCAATGGTCAACCGAATATGATTGACTTCCTATATGTCAACCATATATGGTTGACTATCGTGAAATCAACCAAAGACGGGGGGTTCATTAAAAAACAGGACGGGTGGATTTCCTGCAATATCAAATTACTGATAAAGAAGGTAAATAATGCTCCTCTGGCGCTTATTATTAGCTTTATTTGTGAGCGATTTTTTACTCCAGAACGGCTGGCTGATTAAAAGTAAGAAATATATTTGGGGTTTAGTTTTACATTGCCTGATATATTTAGCTGTAATGCTTATTTTTACGGCAAATCTACTATCAGCTAAGGTCATTTTAACTCTCCTGATTTTGGCTTTTCTGCATGGAGTTGTGGACTACGGAAAGAATTTACTGCATCCACTTTTGGATAATAAGGAATGGCTGTTGTTTCTTGTTGACCAGATAATTCACATTATTACCATTATTTTAGCTATTTGGTTTATTTCTGTACCTGATAGAATTTATATTCTTTCCTGCGTAAACAGATTATTTGTTGATTTGCTGTTACAGTATCTGATCCTGTTTACTGTCACTGTTTTCGGAGGCATCTTCTTCACCGATAGCATATTAAAAGTTATCCTGAAAGAAGTGTATGAAAAAGATAACCATCAATATCAAGCTTCCCGATTAATTGGTATGAGCGAACGGTTGTTAATTACTATTGCTGTCCTGATCGAGCATTATGAGTTAATCGGTTTTCTGATAGCTGCAAAATCACTAATGCGCTTACCAGAAATACAAGATAGAAATACAGAAAATTATAGTAATTATATCCTGGTGGGGACCTTAGTCAGTTATTCTTGGGCGTTGTCTATTGCATTACTGTTCAATAAATTATTGTAGCTGAACCAGTTATTTTCTGCTTATTTTTCTAAATAATCCGATAAGCTCTTTCTCGATATTCTTGCAGGAAACAGCTTTTAACGAGGGGCTTACGCCACCGTCGCTATCAAAGTATCAGGGCTGAGGGACAAAGAGCTGAGGGACAGAGGGCCAAGGGCTGAGTGTATCCCAACCCGCTAAAACTTATTTTCCCTTCTCATTGTTAAAATCTGCGAAATCTGAGTTATCTGCGTTATCTGAGTAATCTGCGTGAAACAAAATCTGCGTAATCTGCGGGAAATAAAACTTAAAGTAAACAAAAACCCCGGCAGCCAACCGGGGTTTGTATTTTACGAGTGACAAATAGCTACTTGAGTATTTGCTTATCAACTTCATCTAGGAAGATACCAAGCAGAATAGAGATTACCAATTCAAAGAATGCCTGTTCATTCTGCTCGTTGATCAGAGGGATGTTTACCAGTTGATTGATACGGTTAGCGAGTTCTTTTATGAGGATATTATTATCGTTCATTATTAACTCCTATTACATATTAGCGGTTAGTGTTTCGGCACCGGGAACATTAGCCATATAACCATTAACGACGGCAGACGCGATAGAAAGGATGTCATCACCCATTGTTTGCAGATCGGAATAGGTTAGTGTAGTCAGGTCTATATGTTCTGGATCGGCTTTGGCAAACTTGAACATCATTTTAACCCACAGTGCGTAAGCATTAGGAAGCAATTTCTCTTTAGGAACATTTACAGCATTGAGAAGGGCATATTGTTTCAGCTCTAGCTTGTAGCTATCAGAAACATCTTCGTAAATAATTGCCAGGTTCTTCATCTTGCTACCAATTAGAGTATTTTGGTCTGTAAGACGGGGTTTAACATATTTGCGACCTATGCAGATGGTATTTTTCCGATAGCTGCCATAAGTCATTTCATCAATAGTACCGGAGTAGGTTTTGATTCCATACTTGAGGTTTACTTTCATTTTGTTTCTCCTTTGTTTTTTTTTGTTGTTAGGCGTTTCCGGAAATCTTGCCTTCACTTATATAGGTGGTGACAAAATTGAGAAGGTGGTGACAAAATTGGTATTTTTCTTAAATTCCCTTGCTTGACACGAAAGTGGAGATTAAAAATCTGACATTTAATATAGATAAAGATTGGAGTTTAGATAATGGATAATTTAATTAAGGATTTACTCGCTTTTCTCTCTGTCAGCAAAAGCAGTTTTTTTGCCAGTTTGGCAATTCAAAAGCGTTTGGAACAAGCAGGTTTTATCTGCCTTCCTGAAAATAAACCTTTCAAGATCAATAAAGGTGGAAAATACTATATCTGTCGTCAGGGAACTACTATTGTTGCTTTTGTAATAGGTAGCGAACAAATTTCTCAAGCTGGTTTTAACCTTGCCGGAAGTCATATTGATTATCCCTGCTTCAAACTTAAACCTCAGAGCATAAAAACTGACAAAGGGATTACTAAAATTGGGGTGGAAGTTTATGGCTCACCTATTATCAGCACTTGGTTAGACCGTGAACTTGGCATTGCTGGAAAAGTGATTGTCAAAACCGCTAAGGGCTATAAAATAGAATATGTGGACTTCCAAAAGCCGGTAGCCATTATTCCCAATGTAGCTTTACACTTAAACCGGGAAGTTAATAAGGGCTTTGCCTATAACCCCCAAACCCAGTTAAATGCTATCCTCAGTGTTAGTTCTAACGGTATAAATCCGCTTTATTCTTCAATTGCGAAGAAACTTAAGGTTAAGGAAGAACAGATTGCTGAAAGTGATTTATATTTGTATGATTTTACAATTCCGAAATTATTGGGATTGAAACAGGAAATGATTGCTGCGCAGGGACTTGATAACCTAGCTATGACTCACGCTATTCTTTCTGCTATTCTTAAATGTGAAAAACCTCAAAAAACCGCTGTAGCTATCTTTTTTGATAATGAAGAAATAGGCTCGCAGACCTCTCAAGGAGCAAATTCTTTATTGCTGGAGGAAATTTTAGAGCGAATTTGCCTCAGTCAAAACAATTCCAGAGAAGATTTTTACCTGGCTTTGCGCAACAGCTTTTTTATTAGTGCCGATGTAGCCAATGCCTGGCATCCTTCTTTTGCTGAAAAATATGAACCGGATTATGCTCCTCTGATAAATAAAGGACCCGTTATTAAGTTTGATGCTTATCACAGATATGCATCCGATGCAGAAAGTTCTTACCGCTTTATTCAGCTTTGCGAAAAGGCGAATGTCCCCTATCAGAAATTTTTAGTGCGTAGCGATGCCACCAGTGGAATTACTATCGGACCTATTTTAGCTTCAAGATTAGGATTACAGACAGTTGATATCGGAAATCCAATTTGGGCAATGCATTCCATCCGGGAAACTGGTGGAACCGAAGACCACAAATACCTTGTTAAAGTTTTGAAGCATTTTTTCGGGTCTTGAGGTCATGAGGTCAAGAGGTCAAGAGGTCAAGAGGTCAAGAGGTCGAGAGGTCATGAGGTCATGAGGTCGAGAGGTCAAGAGGTCAAGAGGTCAAGAGGTCAAGAGGTCGAGAGGTCTATTCAAAGCTCTTGACAGATATACAAAAAATAATATAAAGATTATGAGAGGTTAAAAAATGAACTATAAAAGGAGAAACAATGAGTGGCTTTAAACAACTAAAAGTTTGGCAAAAAGGAATAGATTTAGTAATAAAAGTTTATAAAATAACTGAGTCCTTTCCTAAAAGTGAAATGTACGGATTATTTTCTCAATTGAGAAGGTGTGCAGTATCTATTCCTTCTAATATTGCCGAGGGCTCAAGTAGAAATAATCCCAAAGAATTTACCCAATTTTTATATATAGCTCAGGGTTCACTTTCAGAACTGGATACTCAATTAATATTAGCTCAACTTCTCGGTTACATACAGGATTTTAACGATATAGAAGAGTTAATTCGTCAGATAAGAAGTATGTTGACAGGTCTTATAAAAGCACAAAAGACACAAAACCCTCAAACAAAATTCTAACAATGACCTCTCGCCCTCAAGACCTCTCGACCTCAAGACCTCTCGACCTCAAGACCTCAGGACCTCAAGACCTCTCGACCTCTCGACCTCTCGACCTCTCGACCTCAAGACCCCAAGACCTCAAGACCTCAATACCTCTCGACCTCTCGACTAATAAACATAGGAGTATACAATGGCAACCTTCAAACCCTTCAAAGCCCTAAGACCGCTTCCGGAAAAAGCAAAAGCAATTGCTTCAATGCCTTATGATGTTATGGATTCAGATGAAGCACGCAGAGAAGTACAAAAAAATCCTTTAAGCTTTCTCCATGTAGAAAAGCCGGAAGTTGACCTCCCTTTGGGAACCGATTTATACGCTCCCGCAGTTTACGCTAAAGCCAGGGAAAACCTCTATAAATATGTTTCCGCTGGCTATATGAAACAGGATACAAAACCTGCATATTACATCTATAAACAAGTTATGGATGGTCGTGCTCAAATTGGTTTAGTGGGTTTAACTTCTGTGGATGAATATATGGACGGCACTATCAAAAAACACGAATTAACCCGTGCTGAAAAAGAAGCAGACCGCATTCGTCATATTGATGCCTGTGATGCACATCCTTCACCTGTATTTTTTACTTATCGTCATCAGGATATTATTGATGGGACAGTAGCTAAAGTTATAGCTAATAAGCGGCCGGAATATGATTTTATTAGTGATGACGGTATTCAACATACTCTTTGGGTGATGGACGACCTTCAGGATATAAAGACCATTCAAAATGCCTTTGCCGCTTTACCCAATTTGTATGTAGCAGATGGACATCACAGAACTGCCAGCGCAGCAAAAGTTGGATTGAAAAGACGTGAGCAGTTTCCTGATTATAATGGTGACGAAGAATTCAACTATTTTATGGCAGTTATCTTTCCGGATAATCAACTGAAAATTTATGATTATAACAGGGTGGTTAAGGACCTGAACGGCTTAACCACAGATGAATTCTTAGCCAAAATAGCTGAAAAATGGAATGTTACCCCCATTCCTGAAGGAGCTAACTTTGCTCCCCAAAAGAAACATAATATCAGTATGTACCTTGATGGAAAATGGTATCGTTTAGAACCCAAACCGGGAACCTGGAATGAGAAAAACATTGTGGAAGACCTGGATGTTTCCATTCTGCAAAACAATCTGCTAAATCCTATTTTAGGAATTAAAGACCCCCGCACCGATCAAAGAATTGATTTTATCGGTGGAATCAGAGGTCTTGACGAACTTGTTAAAAGAGTTGACAGTGGAAAAGAAGCTGTTGCTTTTGCTATGTATCCTACAAGTATGGATGAACTTTTAGGTATTGCTGATGCCGGAGAAATTATGCCTCCGAAATCAACCTGGTTTGAACCTAAATTGCGTAGCGGACTTTTTATTCACTTACTGAAATGATTACATATAGCTTTGAGAGTTTGGGCTGTGCTAAAAATTTAGTGGACAGCGAGCGCTTTGTAGCAATTTTGAATAGATATGGTTTTTCTGAGGCAAAACTCTATTATGAAGCAGATTTGTTTATAATTAATAGTTGTGCCTTTATCTGCGAAGCGTTAGATGAACTGAATTATATACTCTGTGACATAATAAATCACATTAAAGATAGAGAAGCCAAAATAATAGTTACTGGCTGTATTATGAATCGTGGTTATCAGGATTATGAAGAAGGATTTCCGGAAGTGGATGCCTGGATTCCGCTAAAGAACTTTTCTGCTTTTGAAAACTATCTGCTGGATAATATCCTGCCACCTTTTATAGCCCCTAAAAGGTTATCCTACAAAGAAAGAACTCATCTGGAAGACGGAAAGTATGTGTATTTACGGATTGCAGACGGTTGCAATAATAAATGCTCCTATTGTATGATTCCTTATATTAGAGGAAAACAGGTTTCAGAACCGATTGAAGCCCTGATTGAAGAAGCAAAATCAATGCAGAAATATGGTAGAGAGCTTATATTGATAGCTCAGGATATATGTACTTATGGAACAGATTTATATGAAGAAAAAGCACTTCCCAAGCTAATTGCAGCATTGCATAATCAGACAAACTATGACTGGATTCGCCTGCTCTATATGCATCCTGATAACTTTGAATTTCAATGGACGGAACTCTGGAAAAAGTATCCTAAGTTACTGCCCTATTTTGATATACCTATTCAACAGGTGAGCCCTGAAATTATTCAAGCAATGCACCGGAAAAAGAGCTATAATCAATTGAAAGAACTTTTTCAATATATTCAAAAAGAAGTTCCTGATGCCGTTTTCCGAACTACTTTGATGGTTGATTATCCGAATGAAACAAAGGAAGATTTAAACCTACTGGACAAATTTCTTTCTGAAGTCCCTATCTTGCAGGGAGGTGTGTTTGCTTATTCTCCCGAATCAAAAGACCCTAAGGATAACATCTACGATGAATTTAACTGGAAAAAAGGCAAAAGTTTAATGTTTGATTGGGAAAAAAAGTTGAATAAAAAAAGGCAAAGACATCTGGAAAAATATGTAGGAACTATTCAACCCGCTTTGATAGAAAGATATCATCCCTATAGCGAGCAATTTATAGGTCGCTTATGGTTTCAAGCACCTGAAATTGATGGCTGTGTATATATAGATAAACTTCCTGAAGATAGAAGTCCCATTGTTAATGTGGAAATCGTAGATGTTATCGGAGACGAAGTAATGAGTATTTTTCACTCTAATATAAATTGCAATAAGGAATAAGTAAATGAAAAAAATAGCTTTAACGGGAATTAAACCAACTGGAATTCCCCACATCGGAAATTATTTGGGAGCTATTAAACCGGCTTTAAAACTTTCCGAGACCTGTGAAGCGCGTTATTTTATTGCCGATTACCATGCTTTAAATGCCTGTAAAGACCCTGTAGAACTAAAAAATATGACTGTGGAAATTGCCTCTGCCTGGCTGGCTTGTGGTTTAGACCCGAATAAGACACTTTTTTATCGTCAAAGTGATGTGCCGGAGACATTTGAACTGTCCACTATTCTTATGGCATTTACACCTAAGGGATTAATGAACCGTGCCCATGCTTATAAAGCCATTGTGCAAAGTAATCTGGAAAATGGTAAAGACCCTGATGATGGAGTTAATATGGGTCTTTTTACTTATCCGGTTTTAATGGCCGCCGATATTTTACTTTTTGATACGGATTTTGTTCCCGTTGGAACCGATCAATTTCAGCATATAGAAATGGCACAGGATATTGCTCAAAGTTTTAACTATGTGTATAAAACACAGGCATTAAAAATTCCGCAACCCATAGCTCAGGAAGAAACAAAAACTGTTGTCGGACTGGATGGACGCAAAATGAGCAAAAGTTACAATAACACTATTCCTATGTTCTGCACTGAAAAAGAATTGAAAAAATTGATTATGAGCATTGTAACCAACAGCCAAACTGTGGAAGAACCCAAAGACCCTGATACATCCAATATTTTTGCGCTCTATAAAAACTTTGCTTCACAGGAACAGATTGAAAATATGCGTACTCGCTATTTAAAAGGAGGATTGGGTTGGGGACAGGCAAAACAGGAACTTTTTGAAGTCATAAATACGGAATTAACACCAATCCGGGAACGCTATTATTACTGGATGAATCATCAAGAGGAAATCTGGAACACTTTAAAAGAGGGAAGCCAGAAAGCACGATCGCTTGCTTCCGAAAAAATAAAACAGCTGAGAAAGATAATTGGGATAGAAAAATAAGTTGTGAACACAGGAAGGTTGATGTCCTCGTCAACCTCCTCTTATACTTTATTTCTTTACCGAAATAATTGCGGAAATGAAGATACCTGGTTTTTTTTGAACGACGGGGACGTCGTTCTTCCGGGGTTTTTGAACGACGGGGACGTCGTTCTTCCGGATGGTTGACCTCCTGGTCAACCTACTCTTACGCTATATATCGTAACCGATAATTTTAGGAAAACGAAAATACCTGATTGTTTGTGAACGACGGGGACGTCGTTCTTCCGGAGTTTTTGAACGACGAGGACATCGTTCTTCCGGGATTTTTGAACGACGGGGACGTCGTTCTTCCGGGATTTGTGAACGATGAGGACATCGTTCTTCCGGGATTTGTGAATGACGAGGACATCGTTCTTCCGGGATTTGTGAATGACGAGGACATCGTTCTTCCTGCAAGTTAGGAGTTATTTACGCTATTATATCTTTTACCCGGGGGATAACTTTTGCAGTTTATATCACTCATTACAACAATAGAATGCAGATAATCCGAGCAACGGGATTTTTTGTTTAATAAATTAGCAGAAAATATCCCTGTTAATCAATTTTATTCGTAAAATTCGTATTGCCGACACTTTTTCCTGCAAGCATTACTATAGCAATACGGACTCATTGCTAATGGCATCCGTAATGGGTAGGTAATGAGTAAGCAATGCAATTAAGGAAGCAAATATAATACATTATACGGTATAAAATTACGCTTCTGGGGCAAAAAAACCGTCAATTCCCGGCATTTTGCTTCTCGCTTAGTTCCAACCAACGCGCAATCAAGTTCTGATGTTTATTTTCCAGTTCCTGCAGAGAAGCGCTAATTTGGTAATAATCAACGGGAGATAAAGGGTTGGCAAAATCATTAAGTCGTTTTTCCAGTTTCAAAAGCTCACTTTCTATTTTTTCAATTTCCTTTTCCAGCAAGCCAAATTCCCGTTGTTCATTATAGCTTAATCCCCTGGCAATGCGTTTGGGACGCGTAATTAGCGGTTCCTTCTTTTCTGTTGTTTCTTCCTGTTCAAACCGTTTCACCAATAAATAGTCGGAATAGTTACCGGCAAATTTACGCAGTTTACCATTTTGGAAAATAAAGAGATAGTCCACTGTTCTGTCCAAAAAGAAGCGATCGTGAGAAACAATTAACAAACAACCTTTAAAGGCATCCATGTAATCCTCCAGTATTTCCAGAGTGCGAATATCCAAATCATTTGTGGGTTCATCCATAATAATAAAATTAGCTCCAAACATTAACGCCTTCAATAAATAGAGCCGTTTTCTTTCGCCTCCGGAAAGAGCACCCAATTTCATTTGTTGCATTTTGCCGTCAAAAAGAAAGCGCTTAAGCATTTCTGTGGCAGTAACTTTGTTTCCCTCAGCGGTTTTTATAACTTCCGCAAATTGGGCAATATAATCATAGACGGTAAGATTGGGATCAAAACTATCCTCATCTTGTTTATAATAAGCAAAATGGGTATTTACACCTGTTTTTACAGTTCCGCAATCGGGCTTTTCTTCTCCGACAATAATTTTCAGCAAAGTTGTTTTACCACAGCCGTTAGGACCGATAATTCCGATCCTTTCCATATTCTGAAAATTATGCTCAATACTCTTAAAAAGGACTTTTCCCGAGTAGGACTTACTAAGATTATGCAATTCCAGAATCGTTTTCCCTAAACGATCAATTTGGAAAGAGATATCCAAATCCTGATGAGATATGAGATAACTCTTGCTAAGCAGTTCTTTTACCCGGTCAATATGGTCTTTGGGTTTACTGGTTCTTGCCTTGGCTCCCCGATTCAGCCAATCAAGTTCTTTTTTTAATTGTGCCTGACGCCTGATTTCTTTACGCTGACTATCCGTTGCCCGCAACAGTTTTCCTTTAATATAGGTACTGTAATTGCCTTCATAAGTATATAATCTTGTTCTTTCAATTTCAATGATTTTGGTGGCAACGGCATCCAGAAAATAGCGGTCATGCGTGACAAAAATAACTGCTATGGAAGTATTAATTAAATAGTTCTGCAGCCATTCAATGGTCTCCAAATCCAGATGATTGGTGGGCTCATCTAAAAGCAATAAATCCGGTTCTGCAGCTAAAACTCTTGCTAAATCAGCTTTTCTGCGTTGCCCTCCGGAAAGTTCTCCCGTTTTTTCGTTGTAATTGCTTATTCCTAAACGGCTGAGAATAGATTTATAGTGATATTCATCCTTTATTTCTCCTTCCACTGGCAGAGTATGTTGCAAAACTGAGATATCAGAGATATACAGCGGGTCTTGCTCTAAAAGGCAAACTTTTAAATCCTTACGCATTGTAACGGTTCCCGTGTTGGGCTGGAATAAACCGCTGATAATACGCAGTAAAGTTGTTTTGCCACTTCCGTTTATGCCTATAATGCCAATTTTTTCGGAATTATGGATGCCCAGGGAAACATCCTGTAAAATTGTTCTCTCGCCATATAGACAGGATACATCTTCAAGTGTTAAAAGGACTTCATTCATAATCTATTTTTCCCGTAGATTACACAGATTTTTTCGCAACTTTTGCAAATTATCATTATTACTTTAACACAAACTTATATAATTAGTTACATTACTGGCTTCAATTTATTCAGGGTGTTCACTCGTTCACCTGTTCACCTGTTCACCTGTTCACCCGTTAACCTGTTAACCTGTTAACCTTTATGGCGTCCCTGAGGCGATTCGAACGCCTGACCTTCACCTTCGGAGGGTGCCACTCTATCCATCTGAGCTACAGGGACGCATTTTTTTGCAAAACATAATTTCTGCAAAGCGGTTTTATGTCAATCAAGAAGTCCAAAGGACTTAAGTAATGAGGAAGAATGTGTAGCCGGAAGAAACTGTTTCTCCGTTTTTTTCTTCTACTGAGCTTCAGCGAGCTCTGTCTACACTATTTATTCAGTTTATCCACTGCCTCTGAAAGAGGTAAAACTTCCAGTCCCAGATGATTTATAAAGTTTAGTATTTCTTCAAATTCCGATACCGGACAATTTGTTCCATAGATATTATCCGGTTCTTCTATAGCATGAAAACCCAGAATAATTAGGTCTTCTCCATTAGCTATACCTCTGCGGATGCGTTCTTTATAAATATCAGCTGTCCAGGAACTTTGAAAAGCCAGATAACCCAAACCTTGAACATTAAGAGGAATATGCATTGCATAATCATTACAGCCCCGTAAGTAAGTATAATATCGGGTTAAAATAGGATAATATTCTAGGGGACATTTTCCACTCGGCATAGCAAAAGAACGCGGATTAAAACCCCAATTATAAAGATTCCAGTAATCCTGACTGATAGTATATTCAGCTTCTTCGTAAGTTAATTCAGCCAAATCTTCGTGACAAAGAGAGTGACCTCCAATTTCCCAGTTATAATCATTATGCAATTCCCGAATTTGAGCTAAACTCATAATTTTTGGTCCATAAAGATATCGGGAATTCACATAACAGGTTCCTCTATATCCATATTCCTGCATCAAAGGAAAAGCATAAGTATAAACTCCATCTTTTTGATCATCAAAAGTAAGACAAATAACAGGAGTATTCCTTTCCGCAGGAGTAAAGAAATTACAGGAACTAAGTAAAATAGAAAGCAAAAACACAATAAAAAACGGCGTTTTCATAATCCCAATTCCAGATTTGCCTGAATTCCCAAATTATGTTTGGCTTTATGCAATTTACTTCCTTCCATATAATATATTAATCCGATGCGTTGTGTTTGGCAAAAATGCCAGTCCCAGGATAAACCAATTCTCTGAAAGGTGCTTTTATCATAATAATCAAGATAGTAAAAAGGATTAAGGGAAAAAAAACTTATTTTGCGGCTTAAAGCTATTCTATATTGCTGATAACTCATTAAAGTTGGTTCCAATTCCAGATATTCAGCGCTGCCAAATAATGCGGTTAAATCATCTATCTGATATTTTCCTGCTACAAGAGCATAAGTAGTTGTATGATTTTCAGTTACATTATAATTGGGAAGATAACTGAAAGCCAGCTGCCCTTCTAAAACAAGGTCTCTTTTTTGAATTTGGGTGTTCAGGGAACTTATAGAAACAGGCGTCTGCCAATGGTTGTCTTGAGATCTAATTTCTTCTGCGGCTTTTAAATAACCAAAAGGAAACTGCCTTTGCCAAGTAAATATTCCTATTACTTGATTATGATTATCTCCTCCAATATCAATTGCCATCAGGTTTTCAGCAAAACCAAATCCCAAACGAACTCTATTCAAACGCGTTGCCTGATAACGGTATTGATCCTGATCAGCAGAAACAGGAGAAAAAGAATATAATTTATTTGGTAATCCATAACCCCAGGGAATAGAGCCAGCTGCAATTTGCCAGTTTTCTTTAGCCCAGGAAAGGTCAAAGCGGTATAGTTCTACATAATTCTCTATAAAATTGGCTCTGCTGCGCAGTTCCATTGTAGCAAAAAGGTCTTTATATGCCAGGGAATCAATACCAATTCCTATCTGATAAAATTCGTTCCAGTGTATTTCCTTTCCTGTTTGGTGGGGACAATATGCACCGGTATTGATGGATTTCCAACGCAAGAATAAAGGAACTTCCAGAGCGTTTATCATAGCCCAACAGGCAAACAGCAAAAAGAAAAGCAGGTATTTAATTCTCTTGTATGGCATAATATTTCACTTTAACAGGAAGTAATATCTGTTAAAAATTATATGTGTTTTGTTGTCTTTCATTGTGTTGCTCTTTTTTTATCTTAACTCTTTTGTAAACAAAGCCCTATATCTGTCAAATCCTTTTTTGTTGTGTAGCCGGAGGACGCTGTTCCTCTGCAAAATTTTTATCTTCTGCAAAAAAATAATGTGGAGCTGCAGCGAGCTCCGTCTACACAAAATCCCTCTCGCCCCCTTGACCTCTCGACCTCTCGACCCCCCGACCTCTTGACCCCCCGACCTCTTGACCTTTTTTATTGACAGCAAATCAGGAACTAAAATTAAAGTATAAGTCAAATAAGGATAAAGAGGAAACAATGTCAGGTAAGAAAATATTACTCTGTGTTAGCGGAGGTATATCTGCATACAAAGCAATAGATTTAGCCAGTCAGCTAAGCAAACAGGGTTTTGAAGTTAAATGTGTGTTAACTGAAAATGCTATGAAATTTGTAACACCTATAAACTTCAGTGCTATAACGCATAATAGTGTGCACACTTCTCTGTTTTCAGATATTGACCCTATTCCTCATATTACGCTTTCCACTTGGGCTGATTTAATTGTTGTAGCTCCGGCAACAGCAAATATAATTGGCAAGGCAGCAACTGGAATTGCGGATGATTTACTTTCCACAATTTTAGTTGCCTCTATTGTCCCGGTGCTTTTTGTTCCTGCGATGAATGTAAATATATATCAGTCCTGTATCGTTCAGGAAAATATCAGGAAATTAAAAGAGCGGGGAAATTATATTTTAAAGCCAGCAGCGGGTATGCTTGCTTGTGGAACTGAAGGAGAAGGAAAATATCCTCCCAACACGGAAGTTGTTTTTGCCATAAAGACCTATTTGCATTACAAAACTGACTTGTCAGGAATCAAGGTTTTACTTACTGCAGGTGCTACAATAGAAGCAATTGACCCAATGCGTTATATTAGTAATCGTTCTTCCGGCAAAATGGGTCTTGCCATAGCTCGTGCTTTAGCTTTAAGGGGAGCTGAAGTTACTTTGATTTATGGAAATATTCAGCTTGAGCTACCTCATTATTTGAAAGAAGCTGTCTTTTGTGAAAGTGCCTCTAAAATGTATGATGCAGTTATAACTCGTTATGCCGAAATGGATTGGCTAATTTGTTGTGCTGCTGTAGCAGATTATAAACCCAAAGAAACAATACTCCAAAAACTTCCCAAACAGGAAGAACTAAATCTTGAGTTTGTTCCTACAATAGATATTTTAGCAGAGCTGGGAAAATTGAAAAAGGCAAATCAGCGGTTAATCGGTTTTGCAGCTCAATCTGATAATTTAATTCAAAGTGCCATTGATAAATACTATCATAAAAATCTTGATCTTATATGTGCCAATGATATTCGTTTTGCCGGTAGGGATGATGACGAACTTATTGTGCAGGGAAAAATTAAGGGCTATCCACCCTTGAAAGAAGACCCCAATATCAATTCCGTAGTGATGAAAGGAGATAAATTTCTGCTGGCGCATAATCTGATTAATATTCTCAAAGAACTATGAGGCAGATTTTAATAAGCGGAGCCAATTCCCAGATTGGCAGTTACCTAGCTAAAGAATATTACAGGGAAGGATACAAACTGGTATTATTTTATCATAAACGCGCAGAACGCATTTATGAATTATTTGATAAAGAAGGTATATTTTCCTATCCTGTGGATTTATGTAATTCCGAAGGTGTAAAAGAGGCAGTTCTAAAGGCGGAACAGTCCCTGCAACAAATTTCCGATACTGTAATTCATTGTGCTGCAATTCGCAGTTCGGATGCTTTACCTCTTTATCAAACAGAGCCGAAGCAGTTTGCTAATGTGCTAAAAACAAATATGATGAGTGCCTATAATGTCCTGCGCTGGACCTTACCTTCAATGCAGGAAAACGGGTTTGGAAGAGTAATAATTATAGGAAGCGATGTTACCCAAAAAGGACTTAAAAATGGAAGTGCCTATTCCGCTTCTAAAGCAGGAATAGTGAATTTAGTAAAAAGCGTAGCCTTAGAAATGGCAAAATACAATATTCTCATCAATGCTGTTTCTCCTGCTCCGGTAGAAACAAATCTGGAAGAGGATTACAACGGAGAATATTTAAACTTCCGGAAGCACTATTTTGCAGAATATTTAGCTCAAGTACCTACCGGAAAATTAGTTACTAAAGAAGAAATCAAGAAAGTTATAGACCTGCTGATAGATGAGAACATAACTAATCTCAATGGAAAAGAAATCATTATAGACGGAGGTGTATAATGAAGGTAAAGTTCAGCATCATCTTCTTCTTTCTGATTTTGATTGCGAATTTGACTGCAGTTGAAGTCCCTTTTTACGAAGGAGAAACGCTAACTTTCACGGTTAAATATGGAATAATAAGTGCCGGAGAGGCATCTTTGCAAACTGAAAGTTCTGTTTATCAGGGTTCTCCGGTTTGGCATCTTTCTACTAAAGCCAAAACCTATCCCTTTTTTGATAAAATATATAAAGTACGCGATACAGTTGAAAGCTGGTGGGATAAAAATAATCTTCAGCCCTATAAATTCAGCAAAAATTTACAGGAAGGGCATTACCGTCAACATCGTGTTCATATTTATGATCATTCCTCGTTAAGTTCAACCTATAAAAAATGGAACTTCAAAAACCGGGTATTTGAAAACAGCGAAATGGAAATTCCCGCAGGAACTCAAGACATTTTAAGTGCTTTTTATCTGGCACGCACTAAAAATCTGCAAGTGGGAAAACCGATAATAGTAAATATAACAGCGGATGGCAGAAATATGCCAACCGAAATTTTAGTCCACCGCAAAGAACAGCAAAAGACCATTTTCGGCAATATAGAATGCCTGGTTATTGAACCCAAACTGAAAGGAGAGGCAATTTTCAAACAAAGCGGCAGAATTTTAATTTGGGTAACCAATGATGAATACAAAATCCCCGTCCGCTTGGAAAGTAAAATAACTATTGGCAGTTTTGTAGCTACCCTTAAAAGTGCAGAGCAGGTTCCCTATAAAATTCAATTATGATGCCTGATCTTTTAGCCACTGATACTTATGATTACTATCTGCCCAAAGAATTAATAGCTCAATTTCCTGCAGAAAAAAGAACGGCTTCGCGTTTGATGCAGGTTAAGAAAAAAACCGGAGAAATATTTCATCGTCGCTTTACAGATATTCTGGAATTGTTGCAAGAAGGAGATTTAGTTGTTATCAACAGCAGTAAGGTTTTTCCTGCCCGTCTTTTTGCTACAAAAGTAACCGGTACTAAAATAGAAATTTTACTCTTGCATCAACTGAAGGAAAACACCTGGCAGTGTATAGCCAGACCCGGAAAAAAATTGAAATCCCCTCAATGGCTGCATTTTTCCGATAATTTAAGCGGTTATATCAGCCAGGGAAATAATGAAGGAATTAGAGAAATTCAATTTACCTGTAAGACAGATTTCCAGGAAGAAATTAAGCGTATTGGCCATATTCCTCTTCCACCCTATATTGAACGCAGTGATACAATTCTGGATAGCGAAAGATACCAAACTGTTTATGCTCGGGAAAATGGTTCTGTAGCTGCACCTACTGCAGGTTTTCATTTTGATGTTGAAATTCTAAATACCCTGAGGACTAAAGGTGTGCTTTTCTGTGAAGTTATTTTACATATTGGTATTGGAACTTTTCGTCCGGTTAAAATGAAACGTATAACGGATCACAAAATGCATTCTGAACTGGTTATTATACCGAAAACAACAGCTGCTGCCATAAATTTAGCTAAAAAAGAAGGTAGAAGAATTATTTGCGTTGGAACTACAAGTGTGCGCAGTGTAGAGAGTTTTTGGCTGGAAGGAAAAATGCAAAGCGGCTCCAGATGGACAGACCTTTTTATTTATCCCGGTTTTAATTTCCAGGTTACAGATGCTCTGCTAACTAATTTCCATTTACCCAAATCTACACTGTTAATGATGATATCTGCTTTCGGTGGCTATGAGACAATCAGGAAAGCTTATGCAATAGCTGTTCAGGAAAATTATCGTTTTTTCAGTTATGGCGATGCAATGTTTATTGAGGATTGAATGCGTAACTACTTTTACTATGACATATTGGACAATACAATGCAGGAATATAAGCTGTTAAAAGAATTAAGTGATGAACCACTTTGTATAAGAGCTGGAACTCAAAAGACAGGTTTTGGCAGAGCAAATCATATTTGGTTATCACCTCCTGGCGGTTTATGGTTCACTTTTGATTATGAAAATAATATATCGCTTCCTTCTTTTGCCCTTTATCTGGGTTTTTGTATTCATCAATGTTTACAGTCCCTTTTTGAGCCATTAAAAGGCAAACTCCAAATTAAATGGACAAACGATATTATTTTTTCCAATCGTAAATTGGGCGGCATTCTCTGTAATTATCAGCCAGCCAAAAGAACCTATATTGCAGGAATCGGCTTAAACACAAACAATGATATTGATTCAGAACTGGGTAAATTTGGAGCTGTTTCTCTGAAAAGTATTCTGGGTTTTGAGGTCTCCAATAATGAACTCTGCCGTTTAATCATAAAATCCGTTGAAGACAAATGCCTGTCTATGGAAGATAATAAAAGCTATATTGATTATTGCAACGCCCATCTTTTTGGAAAAGGACGCTTTGCTTTACTGGAAATGGGGGGAATTAATATAGCAGCAGAAATTATGGAAATTGACAGCAATGGTGCCTTATTAATTAGAAATGGGAAGGGAGAATTGCTTGCTATGCATACCGGTTCTATTCTTCAATTTCTGGATTAAACCATATTTTCTGTCTATCAAGTATATATAAACCGTTTTGCTATAAGTCATAAGCGGTTTTGCTTGACAGATACACTTATGGGAAAAATTGGTTAAAATAAAATTATTTTGAACTCTACTCTCTGGAGGAAAAATGAACAAATGGACACTGATAGCGTTAACAGCTGTGCTTATTCTCTTTGGCTGCACAGCAAATCGCACAACTCCTAAAATTGAAGAGACCGAACCTTATACGGGAATTGTGACTAAAGTAGCTATTTTACCTCTGAAAACTATGGATTCTTCAAGCCGCAATATCCAAAAGATTTTAACTGTTCGTGACTTTGATTATGTTTTTTCAAAATTCCCTCAATATTCCCTTTTGAATATGGATGAGGTGGCTAAACAATTCAAAATGTCAGGTTACAAAGATGTTGAAGACCTGGAAATTGAAGAAATGAAAGAAATAGCTGAAATGATCGGCTGTGATATCCTCGTTATGGGCAGCATAAATAGTATTCGCAGTGATGAATTTGCTTTGTCAATGCGCTTTTTCAGTGTTAAAACTGAAGAACTTACTTCACTTGATTTTAAGGTTAACAATGCACGAGAAGAACGCTGGAAGACCTTGGAAACAACTTTTATCGCCAAACTGGATGATGTTGTTTCCAACGAAGTGAATAAAATTTATAATATCGCTCTAAACAATTATGCCAATGGAAATTATGCGGAAGCGGAAAAAAATCTCATCTTCGCTTTAGGCCTTGATCCCAACCTGAAAGATGCTTACTATTATCTTGGCTCTGTTTATTACAAACAAGGGAAATTGGAACAGGCAATTCAAAATCTGGAATTGAATCTGGAAAAAAATCCCCAACATACTCAAACCCTTGTCATTCTTATTGATATTTACGAAAAAACCAATCAAACCAACAAACGCTTAAACGCTATGGAAAAACTTGCTACCTTAAATGAAAACGAGGAATTGTGGCTAACCATAGCTAACTTGTATTCGGAACAAAATAATATTGCTAAAGCGGAAGAGGCCTTACAAAAAGCTCTTCAACTTAACCCCGATTATATTGAAGCAAAAACCCGTTTGGCTTTTCTTTTGTATGATAACAACCGTTTTGACGATGCAATTCCTTATCTAGAAGCCATATTTGACAAGTTCCCGGAAAATGAGCTTGTTTCTACGCGTTTAGCAACTGCCTATCAGAAAGCTAATCGCCTGGATGATGCTATTGCCAAATATGAAAATACGATCAAAAATAATCCTCAAAACACTATGGCTTATTTAAGTGCCGTAAATCTATATCGTTTAAAAGCTTCCCAAACATCCGATCCGGCTACAGTTGCTGACATCAATAAAAAAGCTGTTGATATCTTGAATGCCTTAATTACCATTCAACCTGATAACGCTATTGCTTATATGAATATGGCAGCAATTTATTTAAGCCAGAATAAATACCAGGAAGCTGAATTAAACGCTAATAAGGCCTTACAAAAAGACCCAACTCTATATCTACCTTATATTTATCTTGCTACTATCAGCCAAAGCAAGGGAACTAGCGATTATAACAATTTCATTGATCTGGAAAAACAAGCTGCCAAAGCTGTAGGTAAAAAAGCTAAAACCTTAAAAACACAACGTGATAACGCCCGAAATTCTGCAGTCAATAATTTCCGCAAAGCCCTGGAATATCTCAATAATGCTAAAGCACGAGCTACAGATGAACAAGCTCTTACGGATATCAATAATCGTATTTCCCGCGTAAATCAGCTCATAAATCAGGCAACAGCCGCTTATTAATTAACTGTCTAGCAGGTGAACAGGTAAACAAGTTAACAGATTAACCTGTTCACCCGCTAAACTATGCACCTGCTAATTTTCTTTACAAAGGGCTATCCAACAGTTCCCAGTCCGTTACCGGGGGTAGAATACCCGCTTCTACAGCTCTTTTAACGCTGATACAGGGCAAATTATTTTCATAGATATATTCCCTGGTAATAGTGCTCAAATCAATTTCCGGATACATTTTTGCCATTTGATATATCATTTTTAGGTACATATTCACCCAAGAATACATATTTTTTTCAGCATTTTCCGGTAAACTATTATAGCGTAACGAATACAATAGCAGATCATTTTTGAAACCCGTAGACGGCTGCAATGAATGCAAATTTGCCGTTATGGAACCGGTTTTATGATTGTGAGCTGTAATTTTCGGCTGCACTTTTCGGCGGGCATACACCTTACCCGATTTCCTGTTGTAGCAGTATATCAAGCCATCTGCTTTGCCTGTATAACCCGCTAATCCGTATTGAAATTTTACTTTCATTTTCTTTCTCCTTTTTGTGTCCTTCCATAATTTATGGGAGTGACAAAATAAGATAAAAGGTGACAAAATTCCAAAAAATATTCTTTCCTTGATGAATATAGTGCAGCCATACAATTACCGCTGCTTTCTCCTATCATTTACATTTCTTTTGCGATTCTTTAACGCTTCCTTAACTTAGTTAAGGCATTGTTAAAGATTCGTAAAAGATTCGTTAAAGCATCGTTCATAGGGAGGTTTGTGAAGTATTGACTCTAAACCGATTCTTCTGTGGTTGCAACTATATTTTGACGCAACAGGAAATTTTGTTCGTTGACTTCAACTGTCAAAGCTGAAGCTCGGTTTAGAGTTAAAACAAAAATTCGCCCCGAAGCCAACATTTCTGAACAATTCCAACCCACCCTGCTGATGTGAAAAAATACATTATTTCACGATTGTGGAATTTGAGGGGTTGGTGAAGCTCGGTTGCCAGTGTGCAGAGTTCTTGTTTTAACTCACAATTTTGAAATAAGGAAACCAATTGTAGTTTGGTTGTTAGTGTTTGTAATTTGAGGGTTGTGGTTTCAGAGTGGGCAGTGGCAAAATTGTAAGTCAAAACAAGTAGTTCGTTTTGACTCTAAACCATCTCGCCATTTCGCTATTTCGCTAACCTCATTCTTCCAGTGCTTGGGAAATTCTGGAGTGCAAATAAGCTGCAAGTTTATGTTTATTTTTATATATATCATCCTTAGGTTCAATGGTGGGTAATATTTTCAGATAAACGGTAGCAGGACGGATTTTTTTATTTTTTTCATAGATTTGCCAGCTGCCTTTTATGGCTAAAGGGACAATAGTTGCTTCTGCCATAACGGGCAATTTTAAGCTCCCTAAATGAAAATCGCCAATTTTATCACTTCTGCTGCGTGTTCCTTCTGGGAAAATAACCATTGGATTCCCTTTTTTAATTAGTTCTGCACTTTTTTGAAAGGTCTGAATTGCCTTACGAGGATTCCTGCGGTCAATAAAAGTGCAGGGTATTTCCTTCATCCATTGACTCAACACCGGAATTTTAAAGAGTTCCCTTTTAGCAACAAATCCGGTATGTATTCCTGAAAAACCCAGAATAAGAGGAATATCAAACAAACCTTGATGGTTGCTGACAAAACATATATTGCCACTTGAAGGCAGATTTTCTTTTCCTGTTACTGTAACTTTGCTGCCGGTGGAAAGAATAACTATTTTAGCCCAAAACTTTGCTATCCCTTGTAAAATGCTTCTGGAAACTCTGCGGGGTAAAATAAGCTTCAATACAATATAGATTATATAAATCACAAGTAAGATAAGAAAAGAAAGGCAGAACAGAAGTTCCCAAAGCAGTGATTTCATAGTTATAAATGTTAATAGCTTAGGGTTACCCACTCTTCATAAATATCTTTCAGAGAAGTTACCCAACCTTGTTTTTTAAGAGCATAATCTATTATTTTCCAATATAATTTACCCCACAGCGGATAATCAACAGGATCAAAAGTAGTATTATGCCAAAGCAGAGAAAGATGGGATTGATATTGTTCCGCAGTATCTATTAATCTTTTCAAAGCACGCTTGGCTGAAATATAGCTTAAATTCATTGCTTTTTCCGAAAATAAAGTTGTATCCATCACAATGAGAGGGATTTCCAAAACCCGGAAAGGTCTATTTTCGGCTATATTAAACGGATAAAAAGGAAATGAAATACCCGCACGGAAACCTATATGCTCCCAATAACCTAATGTAGAATCATACTTTATCCCTGCCTCTTCCAAAATGGAAAAACTCTGCTGATAATTAAAATGGAGATAATGAGTCCGGAAACCTTTAGGATTAAATCCCAGGTCTCTCAAGTTTGCCAATTCCTCAGCTAAAACTAAAGGATCAAATGCGGATTCGGGACTGCCATGCAAACCTACATCCTGCTGACCCAATAAATCCATTATCTGGACTCTTGCCTTCACATCGTTGATATAATTCTGGCGCTTATCCGAAAAATCTTTTCTTGCCAGTAAAAACCAGGTGGAGCGAACACCCCTGTCCGTTTCGCGGCGTGTCATAGAACGCATTGTCTTCCAGGGATTGTAAATAAGATTTTTATGCAGGAAATGACCCGAAATTTTATAAATAGAATTAAGAGGCCGTTTGATAAATGTTCGCAGGTTATATTTAAAAGCATCCAATTTGGCAGAACTACTCCAATAATCCCAATAATCAATATCGTGAGAAAGAGACACAGCAAAACGCTTTTTTTCTGCCCAGCTGATTTCTCTGATAAACTGGGGACAATAAGTTTCCATAGCATAAAGCAACATTTGACAATAGACATCAACAACCGGTGTTTCCGTAAAATCCCAGCGGTATTGCAAGCTTTGTTTATAGTCAATCCTGCCCTCAGTTTGCCCATAATAAGAAAGGATATATTCATGCCAGCAGGTTAAAAAATAAAACCCGCTGGCAATTATATCCTTACGAAAGCAACAGGTCTCTTCGGTAAAAGAAAAGATAGCTCCGCTACAGGAAAAGAGAAAAGGAACCTGCCCATTGCGGAACTGGCAAAAGTCCACTTTTTCCAGAGGGTATAATTCCCTCTTTTCAAAGAACTCTGCTGTTTCGGGCTGAAAGTATATTTTCAACGGATAATCAAATTTGTCCGGTAATCCGTAATATAAATGCGTGCCTTCATAGTGCTTGCCATAAAAAAAGGTTGGGTTCAAACGCAAAATATAACAATAGGTGCGGAGCACAAACTCCGCTTTCGGTAAATACTTTTCGGGCAGATTCAGCAGAATATTTATATTGGGATAGCGTTCCAAAATTAGGCAATCCTTCTCTGTTTCGGTTTTGGTTCAACCTTTTCTGTACCGGGAATCAGCAATATTTTTATTGCTTCTTGAATTTCCTTCACATAAGTGATTTCCATTCCTGCCAAAATGTCAGCAGGAAAATCAGAAAGGGTTTCCCTGTTTTCTTCCGGAATCACAACGCGTTTAATTCCCGCTCTTTTTGCCGCTAAAAGTTTTTCTTTCAAGCCACCGATGGCTAAAACCTTTCCTTCTAAAGTAATTTCACCTGTCATTGCTATATCGTGCCGCACTTTTTGTCCCGTAAACAGTGAAGCTAAAGCAACCGTAAGAGTTAATCCTGCAGAAGGTCCATCCTTGGGAACAGCTCCGGAAGGGAAATGAATATGGATATCACTTGTTTCAAAAAGCTTGGGAGATATTATAAAAACACTGTGATTGGCTTTCAGATAACTAACTGCAATGCGTGCCGATTCTTTCATTACTTCACCCAAAAGTCCGGTTAAAATAATATTCCCCTTTCCGGGCATACGGATTGTTTCACAGAAAAGGATTTCACCCCCAAAACCTGTCCAGGCAAGGCCTGTAGCTACTCCAATTTCGGGTTCGCGATTTGCCATCTCCAAAGTCATTTTACGGGGACCTAAGTATTTAACAATATCCCCTGCTTTAATTGTCCATTTCTGTTGAGTTCCCATAGCTACTTCTTTAGCTATTTTACGGAAAATTGAACCGATTCGCCTTTGTAAATTTCGGACTCCCGCTTCCCGAACATAATAACGGATAATTTCTTGCAGAGCCGATTTGGTGAAAGTAATTTTCACTTTTGTCAAACCGTTATTTTCCTTTTCCCGGGGAATCAGAAAATGCTTGGCAATTTCAATTTTATCGTTTTCCAGATAACTGGTGAATTCAATTATCTCCATTCTGTCTCTTAATGCCGGAGGAACTGTATCCAAAGAATTAGCAGTCGTAATAAACAGCACTTCAGATAGATCAAAAGGCAGGTTGATATAATTATCCACAAAGCTGTTATTCTGTTCCGGATCAAGAACTTCCAATAAAGCAGAAGAAGGATCACCTCTAAAATCCCTGCCTACTTTGTCTATTTCATCCAGCATAAAAACAGGATTAGCAGTTCCCTGTCTTTTTATTTCCATTATTATTTTACCTGGCATAGCGCCAATATAAGTTCTGCGATGTCCACGAATTTCTGCCTCATCATGAATTCCGCCTAAGGACATCCGAATAAACTTGCGGGAAAGTGCTCTGGCAACTGACTTGCCAATAGAGGTCTTTCCTGTTCCTGGAGGACCTACAAAACAAAGAATAGGTCCTTTTAAGTTCCCTTTCAATTTCTTTACAGCAATGAATTCCAGGATCCGCTCTTTTGCTTCTTTCAAGCCATAATGGTCTTTTTCCAGAATGCTTTCAATCTTTTTCAAATCCAGACGATCTTTACTATACTCTCTCCAAGGGAGATTAACAATCCAATCCAGATAATTTCTGACTACACTGTATTCACTGGAAACCGGTTGCATAGTAGCAAGGCGTTCTAATTCTTCCAAAGCTGTATCTTTCACATAGTCCGGCAGATTTTTCTGTTCAATAAGTTCACGCCATTTCAGAATTTCTTTGCTAACTTCATCTGTTTCGCCCAATTCTCTACGAATAGCATCCATTTGTTCCCGCAAGTAATAACGCCGCTGGTCTTCACTCATTTCCAGTTGAATATTACTGCGGATATGATTTTCTACTTTCATCTGTTTAATCAATTCTGCCAGGCAGTTATTCAGATAGCGGAAACGCTGTTTGAGGTCAATTGTCTCCAATAATCTTTGGCGATCAGAAATAGGCAATTCTATATTTCCGGCAATGATATCAGCCACTCTTCCTGCTTGTTTTATATTGCTAAGTCCGGTAATCATTTCCCGATTGATAATGTTGCTCTCCTGAGTAATTTTTTCCAGCAATTCCAAAGCCACAGTTTTGTATGCCTGAATTTCAGTATCCTCTCCAAATTGTTCCGGAATTGCTTCTATATCCACCATTATAAAGGGATTTTTTTGCACAATTTTTTGCAATTTAATGCGCGTAGAACCTTGGAGGAGCATACTGATTGAACCATCCTGATTACGAAGCATACGCAAAATAGTAACTGCAGTGCCAAAATGTGCTAATTCAGTTACTCCTGTATCGTCTTTTTCCTGATCAAGGAAAAAAGCCATCAATTTATCGTTAGCCAGTGCATAATCAATCACCAGCTTTGATTCTTCATCCGAAACAACCAGCGGCATAAGCAAATAGGGAAACATCACTACATTGCTCATATGCAGAACCGGTAAAGTTCGGGGTATTTTAGTTGTGTAATTCACTTTATCTCCTTATGATTATTTTTTTTGTGTGTTTGCAAAAAAGATACAAATTCCCGTTCATACTTTTCAAATATATATAATAATCCAATTAAAGCAATAAGCAAATTTTTGAAGCATTACCTCTGAACAGCGATGTAAAGTGCAGTTGCCAGCTTTACCAGATTATTATCAGTATCTTTCAAGCTTTCAGATAATTTCCGGGCTATATTTTTCATCACACTATAGCCGGCTTGGTAATTATATTCAGCAAATTTATCAAAATCCGCCTTAGAAAGTGTGTATAATTCACAATCGCTGGTAGCAATAATATTTGCCATTCTGGGTCCGTAACCTAACAATCCATTCTCTCCAAAAGTGGGAAATGAATCTGCACTCAGCTTTGCTAAAACCTTTTCCGTTAAGAGCTGATCTTCATCAAAGCCCTTTACCAGGTCTTTTGTAACCTGCACATTACCTTTTACCAGGATATAAATCTGATCGCCTTCAGTATGTTCTTTGATAATTGTAGTGCCCTTTTCTACAAGTAACTGCTTAAAACTGGGTTGCAAATATGCCAGAGCTTCAGAGCTGACATCATTAAATAAAGGAACTTTAGCCAGGATTTCTAATTCTATCATAATAATTCCTTTTAAATCATCAAGATGGCATAATCATTTTTTTTCAGCTGTATATCCTTATCGGGTTTCCAGCGAATGTTACTTTTTTCTTCAGGTATTTTCTTTTGTGATTTGGTTAACGCATATTGAATAAATTGATCAATTCCGCTAATGTCTTCTGTAAAAATAGAGGAAAGTTCCAGTTCCGGTTCTTTGGTTAATAATCCTAAAAGCAAATAACCACATTCCCGATAATAATAATCGGATAAGTCACCAAAACTTTTACCGATAAAGTCAGAAGGTATTTTCTGTGTCTGCAAATGATTTTGTTTGTCCTGAGCCAGCTGACAAAACACAGCCAGATAATTATTATCAGTTATATTATTGGCTAAAATATAGCCACCGATATCATCCCAGATAATTATATTCTGGATTCCCAAACGCTGAAGCAAAGAACGATTTTCCTGATTCAGCAGCTGCACTGTTATCTTATCTTTTTTTGTTAAGTAATGAACAGCATTTGCCACAATAATACTGTGGTCATCAGCAAGGGAATGGTCTAACTGTTCATCTGCCAAAATGATAACCTGAGCAGATGTTTCTATTGAAGCTCGTTTTATTGTTTCTTCCTGAGTTACTTCACCTCTAACATATTTCAGAGATAGTGTAGGATAGCGTGATTCTAAGCGCTCAAAGAAATCCGGCGTAGCATTCGTAACAATACAAATATCTATATCGGAAACCTGTTTTTCCAATAGCGCCTTTAGAAAAAACTCGGCAGTATTATTCCAACCGCAAATCACTATATGATTATGTGTTCTTATCGTTTTCAAACCCTTAGCTCCTTTCAGTCGGTCTTCCACAAAAAGAGAAGCAACCAGACCGGTAAAAAATGATAATGATGAATAACCTACTATAATTAATATGATACCTACCAATCGCCCTTGAAAAGTAACAGGATATTTATCTCCATAACCAACAGTAGCAATAGATACAATTGCCCACCAGATTCCATCCCAGAACGATTTTATAGTATTTCCCTGATTTCCTTTCTGCTCAAATAACCAAGCTAAAAGAGCTGCGATTAACAGCAGAATAGCAATAAAGGAACAAACCCATAAAAAACGGATAAGTAATTTCTGATCCTCACCGCTAATAGATAAGCGGTCTGAAATTCTCCGAAAGGGATGCAAGAGCAACTTCATATTTTTTATACGATAATCAGGAACCAAACCATATTCATTATACCGATCAACAAATTAAGTCCAGCAAAAATAAGTAACATCGGTTTATAAACATAACGCTTGAAATAGCCATAGAAAAAATCTACACTGAATTGAATATCAAATTCATCAATCCGATGCTCAATCTGCAGGCGTTCCACCAACCTGGGAACTGTCTTTCTTAAAATGCTTTCTGCTATTGCTGTAAAGGCATCCACAATTTTATTTCTAACTAACAGCTTTAACTTTGCAGGTAAGAAATGCCATTCCTCTACAAAGCTTGTTTTTTCCCACAGATACTGTCGCACCTTTTTTATCCAACCGTAAAGATAGCCGTCTTTAATATAAGGATGAGCTGCCTGGTCAAGATAATCATTTAAAATTGACCGCGCTTTATCAAACAGCCAATCTCTTTTAGCAACAAAGAAACCTGGAGTTAACGGAATCTTTTTACCAAAAATATACTTTGCTTTGCGATTGAACAACAGCCAATTCAAAAGAAGCACCAGAAGCGTTCCCAGGGCTATGTTCCATAAGATAAAAGTGAGTGATTTTAAGAATATCATTTAAAAACCTCCTCCACCTCCCCCACCACCTGAACGTCCACCTCCAAAGCCACCAAAGCCACCAAAGCCACCAAAACCTCCACTTCCGCTACCCCAGGAACCGTTATTTCTACCACCCCAATTTCCACCTCCGCGTCCACCAAAAATAGTAAGCCAGAAAAGCCATTCTAAAATTCTCCCGCGGGTAGCTATAATTAAAATAATGAAAATAATGAGAAAAGCAAATAAACCCAAACCACCTGAACTTTCTTTCTTCTTTTGTGAATATTCCGAAACACCTGTTAAGGTAACACCTTTTTCTTTGGCAATAGTAGAAAGCAACATTAGCGAGCCCTGAATGAAGGCATCATCCCATTTTTCATTACCCTTGGGGAGGTAGCTTTTCATTTTTTGATAGACCTCACTAATATAGGCATCGGTTAAATATCCTTCCGAGCCGTAGCCAACTTCAAAACGCAGTTTTCTTTCTTTAAGAGCTAAAAGAACCAAAATACCTTCATCTCGCTTACTACCTATTTTCCACTGTTCATAAAGTTTTACACCATAATCAACTTCATTCATTCCTCCGATATCAGGTAAAGTAACAATTACAAAATCCACATCTGTTTTTTCCCGTAATTCAATTGCCCAGTCATTAATTCTATTGCGGGTTTCGGAACTTAAGATATTGGCAAAGTCATTTACAAAGCCAACCGGTTCAGGCACAATAACGCTATACTGTAATACTGAAACAAAAAGAAACAATACAACGAAGAACCGTTTAGATCTCATTTAGAATATGCCCCATTTTGTTCTTTTTGGTTTTTAAATACTCACGGTTGTTTTCCTGCGGTTTAATTTCAATCGGCACCCGTTCTACAATTTCCAGTCCGTAACCGCTTAAACCCACAATCTTTTTCGGATTATTAGTCATCAACCGCATTTTTTTAATTCCCAAATCCCTTAGTATTTGAGCTCCAATTCCATAATCTCTTAAATCGGGAGGAAAACCAAGTTTGATATTTGCTTGAACAGTATCTTCGCCTTCATCCTGAAGATGGTATGCCTTAATTTTATTCAGCAAGCCAATACCTCTTCCTTCCTGACGCATATACAAAATCACACCTCTTCCTTCTTCAGAAATCATTTGAAAGGCACGAGCCAATTGTTCTCCGCAATCACAACGCAAACTGAATAAAGCATCTCCGGTTAAGCATTCGGAATGCACTCTTACCAAAATAGGTTCTTCCGGGTTTATTTTACCCATCACTAAAGCCAGATGATATTCATCTGAAATATCACTGATATAAGTTATAATTTCAAATTGACCATACTTTGTCGGTAACTGTGCTTTAGAAACAGGATGGACAAGGCGTTCTTTTTTTCTCCGCCAATGAATTAACGCTTCAATCGTAATAATTTTTAAGTTATGCTTTTCAGCAAAAGGTATCAAATCATCCAAACGAGCCATTTCTCCATCTTCGCGAATAATTTCACAAATAGCTCCCACAGGACTTAAACCGGCAAGTTTAGCTAAATCTACAGCTGCTTCAGTATGACCCGCTCTTCTTAAGACCCCACCCCTTTCTGCAATTAAAGGAAAGATATGACCCGGACGCATAAACATAGATGGCTTAGCATTCGGGTCTGCCAATGCCTTAATTGTTTTTGCTCTTTCAACAGCAGAAATTCCGGTAGTCGTGCCTTCAATAACATCTATAGACACAGCGAACTTAGTGCCTTGACGATCACTACTCTTATTGGTCATTAAAGGAATATCCAAACGCTTAGCAATTTCTAAATCCAAAGGAGCACAGAGTAGACCTTTACCCTGGCTGATCATAAAATTTACCTTTTCCGGAGTAATCTTATCTGCAGCCATTAAAAAGTCACCTTCATTTTCTCTGTTTTCATCATCTACAACGATTAGCATATCACCCTTACGGATGATTTCTATTGCTTCTTCAATAGTGGCGAAAATTGTTCTCTCCAATTCCTGTTCTGTATTAGCCATTGTTTATTTCCTCATTCAAAATCAGATTAAGATCATGGGTATCTGTGTCAATACTAAAATAATTATCCAACCAGTTAACAGTATAAATCAAATCTTCCGGTAAAGGAGCTGAAACACTTATTGGATAAGCGGTTATAGGATGAATAAATTCCAGTTTCCAGGAATGTAATGCCTGCCTGTGTAAATGGTTTATCAGCAGTTCTGTAACTTTTCTTTTCATATTTTGCGGAACCAGGGAATGAACATAGCGTCTGCTATTGTATAACAAATCCCCTAAAATCGGATAACGGATATGAGCAAAATGCACTCTAATCTGATGCATTCTTCCTGTTGCCGGATTTATTTGAACTAAAGCAAAATAGTGCCAGGTTTTTATTGTTTCATAGTGAGTAAAAGCATAGCGTCCTTCATTGGCAACACAGATAGTTCTGGGATTTTTATTACTGCGTACAAGATAGGTCTCTATATCCCCCTTTTCGGGATCAGGAACTCCTGAAGTAACAGCCAGGTATGTCTTTTTGATTTCTCTTGCGGCAAACATATCGGAGAGTTTTGCCTGCGTAAGATCATTTTTAGCTATAATAATCAATCCCGAAGTGCCTCTATCTAAACGATGAACAATTCCGGGTCTATTCAATTCCTTACCGCTGGAAAGGTTTTCTCCATAGCGATGGAGAATGGCATTTACCAAAGTCCCTTCAGGATTTCCAAAACCAGGATGCACAATCATCCCGGCTTTTTTATTGATAATAGCAAGGTGTTCATCTTCGTAAACCACATCCAAAGGTATATCTTGAGGCACAATATTCAGCGGTTCCGGTTCCGGAAGATTGATTATAATTTCATCTCCTTCCTTAAGCAGATAGCTTTTTTTTACGGGAGTTAGATTAACCAAAATACTGTCATCTTCTATCAGGCGTTCAATAAAGCTGCGGGAATAAAGTTCCTGTATTTTTAATTCCACCAGATATTTATCTAAGCGTTGAATTTCCCGGGAAGTGTAAATCACCTTTAGTTTATCTTTCATTATCATAAAATTCCAGCACATAAACAGCGCCGGTAGAAAGACCTTTCCTGTTTCTCACTATGGAACCGTTGATCCGAACCTTATCCAGATATACTACATCTTCAACAATTACATCATAAATATTATTTCCATAACGCAGAGAATCTAAAATAACGGAAAAAATACGGTTATGGTAATCATTTTTCCAAATCAATTCATTCAGGTTTACTGTTTCCGAAATCATCGGAAAGCGTTTTCTGAGAGGTTCATTACAATAAACTACATCTCCATTAGCTCCGGTTATTAAAACACTTTGTGGCAGGAGGTTAATCAAGAGCTGAAGGCGCTGATGATGTTCAAATATTTTATCTGCTTTTGCCTGATCAAAACGGGCTATAATTCCCAGCATTTTATCAAGAGCATAAATCAATTCTTGAAAGTCCTTATCCTGGTCATAAATAGAACTATCAATATCAATCTGATAATTGCCTGTAGAAATTTCTTCTATCAGCTTTTCTACTTCCAGAATCGCTTTATGCAAGCGATAGGGTATATAATTGTAAAGAATTACAATATACACAAAAATGATAAAGACAAAGATAATCACAATAGAATGAATATCACTAGCAAGGGTTGTTAAGTCCTTTGCTTGAGCCACAGAAAATAGCATAGTTAAGGTTTGTAACACTATGATGCCAAAGAGAATGGCAATCATAATATGATATCTGGTTTTAAAGGAGCGTTTCATTGTTTATTCAATCCTTATTGACGGCTGTTTCATAGATCAGTTTATCTATATTGCCTTTGGGACCAAGTAAAATTAACACATCACCTTCGTTAATAATATCATTGGCTCCAGGCATATCGTTCAGCCGTTTTTCTATTACATTTTGTCCATCTTCCGTAACGGAAAGATAGTTGTATTTTATAGCTACCACATTTATACCCAGCTTGGCAGGAAGGGCAAGTTCCTGTAAGGGTTTACCTACAAATTCTTTAGGTGCAATCATTTCCACTACTATATGCCCGCTGGAAAGGTTTATATATTCCAAAACATTACGGGAAACCAAGGTTTTTGCCAGTTGGTTGCCAACTATTTCTTCCGGCAATAAAGTATGTTGCACTCCGAGTATTTTCAGAATTCTACCATGGAGTTCCGATTCAATTTTAGCATAAATTATCCCTACCCCGATTTTTTTTAAAATAGCAGCGGTGAGAATGCACTCTTCTATATTGCTGCCAATTCCAATTATGACCGCATCCGCTTCATTTAAATTTTGGGCTCTTAAAGCTGCTTCATCGGTACTATCCATACAAACGGCAGAAGTAACAACAGAACTGATTTCATTTACCAAATCCTGATCTTTATCAATAGCAATAACTTCCATACCGTTTTCGGCTAAAATCCTGGCAACAGTCATTCCAAAACGACCGAGTCCAATTACAGCATATCTTGCCATATTTTTCTCCTTATTTAGGGTAAATTATTCTAACCAATGGAAATTTTTTCTTCCGCAAAGGAAAAATCAGGTTGCCGTTTGCGAATAGAGATAGCATAAATCAGGGTTAGAGGACCAACTCTTCCAATATACATTAATAATGTTATCAACAGTTTTCCTGCATAAGATAACTGTGCTGTTATTCCCATACTTAAACCCACAGTTCCGAAAGCGGAAAACGCCTCAAAGAGTATTTTTTCAAAAGGAAACGGCTCAATGAGCATCAGGATAAAAATAATCGTTAAGATAATCGCCAAAGCTAAAGTTACCAAAGTTGTGGCTTCTCTGGCATTGGAAAGAGGTATTTTCCTTTTAAAGACAACCAAATCATTTTTACCGGAGAGCATTGAAAGCACGGAAAGCATCAGCACAGAGAAAGTTGTGGTTTTTATTCCACCTCCTGTGGAGCCAGGAGAAGCACCAATAAACATTAAAATTACTGTCAGCAAAACTGAGGCGGAACTATATAAACCAATATCAATAGTATTAAAACCGGCAGTTCTGGCAGTTACAGATTGAAACCACGAGCTTAAGACCCTTCTGGCAACGGTAAAGCCCTTCATAGAATTATTATATTCTCCTATATAAAGACCCAAAAAACCAGTGACTATCAATATTGCCGTAGTCGTTAAGACAATTTTGGAATGTAAAGTTAACCTTTTAATGCTGCCGGATGCAAAAAAATAGTGATAAAGATCAATTAGGACTGCAAAACCCAATCCTCCCAAAATAATCAAAAAAGTGATACTTAAATTCACCAGAGGAGAATCCACAAAACCACTTAGATTATTTGTCCATAAAGAAAAACCGGCATTACAAAAAGCAGAAACAGAATGAAATAGAGCATAGTATATCGCCTTAGCTACAGGCATTATTTTCGCAAAACCGCTAAATAAAAATATTGCTCCCATAAATTCAATTATTCCGGTTACCAAAACAGTAGCTCTGAGTAACTTCAAAACATCAATAACCGGGGTTTCACCTACTACTTTATGCATTAGGGTTTGGACATTTAAAGAAATTCTCTGTCCCAGCATTAAAGCAAAAGCTGTGGATATTGTCATAATACCCAATCCGCCAATTTGGATAAGCAATAAAATAACTATTTGTCCGAAAAGCGAATAATAAGTGCCTGTATTTACAACTATCAAGCCCGTAACACAAGTAGCCGAAGTAGCAGTAAACAGAGCATTCACAAAGTTAGTTATATTTTTT
>ERZ1026792.65-NODE-65-length-121970-cov-6.305582_pt1 | contig 121970 bp, 109 predicted proteins | sample MGYA00520884_ERZ1026792 | MGnify/ENA primary metagenome ERZ1026792 (study PRJEB33270, sample SAMEA104284473) | anaerobic digester metagenome | biome: Anaerobic digester microbiome; feature: mesophilic sludge digester; material: Anaerobic digester biomass | place...
AGGCAGGGGAGGCCCTGGATATCCTCTCCGGCGTAAGAAGGGTTGACGGGGAAGAGCCTGAAGCCTTCCTCTTTCAAGTACTCCATGACGCCGTGGACGGCCCTCTCCTCCTTGGGCGAGGCGCCGGCTACGGCCACCGTGGAGGGGGAGCAGACGTACTTTTCTATGATCTCTTCCATTTTCATGGGGTAAGCCTCCTTCCGGTGCCAGGACCGTGAAACGCCGGCAGGCGGTGGCCATCCGGCGGGCAAGAAACAGGCCGCCACCGCCCTCGAATCCCGGATATCGCGCTGGACACCGTACGTCTTTTGAACAATCCCCGCGACGCGGGGCGGAAAATCAGCCTCAGGTGCTCGTCATGCCCTCGAAGGGCGTGAACATGAGCGAGGCCGGAGCCTCCTTCAGATCGATACGGAACTTCACCTTGACGGACTTGCCCGGGGCAAGCCTCATCTCGGTGCCCCTCTGGGCCAGGTTGTTCACCATCTCACCATTAACCCCGTAGATGCCCACCAAAATGCCCGGGGCGACGACATCGCCGTCGCAGACGTTCTTCACGACGGCCTCGCCGGAAAGACGCCCCGTCTTTAGGTCGAACTCCCATTCCGCCCCCGTCAGTACGACCTTCAGTTCGCCCGGCACCCCGCAACCCCCCTGGGCAAAGGCGGCGCCCGATACCAGCAAAAGAGCCGTGGCCAGTATCATCGGTAAAACAGCGGCACGGATCAACTTCATCGATGACACCTCCGCTTCCGTTCAGTCTCGATACGCACCCGGCAGTTCGTTGGCTTATTCTAGCAGAATTCATTATAATTGATTGCCGTCGGAGGGCTGGCCGAGTGGTCGAAGGCGGCTGACTTGAAATCAGCAGGGGCGCAAGTCTCCAGGGGTTCGAATCCTCTGCCCTCCGCCAGTTTTTGGTTTTCTTTTCTTGCAAAACCCTTCTTGCCCCTATGGTTTCCCCCGGGAAAGGACACACCGGAAAGCGAAATGGTAGGATAGGATCGGGCCGGTAGCCGGTTGTGCCGCTTCCTGGCTTCGACCCCTTTGCGATTGAACTCGAGCTACCGGAGGGATCTCCATGAAGTGCCATCTCTGCAAAGACAACCCCTGCTACGAAGGGAACCCGTGCAGGAAGACCGGCAGCGTCCCCCTCTACGATGACCCCGTCGACAGGAAGATCCTCAAGACCGCGGCCGATGTGGAGGCTCTCTTTTACAGGGAGGCCTGCCGGGTCGACGAAACGATGGAGTTCGCCAGGAGAATGGGTTACAGGTCCCTGGGGATCGCCTTTTGCCTGGGTTTCATAAAGGAGGCGGGGATCCTCGCGGGGATCCTGGAGGGGGAGTTCGACGTCCATTCCGTCTGCTGCAAGGTCGGCAGCATCGAAAAATCCACCTTCGGAATGGCTGAAAGGCCCTGGATAGGCAAGGTCTCCTGCAATCCCATAGAACAGGCGAGGATACTGGCCGAAGAGGGAACGGAGTTCAATATCGTCCTCGGACTTTGCGTGGGCCACGATTCTCTTTTTTACAAGCACTCCAGGGCTCCCGTGACGACCCTGGTCGTGAAGGACAGGAAGCTGGGGCACAACCCCGTGGCGGCCCTTTACTGCCCCTACATCCGCTCGGAACTTGGCAGGCCCCTAAGGGAAAGGTCCGTAGAAAAAAGCGGTGCCACCACCGTCGTCGACCATCTGAGGGGAAAATAAAGCCCCGGCCTTCCCGGGCCGGGGCTTTCCAGTTGACGATGTTGCCTGTCCTTTCCTGGGGAAGGGCACACTGCCCTTCTTCCGCTACGGTTGCCGTTTCTTAAAGACCCTGGAAGAAATCCGCCATGGACTCCCGCTCTTCGATGGAGTAGCACCGGTCGAGTAGGAGGCGGGCCTTTTCTTCTGGAATGGCCAGGGCGGAAAGGGCGAGGTACTTTTCCCTTATCTCCTCGTCGGTCATAGTGTTCTCCGGGTCGCCCTTGGGATATTCAACGAAAAGCGTCTCGCTGTCGCCGTTTTTCAGCTTCACCGTCGTCCTGGAGGGCCATTTCTCGGGGTGCATGGCGTCCATCTCGGGGGTCGCCTCGATCCTGATCCTCGGGGTGACCGCGGTGATACGCGGGTCATCGAGGATCTCCTCCCTGAACTGCTCAACCCCCACCTTACCGAAAACGATGGCCGAGGCGAGGCAATAAGCCAGGCTGAACCTGGCGGCGGGGGGTGTCGAGTGATCCCGGTTGCCGGCGAGCTTCAGCGCGGTGCCGTAGGTCTCGACGGTGACGCTTTCCACGTCCTCCCAGGAAAAACCCATCCTGGAACGGAGCACCAGGACCCCGTTTATCGGACCGTGGGTATGGCGGCATGAGGCGTAGGGCTTGTAGACCGTCTCGTCGATCTTGTACTTTCTCCCCATGTCCTCGAAAGACCTTTCAAAATCGGACTCCCTCGAATAGGCCCTGAAAAAGCCGCGGTCGCCCTCGAGGATCCTCGTTGCCCCGTCGAAGCCCCTTTTGGCCATGAGGGAGGACAGCACACCGTTGTAGGCGGCCTTCCCGCAGTGAAGGTATTTTGTCATGGCGTTGTCGGAGGCGAACTCCCAAAGGCCCGCGGCCTGGGTCCCGGCGTTGCCCAGGGAGTACAGGGTCTGCGTGGCGTCCAGTTTCAGGAGCCTGGCCGAGGAGGCGGCGGCCCCGAAATTGCCGCAGGTGGCCGTGGAGTGCCATATCTCGTAGTGCGAGGGCATGACCGCCTCCCCTATCCGTATCATCACGTCGTAACCGGCCACGATGGCCTCGATGACCTCTTTCCCCGAACTGCCCAGGTATTCCCCGAGGGCGAAGGCGGCCGAGATGACCGGGGCGGCGGGGTGGACGACGGCACTTTTGTGTACATCGTCCATTTCCAGGATGTGGCAGTTGTAAGCGTTCACCGTGGCCGCCTGGAGTACGGAGGTCTTCGAAAAATACCCGGCCATGGTGGCCTGCTCCCGCCCGCCCATTTCATCTACAACGCCCTTGATGATCCCCGCGGCGGGTGTGGAGGCCCCCCCCAGGACGCACCCGAGCCAGTCCACGATGCATTTCTTTGTCACCGAGACCGTTTCCCGGCCCAGGTCGGAATGATCAAGGGACGTGACGAATTCCGCGCATCTTCTGCTTATTCCCTTTTCAGGGACGGTCATGGAAAACACCCCTTTCCATACTTAGAAACGGCAAGCCCTTTTCAGGTTACCGGTCCTTGAAGCGGGTGACGAATCGTCCCCCTTCGATCCTCACCTCTTGGGGCCTTTCAAACCCGGGCACTTCTCTCGGGTGGTCCGTCCTGAAATGGACGCCGCGGCTCTCCTCCCTTGAAAGGGCCGAATAGCCCACCGCGAGGGAGGCGAGGATCATGCTCCTCAACTCAAGGGCCTCGAGCAGATCGGTCGGCTTTTCTATTGTCATAGCCGGGAGCGATCGTCGATACTCCTCAAGGGTGGAGAGGCCTCTCAGGATCGATCCTTCTTCTCTCAAGGGACCCAGGCATTCCTGGTTGAGCCTCTTGATCTCGCCCTTCAGCGCCCTGGGGGAAGGGCCACGTCCCCGGGTGAACCCGCTTTTTTGCGGCCCTTCGCCTGGTTTGAAGGGGCGCGGTGAGGCGGAGAGGGCGAGCCGGGCCGCTCCCCTCCCGGCCGTGATGCCGGAAAAAACCATCCCAGTCAGGGCATTGCCCCCGACCCTGCTCGCGCCGTCCACCCCCCCGGTCACTTCACCGGCTGCGAAAAGCCCCTCGATGGAGGTCGACGCCCGGGCGTCGATGGCAACACCCCCGCTGAAGTAATGCGCCAGGGGGCTTACGTGGACCGGGCCGTATTCCCAGGGAGTGACCCCGTGCGGGTAACAGCCGAGGCTTTTCCTGAGGTCCCACTCACCCCAGCGGGATCTTTCGATATCCTCCAGGTGCAGCAGGACCTCGCCGCCGTCGGCCAGCTTTTCCTGGATGAGCCTTGCCGCCATATCCCTGGCGAAGAGGCTCACGGCCATTCCGTCCCGGAGGCCTCTCGCCTTCATCTCCTCCCGGAGGAACTCCCTTCCCGACCCGTCGGTCAGGCGGGCCAGGTCCAGGACGGGGAGTCTTATCATCCAGCAGGGGAAACGGGGCTCATCAAAACCCAGGGGGTAGAACTGGATGAACTCCATGTCCTCGAGGGCCAGGCCGGACTCAAGGGCGAGGGCGTACCCGTCGCCGGTCACCCTGGCTGGAGTGTCGTTCCTCAGAAAGATCTGGCCTGCTCCCCCGGTGGCGAGTATCACGGCCTTACTGAAAAGCCTGCCGGCCTCACCCGTGGTCCAATCCAGGTAATCCACGCCGAAGACCCTGCCTCCCTCGACCAGGAGCCGGGTGACGAAGACATTCTCGAGGAAGGTGACACCCTTATCGGAGGCGATCTCCCTGAGTTCCGACACAAGGCCGGAGCCGCTGGTCATGGGTACCCGTGCCGAGTCGATCACCGTCGCGTGCCCGCCGCCGAGAAAACGGAGGGTGGCGCCCCAGGAACGCAGTTGAAGCAGGCAATCACGGGCCTGCTCCCCCAGGGCCTCCAGGAGATCCTCCCTGCTGAGATTCTTTCCGACTCCCCTGACAAGATCCCTGTATTCACCCGCGCTGAGATCTTCATCGGGAAAGGTGAAAAAACCGCTGGAATAGGACGTGGCGGAAGCCGCCCCAGTAGCGGTCTTGCTCAGGACAGTAACGGAACAACCTTCCTCCGCCGAGGAGATGGCCGCTGTAAGGCCCGCTCCCCCGGAACCGATCACGACTACGTCGGTATGAATGATCCCCTTCCCCCCTCGCTAAAGCCGCCCCCGGTTGACCGGTTTTACAAGGTTCCCCTCAACCCGCCGGGGCGCTTTTCCCGGCAATTCAAACTAACGGAAAGTGCTGACCAGCAACTTCGTGAACAGGACCATGCAGAGCAGGGCGAAGGGGTAGGTCGCCCCGTATCCAGCCCCGCAGTCCTCGCTCCCAGTGGCGTCTATGGCCGCCCCGAGCCCCGGCGTGCTCGTCATGGCGCCGCAGATCGCGCCGGCCAGGAGGATCCAGTTCAGGCGGAGGAGGTACCTCCCCACGAGGAAGGCGACCAGCTCCGATATCAGCGCGGCGAAGAAACCTATGCTTATGAGAAGGATCCCGTATTCCGCAAAGGTCTCCGCCACCTGAGGTCCCGCCTGAAGACCCACAGTGGCGAAAAAATAAGCCAGCGAGAAGGAACGGAGGGCGGCCAGGATCCCCTTGTCCATACGCATATTCAAGGGCCCCACCCTTCCCAGGGCGCCGAAAACAAGGGACACGACCAGGGCTCCCCCTGTCGTCCCCAGGGAGAAATTGCCGATAAAGGGAAGGGGTACCCCTATGCGCCCGACCATGATCCCGCCCGTGATGCACAGAGCGAGGGAGACCAGGGAGAAGGACTTTGAAGATCCCCGGCTTTCATCCTCGGGAGGTTTCTTGTAATCCGAAAGAACCCCTTCCAGCCGGGCCTTTTCTTCCTTGAGGTCGATCCTGAACAACGCAGCGGCGATCTGGATGAAGATGACCACCGCTACGACCCCGAAGGGATACGTCACCGTATAGCCTATCGTCACCAGCGGGCTCGATCCCGTCGCTTCCAGTGCGGCGCCAAGTCCCGGCGAACTGGTCAGGGCACCGGTGTAGGCGCCGGCCAAAAGGAGGGGATCCATGGAGGATCCCCCGAGGACCTTTACGAGAAGGAAGGTGACCAGCGCTCCGACGAAGGTCGCTACGACGCCCAGGAATATGAACCGGAGCCCGTACCTTTTGAACACTTCCAGGGCGTCCTCCGATGACAGCAAACCTACAGAGACCACGAAAATGACGAGGTTCCACGAAAAGTACGACTCCGGGACGGTGAAACCGGCCATACCCATTAGAAGACCTGTGAAAAGCGTTCCGGAGGTCCCGAGCTTTATTCCCCTGTACTGAATCTGCCCTATCAATAACCCCGAGATGACAACGACGCTTGAAACGAAGACCCCATCATTGGCCAGGCTTGTGAGATAACTCAAGGTGCTCCTCCAGAATAATGTAATGGTATTGCCGGCGCTTCGTCCATGCAGCTTTAAAACCCGACAATGGCCTCAATTATATCCAGGAAAGCCAGGTCCATCAGGAGGGCTTTCACCTTCAGTTCCCGGCACGCGTGAGCCGGATCCTCCGCCGTAGCTTCCGCCTCCGGCCTCAAGCGGCCGCAGGTCAGGCTCCCGAAGGTTTTTTCAAACTTCTCCGCGTAGAGGTTACAGATCATCTGTATCCGGCCGTAGGAATAACCCTTGAGGTCGCCCCAGATGCCCAGGAACATTATCATCCCCTCGACAAGGCCGCACTGGGCGCCATACCTGCCGGACCCGTTCATGCCCAGGGCCGCCTTCATCACCTGGTCTTCCAACTTCACGTGGTGAACTTCTGCCAGAAGTTTCAGCGTCACCATCGCTCAGTTAATCTTTTCCACCCAAAAGCAATGGTCTACCTTCTGCCTGACCCAAGCCTCGTCCACTGAAGTATCACCTGCCCCCTCGCCCTGTCCTGAGCGCGCCCCGCTACAAAAGGGCGTTGGGAATGAACATGATCACCTGGGGGAAGACCAGCAACAGCGCGAGAGCGACCAGGGAAAGGATGAGGAACGGCACAAGGGCCCTGTTCGTCTCATCAAAGGAGACCCCCGTGATCCTGCTCGCCACGTAGGAGCAGACGGCGACCGGCGGCGTGTACATCCCGATGGCGAGGTTAGCCACCATGACCGCCCCGAAGAAGACCGGGTCGATCCCATACTGGATCACCGTCGGGGCGAGGAGTGGCGCCAGCAGCAGTATCGCGGCGGAGCCGTTCATGAACATCCCGGCTACCAGCAGGATGACCTGCGCGATGATCAGGAAGACAAGGGGGGTCTTGACCAGGCTCGTGGCCGCCAGGGAGAGCTGTTGGGGGATCCCCGCCCTGGTAATAGCGTAACCGAAGGCCGCCACGGTCCCCACCACCACCATTATCACGCCGGTCGTGACGGAACTCCTATAAAGGATACCCGGCAATGTGCGCCAGGTGATCTTTTTCAGGATGAACATGCCCACGAAAAGGCTATAGAAGACGGCTACAGCCGCCGCTTCCGTAGGGGTGAATATCCCGCCATAGATACCCCCCAGAATGATCAACGGGGCCATAAGGGCCCAGACCCCTTCCCTCAGGGAGGACAAAAGGGTCTGCACCGAGAAGGGCGCGACTTTCCCATACTTTTTCTTTCTGCCGACGTACCCTTCGTAGGCCATGAAGATAACGCCGAAAAGAATGCCAGGCCCGATGCCCGCCAGCAGCATCTTGGAGATGGATGTATTTGTGGCAGCCCCGTAAACCACCATCAGTATGCTGGGGGGTATGAGCGACCCCAGTGGGCCGGAACAGGCCAGCACCGCCGATGTATAACTTTTGGGGTAGCGTTCCTCTTCCATGGGTTTCGCTACGATCGAACCGATAGCCGAAGTGGTGGCCGGGCCCGACCCTGAGACGGCCCCGAAGAACATGCAGGCCAGGGTTGTGACCAGCGCTAGGCTTCCCTGCATCCAGCCTACAAGGCTTTTCGCGAGGTTGACCAGGGCTTTTGAGATGTGTCCCTCCAGCATGAGATCGCCGGCGAGGACGAAAAGTGGTATGGCTATTAACTCGAAAGAATTGCACCCCGCGAAAAATCGTTGGGGGATAAGGAACAATAGCCGTGTGCCGCCACCGGTGAGGAAATAGGTGATAGCCGTCAATCCAAGTGAAGTGGCGATCGACGCGCCGACGGCCAAACTCAGGAAAAGGACCACCAGCATGACAAGGATCATTTCCCCACCTCCTTCCGGCCCTCCATCAAGTGATAGAAAAGCCTGTCAGCAATGAAAAGTACGACGAAAGTGGCCGATATCGGGACAATGACCTGGATATAGAACATGGGGAGGCGGAAGCTGTCCGCCATGACCTTGAAGCCGTTCCTTAGGGTCCAGGAGAAGCCCTGGTAGACAAGGAAGCCAAAAAAGGCCAGGGAAAGCAATTCGCTGATCACTACCATGGCTTTTTTCCCGGCCCCGCCCACGAGGTCCTGGAAGAAGGTGACGTTCAGGTGCTCCCCTTTTCGGGCGGCTTCAGCAGCCCCCAGCAGGGACACCCACACGAAGGCATAGCGTCCGAATTCCTCGGTCCAGGCTACGGGTATGTGAAGAAGGAACCTGTTCAGGACCTGGAAAAACACCAGGACGAAAAGGGACATCATCAAAAAGGGGACGAAGAACTTTTCCAGGAAGATCCCAATAGCCTCTGAAAGATTGTGAAACAAAAAAGCTACCCCCTTTCACCTGGGAAAGAAGGGGGGCGTTACCGCCCCCCAATGATCCCGGGTGATCGATTATCTTATCTTACGGCGACGATGGCGTCGATCAGCTCCTGATGCTCCTTGAACAGGTCGTAGTACCCGGCTTTATCCAGGGCTTCCTTCCAGACCTCCTGGGGGGAGGGCGTAAAGGTGACGCCATGGGCCTTCAGCTGCGGAATGAACTCCTTGTTCACATTATCCAGGTAGAATTGCCGCTGCCACTCTGCCGCTTCCCTCGCGGCCTCGAATACTGCTTTCTGGATGTCCTCGGGCAGGCTTTCCAGCACATCCCGGCTCATCAGGAGCGGCTCGAGGTAGTAAAAGGGGGTGGACTCATTGATGAACTTGGCCACCTCGTAGTGCTTGTCAAAGAGAACGTTGTTGAGGTTCTGACACTCGGCGTCGATGGTGCCCAGCTGTAGAGCGGTGAAGATCTCGCCGTAGGGCATGGGGCTCACCACGCTTCCGAGGGCGTTGCCGAACTCGATCATCGTCTTGGCCTGCTGTACCCGCAGCTTGATGCCCTTCATGTCCTCAGGACCCTTGATGGGGATTCTGGAGGTCAGGTGGAGGTCACCGTTGAGGAAGTAGGCCACAATGACGATGCCCTTCGGCTTGATGAAGGAATTCAGCTTTTCCCCGACCTCACCGTCGACCGTTTTAAAAACGTGGTCCCAGTCCCGGAAGACAAAGGGAAGTGAAATGGCCTCGAACCTTGGGTCGTATTTCTCCAGGATCGATGTCATAGCCATGGCGAAATCAAGGCCGCCCATCGCGCAGGCTTCCGCGGTATCCTTCTGGGTACCGAGCTGTCCGCTGGGGAACACCTCGACCTTGGCCTTCCCGCCCGTCTTTTCTCTCAACAACTCATCGAACTTGTGCGCCCCGAGGTCATAGGGGTGCCCCGCCGACATCTCATGCGCCAGCTGGAAGGTATAGGTCTCGGCTCCCAGGCTGGGACCCGCCCCGACGAAAACCAGCAACGCCACCAAACAAGCCAACCCGATACTCCTCATCCTTATCTGCATCCTACTTCCCTCCCTCTCAGATTGAGATACGACTTGCTGAAGATCAGCATTTCCCCGACGGTCCGACGACCCTGTCGACGAAACAGCCGGCAGAACCGGTATAGTTATGGGGATCCAGGACCGCGTCGATCTCATCGACGTTGAAATTGTCCAGGACCCTTTTATCCTCGAGCAACACCGTTTTAAAGGGCAGGCCCTTTTCAAAGGCTTTCATGGCCGCCTCGTACACGATCTCGTGGGCCTCCTGGCGCCCTATGCGCTGGCCCATCTTCATCATCACCGCCTCGGAAAGCATCAGGCCCTTGAGCATGTAAAGGTTTCTCTCGATATTGTCGGGGCGGACGATCAGGTCGGTGAAGATGTGGATGGAAGCCGTCAACGCGGCATCGGTCATGTTCGAGACCTTACCTATGTATTCCCATTCGGCCTGCCAGGGCCTCATATCCCTTTCGTGTTCGGTCACCATGCTCTCTATGGCCAACGGCACTGTGGAACGGATTATCTTGGAAAGGCTTACGACCCCCTCCGAGTACATGGGGTTCCTCTTGTGGGGCATGGTGCTACTGCCGACCTTCCCCATCTTGAAGGGTTCCTCGAGCTCGCCGCATTCGGTCTTTTGCAGCGTGATCACTTCGTTAGCCATTTTCCCCAGCGTCGATGAAAGCAGCCCAAGCACGGAAACGTACTCCGCCACCGTATCCCGCGAGGCATGCCAGGAGATCGGCGGTACGGCCAGGCCCAGGTCGGTCAAGAGCCTCCTTTGGACCTCGAGGCCGTCCTTGCCGAGGGAGGCTATCGTCCCTACAGCCCCGGAGAACTGGCCCATGAACAGCCTTTCGCTGCACTGCTCCAGCCTTTCAATGTTCCTCCCGAGTTCAGCCACCCAAACGGCGATCTTGTAGCCCAGTGTAATGGGCAGGGCGTGCTGGCCATGGGTGCGGCCGACCATGGTCAAGTCCCGGTATTTGCGCGCCAGACCGCAGAGGATCGAGTGCAGTTGCTTCGTTTTGGGGTAGATCTCACCGTAGGCCTCCCTCACCTGGAGGATCATGCCCGTGTCCATGATGTCCTGCGTGGTGGCACCCCAATGGGAGTATTCACCGGCGTTGTTCTCGCAGACGTCTTTCAGGCATCTCAGGAGAGGGACGATGGGATGCCCCGTGATGTCGACCTGCTTTTTCATCTCGGTGAAATCCATGAGTTCCGCCTTGGCTTTCCTGATGATCTCCTCGGCGGCCTCCTTGGGGATGATCCCCATTTCCGACTGGACCCTTGCCAGGGAGGCTTCCACGTCAAGCCATTTCTGGACCATGTTCTGGTCGCTGAAGATCTCGCGCATCCTTTCGGTCCCGAAAAGATCCTGGAACAAAAGGCTGTCGATCACATGTGCTCCCACAGTCGCTCCCACCCTTCATCGATTGGTACCGCAAATTGGAAATATGGTACCACAATCTTTGACTGCTTGTCCTACAAGTTGGGGGTCACTTTTCACTCCGGAAGCCCCAGCTGGTCGCTGACCTTTTGGAGGTGTTTTCTCATCGCTTTCCTCGCGCCGTCCTGGTCGCGCCTTTTTATAGCCTCGAAGATCTCCCTGTGTTCCTGGTAGGAGACCCGAGGCCTGTCGAGCAGGTTCAGCGTGATGTGGGTGGATTGTTCGATCATCGCCATGATGGATCCCATAAGGTTTGAAAGGATATCGTTCTTGACAGAACGGATGATCTCGTAATGGAATTTTACGGCCCCTTCAATGCCCACTCCGCCCTGTTCGATATCCTGGATCATCTCCCGGAGGGAGTCCTCCATACGGGCAATGGAATCCCCGGCGGCGTCCCGGGCCGCGTGGGCGGCCACCTCGGGTTCGACGATCCCCCGGACTTCGTGAAGGTTGGTAAGGTCCCTGGTCCTGCAGAGGGAAAGCATGGAGAATCTTTTCTTGGCGTCCTCGGCCGATGCGGCTATAACGATGGTCCCTTTCCCCCGGAAGGTTTTTACCATCCCCAGTATTTCCATGATCCTGATAGCTTCCCTTACGGTGACCCTGCTGACGCCGAATTTTTCGGCCAGCTCCGGCTCTGAGGGCAATTTGTACCCGAGCCCCAGCACACCGTCCTGGATCAATAATTTGACCTGGTTGACAATATCCTCGTAGAGCCTTGTCCCTTTCGCGGCTTTGAACATTTGATCTCTTCTCCCCGGGTGAAATTTGGGCATGGGTTCTATTCTATATAGAAACGGGGACAACACCATGACCTTCCCACCTGGAAGCGCTCCCTCGCCCCTTGACCCCGAAGGGGGCAGCCACGTTCTAGCCAGCCAGCGGGGCTGCGGCCAATTGGGCGCCGTAGCCCCGCAGGTATGCCTTAATCGCTAGGGTAACTTTATGAACTTATTTTCGGTGAGGCAGGCCGTCATGTCCTGGGCGTACTGGATCTTTTCGGTGGCGATCTCCAAAAGTTCATCCCTAGTCATGACCTTGCGGGCTATGCCCTGCTCAATGGCCTTCATGCCGACCGAGGCCGCCACCTCGGGGTATACCCACGACTGGTCCATCGTCGGGATCAGGTAGTCCTCGCTAAGGCCCTTCTTCTCGGCGCATTTCGAAAGGGTCTCGGCTGCGGCAATGCACATCTCGTCGGTAATGGTCGTGGCCTGCACGTCAAGGGTGCCCCTGAAGATGCCCGGGAAACCGAGGGAGTTGTTTATCTGGTTCGGGAAGTCAGACCTTCCGGTGGCCACTATCCGGGCCCCCGCTTCCTTCGCGTCCCAGGGCCAGATCTCGGGGATCGGGTTGGCGCAGGCGAAGAGCATGGCATCCTTGGCCATCAATCGGACCCATTCCTTCTTGACCACGTCGGGGCCGGGTTTCGTGTAACAGTAGACCACGTCGGCGTCCTTGAAAAGAACCTCGGGGCCACCCTGGATCCCCTCGGGGTTGGTGGTCTGCGCGAAGTGCCACTTCACGTCGTAGGGGATGTCCTTGAGTTCCGTGCGCCCCTTGTGAAGCGTCCCCTTGCTATCGGCCATGATCACGTTCTCAGGACTCACGCCGGCGCTGATGAGGATCCTGGCCGTGGCTATGCTGGCCGCCCCGGCGCCGAAGAAACGCACCTTGACCTCGTCGATCTTCTTGCCCGTTAACTTCAAACCGCTGAAAAGGCCCGCCAGGTTGACGGCAGCGGTGCCCTGCTGGTCATCGTGCCATACGGGGATCTTGCAGTCCTTGCGCAGTTCGTCCAGTACGTAAAAGCACTTCGGCTGCGATATGTCCTCGAGGTTGATGCCGCCGAAGGACGGCGCCAAAAGCCTTACGGCCTCGATGATCTTGTCGGGGTCCTTCGTGTCCAGGCAGATGGCCACGGCATCGACACCGCCCAGGTATTTGAAAAGAAGCGATTTGCCCTCCATGACCGGCATACCCGCCTCGGGCCCAATGTCACCCAGACCGAGGACCCTCGTGCCGTCGCTGACCACGGCGACCATGTTGCCGCGGTTGGTGTATTCGTAGGAGAGGTTCACGTCCTCCTTTATCGCCTTGCAGGGCGCGGCCACACCCGGGGTGTACCAGATCGCGAAATCGCCTATGTCCCTGATGCAGCATTTGGGCGCCGTCTGCATCTTCCCCTTGTAGAAGGGGTGAAGTTTCATCGCGTCCTCCGCCGGTTTCTGCGCCTTCGCCAAAAGTTCTTCCTTACTCGGCATACTTTAACGCCTCCTTAGTGTTCGTTCCGTCCGGTCCTGTTAACGCCCCTCCCGCCTCTTTCGGCGGGAGGGGCCTGTCCGTTCCGTTATTGTACTTCCCAGCCCCAGAGCCTGCCTACTTCACCTTGACCGTCTTCGGGGCGCACATGGCCTTCAGGTCCATGTAGCGGTCGAATTCCTCGGCGCTGAGGTAACCCAGGGCCAGGGCGGCTTCCTTGAGGGTGGAACCGTCGTTATGGGCCTTCTTGGCTATCTCGGCGGACTTGTCGTAGCCGATATAGGGGTTGAGCGCCGTGACGTTCATGAGGGAATTCTGCACAAAGTGGGTGACCTTCTCCTCGTCGGCCTCGAGCCCTGCGGCGCAGTGGTCGTTGAAGGACTTCATGGCGTCGGCCAGGAGCCTTCCCGACTGGAGGAAGTTGTATATCATGACGGGCATGTAGACGTTGAGTTCGAAGTTGCCCTGGCTCGCGGCAAATCCCACGGTGACGTCGTTGCCGAGCACCTGGGCCACCACCATGGAGACGGCCTCGCACTGGGTCGGGTTCACCTTGCCAGGCATGATGGAGCTGCCCGGCTCGTTGGCGGGGATGATGAGCTCCCCTATGCCGCAACGGGGGCCCGAGGCCAGCCAGCGTATGTCGTTGACTATCTTCAGAAGGTCGGCGGCCAGGGCTTTCATGGCGCCGTGGACGAAGACCACCTCGTCCTTGCTCGTCAGGGAGTGGAACTTGTTGACGGCGGTCTTGAATTTCTTTCCCGTCAGGGCGCCGATCTGGGCGGCCACCTCTACGTCATAACCCTCGGCTGCGTTGAGCCCGGTGCCCACCGCCGTGCCGCCGAGCCCCAGGTCCTTGAGGTACTCGATGCTGGAAGTCAGCATCTCCTCGGAGCGCTCGAGCATCCTGACCCAGCCGCTTATCTCCTGCCCCAGCGTGAGAGGGGTGGCGTCCTGAAGGTGGGTCCTTCCGGTCTTCACCAGGTCCTTGTACTGACTGGACTTGGCCTCGAGGGTCTTTTTGAATTCCCGGAGCGATGGGAGAAGCAGGTCCTCGACCTGGAGGACCGCCGCTATGTGCATCGCCGTCGGGAAGGTGTCGTTGGAGCTCTGGGATTTGTTGACGTGGTTGTTGGGGTGTACCTTGGTCTCGCCGTCGCCGAGGATCTGGTTGGCCCTGTTGGCGATGACCTCGTTCAGGTTCATGTTGCTCTGGGTACCGCTGCCGGTCTGCCACACGGCGAGACCGAAGTTGCCCTCATGTTTGCCCTCGAGGATCTCGTCGCAGGCCTGGGTTATGGCCTTCGCCCTGGTGTCGTCGAGGACGCCCAGTTTGTTGTTGGCTATGGCCGAGGCCTTTTTGAGGATCGCGAAGGCCCTTATGATCTCCTCGGGCATCTTCTCCAGGCCGATCTTGAAGTTGTCGATGCTCCGCTGGCTTTGCGCGCCGTAGAGTTTGTCGGCGGGGACGCGGACTTCCCCCATGCTGTCCTTTTCTATCCTGTACTCCATGTCGCCCTTACCTCCCTGCCCGGACCGGGCGCGAGGGACCGCGCCGCCGTCCAAGTCGTTTTATTTTTGATCGCTTTTCGAAGCGGGGTGAGCCCGGATCCTAGCCGTAGAGTTCCTTGTTGCGGGCATCGGCGCTCTTTCTTATCTCGGCGTAGATGCTCTTGCCGTGGCTGTCCATGCCCACCACCAGGGGGCCGAATTTCCTGGCTCTCAGGATCCAGAGCGCCTCCGGTACACCATGCTCCAGGAAGTAGACCCCGTCGATCTTCTCTATGCCCTCCGCAAGAGAAACGGCACACCCCGGCGCAGCCTGGAAGTAGACCTGGCCGCTCTTGGCGAACTGCTTCAGACTGTCCTCCGCCAAGCCGCCCTTGCCAATGATACCCCTCACACCCAGGCGGGCGACCATTTCGTGGTAGGGTTCCATCCTTATGCTCGTCGTCGGACCTATCACGACCAGGTCGTAACCACCATCGTCACGCTTTTTGACCACCGGCCCCGCGTGGAATATCGCCGCGCCGTTGAAATCCACCGGCAGAGCCTTGCCTTCGTCGAGGTACTGCTTAAGGGTGAAATGACCCATGTCCCTCGATGTGTATATCGGGCCCCTGAGGTAGACCACATCGCCCACATGAAGGCTTCTGATCTCTTCTTCGCTTAGAGGTATATCCAGGATCTTGTCGGCCATCTTCCTCACCACCCTAAAGTGTCGTCTCAACGCGGCCGTCAGGGTACATCCTGACGCCCGCTCTGCGCGCCGTCCAGCAGTGGAAGGTTATCGCCGCGGGAGCGATCGCCGTGTGCGTTGACGCCCCTTCGATCTTCACCGCCAGCAACGTCGTCTTGCCGCCCGTCCCCGCCGGGCCTATGCCGAGGCTGTTAGCCGCTTCGTAAAGCTCCTTCTCGAGCCTCCCGTAAAGCGGGTCGGGGTTCACGTCGTCCCAACGCCTCACGCTCACGGCCTTCCTCGCCAGTTTGCAGGCCACGTCCATCTGGCCGCCGAGGCCTATGCCTATCGCCGCCGGAGGGCAGGGCTTGCCGCCACCCTTGATGACCGCGTCAAGGACCCACCGCTTCAACCCGGCGTAGTCGTTGCCCTTCTCAAGCTTGGCCACCGTGAAGATCTGCATGGCGTTGGCCAGTTCCGCACCGCAGCCTTTGAAGCTGACCAGCATGTCAAGGTATTCCTGGTCCGGCACGTAGTCGATCTCAAAGTTGGGCACGCCCACCCCCGAGTTGTCACCGGGGTTCTCCCGCGTCAGGGGGTGAACCATGCTGGGCCGTAGAAGCTGACGGTTGGTTCCCCTCACCAGCGCCTCCGCCCAGACCTTCTTCAGGTCGCAGCCGGGCAGGCTCTTGTCGCCAAAACTGACGTACACCGTCGGGAAACCGGGAGACTGGCAGACGGGCTTCACCTTCTCCCCCGCCATCCTCTCGTTCTCAAGCATCGCCTGGAGCATGCTCTTGGCCGTATCGTTCGTCTCCTCGGCAAGGGCCTTCTCCATCAACGCCCGAACGTCCGGGGATATCGTCGTCGTCGACCGGTAGATCATGTCGTCGACGATCTTGCCCATTGATTCAACGTTCCACAAATGAATCCCTCCTTGTGGGGAATACTCTCCCCTTTTTCCTTGAGAATAGGGTTGATCCCGAAACAGGCTGGGAAAAACTATTTCCCCCTTCGCCCACGGGGCTATCTTTATCGCACCCCCATCAGTAGTCTCGGGATGAACATCGCAATATCCGGGATAAAGGTCACCAGGAAAAGTCCTATGACCAGCAAGACGACAATGGGCATAACTCTTTTGATCAACCTCGACAGGCTCACCTGGCAGATCTCCGCCGCGACGTAAAGGGTAAGCGCGACGGGCGGCGTGACAAGGCCGATGGCAAGGTTCGTGACCATCAAGGCCCCGAAAAAGATGGGGCTGATCCCGAAGGCATGCACCGCCGGCAGGAGCAAGGGCGCGAAAAGGATGATCGCCGGCGAGGGGTCCATCAGCATTCCGGCGACCAGGATGATCAGGTTGGTTACCACGAGGAATATCAAGGGGCTGCTGATGTTGTCCAGGATGACCCTGGTAAAGGTCTGGGGGATCTGCTCCCTTACGAGGACCCAGCCGAACAGCACGACGCCCCCCACGACGAACATGATCGTGGCGGAGGTGATGGAACTCTTGAGGAATATCTCCGGCAGGTCCCTGAGTTTTAGGGTGCGGTAGATGAACAGGCCCACGATCAGGCTGTAGACGGCGGCGACGGCCGCCGCCTCGGTGGGCGTGAATATACCCGAATAGATGCCGCCCACGATGATTATGGGCGTGAGCAGAGCCCAGGCCGCTTTTCTCGCGCTAGTGAACGCGTTAGACCATGTGAACCTTGTGGTGCTTCCATAACCCTTTTTACCTGAATACCAGTAACCGTAAAGAATTATCAGGATACCGAAGAGGACCCCCGGCCCGATACCTGAAAGGAGAAGGGCACCGATGGAGGTATCGGTGGCGGCCCCGTAAACAACCATGGGGATGCTCGGCGGGATAAGGATGCCTATGGGGCCCGCCGAAGCGATGATAGCGGCGATGAAATCCTTGTCGTAACCGGATCGTTCCGATTCGGGGGCGATGACAGCCCCTATGGCCGAAGCCGTGGCAGCGCCTGAGCCGGACACGGCCCCGAAGAACATGCAGCCCAGGGTCGTCACGGTGGAAAGGCCCGCCTTGAGGTGGCCCACGAGGCTGTTGGCAAGGTCAACTAGCAGTTTCGAGGCCTTCCCCGAACAGAGCAGGTCGCCGGAAAGGATGAAAAGTGGAATGGCCAGCATCGTGAAGTTGTTCATACCGGCGAAGATCCTGGGTGCCGTGATGGTGAGCATGAAAAGGTCCCCCGTGATCGCCAGGTAGAGCAACGAGGAAAGGCACATCCCTATGGCGATCGGCACGTTCATCAGCAGCATACCGAAGAAGGAAAGGCCGAAGATCCATAGTTCCAAGGCAGATCACCTCACTATGTCCCGAACAGACCTGGCCAGCTGTTCGAGGCTCACTAGGAGAAGCAGGAACCCTGTGACGGGGACCGCGGCATAGATCAGGGCCAGCGGAAAGGCCCCGAATTCACAGTTGGTGGTCCAGTTGGAAGCCGTGAAGTGGTAGCCGCTCCAAGTCAGTATAAGGCTGAAGACCAGCACGAGCAGGGCTATCATGACCTTGACCCAGTCCTGGGCCTTCCGTGACTTGATGCCCTGGACGACCAGGTCGACCGAAAGGTGCCGGCCAGATTTCAGGGCTATGACGGAACCAAAAAGTGAAAGCCACACGAAATTATACCGGGCCATCTCCTCGGTCCAAGCCGCCGGGATGTGAAGTATGAAACGATTGAGTACCTGAAAGAACACCAGCCCTACGAGGACGAACATAAGGACCGTCGTCAGGATCTCAACAGCTTTCATGAGAAATCGATCATAAAACTCAAATGATTTCATAGCGTAACCCCCGAAAGGACGCCACTGACGGCGCTGATCGGCCGCCAGTGGCTTTTTTGTACTTCTACTTATTTAAGCTTGTTGATCTTCTCGACCATTTCCTTCCACTGGGGATACTTGTCGTACACGGGCATGACGGCCGCTCTCCACTCGTCCTTGTCAGGGACAAAGTAATGCATGCCGTTCTCCTTGAGGAAAGCCGTGTCGGAGGCATCCTCCTTCTCCGCCTCGACGCGCTGCCATTCGGCCGCTTCCTTAGCCGCCTCAAGGACGGCCTTCTGATCCTCGGTCGAGAGGGCCTTAAAGGCCTTGGCGCTCATCATCATGGGTTCAAGGAGGTAGTGGATCTCGTTCTGGCATGTGAACTTGGCCACTTCGTAGTGTTTACTCTTCCTGATGTTGATCGGTCCTAGGATTCCTGCATCGATGGCCCCAAGCTGCAGGGCCGAATAGACCTCGCCGAAGGCCATGGGAGTCACGACAGAACCCAGCATCTCACCGGTTTCAGTGAATACCGCGGAAGGCTGCACGCGGAGCTTGATCCCCTTCATGTCTTCCGGGGTCTTGACCGGGACCCTGGAGACGACGTTGTAAAGGCCGTTGTTGAACACGGTGATGATCTTGATCCCCTTGGCCTCAAGGGGGGCAAAGATGGCCTGGCCGAGTTCTCCGTCGACGACCTTCCAGGTATGCTCCCAGCTGTCGAAGATATAGGGGAGTGAGAGGACGCCCACATTGGGATCAAAGGATTCCAGGACGCCCTGCCACGCGAGGCAGACATCGAGCTGGTTGGCAGCGACCATCTGGGCCATCTGGGTCTGGTTGCCCAGCTGTCCGTTCGGGTAGACCACGACCTCGATGCGGCCGTTGGTCTTCTCCTTCAGCAGTTCGCCGAAACGGACGGTCCCCAGGTGGTAGGGATGATTTTCAGGCATCTCGTGGCCGGCCCTCAACTTAATCTCAGCGGCATCAGCCCGCTGCGAGACAAAGGCCATACCCAAAACAGCGCAAAAAACGAACGCAGTTACAAGCAAAACGGAAGTCCTTCGTGCCATTGCCTATCCCTCCTGTAATATGGTTTGCCCAACGGAACGATTCGCCTTCCCTCCGCGGATCACCTCCACTCCCCCGAATGGGTCTCACCGCTTTCGGATGGATCCGAGTCCGAAGGCCCTGGATCGCACGCGTTCCGGAACCAATGATATATTTATCGAGGCAGGGTGAAAGCCTTTTGTACTTTATTAACACGCTTCGCAAGTTACGAAAGCCGGGCCAAGGCGCTACGCTTCGGGTATCAGCGGTAAGAGGACGGGCGCGCCCCGGCCCGGCTTGAGGGGGAACCTTTCACATCAACACCTGGAGGCGAAGGATTGTTCCTTAAGAAGTCAATACCTATTCAGCACAAGATAATGCTCCTCATCATGAGCCTCGTCAGCGTCACCCTGGTAGCGGCCGGGGTGTTCTTCGAGAGGGGGATCATACCTTCTTTCGAGGAGAAGCAGGCGCTCCACGCCAGGGATATCGCCTACACCGTTTCGCAGATACCCCTGGTCAAGGAACAGATCGACAGGCCGAACCATAAGAAGGTGACCCAACCCATCCTGGACAACATAATTAAGGGCACCAACGTGAAGCTCATCCTCCTCATCGGCGGACGGGACGCCCTACCCGTGATCGAGGGTATCCCCTTTTCGACGCTCCCGGAGGTAACCACCTTCGGGCCGATCGTAAGGGCCTACCTTCCCGTCCACAGGGACGGGGCAAAGGTCGGGGCGGTGGCGGTTTACCTCTGGTCCCGGGATATAAAGACCAAGACCTGGGAATTGCGCAAAAAGATCATCCTCTCCGTCATTTTCGGGCTCATCCTGGGCACCTTTTTCGCCCACCTCCTCTCGAAGAATATCAAGAGGTCCATGCTCGGCATGGAACCCTACCAACTGGCGGCCCTCCTCAAGGAGCGTGAGGCCTTCCTGGAGACCGTAAGGGAAGGGATAATTGCTATCGACCGGGACGGGAAGATCATGTTCGTCAACCAGCAGGCCAAGGAGATCCTCGGGGTCCCGGAGTCGGAGATCATGGTGGGGCACCTGATCGAAAAGTACGTCCCCAACTCCAGGCTCCGGCGGGTCCTGGCCTCGGGGGAACCCGAATACGACCGGGAACAGAACCTGGGGGGGGCCAGGATCTTCACCAACCGTATCCCCATACGGTCCGGGAACAGGATCCTGGGGGCCATAGCGAGTTTCCGGAAGGCCGACGAGATCCAGACCCTCGCCGAGGAACTGACGGGCGCCAGGAAACTGGCCGAGGTCCTCAAGGTCCAGAACGAACTGCTCCGGGTCCACAAGCACGAATACCTGAACAAGCTTCACGCCATCTCCGGGTCGATCCAGCTCGGGGACTGGGATTCAGCCTTGGGGCTGATCCACAGCGAGTCCGACTCCCAGCAGGAGATGATCGGGAAGATCCACGAGACCATCAGGCAACCGGAGATTGCGGGGTTGCTGATAGGTAAGATCAGCAGGGGCAGGGAACTGGGCGTGGACCTCGAACTTGACTATCGAAGCTCCCTGAAGGAACACCCTTCGGTCGATACCAACTCTCTTATCGTGTGCCTCGGGAACCTGATCGAGAACGCCACTGAAGCGGTCCAGGAGCCGTCGGTGCCCGGTAAGAAGGTAACGGTGTTACTCGAGCACACCGACAAGGAGCTGGTCGTCGAAGTGACCGACACCGGCGTCGGCATCCCGGCTGAAGACAGGCCCTACCTCTTCGAAAAGGCTTTCTCGAACAAGGCGGGGGGCAAAAGAGGGTACGGGCTTTTCCTTGTAAGATCCGTCGTGCTGTCCTATGGTGGGACGATAGAATTCGAATCGACCGTGGGGGAAGGGACCCGTTTCAGGGTCGTTTTCCCCGAGGAAGGGGGCCCAGCCTGAAATGATGACCCGGATACTGATAGTCGAGGACGACCCCCTGGTCCTTGAACTGCACAGGCAATTCGTCTCGACGATGGAGGGTTTCACCGTCGCCGGCACCGCCACCGGCGGCAGCCAGGCCCTGGAATTCCTGGAGAACAACCCCGTGGACTGCTTGCTGCTGGACATCTTCATGCCCGATTTCGACGGGTTGGAACTGTTGAAAAGGATGAGGGAAAGGGCCGTCGATACCGACGTGATCATCATTTCCGCCGCCAACGAGGGGGACAAGGTCAAGGAGGCGCTCAGGCTGGGGGCCTTCGGCTACCTCCTCAAGCCCTTCCGGTACGAGAGGTTGAGGTCCATGCTCTGCGCCCTCAAGGAACACCAGGAGGAGATCCGGCGGAAAAAGGTCGTCGGCTCCCAGGAAGATATCGACCGGGCCTTCGACCCGGGTTTGAAGGCAGCGGACACAAGACTCTCCTACCCTAAGGGCATACAGGAGAACACCCTGGACCTAGTAACAGCGGCGCTCAAATCCATGGGGAAGCCCTCCTCGGCCGCCGAGATCGCCGAAAGCTCCGGCATTTCAAGGGTGACGGTCCAGAGGTACATCAACTTCCTGAAGAGGACCGGGCGCATCCTGGAGGAGGTCGAGTACCAGAAGACCGGGAGGCCCCTCAAGCGCTATTCCCTGATCTGAACCGGGGCGTTCATACCTCGAGGACCGTTCCCGCGGCGGCCCAGGCCACGTCCCCGGCCTTGGCGGAGAGGACGCAAAGGGCCTTGAGCCCCGTGCAGTGGCAGGGGCGCCACTTCTCGACGTTGAAGCGGCTCACCAGTTCCGAGGTGACCCGGTCCACGAACTCGGGCGTCTGGTCCCCCAGGTGCATCCCTCCCAGCACCATGTGAAAATCCCTGGTACCGAAATGGGCCGAGACCTCTTCGAGAATGTTCACGACGCCGGCATGGGCGCAGCCGAGGATGACGCTTAAGCCCCTTTCTCCCTTCACCGCCATGGATATATCGTCGGGGAAGGGGTCCGGTCTCCACCCCTCGCCGTCGGGGACGACCAGCCTGGAGGGCGGGTTCACGAACTCCGGGTCACGGCGGTCCAGGGGGACCTCGACGGCCCAGAGATTCCCGGTGACCTGCGCGAGGCCTTCGACGGGCCTGAAGTCCACGCCCTCCCTATTGATATGACACCCGTTGAACCGGACGAACCCATCCTCCCTGCGGCCGTGGGCGATTTCGACCTTGGGATGGGCCCAGATGGGGATGTCCCTTGAGCGATGGAGCAATTTCTGGAGGCCGCCGGTATGGTCGAAATGGCCGTGGCTCAGGACAACGTGGTCGATGTCCCCGGGGGAGATCCCCAGGCTCTGCAGGTTGTTCAAAAGCGCGTCCCCGCCCTGCCCCGTGTCCATGAGCACCGAGGTCCCGCCGTCGACGGCGAGGACGGCCAGACCGTGTTCCGCCATCATCTTCCATGAACCGGCGAAGTTCTCCACTATCACTGTGATTTTCATCTCAACACCCCGATCTTTTTTTTCACCCGCCCCAAGATTTTTGATATCAGGTTTTTTTAGTATAGACCCAGACTCTCCTGGTGTCACTCCCCCGCTCGATGACCGTTCCGGGGGGCTGTCGACGGGGGATAAAAAAAGTCGCCCCCTTTTTGGGGGCGACCCGTCCTTCGACGTGCTACTTGTTGTCCCTGGGCTTCCAGAACTTCCAGACATTGCCGACCAGGTCGGGGCCGGGCTTGAGGGTGGTCTTGCCGGGCTGCCACCCCGAAGGGGTGACCTCCTTGCCCTTGGTCTCGCGGACCAGCTGGAAGGCCTTGACCTGGCGGATGGTCTCCTCGACGTTCCTCCCCACGGGAGGGGTCAGGACCTCCATGCCCTGGATCACGCCGTCGGGGTCGATGATGAAACGGCCGCGCACATCGACGCCGGCCTTTTCATCGTAGACGCCGTAGATCTTGCCGAGGTTGCCGCCGGCATCGGAGATCATCGGGAAGGGTACTCCGCCTTCTACCATCTTTGAAAGTTCGTTATCGTTCCAGATCTTGTGGACGAACTGGCTGTCCACGCTCACGGAGTAGACGTCCACTCCCAGTTCCTGGAATACGGGGTATTTGTCGGCGACCGCCGACACTTCCGTCGCTCAGACGAAGGTGAAGTCACCGGGGTAGAAGCAGAGCACTACCCATTTCCCAAGCGAATCGGACAGCTTGACGCTGCCGAACTTGCCCTTGTGGTAAACGGGGGCCTCGAAATCCGGGGCTTTCCTTCCCACCATGATCGTCATACCCTGTACCTCCTTCTTTGCTGGCTCCGCTTTCTCTTCCGGTGCCGGTTCCGGCTCACCCACGAGCGCTCCCGTCGGGCGGGCGCAGCCGATCTCCTTTTCCTCCAAGGAACACACCTCCCGATGTCAGATTTTCAACCTGAAATAATTCTGGAAATCATTTACAGGTAATATGATAGCATATTCTTCAGGTTTAGTGGAGGACGCAGCCACAGGGGAACGTCCGTTCCCACCGCTCACCCGGCCATGTGCTTCTCCAGCCACTCCAGGCAGGTCCGGACGCCGAAGCCGGTGGCCCCTTTACGGTAGTAGCCGTACTCTTCGTCGGAAGTATCCACGCCGGCGATGTCCAGGTGCAGCCACTTTATGCCTTCCCCGACGAACTCCCGCAGGAACATAGCCGCCGTTATCGCGCCGCCGTACCTTCCCCCGCTGTTGAGCACATCGGCGATATCGGAGCGGATCTTCTTTCTAAGGCGGTCGTCGTCCATGGGCAGTTCCCAGAACCTCTCACCCGTCTTCGTTGAGGCTTCCCTGAAGGAAGCGGCCAGGTCGGGATCGTTGCCGAAGAGGCCGGCCGTGTAGGGGCCCAGGGCCACCACGCAGGCGCCCGTAAGGGTGGCCATGTCGATGATGACCGAGGGCTTGCTCCCTGATGCGTAGGCCAGCACGTCGCCGAGGACGATCCTCCCCTCGGCGTCGGTGTTGTCCACCTCGACGGTCTTGCCGTTGAACATCCTGATGACGTCGTCCGGCCGGTAGGCTCCCCCGCCGGGCATGTTCTCCGCCGCGCCGGCGAAGCCGTGGACCTCGAAGTCCGGCCTGGTGGCGGCGACGGCCCTCATGACGGCCAGGACGTTGCAGGCCCCGGTCTTATCGCCCTTCATGCTCCTCATGTAGTCGCCGGGCTTGATGTTGAGCCCCCCGCTGTCGAAGGTGAGACCCTTTCCGACGAAGGCTACCCGACCCTTCGAAGTCCCTTCAGGGCGGTAGGCGAGGTGTATCAGTCTCGGGGGGTTGTGGGAGCCGGAACCGACGCTGAGGATCCCCTTCATCCCCATTTCGCCCATCCTGGCCTCGTCAAGGACCTCGCAGTCGAGCCCCCGCTCCTGCGCCATGGCCAGGGCTTTCTCGGCCAAGGCCGTCGGGCTTATCACGTTGCCGGGCTCGTTGGCCAGGTCCCTGGCGTAGTTCTGGGCCGACGCCCGAAGGGAACCCTTCTCAAGGGAAGCTTCGTCGGCGCCGTGCACCAGCAGTTCCTCCAGGGGTTCCGGTTTTTCCGCCGGCTCCACCTGGGTCTTGTATTTCTCGAAGCCGTACTCGGCGAGGAGCGCGCCCTCAGCGAGGGCGGCAACGACCTCCGGGGTCGCGGGCCCGCCTGGGAGGGCCATCATTTTCATCCGCCGGTCCTTGCCGGCCTGCCTCACGGCCAGGGCCATCCCCCGGCGCCACCGGTCGAGGGGAACGGTTGCGTCGCCGCCCCCTAGGCCCGCGAGGTAGACGCTCCCCACTGGTCCCCGCTCGAGCTCCACGGCGAGGATGCTGTCCTCCTTGCCGGTGAATTTGAGCCTGGAAGCCTTCTCCTTCACCAAGGCCGCCGCTTCTGGTACCAGCTGGTCCAGGAGTTCCATCCCGCCCTCGGGTACAAAAAGGACCATGGCGTCACCGCCCCATTCGGTGGGTCCCAGACCGGTCGTCGCTATTCGCATAGCCGCACCTCCACTCAAGATCTCATTCCTGCCGTCCGACCAACAATATCATATCCCGGTGGCGTCGTGGAGATACCCCTTCGCGACCCTCGAGGTATAATGAGCTGACCCGGTGGGCCTCTGCTTCGCTCAAGGACTGAACCTGCGCCGGGGGAGGTGACCGTCATGGGCCTTCGGTTCTTCGCCGGTCTCGACATAGGTTCGGCGGCCGTCCACCTCGCCGTGGTGGGTGAGGACCGTTCCATCGCCTTTTCACCCCAGCCCCGCCCCCACCAGGGCAAACCCCTGGAGGCCCTGAAAGTGGCCCTCGCAGAGGTTGCGGCCCTTTTCCCCCGGGGTTCACTGGCATCGACATCCTTCACGGGGATCGGCACGACGCACTTCCCCGAAGCCTTCCCGGGGATCCTCAGGGAATTCGACAGCGTATGCATCGTCCGCGGCGCCCGGTTCATCGAGCCCCGCTGTGAGGCGATCCTTCACCTGGGCGCCAGGGACGCCTTCTTCTTTCACGTCGCCGGCGACAGGCTCAACCCGGTAGTGCTCGACTGGGGCACCAGCAGTAAGTGCGGGGCCGGTTCGGGCACCCTCCTGGAGAAACAGGCCCGACGGCTCTACCCGGACCGGGGCGGCAACCCCTGTTCACTGGGGGAAACCCTCGAACTGGCTGCGGCGGAAGCCTCCCGCCACCCGGGGGCGACACCCTACAACGCCCGGTGCGGCGTCGTGCTCCAGTCGGACCTCATCCACGACCAGAACGAGGGCCGGCCGAGGGACCTGATCATGGCACGCCTCTTCCGGACCATCGCCTCCAACATCGTCCAGGACGTCATCGGCAACAGGGAGATGAAGCCTGGTTCCCGGATGGCCCTCACGGGCTGGCCCGCCGGCTGCGTCCCCCTGCTGGAGCACATTGGGAGGCTCACGGCCTTCGACCTGGCGCGGCCCGAACACTTCGCCAACGTGGGGGCCGTCGGGGCGGCGCTGCTCGCCATCGAGAGGGGCGACCGCTACGTGTTGGAAGAAGGCGAGGTCGACGAGGCCGTCCGGGTAGCCCGTTCGAAGAGGCAGTACCTCCCCCCCCTTAAGGCCTCCCTCGGGAGGGTCCACATCCACGCTCCAGCCCCGGCGGAGCCCGCCGGCTGCGCCGCTGCCGTCCCCGGAGGCGGAGAGGTGGTGCTCGGCGTCGACGGCGGGTCCACCACAACGAAGGCCGTGGTCCTCTCCCTCGCCGAAGGCCGCATCCTCGGGAGCAGGTACATCCCCACCCACGGCGACCCGCTGGGCGCCCTGGCCGATATCATGGGGCACCTGTCGAAGACCCTGGGGGAATTGCCCGTGGCGGGCCTCTGCACCACCGGGTCGGCCAGGAAGCTCTACGAGAGGGTCCTGGCGAGCCCCTCGCTCCGCCGGGCCCTGGAAGAAGAGGGCAACCACGTCGCCGACGGCGCCGTCGACGAGATAACCTGCCACGCCGTGGGTGCCCGGTCCATGGACGAAGGGGTCGACACCATCTTCGAGATCGGCGGGCAGGATATGAAGTTCACCACCTTCCGGCGGGACGGCGACAGGGTCACCGACGAGGTGGACGAGGCGAGGATGAACTACTCCTGCCAGGCCGGCGCCGGCCAGACCCTGGAGAACATGTCCACCATCCTGGGGCTGGACGTGGCCGGTTCGCTCCAGGAATCCGCCCTCGAGGCCGAGTGGGTTCCCGTGATCGACGCCACCTGCGGCGTCTTCATGGAACTCGAGGAGCAGCGCCTTATCGCGGAGAACCACTCGGCTGCGGAGATAGCCGCCGCGATAGTCAGGGCGACGGCCTCCAGCTACTTCAACAAGTTCGTGGGAGGCACCAGGCTCGTCGGCCGCCGGTGCTCCTGCCAGGGGGGGCCGGCCCTCGGAAAGGCCTTCCTGGCGGCCATGGCGGACGTGACGGGCCGGGATATCCACGCCTACCCGGGGAGGGAGCTCATGGGCGCCCTGGGAGCCGCCCTTTTCGTCAGGGAGAGCGTCCTCTCGGCCCGGAGGGAAGGCCGGAAGACGGCCTCCTCCTTCAGGGGCTGGGACGCCGCCTCCGGGGGGTTCAGCCACCAGGAGACGACCTGCCCCGCCCACTTCGGCGCCCGGTCCTGCGGCAAAAGGGAGTGCAAGCTCAAGGTCTACACCATCGGCGGCGAGGAGATAGTCACGGGCGGGTTCTGCCCCCTGGGGGACAGCGAGGGCTCCAGCCGGACCCGGCCGGACTACGTGGCCCTCTTCCACGCGCTGGTGGAAAAGCATTTTCAGGGCCTCCCCCTGGGATCCCTCGGGGCCGCGGAGCGCGACGGCAGGCCCCGGGTGGGCATACGGCGGGCGACCTCGACCATCGGGGGGCGGGCCGTCTGGTCCTCGGCCCTTTTCTCCTCCCTGGGTTTCCTCCCGGTGCTCACGCCCGTCTCGAACGAAGAGATCTCCCGGCTGGGCCTGAGGCACTCCCCCACGGACTTCTGCGTGGCCATGAAGCTTTCGGCGGGCCACACGGCGCTGCTCGCCGCCGATGAGGGGGTGGACCATATCTTCATCCCCAGCCTGATCAGGCGCGTCCGCGAGAAAACGCCCTCCCACATGTTCTGCATCTACACCGAGGCCGAGGGGTTCCTCCCCGAGGACGACCTGGGGCTGCCCAAGGGGAAGGTTATCCGCCCGGTGATGCACCTCGGCGACAGGAAGCAGATGGCCCGCTCCCTGGAAAAGGAACTGGCCAGGGTCGGTCACCGCTTCTCCGGTCAGCAGATAAACGAGGCCCTCCGGGAGGCGGACGCCCGGGAGGAGGCCTTCAACGGGGAACTGGCCCGCCTGGGGGACGCCTTCCTGGAAAACCTCCGCCGGAACGACGAAAAGGGGTACGTCGGCATAGGCCGGGATTACGTCGTGCTCGACCCGGCAGCCTCATCCGACACGGGGAGGATGTTCGCCACCGTCAGGGGTATGGCCTACATCCCCCAGGTCTTTTTGAGCCACCTCTACGCCGGGATCCCCCTCGACGACCTGGTGGACAACGAGTACTGGGAGCACAGTTCGGAGATCCTGAAGGCCTCCATCTTCACGGCGATGCATGAAAGGCTCTTCCCGGTGAGGCAGATGAACTTCGCCTGCGGCCCCGACTCGATCAAGTTCATCATGGAGGACGAGATCTTCCGGAGGGCGGGCAAACCCTTCCTGCACCTCCTCACCGACGCCCAGACCAACAACGCCCCCTTTGTGACCAGGGCCGAGGCGTTTGAAAGGGTCGTGGCTCGATGGAAGCCCAGGAAGATCTCCCTGGAAAGGTTCTCCTTCGCCAGGCCTTCACCGTCCGTGGCCGAGAGCAGGAGGTGGCTGATCCCCTGGATGGGCAACGCCAGCACCCTCGGGGCGGCCGCGGCGGCCTACCGGGGGATAGACGCCGTCATAGCGCCCACCGACACGGCCGAGTCGCGGGAGGCCGCCGAGAGGCTCATCTCCACCGAGACCTGTTTCCCCCTGAGGGGGGTCCTGGGCGACCTTGTCGCCTTCCTCGAAAAGGAGGCCGCCGAAAAAGGGGCCGAAAGGGTCCGCGACGAGTACCTCGTCTTCATGCCCACCACGAGCGGCCCCTGCCGCTTCGGCAAGTACGCCGAGGTATTGGCCCTTTGCCTCGAGAACCTGGGCTTTGGGAGCATCCCGATCGTGTCGCCCACGTCGGAGACGGGCTACCTGGACTCGAAGTCCCTGGGGATATCCTGGTCCCTCCTGGCGACGACAGGCCTTGTCCGCGACGTCTACAACGCCATCAGGGCCTCGGACCTCTTCGACGACCTGGTGCTCCGCTTCCGCCCCTACGCCCGCGACAGGGAGGTTTTCCACGAGGCGGCCCGGGAGAGGCTCCACCTGCTGGGGGAGGCCTTCCGCCGGGAGGGGACCTCGCTGAAGGGCATCGTCGACTGGGGCAGGAGGACGGCAGAGGTCTTCTCCTCCCTCTGCCGCGACCGGGCCGAACGGTTCCCCCTCGTGCTGTACCTGGGTGAGATCTACATGAGGCAGCACGACCCCTACACGGGGCACGCCGCCGAACTGCTCGAGAAGCAGGGCCTCGAACTGGTCCGGGGACCGGTCACGGAGTGGCTCCGGTACGTCGTCCACATCGCCCACCGGAAGAACCCCAGGCTGGAGTACAAGGCCGCCGCCCTCTACATGAACTTCGCCGAGAAGGTCATCGAACGGGGGATGGGGGGCGGCCTAGACGACAGGAAGGTGCTGCCCCACCCCGAGGACACCCTTCCCGAACTGGAGCGGGAGGGGATCTACCACCCCGACATCACCGGGGAGTCATCCATATCCATCGGCCTCTTCAACTACTTCCTCTCCGACAGGCTCAACGAGGACCCTCGGAACCCCGTCTGCGGGGTCTTCCACGTGGGGCCCTTCACCTGCATGCAGGAAGGCGTCGCCACCGCCAGGATCCGGGGAATGCTCAAGGCGAGGAGGAAGGGGGACCCCGGCCTCGTCGCCCCGGTGATGCACGCCTCCTTCGGCGAGTCGCCCAACCCCAACCTCGAGGCCGAGATAGCGGTATTCCGGGAGCAGTGCCTGCTCATGAGGAAGTCCCTGAAGGAGCCCCTGGCGGAAGTTCTTTAGACCCTCACCCCAGGGACCGGGCGGAGAGGACCATGGTCACGGCCCCGGCGGCCTGGACCAGCAGATTGTCGTACTCCCCCGGGGAATACCTCTCGGCGGCGGTCATGGCCGCCGCCGCAAGGGTGGCCTGGAAGAAGGTGACCCCCGCACCGGGAAAGGCCGCCGCGAAGGAGAGGCCCGCCGACAGGGAGGCCGCCAGGCAGGCCACGGTGCCGGCCCGGGTCTTGCCGAGGCGGGACCGGCTCCCGCCCCAGGCGGAACCGGCCATGGAAGCCCAGGGGTCGCCGAGGTTGGCCATGACCGTGACGGCCGGCCCGATCCCCACGGGGGCGAGGGACGCCAGGGCGGCGCCCCAAAAGTACGTGGAAAGGCCGGAGAACCCCTTTTCCTCCCCTTCCTTGGCGATGGGCCAGGAGAGGCGGACCAGCAGGGCACCGCCCCCGCCCCCGCGAAGCCTGGCGGCCTCGAGAAGGGCCAGGGCCCCCGCTGCGGCGAAGTTGCAGGCCCTGTACGCCCCCGGCCCCCACAGGGGGAAGACGACCAGGGGCAGTGCGAGCCCCGCCAGCCTGAGGGTTTTACGGGCCAGCGGCCTGGCGCCCCGGACCAAAAAGAGGGTCGCGGCGGCGGTGGCGGCTATCACCAGCAGCATCGGGCAGAACCACCCGGTCATCGTCAAGGCCTCCTTGCCCGGTCAGTGCTTTTAATGGTACAAGAGAACCCTGTGCCGCGAGGGGGACGAAAAAGAAAAATCGTCGGCGCGTGGAGGTGGCCATGGCTTTTCTGGAACTCGCCAGGAAGAGAAAGAGCGTCCGCTCCTACAGGGGCGACCCGGTGCCCAGGGAGGTCATCGACCGGTGCCTGGAGGCGGCCCGGCTCGCCCCGTCGGCCTGCAACTCCCAGCCCTGGAGCTTCGTCGTGGTCGACACCCCCCAGAGGCGGCGGGAGTTCGTCGAAGCGGCCTACTCGGGGCTCCACTTCATCAACTCCTTCGCCAAGGAGGCCCCCGTCCACATAGCCGTCATCAGGGAGAGGGCCAAGGCGACCGCCCGGTGGGGAGGGCTGGCCAAGGGGGTGGACTTCACCCTGATCGATATCGGCATGGCCTGCGAACACCTCGTCCTCCAGGCCGCCGAGGAAGGGGTCGGCAGCTGCATCATGGGGTGGTTCGACCAGGGCGCCGTCAAAAAAGTCCTCGGGCTCTCCATGGGCGCCAGGGTGGATCTCCTGGTATGCCTCGGCTACCCGAAGCAGCATGGCCCCGCCGTGAAGCAGAGGAAGACCCTGGAGGAGATCCGTCGTTACGCCTGAAGGGCCTCACACGCCCCCGGCCTTAAGCGCCCTCGCCGAGGGGCAGGTCGAAAGCCCCCCCAGGGTGGTGCAGCGGAGTTCCCTGGGGAGCATCCTGCCCACCGACAGGACGGCGTCAACCGTCTCATCCAGGGGTACGGGATTGACGTACCCCCCCAGGATCAGGTCGGCGCAAACGAAGGCCTCGGAAGAAGCGACGGCGTTCCTGGTGTGGCACGGGATCTCCACGAAACCCTGGACGGGGTCGCAGACGGAGCCCATCCAGTTCTGGAGGAATATGGCGGCGGCGTCACAGGCCTGGGCGGCGTTTCCCCCGGCGTACTCCACCACCCCGGCGGCGGCCATAGCCCCGGCGGCGCCGATCTCCACCTGGCACCCCGCCACCTCGGCGGCGAAGGTAGCCCTGTTCGATATCACCAGCCCTATGCAGGAGGCCGCGAAGAGCACCCTGGCGACCTCCTCCTCCCCGAGGCCCATCTCCTGCCTCAATGTCACCGCCACGCCCGGTATCGTGCCGGCGGAACCCGCCGTCGGGGCGGCCACGACGAGCCCCCCCGAGGCATTCACGTGCATGGCGGCCAGGGCCCTTGCCGCTGCCCTGGTGTGAACCCCCCCGAGGGCCAGGCCGCCCCGGGATTCGGCCTCCATGATGCCCCCGGCGACGGGGTCCATCAGCCTCATGGACAGGCCTTCGCCGGAAAGCCCCGCTCTCACGGATTCTTCCATTACCCGGTAACGCCTCTTCATTTCGTTCATGGCCTCTTCCCGGGAGAGTCCCAGCAGCGCCGCCTCGTAGCGCAGCCCCGCCTCGCCGAGGGTCACCCCTTCCCGCCCGGCGTAGGAGACCATCGCCGAGGCGTCGCTGAAAAGGGGCTCCCCCTTGGAGGGTAAGAAGACAGGTTCCAGGAGCCACAGCTCCCTCACGCCGCCGGCGAGGCGCAGCCCCTCGAGCAGCCCCGCCGGGGGCTTTTCAAGGCAGGGGGCGTGAAAAACGATCAGCTCCTCGTGGCCCCACTCGCGGAGGGAGGAGCCGGCCAGGGTCAGCGCCCCCGCCTCCTCCCTCAGCAAGGGCAAGGCGCCTTCCTCGGCGAGGACCACCAGGTCCCAGGCGTCGCTTCGCAGGGAGAGACCGATGCCGTCCAGGGAGGTGACCTCCACGGCGCCGCCTCCCACGGACCGGGCGCCCAGGATGACCTTCCTGCCCGACGCGCCCTTGAGGAACACCTCCACGGCGTTGGGGTGATCCTTGTCCTTCAAGGATTTTATTGTGAAGGTGAGGTCGACTCCCTCTCCTCGGACGGCCTCAAGGGCATTCTTGTAAACGGGGTCGGTTATACCCCGGCCCATGATGCCCATGGCGAAGGCCCTGTCGCTCCCCTGCTGCCGGTACACCTCCGCGTAAGCTCCGGCAGGATCAAAGGCGATGTCCGCCTCGACGGGGCTCTCTCCCAGGGCGGACCGGGCGATCCTGCCGATATGGAACGACGCCGCCGTGTGGGAGCTCGACGGGCCGTGCATGACGGGACCAAGGACGTGGTTGAACAGGCTTGACGGACCCACGGGGGACCCTCCTTCCGGTACAGGTGCTGCAACACCTGTGGTGACCAGTATAAGGTATCCTTATCGTATAATCCTTGTACAAGACCAAAGACAGGAGGGGTCATCATGCTGAAGAAGATCCTCGTCTGCGTTGACATGACCAGGATGGCCGATCACCTCATTGAATACGGGCATACCCTGGCCCACCGCCTGGGCGCGGAAGTGACCTTCATCAACGTCCTTCCCAGCTCGCTCATCTGGAAGGGGTACGGAACCTGGGTCAACCCCGACTGGTCAAAGGAGGCGGAGGAGAGCGCCCGCAAGAAGATCCGTTACCTCATCAAGCTGGCCGAGGACAAGCACCCCGACCTGCCGAAGGATGAGCACGAGATCCTGGTCGCCCAGGGCAATTCCGCCGAGGTCATCATCGAGACGGCGAAAAAAAACGACTTCAACCTGATCGTCATAGGCTTCAAGAGCGTCAGCGGCATACCGCAGTTGATGGTGGGGAGCACCACCACGAACGTCGCCCGGTACGCCCATTGCTCGGTGTTGATATACCGGCCCGGTTTCGACCCCTTCGAGGAAACGCCCCGGTGACACCGTGATACGCTGCTCCCGTGTCACCCTCACCCTCGGGGGGCGGAGGGTCTTCGACAGGATGACCCTAGCGGTTCCCCCGGGGGCGCGGGTGGGAGTCGTCGGCGACAACGGGGCCGGCAAGACCACTCTTTTCCGCCTTCTCGCCGGTGAGGTCTCCCCCGACGAGGGGGAGATCTCCCTCCCGTCCCGGTGGCGCCTGGGGTACCTCCCCCAGGACCTCGTCGAGGTCGGCGACGGCCCCCTGCTGCAACTCCTCAAGGACAAAGCCGGCATAACCCGCGTCGAGGGGGAGCTCTCCGAGGTGCGCCACAGGCTCTCCGAACCGGGGACCCGCCCCGGGGAGAGGGCGACCCTCCTGGCAAGGCACGAAAGGCTGGTCCACGCCTACGAAGCCCTGGACGGCTACGGCTTCGAGGCCATGGCGGCCAAGGTCCTGAATGGGCTTGGCTTCCGCCGGGAGGACCTGGGCCGCGAGGCGGGCGAATTCTCGGGGGGGTGGAAGATGCGGGTTTCCCTGGCGTCGATCCTGCTCTCCCGGCCCGATGTCCTCCTCCTGGACGAACCCACCAACCACCTCGACACGGAGAGCATGGAGTGGCTGGAAGGGTACCTGGCCTCCTACCGGGGCACCCTGATGGCCGTTTCCCACGACCGGCGGTTCCTGGACAAGCTCACCACCTCCACCGTGGAGGTCTCCGGCGCCGGGGCGCGGTCCTACCCGGGCAACTTTTCCCAGTACATCCAGAAGCGGTCCCTGGAACTGGAGGCGGCCGAAAAGGCCGCCCGGGAGCAGCAAAAGGAGATCGCCAGGACGGCCGCCTTCATCGAGCGCTTCCGCTACAAGGCATCTAAGGCTGCCCAGGTCCAGAGCAGGATCCGTTCGCTGGCGAAGGTCGAGAGGATAGACCCGGGAGACCCCTCACGGAGGGTTTCCATGAGGTTCCCGCCGTCGCCCAGGAGCGGCCTCGAGGTGATAAAGGCCGTCGGCGTGGGCCACTCCTACGGCGAAAAGACCGTCCTTTCCGGCGTGGACCTCACCGTCCGGCGGGGCGAGCGGGTGGCCCTGGTGGGGGTTAACGGCGCCGGGAAATCCACCCTGACGAGGCTGCTCAGCGGGCGGGAAAAGCCCACCCGGGGCGGCGTCACCCTGGGACATAACGTGAAAAGCGCCTTCTTCTCCCAGGAGAGCTCCGAAAACCTCGACTACGGCCGGTCCGTCTGGGAGGAGATAAGGAACGCCCCCTCCCCCTGCGCGGAGCCCCAGCGGAGGAACCTCCTCGGCTGCTTTCTTTTTTCCGGCGGCGACATCGAAAAACCGGTGCGCGCCCTTTCGGGGGGCGAAAAGTCCAGGCTGGCCCTGCTGAAGATCCTCCTCAGGGAGACGAACCTGCTGATCCTGGACGAGCCCACCAACCACCTGGACATGGCCACGAGGGATCTCTTCCAGGAGGCCCTACTGGGCTACGGCGGCACCATCGTGATCGTCTCCCACGACAGGGACTTCCTGGACGACCTGGTGACCAGGGTCATCGAGATCAGGGAGGGGAAGGTCCGCGACTACCCGGGCAACTACTCCTACTTCATAGAAAAGAGGGCTGAAAAAGAAGCCCGGGGAGACCTCCCGACCCGGGGCGGCTCCCCCTCTGAAGGTGCCTCCGAGGCCGACCCCCGGGAGAGGAAGAGGCTCGAGGCCGAGCGGAGGAACAGGCTTTACCGGGCCAGGAAGAAGTACCTCGAGGACCTGGGACCCCTCGAAGCGATGATAGAAAAGGCCGAGGAGAGGGTCGCCGCCATTGACCGGTCCCTCTCCGAACCTGAAACCCTGGCCGACCCGGAAAGGATCAGGGGCCTGCTGCTGGAACGGGCGGACCTGCAAAAAAAGCTCCTCCCGATGCTGGAGCGGTGGGAGGAGCTCATGGGTTCCCTTGAAGAAGCGGCCCGGGAGGCGCGGTGAGTCCGAAGGCAGCCCCTACCTCCCCAGGAGGGGCTCCGGGTTCACCATCATGCCCTGCAGGCAGAGGCCGAAGTGAAGGTGGGGCCCCGTGACCCTGCCGCTCCTGCCGCTGAGCCCGATCACATCCCCCGCTGAAACGACGTCGCCCTCCTCCACCAGCCGTTTCGAGAGGTGAAGGTAGACCGACACCACTCCCCCGCCGTGGTCCAAATAGACGCACCGCCCGGCGAAGTAGTGGTCCGCCGATAGGACCACCGTGCCGTCGGCGGCCGCCTTGACGGGGGTGCCCTCGGCGGCGCGGTAGTCCACGCCCCTGTGGGGGGCCCGGGGCTGGCCGTTCAGGATCCTCCTGAAACCGTAGGGGCTGGTAATGACGCCTCCGACGGGCCGGACCATAGGTATGGCCCACAGCCTGGCCGGTGTCACCGTGGAAAGGGCCCGGGCGGATTCATGCCGTTCCCGACCAATCCGCTCCAGGAGTTCCTTCGGGGGTGTGATCATCGTCTCGGGCAAGGTCAGCTTCTCCGAAGGATACTCCACGTCGGCCACCCTGACCTGCCTCGAGACCGAGGCCCTTTCGCCTCCCCGGGAGTAACCTATGTCCAGGGTCTTCACCCCCGGTTTCGAACCGCCCACATCGGTCCCCAGCAGCGCCATGGCCTCGCAGCCCTCACCGACGGCCTCCATCTCCAGGGCCATTTCCTTGCCCTCCCAAAAGAGACGGACCTCCTCGAGGGGTTCCGCCGAGGAGATGTAGACCAGGAAGGGGCTGCCCAGGGTCGTCTCCTTGGGGGCCAGTATGGTCGGGTCTACCGAAGGGTGGGCCGCCGCGGCCCAGGCGAGCAGGACCGCCGCGGCGACGGCCGGGGCCCAGATCCTCGACGAAGGCCTGCCCGAACCCGTCAATCCTTCGCGCACCCCGGGTCTCCCTCCACGTAGGATACGCTCAGCGAGGGCTTCTCGTTGACAATGAGCCTCAGGACATCGGGGCGGGCGTAGTGCCCCACCACGTCGAAGTCGTAACGGCTTTCGGCGATGAGGCCCATGTCGAGGTCGGCGAAGAGTATCTCCTCGCGGTCGCGGACGGGCCCGGCGAGGTACTGGCCGAGGGGGCCTATGATGGCGCTCCCGCCGGGGCACATGATGTCGGGCTGCCCCTCCAGTTCGGCGTAGCATGCCAGGTCCTCGGGGTACATCGACTTATGGACGTACTGGTTAACCGAAAGGACGAAGCACCGGCCCTCCAGGGCTATGTGCCTCATCGAGGCCTGCCACTCCTCTCTTGAATCGGCCGTCGGGGCGAGGTAGATGGTCGTCCCCTTGCCGTAGATGGCCGCCCTGGCGAGGGGCATGTAGTTCTCCCAGCAGACGAGCCCTCCCATCTTGCCGTAGGGGGTGTCGAGGACGGTGAGGGTGCTGCCGTCACCCTCGCCCCAGATGAGGCGCTCCGACGCCGTGGGTTTCAACTTGCGGTGCTTGCCGAGGAGCCTCCCGTCGGGCCCGAAGTATAGGATGGTGCAGTAGAGGGTCCCCCCCTCGCGCTCGATGACGCCCATCACCAGGTAGGCCCCGTACTTTTTCGCGGCCTCGCCCAGGGCCAGGGTTGTCTCCGAGGGCACCTCCACGCTGTTCTCGAAGTACCGCCGGAAGTCCTTCCTCCCCTCGGGCGAGCGGCTGCCCACCACGGCCCCGAAGGTGAGCCCCCTGGGGTAGGCCGGGATGAAGGCCTCCGGGAATACGACGACCCTGGCGTGCTCCCTGCCGCAGTCCTCCATGAGACCCAAGGCCTTTTCCAGCGTCCCCTGCCTGTCCATGATCACCGGGGCCGCCTGCACCACGGCGACCCTGACGGTTTTGTCCTTGCCCTCCATCACCATTCCCCTTTCGTCTATCCGTCGATGACCGCCAGGGCCTCTTCGATGGCCGCCCCGACGTCGTTGGCAAAACCTTCCCCTGAAAGGACGGCCCCCAGGGCCGACAGCAGGAGGACCACGTTCTTCCTGCTGGAGCCGCTGCCCATGAGCCCTATCCTTATGATCTTCCCCTTGAGGTCGCCGAGGCCGGAACCCACCTCGATGGAATACTCCTCCATGAGCCTCCCTCTGACGACGGCTTCATCCACCCCTACGGGCATCCTCACCGACGTCAGGCTCGGTAGCCTGTAGGCGGGCTCCACCAGAAGTTCCAGGCCCAGGGCCTCCAGCCCCGCCCAGAGGGACTCCGCGTTCTTCCTGTGGCGGGCGAACCGGGCCTCGAGCCCCTCTTCGGCGATGACCCTCAGGCCTTCGTTGAGTCCGTAGATCATGTTGACCGGAGCGGTGTGGTGGTAGAACCTCTCCTGCCCCCAGTAGCGCATGATCATCGTCAGGTCCAGGTACCAGCTCTGGACCTTGGTCTTCCTCCCCTTGATGTGTTCCACCGCCCTGGGTCCCACCGTCACCGGCGCCAGCCCCGGGGGGCAGCCCAGGCACTTCTGGCTGCCGCTGTAGACCATGTCAAGGCCGAGCCGGTCCACGGGGACCTCCATGCCGCCGAGGGACGTCACGGCGTCGACGATCATGAACATACCCGCACCGTGGGCCAGGTTGGCGATCTCGTCGAGGGGCTGGAGCACCCCGGTGGAGGTCTCGGCGTGGACTATCCCCAGGAACTTCGCGTCGGGGTTGGCTCTGACGGCCTTCTCGACATCACCGGGGTCAATGGGCCTGCCCATCGGGGCGTTGACCTCGACCACTTCGGCACCGCATCGGCCGGCCACGTCCTGCATCCGGGAGCCGAAGACGCCGTGAGAGCAGATTATGGCCTTGTCGCCCCGCTCGATCATGTTCACGCAGGCCGTCTCCATGCCGGCGCTGCCGGTGCCGGGCATGGCCACCGTCAGGTCGTTGCCCGTCTGGAAGACCATCCTGAGGAGATCCCTGGTCTCGTCCATGATGGCGACGAAATCCCTGTCCAGGTGGCCGAGGGTCGGCTCAGCCATGGCCCTGAGGATCCTCCCCTCGACGGGCGTGGGACCGGGCCCGAGGAGGATCTTCTCGGGCACCCTTCTCGACTTCTCCGTCAAATCCATTTAAAACCCTCCCGCCATGAAGTATTTTTCAAAAAAACGGGCGCTCCCCTACGCTTCGCCGCCAGGGCCGGCCTCGGACTCGAGCAGGGCCTGCTCCCTCTTCCAGACCGCCAGGTTCCCCCAGGAATAGAGCCCCAGGGCGATCCAGATGCAGACGAAGGTTACCAGCGTGGGGAAGTCCATCGGTTCATGGAACACCCAGACCCCGAGGAAGAATTGAAGCGTTGGGGCAATGTACTGAAGGAAGCCCACGGTTATCAGCTTCAGCCTTCGCGCGCCATAGGCGAACCAGAGCAGCGGCAGCGATGTCACCACGCCCGTCGAGACCAGGAGAAGGTCCATACCCACGTCGCCGGCCATGAAGGTCCCCGTATAGCGGACATCGCCGAGGACCAGGAAGAGCAGCGCCGGCAGTGATAGGTAGACCGTCTCGGCGAAAAGACCCGGCAGGGAGTCGATGACCACCTTCTTTCTGATGAGGCCGTAGAAGGCGAAGGTCAGCGCCAGTCCCAGGGCCACCCAGGGGACGTTCCCGTGAAGGACGACCTGGTACAGCACCCCTCCGGCGGCGATGGCGATGGCGAGCCACTGGACTCTGCCCACCCTCTCGCGGAAGAAGACGAAACCGAAGAGGATCGTGACCAGGGGATTGATGTAGTAACCCAGGCTCGTTGCCAGCACCTGGTCTGTGTTGACGGCCCAGATGAATAGCAACCAGTCGCCGGCGATGAAAAGGCTGCTGCAAAAGAGCAGCGCCGCCACGCGGACGTTCCGGAAGCCTGCCGCCAGTCCCTTCCGGTTGCCCTGGAGGACCATGATCGCCGCCACGAAGACCAGCGACCAGACGATCCTGTGAGCCAGGATGGCCAGGGCCGGCACGTCGCTCAAAAGCTTCCAGTAGATCGGGAGCAGGCCCCAGACCCCGTAGGCCGCGAGGGCGGCCTTGAGCCCCGCCGAGGCATCCCTTTTAGTGATGGTTGTTGTCGCCATAACGATCCTTCCTTCTCAAGCCCGACCTTGGGCCGCCGTCACCGGCCGCCGGCCACGGCGCCGGCCTCCAGGGCCTTCACGAGGTTGTAGAGGGTGGTCGTGAAGGGCGTTTCAAGGCCCACCGCCGCGCCCCGCCTCATGATCTCACCGCTGATGGCCTCTATCTCGGTCCTGTTCCCCGCCTCGATATCCTGGAGCATCGACGGCTTGTTGCCCGACGTTTGCCTGAGTATCTCCTGGAGGCCGGCCCACTCCTCGTCGGCGTCAAAGTCCAGGCCCGACGCGTTGGCGACGGAGACCGCCTCCCGGCAGAGGGATTCCACGACCTTCCTGGCGAAAGGCGAGGCCAGGGTCTGGGCGTTGGAGTATCGCGTCAGCGCCGCCACGGGGTTGATGCCGGCGTTTATGATCACCTTGGCCCATATCGCCCGCCAGGGCTCCTCGTCGAGTTCGACGTTGAACCCGGCCTCCCTGAAGAGCCCGAGCGCCCCCCGGGCGTCCATCCCGGGCGTGACGGGAGCGAAACGGATGAGGCCGTCGCCGCCGCTGAAAACGGCCCCGGGCTCCGGCCTGTAGGCACCGTAGGTTATCGACCCGGCGAGGAACCTCCCCCCCGGTACGTGGTCCCGCAGGGCCTCCACGTTCCCCAGGCCATTCTGGAGGGTCAGCGCGAAACCATCGTCCTTCAAAAGCCCCGGCAGGTTCCCCGCCACGTCGGCGTTCTGCCACGATTTGACCAGTACCACCAGCAACTCGGCAGGGGGACACTCCGAAGGGTCGTCGTAAACCCGCAAGGGGACCCTCCGCGTCCCGCCGGCGCCGTCCCTGAAAAGGAGCCCCCGGGCCTTGATGCTCTCGAGATGGGCCCCCGGCCGTGACAGGCACTGCACGGGCACACCCGCCTCGTGGAATTGCACCGCGAGGCGCCCGCCCAGGGCCCCGCACCCATAGATCGTGATCGTCCCAACCACCTCCGCGGGCGGGCCATGCTCCGTCACCCGCTCCGTGGTTTCATTATATCCTCCAAGGGGCTACGTTGCATACACTCTCCGCGGCAGGGGTGGAGAAAAGTGAACTTGACAGGGGTGAGACCAGCGTGGTATGTTGACCCAAATTTCCGAAATAATGACCCAAAGAGGTGCGGCTGATGTCATCGGTCCTCCGTTCCACTCGCTCGGTCAGGTATTACGCCTATTACAGCTATACCTATTACGTAGGTACAGCATGTTGGCGCCTGACTGACAAGGACCCCTGATATTCATCCGTTTCCCCCTTCTTCAAAGCCAGACAACAAAAGGTCCTGCGGTCGACGCCGCGGGACCTTTTTTTATATAAAAATCCTGGAAGTCTGGAGATGGCGACATGATCGTATTGATAAAGGACGGCGCGAAAGAGGAACAGGTACGGCAATTGATCGAGAGGCTGGAAAGTTTCGGTTTCCAGGTGCACGTCTCGAGGGGGGTGGTGAAGACCATCCTGGGGCTGGTGGGGAACACGGCCCGGCTGGACATCGACCTGATCCGGTCCATGGAAATTGTGCAGGATGTCAAGCGGGTCCAGGAACCCTACAAGAACGCCAACCGCAAGTTCCACCCGGAAGACACGGTGATCACCGTGGGAGGCGTCACCATCGGCGGCGGGAAGCCGGTCCTCATCGCGGGGCCCTGCTCCGTCGAATCGGAAGGCCAGATCCTGGAGGTGGCCCGGGCGGTGAAGCGTTCCGGCGCGCTCATGCTCCGGGGGGGCGCCTTCAAGCCCAGGACCTCGCCCTACTCCTTCCAGGGCCTCGGCGGGGAGGGGATCCGCCTGCTGCTCCTGGCCAAGGAGGAGACGGGGCTGCCCATCGTCACGGAGATCATGGACCAGGGCCAGTTGCCCTTCTTCGACGGGGTGGATGTTTTCCAGGTCGGGGCCAGGAACATGCAGAACTACGAGCTGCTGCGCGTCCTGGGAACCCAGAGGAAGCCCGTCCTGCTCAAGCGGGGTTTTTCCAACACCCTGGAGGAACTGTTGATGAGCGCGGAGTACATCATGGCGGGGGGGAACGAGCAGGTGATCCTCTGCGAGCGGGGTATCCGCACCTTTGAGACCGCCACGCGCAACACCCTGGACCTGTCGGCGGTGCCCGTGCTGAAGCAGCTGTCCCACCTGCCGGTGGTGATCGACCCCAGCCATTCCACCGGCATGGCGAGCCTAGTCCGGCCCATGTCCCTTTCGGCCATCGCCGCCGGGGCGGACGGGCTGATCATCGAGGTGCACAACGACCCGCCCCACGCCCTGAGCGACGGCCTCCAGTCCCTGACGCCCGAGGCCTTCGACGACCTGGCCAAGGCGGCGGACCTCGTTTTCCAGGCCGTCCTGGCCGGCACGGCGGCGACGACGTCATGATTGTCGGCGTGGCGGGCCTGGGCCACATCGGGGGCTCCATGGCCAAGGCGACGAGGCGTTTCACCCCTCACCGGATCCTGGGGCTCGACGCGGACCCCTCCACGGAGCGAGCGGCCCTGGAAGAAGGCGCCATCGACGGCCTCTTGGACAGGAAAGGCCTGTCCGCCTGCGACCTCCTGTTGGTAGCCCTTTACCCGGCGACCTCGGTGAGGTTCATCGCCGACCACGCCCAGGAACTGAAGAAGGGCTGCTGCGTCACCGACCTCTGCGGCATCAAGACGCCCGTCTGCGACGCCGTCGCCCCCATCGCCCGGCGGCGGGGTTTCCATTTCGTCGGCGGCCACCCCATGGCCGGGAGGGCCGAGTGGGGTTACGGGGCCTCCAGCGATGACCTCTTCGCAGGCGCCCCGATGATCCTCACCCCCTCCCCGGGTACGCCCGAGGCCGTGATGACCATGATCACGGAATTCTTCCTCGCCTGCGGCTTCAGCGGCGTCCACACCTGCCCGGCGGAGGAACACGACCGGGTGGTGGCCTTCACCTCCCAACTACCCCACGTCATCGCCAGCGCCTACGTCAAGGGCGCCCCCATCGCTCGGCGGGAATTCTTCGGCGGCACCTTCCGGGACATGACCAGGGTGGCGGGCCTGAACGAGGAGATGTGGTCGGAGATCTTCCTGGAGAACCGGCGCAACCTCGCCGTGGAACTGAAGGCCCTGGTCTTGAGGCTTTCACGGTACGTCGACGTCCTGGAAGAAGGCAGCGTCCCCGCCCTACTCGACCTCCTCAGGGAAGGCAGCGAGTGCAAGAGGAAGGTTTCCATCACCGGGGAGGTGAAGTGATGGCCGTTATTGAGATAAGGGTGGAAACGGAGCGGCCCTACAAGGTCCTGATAGGACGGGACCTGCTGAAAGGCATCGGCGAAAGCCTCTCCCCGCTCCACGGCCCGTGCTCGGCGGCGCTGGTCACCGACGGTACGGTGGACCTCCTCTACGGCGGCACCGCGGCGGCCTCTCTCGCCCGGGCCGGCTTCCGGGTGGCGCGGCACGCCATCCCCCCGGGAGAAAGGTCCAAGACCATGGACCGCCTCTCCCTCCTGCTGGAGTTTTTGGCGGAAGAGGGCTTCACCAGGACGGACCTCATCGTCGCCCTCGGCGGCGGCGTCGTCGGGGACCTGGCGGGTTTCGCGGCGTCCGTCTACGAGCGGGGCATCCCCTACATCCAGGTACCGACCACCCTGCTGGCGGCGGTGGACTCCTCGGTGGGCGGGAAAACGGGGGTGAACCTCTCGGCAGGGAAAAACCTGGCCGGCGCCTTGCGGCAGCCCGAGCTGGTGCTCTGTGACTGCTCCACCTTCCTGAGCCTGCCCAGGGAGGAACTGGCCTCGGGCGGGGCGGAATGCCTCAAGTACGGCATGCTCGGCGACGAGGGCCTCTTCCGCCGCCTGGAGAAAGGGCTCCCCGCGATATGGGAGGATGTCGTGGCCTCCTGCGTGCGGCGGAAGGCCGAGATCGTGGCCCTCGACGAGACCGACCTCGGCCCGCGCCGGCTACTGAACTTTGGACACACCGTGGGGCACGCCGTCGAGAGGCTGAGCGGCTACACCCTCCGCCACGGGGAGGCCGTGGGGCTGGGCATGCTGGTCATCACCCGAGCCGCCGAGGCGATGGGCCTCTGCGCCCCCGGCACGGCGTCGAGGATCGCGTCGGCCCTCGGGGCCATGGGCCTGCCCACGGCTTGCCCCTACTCAGCGGAGCGCCTGGCCGAGGCCGCCCTGGCCGACAAGAAGCGCCGGGGCGACGAGATCACCCTGGTGATGCCCCGGAGGGTGGGAGAGTGCTTCCTCCACCCCGTCGGGGTAGGAGAACTGCCGAAGATACTCTCCCTCGGAGTGGAGGGGGCGCTATGCGAGTAATCTGCCGCCCGGGCCGGCTGAAGGGCCTCATCGATGCCATACCCTCCAAGTCCCACGCCCACCGGGCGATGATCGCCTCGGCCTTCGCCGACGGGCCCACCCGCCTGGTGATGCGTGACCGGGCCGGCGAGGACGTCCTGGCCACCCGGCGCTGCCTCGAGGCCCTGGGGGCGTCCTTTTCCCGGGAGGACGGCGCCTTCGTGGCGACCCCCGGGCAGGTTCCGCCGGAGGACCCTCTCCTGGACTGCGGTGAAAGCGGGTCGACCCTGCGGTTCCTCTTGCCCGTGGCGGCCGCCCTGGGTCGAGGCGGGCGCTTCGCCGGCGCCGGCCGCCTGCCGGAGCGGCCCATCGGGCCGCTGGTCGCGTCACTGCGGCAGGGGGGGGTGACGGTCGGCCGGGACAGCCTGCCCCTGGCTCTGAAGGGGCGGCTGCGTTCGGGCGAATACCCCTTGCCGGGGAACGTCAGTTCCCAGTTCGTCTCGGGGATGCTCCTCGCCCTGTCCCTCCTGCCCGGGGGCGGCTCTGTACGGCTCCTCGGACCGCTCGAATCCTCGGGCTACGTCGATATGACCCTGGAGACCCTGCGGGACTTCTCGGTGCCGGCGGCCGCCGCTGCCGGGGTTTTTCTCATCCCGCCGGGGGAGGGTTACCGCTCGCCTGGGGAAGTGACCATAGAAGGGGACTGGTCCAACATGGCCTTCTTCCTGGCCGGGGGCGCCCTGGGCGGCGAAGTGCGCTGCCTCGGGCTTTCGCCTTCGTCGGCCCAGAAGGACAGGGCCGTGGCCGGGCTTCTCCGCCGTTTCGGGTCGTCCGTCCGTTGGGAGGGCGGCGCCCTCGGTGTCACCGGCGGACCCCTCGAGGGAGCCGGGGCCATCGACGCCAGGGAGATCCCCGACCTCATCCCCGTCCTGGCCGTGACGGCCGCCTTCGCCCGGGGAAAGACCCTCTTCGAGGGGGCGGCGCGCCTCAGGCTCAAGGAAAGCGACCGGCTCGAGAGCACCGCTTCGATGATAAGGGCCCTGGGCGGCGACGCCCGGGAGGGGCCCGACCGCCTCGAGGTGACGGGGGGCGCCCCCCTGGAGGGAGGCGTCGTGGATTGCCGCGGCGACCACCGCATCGCCATGGCGGGGGCCGTCGCGGCCCTGGGCTGCCGCAACGAGACGGTCCTCCTGGGGGCGGAAGCGGTAAACAAGTCCTACCCTTCCTTTTTCCAGGATTACCGAAGTTTGGGGGGAGATTGCGATGTCATCGATGATAGGTGAGAAGCTCCGGGTTTCCCTGTTCGGCCAGTCCCACGGGCCGGCCGTCGGGGTCGTGATGGACGGCCTGCCTGCGGGCGAGGAGGTCGACCTAGATGAACTGCGGTCCTTCTTAAGGCGGCGCGCCCCCGGAGGGGGACCCCTTTCGACGCCCCGCGTCGAGAAGGACGAGCCCCGCTTCCTCTCCGGGCTCGCGGGAGGCCGCACCTGCGGCGCCCCCCTTTGCGCGGTCATCGAGAACACCGACGCCAGGCCGGAGGACTACCGCGAGGTCGCAACGGCACCCCGCCCCTCCCACTGCGACTACCCGGCCCGCCTCCGGTACGGGGGGTACGAGGACGCCCGGGGAGGGGGGCATTTTTCCGGCCGTTTGACGGCACCCCTCTGCGTAGCCGGGGGGGTGGCGATACAGATCCTGAAGCGCCGCGGCGTCCACCTGGGGGCCCATGCCGAACAGGTGGGCTCCGCCAGGGACAGGCGGTTCCACCCGACGGGCGTGACCGCGGGCGACCTCGCCCTGCCCGCGACCCGCCGGATCCCCGTCCTCGACGAGACCAGGATGGAGGCCATGGAAAGGGAGATCCTCGCGGCGGCCGCTGAGGGCGACAGCGTGGGCGGCGTCGTGGAGTGCGCCGCCCTCGGCGTGCCGGCGGGGATAGGCGACCCCATATTCGGCGGCATGGAGAACCGGCTCGCCGCGGCGCTCTTCGGCATCCCCGGTCTGCGGGGGGTCGAGTTCGGCACGGGGTTCGCCGCGGCGGAGATGAGGGGCTCCCGGCACAACGACCCCTACCGCCTGAAGGACGGGCGGGTGGTCACCGGGACAAACCACCACGGGGGGATCCTGGGCGGGATCACCACCGGCATGCCCCTGGTCTTCCGCGTGGCCGTGAAACCGACTTCATCCATAGCCATGGAGCAGAAGACCGTCGACCTCGCCACCATGACGGAAAGGACGATCCGCGTGCCCGGAAGGCACGATCCCTGCATCGTTTTGCGGGCCGTCCCCTGCGTGGAGGCCGTCGCGGGCATCGTTCTGCTGGATGCCATACTGTAACAGACTAAGGGGGAAAGGACCATGGGAATGACTGAACTGAGGGCTGAGATCGACCGGCTGGACGAGGAGATCATCGACCTGGTCTGCCGGAGGATGGACCTTTGCGGCCGGATCGCCGGGGAAAAACAGAGGCAGGGGATCCCCGTCCTCGACGCGGGCCGGGAGCGGGAGATCCTGACCCGTGTGGGCAAGCGCGCCGGGGAGCCCCTGGACGTCTACCTCCGGTTGCTTTACTCGGTCATGTTCGACCTGAGCCGCTCCTACCAGGCAGCCCTCGGGGAAGGGGAGACAGAACTGGGGCGGCGCATCAAAAGGGCCGTCGCCGAAACGGCGCCCCGCTTTCCCCGCCGGGCCACCGTCGCCTGCCCCGGGGAGCAGGGGTCCTGTTCCCAGGCCGCCTGCGACCGCTTCTTCTCCATGCCGGAGGTCTTCTACTTCCGCAGCTTCGAGGGGGTGTTCCAGGCGGTGGCCCAGGGGCTGTGCGACTTCGGCGTCCTGCCCGTCGAGAACGGCACCGGCGGTTCGATGGACGCCGTCTACGAACTTCTGCACCGCTTCGGGTTCCATATCGTGCGCGGCACCCGGCTGCGCGCCCCCGCCGGGGAGTGCGGCCCGGCGGAGGGCGGGGGGGCCGGCGACACCCGCTTCATCTGCGTCGCCAGGGAACTGCAGATCTACCCCGGGTCGGACCGGGTGAGCCTGATGCTCACCCTGCCCCACTCATCGGGGTCCCTCTACCGCGTGATCGCCCGGTTCGCCGCGCTGGACCTCAACCTGGTCAAACTCGAAAGCCGCCCCATCGCCGGCAACGACCTGGAGTACCTGTTCTTCATCGACCTGGAGGCCTCGGTTTGGTCCGACGAGGTGGTGCGTGCCCTGAGCGAGTGCGCCTCCTCGGGACGTCTCTTCGACTTCCTCGGCAGTTACAGGGAGATCTGACGATGCGCTACGGGCTGCTGGGGGAGAAACTGGGGCACAGCCACTCCCCCGTGATCTACAGGGAACTGGGCATCGACGACTACCAGCTGTTCGAGTTACCTCCCGAAGGGGTGGAGCCCTTCCTGCGGGGCGGCGGCCTGGCAGGGCTCAACGTGACCATCCCCTACAAGAAAAGGGTGCTCCCCTTTTGCGATACCCTGACTGAGACCGCTCGGCGCCTGGGGAACGTGAACCTCCTCCTCTTCGACGACGAGGGTAAAATACACGGCGACAACACCGACTACGGCGGCTTCCTCTACCTCCTCCGGCGTGCCGGCATCGACCCGGCGGGCAAAAAGGTCCTGGTGCTGGGCTCCGGCGGCGCCGCCCGGACGGTCACCCTCGCCTGCCTTGACTCGGGGGCGGGGGAGGTGGTCCAGGTCTCCCGCTCCGGGCCGGACAATTACGGCAACATCCATCGCCACGCCGACGCCCGGGTCCTGGTGAACGCCACCCCCGTCGGCATGCACCCCCTGGCCGACGAAGCACCGCTGGGCCTGGAGGGCTTCACGGCCCTGGAGGCCGTGGTGGACCTCATCTACAACCCCCTGAGGACCGGGCTCCTGCAGGAAGCGCGGCGGCGGGGGATCCCCTGCTCCTGCGGCCTGCCCATGCTCGTCGAGCAGGGGCGGCTCGCGGCGGAAACCTTCCTCGGCGGGGATATCCCCCCGGAAAAGAGCGAAGAGATCCATGCCGCCCTGCTGCGGGCGGTGGAAAACATCGTACTGGTTGGGATGCCGGGCAGCGGCAAAACCTCGGTGGCCGAGCGGGTCGCCCTTGAGACGGGCCGGAAAAGGCTGGACACCGACGAGATGGTGAGGGAGCTGACGGGGCGGGACCCGGCGGACCTCATCGAACGCGACGGGGAGGGGGCCTTCCGCCGGATCGAGGAGGAGGTCGTGCGCAAAGTCTCCGGAGAGAGCGGGACCGTCATCGCCACCGGCGGGGGCGCCGTCCTGAGCGGGGCGAACCGGGCGGCCCTCCGCCGGAACGGCCGGGTCTACTGGCTCGACCGCCCCCTGGCGGACCTCCCCCTCGAGGGGCGCCCCCTGTCAAAAGACCTGGACAGGCTTTACCGGGAGCGCCGCCCCCTCTACGGGGAGGCCGCCGACGCGAGGATAGACGCCTCCCGGGGGGTGCTGCCGGCCGCCCGGGCGGTCCTGGAGGAATTCCATGCGCATACTGGTGCTTAACGGGCCGAACCTGAACCTCCTCGGGACCAGGGAGCCCGATATCTACGGCGAAAGGAGCTACGGCGAGATCGTGGCCGCCATCGAGGAGCACTGCCGGCGGCGGGGCGTCCGTGTCGAAGTGCGCCAAAGCAACCACGAGGGGATCCTGGTCGACTACATCCAGGAAGCCGCCGACGGCTTCGACGGGATCGTGATCAACCCGGCGGCCTACACCCACACCAGCGTGGCCCTCCTCGACGCGGTGAGGGCCGTGGGCCTCCCCACGGTGGAGGTCCACCTGAGCGATCCCGACAAGAGAGAGGCCTTCCGCCGGGTCTCCTACATCCGCGAGGCCTGCGTCGCGACCTTCAAGGGCCGGGGGTGGGCTGGCTACCTGGAAGCCGTGGACTACCTGCTGGACCCTACGGCCGGACGTCGGGGCCGGGCGACGACGTGATATCCTTGCTTATCATAAGGGGGCCCCGCTCCCCCATCATTTGAAAGGAGAGGAATGATCCCCATGGGCGCTGAAAAGGGACGCAACGAGGAGATACTGGTACCCGCCGGGTACGCCCGGGCCTTCGAGGTCCGAAAGGGCGAACTCTTCACCGTCACCGACCTGGAGGGCGGGCAGATCGGCGACCTGGTGGCCTTCAACGCGGACGACCTCTCGGAAAAACTGTCACCGTCGCACACCAGGCTCGCGCTGCACTCGATAAAGTTCAAGGTGGGCGACGCTCTCCGGACCAACCTCCGCAGGCCCATGATGGAGATCGTCGAGGACACCGTCGGCACCCACGACATGCTCATACCTGCCTGCGACGAGCAGCGGTACCGCGTCGACTACGGCGTGGAGGACCATAGAAGCTGTGTGGCCAACTTCGAGGAGGTCCTCATCCCCTGGGATTTAACAAGGGCGCAGATCCCCGACCCCCTCAACATCTTCGAGAACGCCGCCATCGGACCCGACGGGGACCTGGTCCACCTGCCGGTCCTGTCGAAGGCCGGCGACCACATCACCTTCAGGGCCCTGATGAACCTGGTCTGCGCCGTCTCGGCCTGCCCCATGGACCTGAACATCACCGGCGGCGAGAGGATCACCGACATGCTGGTGACCATCGTACGGGGAGATTGACCGGGAGCTCCCACCGAAAGGTCCCGTTCCTTCACCGCCCCAGGGTCACGTCATCCGGTGCGGTGCGCCCGCCGGAGAGGCCCTGCAGCGACAGCGGGGGCTCCAGGGAGCATCTTTCCAGCAGATCCCTGTCCCGGAAGATCTCAAGCGTAGGCCCGTCGGCGGCCACCTCTCCCCGGTGCAGCACTATCGTCCGCAGGCAGACGTCCAGGACGAGGTCCAGGTCGTGGGCGGCGATGAGGCGCGTGTGGGGAAAGCCCGCCAGGAGGTCTATCAGCCCCCTCCGGCCCTTCGGGTCGAGGCCCGAACTGGGTTCGTCCATGAGGAGGATCTCCGGGCCCATGGAGAGGACGGCGGCTATGGCGGCGGACCTCTTCTCCCCCCCGGAGAGGCGGTAGCCCGGTCGGTCGGCGAGGTGCCCCGCGCCGACGCTCTCAAGGGCCGAGGCGACCCTGGCGGCCAGGGCCTCACCGGTCACCCCCTGGTTGATGGGTCCGAAGGCGACGTCGTCGAAAACGGTGGGCATGAAGAGCTGGTCCTCGGGGTCCTGGAAGATGAACCCCAGGCGTCGGCGCACCTCCGGGGCCGTCCTCTTGGAAAGGACCGTACCGCCTATATCGATGACCCCCGACGAAGGCTCTATCAGGCCCGTCAGGGCCAGCAGGAGTGTCGACTTGCCGGCGCCGTTGGCCCCGACGAGGCCCACGGCCTCGCCCCGATCCGCAACGAAGGAAACCCCCCTCAGCGCCGGGGTCCCGTCGGGGTACGAATACTCAAGCCCCTTCATGTCGATGTAAGGGCCCCTCATCCCCCGATCACCCCGAGAAGGACGCCCGGCAGGTCCACGAAACGCGCCAGGGCGAAATAGGCCAGCCATGCACAGATGAACAGGCCGTCCCGCCGGGGGGAGAAAGGCGAGGGGCGGGCCGTCCTGACGGCCCCATCGAAACCCCGGCTTACCATGGCCCGGTGGATCCTGGAGCCCCTGTCCATGGTCCTCAGCAGGAGGCCACCCAGCATGGGGCCCGACACCAGCACCGGGACCCCGCCCCCTTTGCCGTGGGACCTCAGCGAATGGGCCCTGAGGGTCCTCTCCACCTCGCCCGCCAAAAGGCCGATATAGCGGTTCATGAACTGGAGCTGCACCACGAGCGCCGAGGGGACGCCCAGACTCCCCAGGGCCGCGAAGAGATTGTCGGGCTGCGTGGTCATCGCCAGCAGCACCACCGACGATACGATGAGGGTCGACCGAACCAGGATGGAAATGAAGGAGACCCATCCTCCGCTCAAGACCACCGGGCCCAGTCCGGCCATGGGCTCCCTGTCGATGAGAGGGTTGAAGACGCCCACCAGCAGGATGAAGGGGAGCGCCGCCGCCGCCCTCTTGGCCACGGCTGGGACGGGCAGGCCCGAAAGGGCGGTTATGACGAAGGGGTAAAGGAAAAGCGGCATCACCCGGGAAATATCGTACTTCCCGAAGGATGTGACCGTGACGGCAAAGGCCAGGGTCACGACCCATTTCGACCTGGCGTCGACGGAATGGACCGGGCTCCGTAAAAGGGCGAAATCCCGGGTGGAATTGACGCTCCCTATCCCCCTGCCAAAACTGCCGGACAAAAAGGACTCCTTACCCCGCGACCGGGAAGCGGCGCAAAGGCCGTCAGCGGCTCCCGGCCGCGGCCTTTCTCAGGATCAACCCCACCCCGGCGGACAAGAGGAAAACGATCGCCCCACCGACGAGGCCGGACATGGAGGTCCCGGGGTCCATGACGGACTGTTCCTGGGCGGCGCCTTCGGCTTCACCCTCCTCGGCGGCCTCGGGTTCACGGAACCCGTAGTCCGGAAGGAAGGAGAACTTTTCCTGCAACAATGCCAGGACCGAATGGATACCGCCCTCGGGGGCCTCCAGCTCCTCACGGCCCGAGGTCTTCTCTATGGCCCACTCGAGACCGTCGGGGAAGTTCGAGGCGAACCAGGAAAGGATCCCCCCCGTGATCACCGCCGCGGCGACGAAAAATACGATGACCTTCTTGAGGTGTACAACCCCGGAAGGGGCATCGCCCTGCACCGCCTCGATCACCGCGGGGCGCGCCTTCCAGACGTAGGACACGACGGCCGCGGTGATGACCCCTTCCACGAGGCCGATGGCGAGGTGGATGGGCTGCATCAGGAGGAGGAAGGTCTTGAAGGGCAGGTCCGTAATGCCCGAGGCCAGCGTCTCCAGCACGACCGAGAAGGCCCCCAGCTGGAGGGCCGCCACGACGGAAACCACCGACCCTACCAGGATCTTTAGGTTCGAGGGGTTCCTGCCCGCTATAGGCCGGTAGATCAAGGGGTACGCCAGGAAGCAGGGGAAAAAGGCGAGGTTGAAAATATTGCACCCCAGGGCGAGAAGGCCCCCGTCGGCGAAGAACAGGGCCTGGACCGAAAGGACCGAGGCAAGGACGATGAAGGCCGCGTAAGGCCCCAGCAATATGGCCAGGATCATCCCCCCTCCTATATGTCCGCTGGAACCCGTTGCCGGGATGCTGATGTTGATCATCTGGGCCGCGAAGATAAAGGCGCCGAGCACGCCCATCAGGGGGACCTTCGGGTCATCGCCGGACTCCTTGAGCTTCTTTGCCGAGTAGGCTGTGACCCCGGCGGTCACCGCCCACATAGTCCCCCCCACCGCGGGAGACAAAAGAGCATCGGCCATGTGCATGTGGGGAGCCTCCTTTTATTACGTATTTCGATATTTGTAATACTTCGGGGCTCCCCTGTCAACAGGGAAAATGGGAGGCCCAATCCACTTTGGACCCAGGGCTTTGGCAAGCGTTATGAAGGCTTACAAAAATAATCTTTCTCGATCAGTCGAGCGGTAAAACCGGTTTCGGCGGCGGTGAATGACAGGGCTTCACGAAAAAGTACAGGATCTTCATGGTTGCGAATAGGAGGAAGATCAGGCGCTCGCATTATCCACAACACCCCATCTTGAGTCGGCCTTTCCGATCTTGGGCTTGGTCGGGATCCAGGGGATGGGGCTTGAGGTTTCCTTCAGGCCTGCTTGCAGCCTCTGGAGAAGGGCCTGTCCTACTCCTTCGCGGTCCAGCAAAAAACCGATGCGCCGCTTTGTCCCCACGTCACCAAACCTGGCAGCACTATCCACCAGTCGTTCCGGACTTATTCGGCCGGAAGAGAGTTCTTGGCATATCCAGTCATAACCCCTGGGCAAACTGTTGAACCTCGACCAGTCATAGACCGCGTCTACAAGCGTTCTTACCCTGGAAGAGTAGACCAGGACCTGGTCGCCCTGGGTTGAAAATTCCTCCGTGTCACCCAGCCTCTGTTCTGCCACCTTGATAAGAGTGAGGGCTACCTTCCCGACCTTTCGATCTCCCGAAATCCCCGTGTTATAAACGTAGGTTCTCAGGGGGATCTGCTCGTCGAAACCGTAACGGTTGAAAGCGTTGGGTCCGCACACCTGGTATCGCGCATTCTGCGCTTCCATTAATGTGGTCAGGGCTAGTGCCTCACCCGGGTCCCACGCTCCACCCAGCGGCAACCTGGGCGGAAGAAGGTACAATCCCCGTTGCACGCGGACAATGATCCCGGCCTTGGCAAGGCGGCTGAGCAGACGCCGCTCCTGGTCCCCGGTCAACCCCAGCGGCCCCTCCAGGTCTCCAGACCTTACCTTGGTTACGTCACGCATCTGGGTATAAGCGAAAAACTGTGATTCCATCTCTCCCAAACGGCTCTTCATAGCTGTATTCTATTACAGGATGATCGCCTGTCAAGCGATTAACGATAAATATAATGCAAGACGATCCGCTACTCTTGAAGCAGAAATATAAAAAGTGCCGCCGTCACGAGGGCGACGACTCCCCCGCGGCGGCGACATCATCGGCAGGATCCGGCAAAGGGCCGGGCGCCTATTCTGACTTCGACAGCAAGTACTCTTTCAGGGCTACGGCCTGGTTGTATTCCTCGTCGTGGGCCGAAAACAAGAGGGTGACGCGCCCCTTGGCCGCCAGCTCCAGGAGCTGGTCGATCGCTTCGGCGTTGCCGTCCAGTTCCTTGAAGTAACGGCTCTTGAACTCCTCCCACTTGTCACGGTCGTGGTTGAACCATTTCCGCAGTTCCGTGCTCGGCCCCGCCTCCTTGAGCCACAGGTCCGCTTCCATCTTCTCCTTGCTCATGCCCCTGGGCCACAGACGGTCCACCAGGACGCGGATGCCGTCCTCCTTTGACGCCGGTTCATAAGCCCGCTTCGTTTGAATATCCATCCGGTCCATCCTCCTGCCCTCCCAGGCTGGAATGTCTTACTTCGGTTTCTTGGGTGCCGCCCCGTGGGGGCTGACGTAGTCGCCGACCTTGGTACGGAAGGAGATGTTCATCCGGTTCCAACCATTGATGGCGATGATCGCCAGGGTCAGGTCGACCAATTCCTTCTCGCTGAAGTGAGCGCGTGCTTCGGCGTAGACATCGTCGGGCACACCCTGCACGGCGATCCGGGTGACCGCTTCCGTCCAGGCCAGGGCAGCCCGCTCACGCTCGGTATAGCCCGGCGCATCCCGCCAGGCCGGGAGCAAATACAGGCGCTGTTCGGTCTCCCCCCGGGCACGGGCGTCCTTGGTATGCATGTCCAGGCACCAGGCGCAGCCGTTGACCTGCGAAGCACGGCACTTGACCAGGTCCAGCAGCGACGCTTCCAGGCCGCTCTTATGGATCACCCTTTCGATGTGGATCAGGGCATCGAACGCCTCGGGCGAGGCTTCCTTGTAATCCAGGCGTTGGCTCATGACGCACCTCCGATTTGAGTTTTGGATACCGAAAAAGGGAGGGTGGAAATTAAGATCGGCGGGGGCGTTTTTCCCTGGGGATGAAGTAGGCCGTGGCAAAGGCGAGTCCTTTTCCCTTATCGCTATCCTAACGGGTTACTCCTGGGAATATTATTGCTTAATCCTACAGGTTCGGAACAAATCATACAAGCCGCCGTTACGGCTGTCCCATGATCCGCCGGTTCAGGCCCTGCAGGGAATAAAAAACGGCCGGTTTCCCGGCCGCGATCGCTTTTCATTGGCTCCCGCATGCAACGCTTTTCATAACCGTTCTCCTTCTCCAGAGTTAAGCTCAAATCTGGTGTATGGAGTTGCAATATAAAGCGGCGTATCCTTTTTATCTCAGGGATTTCTTGGTGGACCTGTATCTTGAGTCAGCCTTTTCGTAAAAGTTCCCTCTTGTGGCAACAAGGAGGATAAGGCAAACCTTCTCCTCGGTCATGACATAGTAGGCTGCGCGCCATTGACCGCTGCCTTTTAGGGAAAAGTGAAGGGACCGGACTTTCGCAAGTGAGCCTTCAAGGAGATCACCTGCAAGGGGTTCTGTTCCAAGAACCTGGATCTCTTCAAAGATTTCGTTAAGATGGGGTTTGCAGACCTTGGCTTTAAGGTCTTTTACGGCACCCGTTGAAAATTTTTGGAATATTCCTGATCTTTGTCCTTATTCAAGATCTACCCCCAGTTGAGATGCAACATCCTTGAGACCAACGGTCTTGCCCTCGTTACGCTCTCTTAATGCATCTAACGCAAGAGCATCAAAAGGGTCCACCGCTTTTTTCAGGACAAAGTATTCAACCTGTTCCTGCAGGAAAAGCGTATCGCCCGGTTTGATGTCGAGGTTCTTTCGGAGTTTGTTTGGCAGTGTTACCCGGCCCTTTTCATCCACTTTCAAAGAGATAGCAGACATTCATTATCACCACCCTGGTGGGAATTTCCCACATGACATTATAGTTAAATGGCGAAAATGGTCAATGGGGTAAGTGACATAGCAAAACCTGTTCAAAGTTATCAGGTTCAAAGTTCAACTAAAAACCGTAACGCGGAACTCGGGACTTCAAGGATCAAGTGCGTCAACGGCACCCAGTTGCTTTCGCTCCGGGCACTGGGTAAAGAGTTAAGCTCAAATCTGGTGTATGGAGTTGCAATATAAAGCGGCGTATCCTTGTTGGTTGGAACGACCAAGCCACAACCGACATTGGAGGGATACGCCATGGAAAATTCCACCCCTTCTTCACTGTTCGAGCCAGATGCGACCTTGACCGACTCATTGACGGAACTTCTCAGAAAAGGAGCCAGAGAACTCATTGCCCATGCGGTTGAATCAGAATTGGGACTCCTGTTAAAGAAACAAGCTCAAAACAGGCTTCCCGATGGACGGCTAGCGGTGGTCAGAAAGGGATATCTGCCGGAACGAACCATACAGACTGGCATAGGAGAGGTAGAGATCAAGATTCCCAAAGGTGCGGGACAGAAGCGGTTCAGGCATCAAGTTCAACAGCTCGTTGCTTCCTCCGTATTTGAAGAGAGCGAAAAGTATCAATGAACTTCTTCCTGGCTTTACCTGAAGGGTATATCAACGGGGGATTTCCAGGAAGCGCTCGTCAGCCTGCCGGGGAAAGAAGCCCGGGTGCTCTCCGCAAGAACGATCTCCAGGCTCAAGGCTGACTGGATCCACATAAGAACCACGAACCCCATAGAATCTACATTTTCAACGGTAAGGCTGAGAACCGCAAAGACAAGAAGCTGCGGATCGAGAGAAACGACACTGGCCATGGCTTTCAAGCTGATCCCGTCAGCTGAAAAGAGGCGGAAGCGTATCAAGGGGTTCGATCTTATCGGCGAAGTGATCGAAGGCGTCGTTTTCAAAGACGGTGTAAGGGCAACAGATCAGCCAGACAGGAGCGCCGCTTGAGACCCCGTACACCAGATTTGACAATAACTCCCTTCTCCTCCCCCGTTAACCAAAAGCCTTCAGCGTTATCAACGGGCCATCAGTGCGAACACGCCCCACCCCAAGTATTCACGCGAGTAAGAGGCGTAGCGCACGGGTTCCGAGGTAAGTTGGTCTCGAACCTCTTTTGCAAACTCGTCGTCGGGATTGGCTTCAAGCCATCGGCGCATGGTGAGCCATTTGGCAGCCTCATACCTGTCCCAGCTCTCTTGATCAGCCAGAACCATCTCAACGACGTCATAGCCAAGGCGGCCGAAGGACGCGAGAAGTTCCGGAAGCATGAGAAAGTCGGAGATCGAGTCGGCAAGGCACGCCTTCGCAACATCCTCCGTCGGCGGTAGCTGCCGCCAATAGGGCTCGCCGATGAGGATGATCCCTCCGGTGCGCAGGCTCCGCGCCAGGAGCTCGATAGTGCCGGCTACTCCCCCGCCGATCCACGTGGCACCGACACAGGCCGCTACATCGACCTTTTCATCGGCGACATAGCCGGCGGCATCGCCATGGATGAACCTGGCTCGATCGGCGACGCCTAGTTCCTCGGCGCGGAGTTTCGCTTGATCAGTGAACAACCGACTCATGTCGATGCCGGTGCCGATGACGCCGTGGTCGCGCGCCCAGGTGCACAGCATCTCCCCCGAACCGCTGCCGAGGTCCAGCACCCGGGCTCCCGACTCCAGGCGCAGCGCCGCGCCGAGAGTGGCGAGCTTCTCAGGCGTGATCGGGTTATGAATGCGGTGAGCGCTTTCGGTGATGTTGAATATCCGTGGTATATCCAATGCAGAACATCTCCTTACTTGTGGCAGATGCAACAGCGGCATCCCGCAGCGGCAAGGGCCGAATCGTCGACATCCTTCGGTAAGCTTATCGCGCCACTCTTGATTTGAGAAGTCGCTCCGCCGGCTTCAATAAATCCACGGGCCAGAAACACTCGGGCTGGGGATGGCGAGATCGACCGGACACAACACCCGGCAGGGGCCGTACGTATCGCGAAGATGCGGAAGTCGCGGGCCAGGGCGAAGATCTCCCGGATGCGGGCCAGCAATTCATCAAAATAATCGGTAACAGAGTCGGCACCTTTGAGTCGTTCGTCGTTGAGGGTAAAGCCTTTGACCAGGTACTCGCTCAGACGTGACGTGGCCCACTGGCGGAACTGAGTGCCTCGATTGGAGTGAACGCGGTAACCGACTGCTATGATCATTTCAAGGTTGTAGTGATCGATCATGCGCTCAACTTGGCGAGCTCCCTCGATTTGAACTATTCGATATTTTCGAATAGTTGCCCCGGGCAATAACTCCCCATCCCTATAAATCTCTTTAACATGGTGATTTATGGGATTTACTCCGACATGAGTCGTTGAGTAAGCCAGACGGTTCCACCTTCAAGCAGAACACGGATTTGACCGCCGTCGCCTTCCGCCTGATAAATTATGATCTCCCCTCCGGGATAGGGGGGTTTTCTGTTGGCTCATTCGGTCACCTCCGCGAGCAAGCTGGTGATTACTTTCTCGATCTTCTCGAGGTCGGCTTTGATCTTTTCAAACGGCCTTGACAGTATCTATTTGTAGAAATAGCGGTTGATGTCAATTTCGTAGCCGACCCTGATCCTAGATTCGTCGACTCCTGCGTCGGGCACACCCTGCACCAAAAAACCGGCGGGGGGTCTCCCCGTTTCGATCGGGTCGCGCTGTTCCATTGATGATACATCATAGGAACGCCATGAAGGGGCCGCACCCGAGGAACAACCGGGCCGGAAGCCGCCCCATCATCGGAAGCGAGCCCTACCCGGGCCTTTTCTCCCCCACCAGGGACGTGACCGCCGACAGCGCTGCCATGACCGCCCCGGCCGTGTAGGCGTACCCCAGCGCGGTGGAAAAGGCCGCCCTTTCCACGGGGCCGAGGAGGGCCTTTTGAAAAGCCCCCGGCGGGGCGAAGGCGAAGAGCACCGCCCCTCCCGCCGCGACGCCAAAGACCATCCCCACGTTGCGCATCGTGCCGAGGATCCCCGAAGCCACCCCCAGGTGGGACCTTGGGGCGTTACCCATCACCGCGCTGTGGTTGGGTGACTGGAAAAGGCCGGTGCCGACGCCGAAAAGGGCCAGCCTCCAGGCCACCTCGGCCGCCCCCGATGAGCTCGACAGTCCCCCCATGAGGAGGAGGGCCAGGGCGCAAAAAGCCGCGCCGGCGCAGGCCGGGGCCCTGGAGCCCACCCGGTCGGAGAGGGAGCCGCTGAAGGGGGCCACCGCCATGGTGGCCAACGGGAAGGCTGTCATCACCAACCCCACCCTGTCGGGCGAGTACCCCAGCAGCCCCTGGAGGAAGAAGGGCGTGACGAAGACCATCACGTACTGGGACATGAAGTTGAGCAGGGCGCTCACGTTGGCGAAGGTGAAGGTCCGGTTCCGGAAAAGATCGAGGTCGAGCAGCGGCTGCGGCGACCTCCTCTCGATCCGGAAGAAGGCGGCCCCAGCCGATAGGGCCGTCAGCAGCACCAGCCACGAGACCCGGTCCAAGCCGTGGCCCTGGAGGCGGCGGACAAAGAAAAGGATCGAGAAGAGGGAGATGAACGCCGTGACCACGCCCCCCGCGTCGATCTTTCCGGGCTGGCCCTTCAGCTCGGGGATGACGAGCCAGCCCCAGGCCAGGGCGGCGAGGCCGATGGGGACGTTGATGAGGAACACGAGGCGCCAGCTCGCCAGGGACGTGATGAACCCGCCCAAGGAAGGCCCCAGCGCCAGGCCGACGGAGATGCTGACGGCGTTTATCCCCAGGGCCTTGCCCCGCTCCTCGGGGGGGAACGAGGCCGTCACGATGGCGAAGGGCACCGCCATCGTCAGCCCCGCGGTCAGCCCCTGGAAGGCACGGAAGGCGACGAGCCACCGGATCGTCGAAGCGAGGCTGCACAGCCCCGAGGCCGCCACGAAACCCAGGAGGCCGAAAAGGTAGACCTTCCGGTACCCCAGGATATCGCCCAGGCGGCCATAAAAGAGCAGGAGGCTACTGATGGTGAGGAGGTAGATCATGGTCACCCATTGGGCCGTGGATATGCCCACACCGAAACCGCTGGTGATCGTGGGCAGGATCGTGTTGACGATGCTCGCGTCGATGGGCCCCAGGATGCTTCCCAGCATCACCGCCCCAAGGATGCTGTAGCGGCCTCGGTACAGCCCGCCCAGGCTGCCCTCCACCATTTTCGATCACCTCAACCCTTTTCGCTCAGCCGGTCCTTTTGCCTCTTTATAGTCTACTCCCACCCTTGTTGACAGACCATCGGGGGGTCGATATACTAACCTTCGCGCCACTCTGGCGTCTTGGGGCGGATAGCTCAGTGGGAGAGCACCTGCCTTACAAGCAGGGGGTCACAGGTTCGAACCCTGTTTCGCCCACCAGGAATCTTCTCAAAGGTTATAATAGATGGACGGGGTTGTAGCTCAGTCGGTTAGAGCGCCGGCCTGTCACGCCGGAGGTCGCGAGTTCGAGTCTCGTCAGCCCCGCCAAATTCCTTGAAAAAAGGGCGAGATAGCTCAGTAGGTAGAGCAGCGGACTGAAAATCCGCGTGTCCCCAGTTCGATTCTGGGTCTCGCCACCATAAGAATCCATGAGATGTGAGGCGGAAGTAGCTCAGGGGTAGAGCACAACCTTGCCAAGGTTGGGGTCGCGGGTTCAAATCCCGTCTTCCGCTCCATTTTTCCCTTTGCGGGCGGCATAGCCAAGTGGTAAGGCAGAGGACTGCAAATCCTTCATCCCCGGTTCGAATCCGGGTGCCGCCTCCAAGTCTTTCCAGAAGCCTTGCAATGAGTAGGTTTTCGGCGTCTGGAATGAAGCGGCGGAGGATAGGCTTCCTCCCCAGAAAGCGCAAGAAAGTCCTTTGACCCTGTCTTCCTCGATCCCTCCCGGGCATTCCCGGGAGGGATTTTTTTATGCCTGGATGACGCTGCGCCTTTTCCATTAGCAGAGCGAAGAATTGGAGAAGGAGGAACGATCATGGCACGCCCCAAAAAACTGCGAATGCTGACAGAAGAGGACACCTGGGAGGACACCCTGGAGGTTTTCCTCCGGGGAAAACCGGACCTCGCGGAGACGACACGGCGGGATTACCTGCGGCTTGTGAGGGCGTTCTACAGCCAGCCCGGGGTCAGGTTCGGCAAAAACGAGGAAAGTTTTTTCAACTCCTTCTTCAGGGATCCCCGGCTCAAGCCCCGAACCAGGAACAATCGCATCGCCTACATGAAGGCCTTCTGGCATTTCTGTCTCAAGCAGGGAATCCTCCAGGGGATGGAAATCGACCTGGACGAAATCAGGAAGACGAAAGCCGAAGTGCGGGTCGTGTGGCTCGACCAGGAGGAGATGGAAGCGCTGCTGGAGAGCCTGGATGTCCGGCTCGAGCGCCTAGACAGCTGGGCGGCCCTTCGCGACAGGGCCATGGTGATCCTGGCGATCACGTCAGGCCTTCGGACCTCGGAACTAAGGGGATTGAAAATCGGCGACGTGTCGTTCGAACGAGGGGTCGTTCACGTTCGGCCAGAGATCGCCAAGACGTCCAAAGCGCGGGCGGTGCCCTTCGTCGACCGGAGGGCCCGCAAGGCCCTGGCCGAAACGATCGCGATGCATCGGCGCCTCTTCCGCAACGACGAAGCGCCCATCTTCTGCAACGAGCGCGGGGACGAACTCAAACAGGAAGCCTATTTCCGACGCTTCCGGGCAATCTGCTCGGAAGCGGAGGAGATACTGAGGCGAAAAAGGGGGCCGGGGGCCCGCGAACTGAGGCTGACCCCCTACGACCTCCGGCATCTGTTCGCCGCGCGATCCGTGAGCATGGGGCAGGATCTGGAGCTGGTGCGGGAGACCATGGGGCACCAGTCCATCCTCACGACGCAGCAGTACATGGCCTTCGGAAACCGCAGGATCGTGGAAGAGTACGGCAAGTTGGACCTCCTGGAGGGCAGAAAATTGGAGAAACCCGTTTCCGAAAGGCGAGCTAGGCGACTGCCATCCTGAGAAAAAAGGTCGTACCGTTTTTGTTTTTCCCCGGTCCTCGAATTTCTTTTTTCTTCGTGCACCTCTTCCGCATAATCTGGAATGAGGTGATGACGGTGGGGAAGAATTCGTTATCTCAAAAGCGGCCCTGCGCTCAGGAACCCAGTGAGGCGGAGAACGGGCGAAAAGGCCTGAGGAAGAGGGAAAATCATTCTGAGGTTGCGACGGGGTGGGCAGAGGCTCTGCAGGAAATGCTCAGAATCAAGCGGGGGCTTTCCGATTTCACCCGCAGGGATTACCGACGCTTGGTGTCTCAGTTTTATTCCATGTCTGGAGTCGAGTTCGGTCGGAATGAAGCGGATTTCGCAGACGCCTTCTTCCAGGCCGGGGCAATCAAACAACGAACAAGAAACAACAGGATTGCCTACCTTATGGCCTTCTGGAATTTTTGCGTCGAAAGGGGATGGCTGGGGGATCTGCCCGTTCCAAAGAAATGGTACAAGAAAAAGAGCGTCGTTCCGGACCAGTTTTGGTTGAAGCCAGAACAACGAAGCGCCCTTCTGGATTCTTTCCGAAGCCTTACGACAAGAAGGGATTCTTGGGCCGCCTTGCGTGACTACGCGATGGTTCTCGTGGCTTTGTCATCTGGTGTGCGCACCTCCGAACTTCGTGCGCTCAAAAAAGAGGACTTTGATTTCGATTCGAATGTAATACGACTTTCAGCCGAAATCACAAAAACGTCCCGTCCACGTCATGTGCCGTTTGTCGAGTCACGCGCCAGGAAAGCTGTGGCCGAGGTGATAGATTGGTATGAGAGGCTTTTCGGGAAAAACCACGAGGGGCCGTTGTTTTGCACCGAAACCGGGGAGAAGATGAGTCAGGAGAATTTCCTGCGGCGTTTCAACCGAGTCGCGAAACGCATCAACCCAAAGCTGACGCCGTACAAATTACGACATGTATTTGCGGTTTTGTCGTTATCCCAACAGAAGGTCCCTATCAATATCCTTCAGGAAACGATGGGGCATGCGAGCATCACTACCACGGCGCAGTACCTGCATTCCGATCCGGATCGGATCTTGGCAGCCTACGAAGGGGCCAGCTTTCTCGGGAAAACCGGTGAGGTTGATCCCCCTTGCTCAGGGCAGTTGAGGTACGGCAGGAGACTTCACAAAACAGCATGATCTTAACTGGTGGGCAAAAAAGTTGTTTTCTTAGAACGACCTCGATATCATACATAGGTAAGGTTGTGAGGCAACATGCACGGCATTATTCCCCACATTCGTGGGGGTGAACCGAAAAGGCTGCGCGATGCGGAGGCAGCCCAGCAACTTTCCCCACATTCGTGGGGGTGAACCGAAAAGGCTGCGCGATGCGGAGGCAGCCCAGCAACTTTCCCCACATTCGTGGGGGTGAACCGAAAAGGCAACGTTTCCCTTGTCACAGATGGCCCGGTATTAAAGCCGGGCCATCTGTGGGTTTTGACTACCTAAAATTGACCACCCTCTCATGACCTCTATCCGCGAGTTTCTGACTGGCATCGAGATCCCACCGGGCATACCGGGCGATGAGGCGTCCCAGGTTCTTTTCTGCCCTGCGCTTCAGCCAGATGGTCAACGACAGCCAGCGCACCTACAGACGGATGCGCTTTTTTTAAAAGGTGCCATCCCTGCTCCTACCTATTAGTATCCTTGCAGCCGGGAAATACATACTTCGCTGTTCTCCGCTAAAGCGAGGGCAAATATTACGGACTTTATGGGGGTGAACTGTGTGCCGGAAGCGTTCGTGTGCGTCAGGCTGGAGGCGATTTCGGCGGAAAGGGCCCGCCACCAGTTCCTTCATGACCTCAGGGAAAAATGTCCAGGCTATCTCAAGGGCCCTCCTCGGGTGCTCTTTCGGGACCTGAGGGGATACCACCGTAACCGGTCTTTGGGGAGAGTTGAAGATGCTGAAGCAATTAGGGCCCTGCACTGGGAGCTGGAGCAGCGCAGAAAGGACCAGAAAAAGGTGTATTGTCAGGCACACCGGAAACGCCTTCCCAGAGGAACCCGCCCCTTCGTCCGGGTACTGGTCGCCTTTTCCAGACAGGTCGAGGAAATTCCCGTCTGCAAACTGCTTTGCGCGGCGGAGGAATTTTTCCTCAGCCTGGCGGCTCAGGGAAACCTGCCCTTTGTCTATTTCGCTTTCCATGAGGACGAGGAAAGCCCGCATTTACACGCGCTTTTGGAAAATTACGATTATGAGCTGAACGAGACGCGCTACCGGGCGCTAGGCCGCCGCTTTTTCTCGGCTGTACAGGACATGGCCGAGGAATATTTTCAACATTTGGGTTTTCGGCGAGGGATATCCAGAACGCTGACGGGGGAAAGCCACCGGTCTCCGAGGCAAGCGCGTAACGAAGAGGCGTTGCTCAAAAAGGCGGACCAGATTATGTTTCGCGATTTCCGGCGTCAGTTTGTCAGGGCGGCCTTGGCTGAGCTTCTTGGGCAGGATGCCCCGAAGGGATCTGGGAGTGCCAGAAAGGAAGGCGGTTTGGGTGGGAAGGCATAACGGTTCCGATGATCACGGGAAACCAATGCGTTTTGAGATATTCGGGCATTCGGTCGGTTTTCGGGTGAGCGAAAACGGAACCATGGTGCAGGCGACAGCATTGGTCAGGATGAGCCGGCTGGACGACAACCTTCCCGCCAGACTCGTCACCGTTTCCGTGAAAGCAGCCCCCGAAACCGACAAGGGGGAACTAGAGATCTTGTCGGCGGATGTCGAGGAACAACTCGTCGAGATCCTCAGGCTGATCGGCGCCCTGGGGCCGGAAGGAGAAGGCTTTTTTTGAGGTGGTACCCATCAAAGGGGGTGATACCTGAGAGTTCCCCTGAATTTTCACGATAACCCTGTTTCGGCCCAACTAAATCCGTACCCTCCCTGCACAACGTTGCGGGGAGGGTACGCTCCTGAAGCCCGGTCATCCAACAATAGGTATCGACACAATCCATATCTGTACGCCCCGATGGAGGCCAAAACAGGGAAAAACTTTCCACTGGCGGCCTACTGACGAGCCTGGAATGAGCATTTTCAGCACATCGCATTACTGGGTGGGCCGCAATCCGTATGGGTATTTGACGATCGGTTTTTCCCCGCAGAGACTTCTTTTCGGTGATACAGGGCGTTGCAACACGAAGCCTCTCCCGCTCGGAAAAGTGAGGCAGGCCGTCTCCAGGCTGAAAAAACTCCTGGAGCAGGATGGGTTTGTTGTCGACTTGCAGGGAGCGACGATCAGCAGGTTGGATTTGTTCTGCGACCTGTCGGTCAACAGTGGATTTTCCAAATCCATTCCCGCCCTGCTGCAAATTAGACTCCCACATCTGCATGTCCCGAGAATCGTTCGTGGCGAAACGAGCGATACCCTCTACTATTCCAACAAATCCAGGGAAATATGCGTGTATGACAAGGCGCAAGAGCTGCTCGATAAAGGGATCCTCTCGAGAAGAACATGTCTTTTGACGGGATATTCTCCGGACAGGACCGTCCGGGTGGAATATCGTCTGCGCTCATCCCGTACGATCAGAACCAGCTTGGGCCTCAGCACGCTAGGGGCATTGTTGAAAAGCCGGCGAGCCACACGGGTATTGGAACAGGTTTATAACCATGTAACATTTCCAATCCGGTATGCCCTTAAGCATAGTCGGGAACTGCGTTTCCCAACTATCCCCGCCTTTAGGGGAACCTTCCCTGGAAGCAAATACTCATATCCCTCCCAACAGAGGTCTAAATCCATGAAAACACTGGATCCAAGCAATCCAAACTGTCCTTTGCGCCCAGCCCATCTCTTAATCTTCTCAATGCTTCCACCTCGAGGACCACCAGGAAACCGGGACGTGTGGGGACGGGGAGCGCCCTTACAATATGCTGTCGCAGACGAAAGCCCAGGCCTCGCAAGAGGTGCTGGGATCAAACCGTTTTGAGTGGCAGCATCTATAAAAGAATGGTTTTATAAGCACGACCAGTATTGAAAAGTTCCGAAAAAAGAGTAAAATATAACTTAAAGAAAGGGCGATCTCGCTTGAAGAGCATTTTACGTTATCGTCGGCAGATGGGTAAAATCAAGTAAGGCGGAATGCCGCCACATTGAAGGGGGCGTTCCGTGTTTTTGTTTCCGATTACCCTACAAAGATCCATTCCTTTCCCCTATGCGGATCCCCCAGTATGGACCAGCACAGGGGTGGGGTCACCCTCCCCATCCTTCTCTGATGGCGTGCTGAACCGAGGCACGATCGAAAAAGAAGGGGGCTTGCATGTCGATATACACAAAAACACGAATCGAAGAAATCAGGGAAATGTCTCTATTTTTCGAAGAGGATTCTAAGAAAAGAGGGAACGCATACCTCTCCCTTATAGAAGGAGTATCCAGTTTTTGTATTGATCCATTTTGTAAAATGATTCGTGATGTCGATCAGAGGACGCAACCCCTTTTCCAGCAATTCCGATTGGCTTGGAATGCTTTCCCCGAGAACGAACTACTCCCATTTTCGGAGCCTGCAGGTCTGATAGCGTTCCATTCATGGCTGTCCTGGGCAATCCTCCAGGAGCCCCATAAGAACCACCTCTCCTTCTTGCCAAAATGTCAGAAGAGGAGATTCCCTAATGCCTGGTCAAATTGAGGGTTTCCTCGGCGGGAGGGAATCTGATCGCGCAGCCTGGATGGCAGAGCGCCTGTTTTGGGTCAGAACAATGAGGGAACCTGCCCTCGTTCTGGTTCCTTGCCTGGATGGGCTTACGGGGCTCTACCACGCAGGGGAGCCCTATTGGGGGCCTGATTATGAAGGAGCGGTTCAGCTTGATCCAGTCAGGGAAATTCTGCAGGCGCCCGCGAACAGCCTGGACCAGCTTTCCAGAGTTTTCGCCGAGGCCCTTATTCCCCAATCGCGATCACGAAAAGCCCGAGAGCCTTTTTGGCAAGACAGCGCACGGGCCCTTTTGAGAAGCCTGTTTTCATGCACCGCCTGTCGATATGCCTTAAGGCTGTCGATGAATTCAGAGAGTCTTGATCGGTCGTCCCTATTGGTAGCTCCCCAGGAATCTGCGAGTGAGCTTCTCCTGGGGCTTTACGATGAGATCTCGGAGGAAGCGACGTATCGAACCGATTCCAGGTCTATGGGTTCTCTTCCAGACTGGGCGGAGTTCCTCCCCCAAAAAACTGCTCGTTCCATGAAAGCCCTTCTTTCAAGGAATAGCCTCATGACTGCGAGTTCAATACTTTCTGAGACCTCCGCAGCTCTCGAACCCCTTGCTACAATGATTAACGGCCAAAGAAACCAGGGACAAGGGGAGCGAGTCTTTCACTCGAGCAAGCTTTCTGGCCCATTTTTTGTCGACGTCGGGGGCCTGTCTCCTGAAAGCCTTGGATTATTACTCCTTGGCGCAAAGCTGAACGGAATCGAGTCCGTGTATGCTTATGAGGTCAATAACTGGCCAGAAGAATTGATGCCCGCAATTATTACGAAAAGAAATTCAATTTCGTGGACTGCGCAAAGACCGGCTAGTTTCATGATGGAGCAACTACTTGATTCAACGAGCGACATTTGGTGGGGTGTTGCTCTTGATTCAGCCAACAAAATCAGTTTCGCAGAGAGAGTCCGAACCTCAACGGGTCAGCTTGGGGGTCTGTTGACCTCCCAGCCTTATGAAGAGCCCGCCCAATTGCCTGAAGGAATGACGTTGCATCATGACGGCATTTCTTGGCGGATCGACCGTGTTCCTGAAACTGACTCGGCTGCGGTGGAGTTCGTTTGTCCTCGAAAGAAGTCAAAGATTATTCCTTTTCTTGAACTCATTCCGTCCAGTCAAGATGCTTCACTCATGGATGATGAGGACGACGAAACACCGGTTCTGTGATGGAGGCTGCAGAATCAACCAATAAATGCGGTGCTTGCTTCAGGTCTGCTTGATTGCGAGATCATCTCTACAGAGAAACATTCTGAGGTCGGGATCATTTTCCCCTGAGTAGTGTTTCCCGCAGACAGGGGTAGTGTCCAGTATTTTTCGCACTTTCGTTCAGGTTCTGGCAGACAACCCCTCAAGCAGGGTGGTCCAATCTTCTTTGGCTAGACGCTCATCGGCAGCTCAAGGGGTTTTTCCTCCTTTTCCCGCTCCATGGCATAAAGATGTCCCATGTCCATGTAGGCCCGGGCTCCCCACTTCGTGGAGGCGATGTGCCTCAGCCTTGCCGCCACCAGCATCAGGGCCGATTGCCCGTCCGGGAAGTTTCCCACCACCCGGGTCCTTCTCCGGATCTCCCGGTTGATTCGTTCCAGCAAGTTGTTCGTCCTCAGCAGCCGCCAGTGCTCCATAGGGAAAACGTAATAGCTAAAGGTCTCCTCGGCTCCTCTTTCCACGATCTCCGCCGCCTTGCCCAGCTTCATCTCCTTCAGCTTTTTCACTACTTCCGCGGCTTTCTTCCTGGCGGACATGAGGTCCTCTGATCCGTGAACGGCCTTCAGCATGGCCGCCACCAGGCGCGTCTTTCCTTTCGGGACGGCGGTGAAAACATTCCGGTAGAAATGCACCACGCACCTCTGCCACTTCGAGTCCGGGTAGACCTCTCCAAGGGCTTCGAGAAGCCCCAGGCACCTGTCCGAGATGAACAGCCGGGTCCCTTTCAAACCCCTTTCCTTCAGATGCCTAAGGAAGTTTCTCCAGCTTTCCCGGTCTTCCTTCGATCCCTCGCTCACTCCCAGCACCTTCCGGTACCCCTGCTCGTCCACTCCGATGGCCACCAGGACAGAAACGTTCTCTACCTGCCCTCCCCAGCTGCGCTTCAGCCAGATCCCGTCCAGGTAGACGTAGGGGTGGTCTCCGGAAAGCGGCCGGTTCCTCCAGGTTTCTATGTGCTCGTAGATCTTCCGGTTCATCTCGCTCACGGTGGAGGGGCTCACTTTCGTTCCCCACAGGGCCTCGGTGATGTCCTCCACCCTCCTGACGGAGACACCCGCCAGGTACATCTCCATCATGGCCTCTTCCACCGAGCTTTCCCGTCTCCGGTACCGTTCGATGATGGCCGTTTCGAAGGGCAATGTCCTCAATTTCGGCATCTTCAGGGTCACTTCCCCAACCCTGGTCTGGAGTTTCCGGTTGTAGTGGCCGGCCCGGGTATCCGCCCTTTCCGGAGACCTTTCGTACCGGCTTGCCCTGCAGATGGCGTCCGCTTCGGCTTCCAGCAGGGCGTTGAGCGTTTCCTCCACGGTTCCCCGGACGATTTTGTCCAGGTGGTTTCTGATTTCTCCCTCGTCGATCCGGATGAGTTCCGGTTTTCCCTTTGGCATTCCAGCTTCCTTCGTGCTATCGTTCATCTGCGGCAGCCTCCTGGTCGAGTGGGTTTTTTGTTTGGCGTTCGCAAACCAAACTTTACCCCTACCTCGGGGCTGCTGCCTATTTCTTAAACCCAAATGTGCGAAAAATATCGTACGTTATCGCCGGAGATTCCGGGAAATGTGCCGAGATTACGGATTGCCCCAGGAATTCGTGACACCGTACACGCCGGAACAGAACGGGATGATCGAAAGATTTTTCAGGAGCTTAAAGGAAGAGTGCGTCTGGTTGAGGAATTTTCGTTCCTTCGAGGAAGCAAGGCGGGAAATCAGCCGCTGGATCCACTGGTACAACGAGGGAAGGCCCCATCAATCTCTTGGGTACCTTTCCCCGAAGCAATTTCGGCTAAAACAAGCGGCATTATTGGCTTGATTTCAGGGGAGCAGTATACCAAACCCTTGCAGCGACTGACCTTGAGAAAAAATCCCCTTATTTTCCCCAGCGGACCTGGTTGGTCAATTTTATATTATAAACATTAACCCTTATCCAAAGATTTTTGTAAGGTGTGCTGGTTTGGCAATTCTTTGTTTTCGCCTTACTCCTCTTTACCTATACGATTGTAGCCTCGTACTCCGCGCGGCGAAGCACCGTATCGTAAAGCCCTATATCTTCCCCTTCATGTCGGTTGATGCCGGTGTAAACCAGGCTGGGATCTTCATACCGCTTGAATTTGTACACCGCGTCGTTCATGAGCGCGCTGTTAAACACACCCAGGCTGACCAGCAGTTCAAAGTCCGCTACGGTCAAGCCGGTGACCCGTTTGAATAAGCCCGGCTCCAGTTGCGTGATGACATCGCGGAGCGTCCTTTCCCGATAATCCGTCAGGTACAGGAAAATGGGGATGCGCGTCGCAAACTTGATGAGTTTTTCCTGAATCTGTTTCCGCAGGCTCTTGTATTCCTTCTCTTCTTCCGTGAGCTTTCTTTTTTCCTCGGCGGAAAGTTTCCGGTCGTTGGCTTCTCGCCTCGCATTCTTGACCGCCTCGGATTTGTTGATGATGGTGGCGATGTCCTGATTCAAATTCCGGAACCCTTCGATGCTCATCAGTGCCCGCATTGCCCGTTCGTTGTTCATGAGCCGCCGCAGTGTGTCGTTATCCACGTTCACCAGCAGGGCGCTCTCCCAGCGGCGCGCCAGCAGGGTTGCGGTGGTTCCGCTCATGGCCATCTCCAGCACCCCGGCCGCGTCTATCTGTCGCATCGCACTGCCGTCATAGGCCAGCACCGGCAGGAAATGGATGAATTCATCCACCTTCTTTTCCGGGTCATCCTCGTTGACGTTCAGGCGGCAACTGTAATCGGCAATCTGTCGCAGGGCGCGATCCGGCGCAAAGTCGAAGACGTAGCACTCTTCTTTGAGGATCAACTCCTCATTGGGTGAGGTCCCGTCGGGATTCTTGATCGTCCATGGGTTCTGCACGCGAAAGGCGGCCTGGAAGTAGGTTTCCGGGCTGGATGAGTTGCGCAGCATGAAGATCCCCGTCCAGGGACGAACGGTCACGCCGGTGGTCAGCTTGCCGCACGTCAGGGTGATGGTTTTTGTTTTGAGGGGATCCCCCATCGCTTCCTTCACCGGCGGTAAAGCGTTGACCCCAATGCCCGCGGCGGCGCCAGCAGCCACGATGACTTTGTAATCATGGTAAAACTGGTTTTGCCTCTTGGCCAGCAGATTCCGCATCGCATAGCAGGCGGCCACGCTCGGCAGAAACCACAGGGTGTGCGAAAGCACGTTGAGCAGCTGCAAATCCGAAAACGGAAGCGGTGGCTTTTGCGCCCCAAGTCTCAGGTTATCCAGATTTGTGGGAAGGTCGGCGCCGCGGATGAGGTCCAGCCATTTCTGGACTTCATCTTCGTACTTGAACCGCGCCTTATCGCCATCGCCCTCCGCTGAAAAGAACACGTTCAGGTCGAATTCGTTGAACTCGCCCTTCATCGCCACTTCGCGGATGGCGTCCGGCAATTGATAGGTCATCAACACCATACGCGGCAGGGCGGCGTAGGGGTTATCAGGGCCTTGCGATTCCTCTTTGGCTTTTTGTTCGTCCGAATAGGTCCAGTTGTAAATTTGCTCTTCGATAAACTCCCCAGTGGCGATGGCGCGAAACGGGGTGCCAGAAAGGTAGAGATAGTGGTCCGAGGTGATTGGGAGAATCTCCTCATCGAAGTAATCCAGAGCTTCACCTTCCGCTGCTTTGCGTTCCGCTTCGTCCTCAGCCTCGAAAAGATCTTTAGCCTTCTCGCGCCAGGCGCCGAAGTGGTATTCATCGAAGATCACACAGTCCCAGTTTATGGCGTGGACCCATTCGTTCTTGGTTTTGATGCCGCCAGTGCTCGGATTGCGGCCCAGATAGTCCTGAAAGGAGCCGAAGCAGACGATGGGCTTCTTCTTGTCGGCCTGTTCGTAAGTCAGCCCACCGGGTTTGATGAACTGCCAGCCCTGAAAGTCCACATGACACCGCAAATCCTCTTCCCACGCGCTCTGCACCGCCGGCTTGAAGGTGAGCACCAGGATTCTCTTCCAGCCCATGCGTTTGGCCAGTTGATAAGCGGCGAAGGTCTTGCCGAAGCGCATCTTGCAGTTCCACAGGAAATGGGGCGGCTTGCCGTTTTCGCGTCGGTAGTTCTGGAAATAGGCCATGGTCTTTGCCACCGCCGCTTCCTGCTCCGGGCGCATCTTGAAGTTGAGTGAACGCTGCTCCTCGAAAAGTTGCCCCTCGCGCACGGCATTGATGGCTGCCCTGACCTGATCCACGGTGCAGCGGAACCATTCGCCGCCGGCGTGTGGAATGCCGTTGATGCGCAACATGCGGTGCACGTCGTGGTCGGTGAACCCAGTGCCGTCGCTGCGCATGGCCGGCTCTTCCAGCACGATGCGATAGGGCCGTTCTCCCGGCCTGAGCGTTGGATACTGCTGCGCCACCCGCTCCTGCACGCTTTGGGTGGTATAGCCGATCTTGAGCAGGCCGGCATACTGCGGGTGGGTGTCCTCGTAGGCGTAGATCTTCGGCTCGACCCTGGGGCGGGGTGGGAAGAGGGATCTACTCATCGGTGGACTCCCATATTACTTATTGAACATTTCAGCGCTTCGCTGTTCAAAACTGGATCGTAACGCTCTTTGCGTATTTCCCGGCTGGAAAGGTCAATTTTAATTCCCTTGAGAAACTTGCGGAAATCGCTATTTATTTCTGCAAGTCGGTTGATCGTGTTTATGTCCAGAAACTCTCTCTCTTTTGCTGGAATTAAAATTTCCGAGTCATCCGGATTGTGAATATCGAGTTTGATTACGCCAATTCCAAAAGAAGTTGACAGTCGCTTTAGTTCCTCTATAAAGCCTTCATCCTGAGCAATCTCTGCTGCAACCAAATATCCTTGATGTGCCCAGGATGAGTTAGATACTGCCTTGAAAAAGGACTCGCGCAAGTTACTAAAGGTAAGTTCTCGTTTTAGTTCATAGGAGTACAACCTCAGGACCAGGTTTCCTACCTCGCGCGCAATTTCCAGTACCTCCGGTTCCCAGGTACCCAAAGGAAAGTACACGCCTACCATGTCTGGATGCAGCCACTGGGCATAGCGGTCTTTGGAAGAACTTTCATGATAAATCGTTTTGGTGTAGATCGTCTGGTAAGTGTAAGTAAAGTAAGTTAGAAATTGATGAAGGGCTCTTTCTCTATAATTGATTTTAGTAGGAACTGTTGGTTCATTGCCGGATGGTATCGGTACATCCGCAAATTCCTTCAATACAAAACGGGTAGGCCTTCGCCCTGATATGGTGAACTTGGATTTGGGATTATCCCTAATGTCAACGTATAATTGCGCCCCGATAGATTTCCATGGAGTCTTCCCCTTTGAGCCAAGCCTATCGGCATAAGCTTTTTCTTGTGCGGCGCGCCATATTTCTTCAGGCGTTAACGGGCGCCGCTCTTCCCGAAGTATCTGCTCCGCTAATTCAAGGAATGTCATGATAAGCCTCCTTTGGTCAACATAGGCTGATGGATTGAATTGCTACTCATTGTTCGCCTCCATAGGGCGGATTTTTGACTCGGTAAAGGCGATTTCTTCCTCCGTAAGCCCATATCGCTCGTAGAGCTTTTCATCAGTCCATTCGGTATCCATGTCGAGAATAGGCACAAAATAGAATCTTTCCTTTGTTATGTCTTGTGAGAATGACATTAAAGAGATCAAAAAACGAGCAAAACGAGTTCTCAAATAAGCGACAAGCCTTTCAGCCTTTTCTCTACTGTCGAAGACTCCCACAATGATGTAAGTTTCAGTGCAAATCGTTTTTGGTGGCAATATATCTACTATGGATAAAACTCTCCGCTTTCCTTCTTTGTCTGGTTGACCAGCATGGTCATATGAAACTTTAGAAGTGATCACCTTCCACTTATCAATCATCTCCACGCCCACTTTAATTTCTTTTCGCGGGTAAGGCCCTTCGCCATTTTGCCAGCGCAAGATGAGATCGCCAGATTTTTGAGGGCGAGCATTTGTAGGCAATCCGAAAGGTTTCCTACTGGATACCTGTTCGCTCATACTCCTTTCTTGCTTGGCGAGCACCTTTCGCACAATGGATACGGCCTGACTATGGCGGATGAAGGTAGAAAATTCATTGAGGCTTCGGACCGACACGACCTTTTCGCCCTTATGCACATTGGTCACTTCACAAGGTCCGCGGGAATCTCGTTCCCAGAGGAAATAACAGACACCGCCAGCAATATCTACTCCCGGAAACACTTCCGAAGCATCCTCGAAATCAACCAGTTTACGGATCCGATCATCGTTAAGCATCTCAGATCTGAAGGCATCCAGGCCCTTTCCGCCAGCAAACCACCGCGAAGGGATAATCATCGTCAGGTAGCGCGGGTTGAGTTTCTTCGCCTGATGGACAAATTTGTTGTAAATCGGCGTCGCACTTCTACCGAACCCGCCATCACTCAATTGATACGGCGGATTGCCGATGATGACATCAAATTTCATCTTAAAAATCTCCTCCGGATCTTCCGTGTGTATAAACTCATAGGCGTGGCTTTCCAGTTCTTCACCGCGGGCGTAGTTTTCTTCGTTGGCGCCGCAGAAGGCGCAGCGACCGTCTTTCCAGATGTGATCGGTTCGTTGGTAGCGGATATTGCCTTCGGGCGCATCGAAGGTCGTGCACACCGAATATTTGCCATTGGCAGTCTTGGAGCAATAGAGCGAGCGCCGCGCCATCAATCCGGTCAGTTCCGTAATGGAGATACCAAAAATCTGGTTTTTCATGATGTGGTTGATGCGCTCCTGGCGATCGGGGATTTTATGCTCCAGCCCCTTGTCCAAACGTTTAGCAATCTCGCGCAAGAATACACCGGACTTACTGGCCGGATCGAGAAAACGGGCTTCCGGGTCGCGCCACAGCTCAGCCGGCAGCAAGTCCAGCATCTGGTTGGCCAGTTGCGGCGGGGTGAAGACCTCGTCGCTGGAAAGGTTGGCCAGGCACGAGAGCACATCGGGGTTATAACTACTCATCATAGGCATAGGCGACCTCCAGGACAGGCACCGGCGGGTAGTCTTTTACGGGTTCGGGGATAAACACCTCTTCGCCAAGGTCCGAAAAGAGGGGAAGTTCCCGCGTAGAGCCATGGTTGAGCAATTCATGAAAGGCAAAATCCCGCCGCTTGAGCAAATTGCCACTCACCAGCGACCATTCAGGAAAGATGATCGGCTGCGGATTTTCCCCCACGGTTTTCAAGGTCAGCGCATCGCCGTGGACGATGTTTTTCTTGAGGATGTAGCGAACCGTTTTCCGGCATTGCGCTTGTGCCTTTTCTTTGCATAACCGTGTGTAGGCTTCATCAAAAACGGCAAACAACCGCTGCCGGCACTCCTCGGCGTTATCTTCCAGGATGTCAATGCCATAGATAGAAGAGACGGCCAGGATGGCGTAGCGCTCATACTCGGGTTGACTTCTGGCGTAGCGCGCCTCCACCACACGGAGCTTCCGGCTCAGGATTTCGACGAGGAAATTACCGGTGCCGCAGGCCGGCTCCAGAAAACGCGAATCAATGCGCTCGGTCTCTTGCTTGACCAGATCGAGCATGGCATTGACGATATGCGATGGGGTCAGGACTTCGCCGTAATCTGTTACACGTTGCTTTGATTTGACATGCGACTTCATTGATTATCCCCTTGCGTCCTCGTACATTCTATCTCTGATCTGCACAAAGATGCTGCCGCTCTCGGTCAGCAGTTCCCGCGCCAAAAGCAGCCGGTCGCGCAGGTAGGTGAGGCAGGAGTGGATGGTCAGTTCCCCGGTGTCGCGAAACGCCCAGATCTGCTCCGGCTCGGCGGTCAGATCCTTGTCCTTGCCGTCCTTCACGTCGCGCTTCATGACCTTGGCGTTACCTGCGGTTACGTCGTCCATCGCATCCGAGAATGGAACCGTAACAGCTTCTTTGCGCCACTCATTTGCCTGCCTCCTCCTCTGTCAAGGCATATCTTCCCCAATTTACCCGTTTATCTTTCCTAGCTTTGCCCTACCTGGTCGACATCAGTCTGAGGACTCGGCCTCTAACCTTTACAGACACCCCAACTAATTTGATATTATGATAGGTGCCTTATTGCATGCTATCCGTTCTAATAGAATACTTCTCGTTTTTGCTGCCTGGACTAGTCTGACATAACTGTACGGAAAACGACGCAAAATACCCGTGTTTACAGCCACTGAATGGTACTGAATGGTAAATGTATTTCTTGCTTTTTAGCTCGGCTATTCAGCCTTCACTGAGCCATCCTCGCTTACCCAAAAGAAGGTAAATGGGACAGTATCCTTGTACCACTGAATTCGGTAGTGTCCACTATTTTTCGCACTTTCGTTCAGGTTCTGGCAGACAACCCCTCAAGCAGGGTGGTCCAATCTTCTTTGGCTAGACGCTCATCGGCAGCTCAAGGGGTTTTTCCTCCTTTTCCCGCTCCATGGCATAAAGATGTCCCATGTCCATGTAGGCCCGGGCTCCCCACTTCGTGGAGGCGATGTGCCTCAGCCTTGCCGCCACCAGCATCAGGGCCGATTGCCCGTCCGGGAAGTTTCCCACCACCCGGGTCCTTCTCCGGATCTCCCGGTTGATTCGTTCCAGCAAGTTGTTCGTCCTCAGCAGCCGCCAGTGCTCCATAGGGAAAACGTAATAGCTAAAGGTCTCCTCGGCTCCTCTTTCCACGATCTCCGCCGCCTTGCCCAGCTTCATCTCCTTCAGCTTTTTCACTACTTCCGCGGCTTTCTTCCTGGCGGACATGAGGTCCTCTGATCCGTGAACGGCCTTCAGCATGGCCGCCACCAGGCGCGTCTTTCCTTTCGGGACGGCGGTGAAAACATTCCGGTAGAAATGCACCACGCACCTCTGCCACTTCGAGTCCGGGTAGACCTCTCCAAGGGCTTCGAGAAGCCCCAGGCACCTGTCCGAGATGAACAGCCGGGTCCCTTTCAAACCCCTTTCCTTCAGATGCCTAAGGAAGTTTCTCCAGCTTTCCCGGTCTTCCTTCGATCCCTCGCTCACTCCCAGCACCTTCCGGTACCCCTGCTCGTCCACTCCGATGGCCACCAGGACAGAAACGTTCTCTACCTGCCCTCCCCAGCTGCGCTTCAGCCAGATCCCGTCCAGGTAGACATAGGGATGGTCTCCGGCAAGCGGCCGGTTCCTCCAGGTTTCTATGTGCCCGTAGATCTTCCGGTTCATCTCGCTCACGGTGGAGGGGCTCACTTTCGTTCCCCACAGGGCCTCGGTGATATCCTCCACACGGCGGACCGAAACACCCGCCAGGGACATCTCCATCATGGCCTCTTCCGCCGAGCTTTCCCGTGTCTTCGGTACCGCTCGACGATGGCCGTTTACGGTATCGAATACACGGGAAGAAAAGCTCTTCTTAGAGGACCCTCTCTGCGGAAAACCGCCTCCGCAGCCTTTCCTTCACGAGCTTGACTGTGATTTCGTTCTTTTTGTAATCCTTCAGCAGAGCCTCGGCTTCGCGACAGGCGGAGTCTAGGCCTGCCTTGCAGAGAATGGCAGGAACAGCGATTGTCGCCCTTTGTCCGAGCTCAGGGATGTCCAGCTCGAAAAAGACTTCCGACATTCGTTTCAGAGGTTCCGTCTCCATGTCGATGACGTGAATTACGCTCTTTTCCGCCAGGCGCTGGTCGATACTCGGCACGACTCCCGCAAAGAGGTCATCGTCGGCTACTCCGACCATGGCTAGGCTTTCCAGGTAGGAATAGGCTACAAACCACTCCAGCCATCTCTGCGTTTTTGCGGTTGTCTCGTTGATCTTCATGATCCGATTATGGATTGGCCGTTCGTATGCAGCGACGTTGCCCTCGATCTCCTTGAGGCGGGCCTTGATTTCTATCTCGAAGGTCCGTCGCTTTTCTTCGTCGGGCTTTTCATCGACAAGCCTCAACCCCTTCAAGTCCGCAAGACCCGTAACGAGCCGTTCTCCCTCTTCTGTTTTGACCACGAGGGCCTCCACTGGCCGATAGCCCTCCAAGACCAGGGTTTCAACAGAAACCGGGGGCTTCGCTGCCTCCAGGACGGCTTCCACCAACCGATCAAAGACCGGGTCCAGGTAGGTCGCCAGGTGAAGGACGCTGTCCAGCCCGGGGACGCCCTTTTCGAAAGTTTCCCGGTCTCCGGTGAGACAACTCCCTTTGGGTATTCCCGGTATGCCCGCAAGCCGCAATACATGGCCGTCGGTTCCCGGCACGATTTCGCATCCCAGCTCACGCAGGTATTGGCAGTTCGCCAATAGCGACCAGATGCTTTCCAGTGTTACCGGTAACGCGTCGCTCCTTCTTTGCTTTGAAAGCTTCTGGTAAAAATCGTAAAGCTCTTCAGGCGGCACTTCCATGGCCTCGATCTGCCGCTTTTGTCTTTCCATCCGTTCTTTCGCCAATTCCTCAAGCTTGTTTTGCGTAATCTTTCCTGCAGCGTAGGCATCGAAGTCTTCCTCGATGAGAGGAAGGAGGGAGAACGGAATCGAGCCCGTCATCTCTTGAGCTATCTGGAGACGGTTCAACAGCCTTCCGTAGATGACCTCTTCCACGGAATCCAGCATGCAGAGGTTGAGAACGAAAATCTCTTCGTGCCGCTGTCCGATGCGGTCGATGCGGCCCACTCGCTGTTCCACCTTCATGGGGTTCCAGGGCAAGTCATAGTTGACCAGAAGATCGGCGGTCTGCAGGTTCAAACCTTCCGCAGCGGCGTCCGTGCAGAGCAGAACGTCGAATTCGCCCCGAAGGAACCGTTTTTTAACGTCTTCGGGGTCTGTAGAGGCGATTTTTCCTCGGCTTTCATCATAATAAGCGCAATATTGCCCGCTGTAGACCCCGAGCCGCATTTCGGGCGCCTGACGCTGCAAGGTTCGGAGTAGATCGTTGAGGGTGTCGAGATAACGGGTGAAAAGAACAGTCTGTTTGATTCGGCTGCCGTTGCGCCGGCCATCGAGCTGTTTTAGAAGCTCCTTGGTCTTTGACGGAATGCCCGTCAAGGTTTCCAGGAGCCCCAAGATTTCCGAAATGGCTCTACATTCCCATTGCAGGTCTTCCGGGCTCCGGTTTTCCAGAACCTTGTCGAGCGGATTGTCTTCCGTGTCCTGATCCTGCTCCTCCGGATTGAAATCGTCTGTTTCTTCCGGTGGAACACCCAAGGCCAGAAGGGTTCGCTCGACTTTCTGTTTCCGTCTCTTGAGGGATTCCTGGAGGGCATAGAACGAGGAGCTACATCGCTGACGCAGGAAGCTCAAGTAGAACCCTAAGCTGGCCCTTCGCTCGCTTTCCGTGCCGGACTCCTCGATCTTCCGGGCCAATTCCTGACAATATTCCTGGAGGCCGTCGTAAACCGTTTGTTCATCGGAAGTGAAAACGATTCTTGGGATGGGCAAAATCTTCCGAATGGCCAGGTTTTCCCGCAGCTGGCCTTTTGCCTTGTAGAGTTCAAGGAGTTTTCTTGTATGCCGGAGCATGACCCTCGACAGTGGAGCCGCAGCGAAGAGCAGTCTCCGGATAAAGGCATAATCCGCCTTGCGAGGGGTTCGGTTCTCCTGCAGCCAATCTTCCAGGATGGTTTTGACGCGCCCCTGGATGATGCCGTTCCGAAGGTAGTTCCAAAGCCAGGGATCTTCCTCCTGGATTCTCTCGATCGCCCGTTTGAGTAGTTCCCATTCGGGAGTCTTGAGCGGTTCGTTGCGACCCAGCTTTCCCAGCGCTTCGTAGTAGGCCCGGACCAGCGAAGGCGATTCCCCAAAGGCTCCCACCCGTTCGCAAAGCCGGAAAAGATCGTAGGCCTCGATCCAATCCATCTGAACCGGGGTGGCCGTGGCCAGCCACAGGGCTTCAGCCTTTTCTCCCAGGTTTTCCTGGAGGGTCCGGTAAAGCCTGCCGTAAGAAGGATCCGAACGACAACTGTTTTCGGTGTTGGGGTCTTTTCTCCTGGCGTAATGGGCTTCGTCCAGGAGAACGACGTCGAAAGGTTCGGCCTGTGAAAGCTCGGGAAGCCTTTCCTCCCGAACGAGAAGCCCGGTGGAAAGAATGCAGAGGTCCGGTTCGAAGAGGTTGTCGGCCTGGACCCATTTGTGGTCCGGGAAGAGAAGTTCGTGTTTCTTGACCGGGCTGGCGATTCCCCGCCGAAACGGAAGGTAGAACTTCGTAGCCATTTCCCGGTGCCACTGCCGTGTCAAGCCGGCAGGAGACGCCACGAGAACCCTTTTCACCACACCTGAAAGGATGAGGGAACGCAGGGCGAGCCCCGCCTCGATGGTCTTTCCCAGGCCCACTTCGTCGCAGAGCATGAAGCTCGAGGGCCAGTTTTCGATGAGACGCCGCGCCACGACCTCCTGGTGCGGCCAGGGGGAAACCGGGGCTGTTTCCATGCCGACCCAGAGGCCTCCCGGCATCTTTGGGGCCATCTGGACCACCTTGAACGCCAGCCACTCCTCGGGGGTCGGTTTCGGGGGAATCTTCCGGGGGGTGCCATCCACCTCGCGGGGGATCCTGACCCGCTCGCCCATTCGGACCAGCTTCCGGTGAACCGCTTCGGGAAGTGTCAGGACCCGGAAATGGGGATGCCGATCTTCCCACAAGGCGTCGAAATCCTTCTGATGATCCCCTATCCGGTCGGCAGAGGGCCCCTCCCACCAGTCGCAGTCGATAGTCAGGTTCTCGGCGTTGTGGACGAGGGCCGTTTTCGATTCGTTCAAGGAGCCGGAAGCAAGAATACGATGCCCAGCCTTATCCCTGAAAAGGGCCCACTTCTCATGGACGTAGCCGTCCTCCTGGGATTCGAAGGGAAGGGGCTCACTGGTCTTCCCGTGCAGGCGAAAGGCGACGCGAAGTTCAAGGAACCCCTGGCTCACCATCCAGGCCAGGAGCTCGATTCCCCGTGAAACGTCCTCCGGCCAGGTTCCCTCCAGTTCCGACTCCAAGTGCCTTTCAAGTCGGGCTTCTTCTCCTGAAAGGACAGCTGCCACATCCCTGGGATCCATGTCTGCTCCCACGATGAGCCGCATGCGGCCACCGTGAGCCGTGAAAGCGGAATAACCCTGGGAGGCCGCGGCCAAAGAGGATGAGGTGAAGTAGCCCGCGACCCGGTCGTAACTCTCGGACCGCTCCAGGACCGGGATGTAGAACTCGTGGAGGATATCCACAAGGCTTCCGTCCTCCCGAAGCGTCGAGGTCTTGTAGGCGTAGGCCCAGGCCCGGTCACGGAAGTGCGGGCCAACCTCACCTCGCAGAGCCATTCTCAGGCCTCCGAAAGCCCCAGACCGAACTGGATGGCCCGGGCCTCTTTCTTCAGGGCCTCCTCTGCCACTTCTTCCGCCCAGACATTGAGAAGGCTTTTCACGATGGAAGCCTTTTCACCGGCCTTGTTCTGGATATAGCCGCGGGCAGAGATTTCCATCCCTTCCCGGTAGGCCATGATCATTCCCTGGAGGAGATCCCACTCGGTTTGCGGGGTTGCCAAACGACGGGGATCCCGCGCCTCGGGCAAGGCTAGATGGAGCTTGCTTCCTTTTCGGACAAGCGGAGCGGCGAATCCAGACTCCTGGGATTTCAACCCTGTGGACCTCCGCCCGCTTTCCTGGGTGTTAATACCGATGAAGCGGCCATTCGCCAGGTAGCCACCGGTCTTCGTTTCAAGGGCGATGTTCAAGGATCTGGAGAGGCTCAGAGCGTCGTCGTAGTCGAACTCGCCGAGGCCGAATACCCCGAAAAGCAGCATCGCCATGGCGGCTTCGGGGGAAAGGTCCGAAAGGGCCAGCTGTCCTTGGGCAATCTCCCGGAACTGCGCCTCCGCCACCACGCGGGAGGCCTCGAGCATCGCCCGCTTCGGGCCGACGGGCTCGTCCCCGTCAAGAACGGGCCAGTTTTCGGAAAGGGCTTGCAGGGCGCGGCCATAGCTGGCCACCATCCGGTCCACCGGGTTCAGTTTCAGGGGGGCGAATTCCTCCAGCCCCTTCTCGACCCCTGTCTGTACTTTCTGTTGAACTCCGCTGCCGCCAAAACCCTTCCATGAGCTGGGGGTTTGGTTTTCCCCCCTTATCGCCTTCCTGCAGGAAATGAAGATGGAACTGGCAGCGGAAGCATTGTCCATCAGATGTTGAGAGTTAAGGAATTCTGATTCAACCGGTATTGTGGAAGAGATGACCCATCCCTTTTCGATGAGTGCCTGGGTCAACGTTTCCCAGGCTTCCTGGCTCTTGTGGGTGAACATCATCGTCATGAGTCCATCGTCCTTCAGGATCCGCCGTGCCTCCAGGAAGATTTCGCCCATCATTTGTTCGTAAGCGGCTTTTGCCTCCTTTTCTCCTCCGTCGCGATCCGGGTTAGCCACGGCTTCTTCTTCCTTGTTGGTGAGGCGGCGATGGAAGAGGTCCGGATAAAGGTCCCTGAGCGTCCGCTTCTGCCAGACGTAAAAGTAGTCGGAAAGCTCGGCGTACTGGACGTTGTTGTAGTAGGGAGGGTCAAAGCAGATGACATCCACCGATCTGTCAGGAACCTGCGGCATGGCGGCAGCAGTGCCGTTGATGAGAGCCAGAGAGGGCTTCCCGCCAGTTGCTTCCTTAACCGGTTCCAGGAGTTCGGCTATTCCCTTGTAGGCGTCCAAAATCTGAGACAAGCTCCAAGCGGCTCCAGAATGTGGTCCGGTGAAAACCATTTCTCCAAAGGTCCACTTGAGCGAAAAATCGTGGCGGGCAAAGGTATGTCCAACTTGAGCTCTTTGATAAATCCATGAGCACTGTCGACTATTCCAGTCAAGCCCCTTGTCAATGACAAACTGGAGGTAGGTCACCACGGCCTTGCCCTTTTCATGGCCCAATTCTTTCAGGATTTGAGGCTTCAGGCGGTTCAGTTCCTCCACGAGGAAGAGATGTCCCAAAAGCTGGCGCGGGGTGAACAGGTCGCACCAGCGAGTCATGCCATAGATGACCGGGCGCATATCATTGCCATGAGGAAAGTTCTCCGTGGGGATCAGGCCGGCATCGTCCCAGCGGGTCCAGTTCTCCTTCAGAATCCGTTCGGCTTCTTCCAGGGCGGCCAGGTCGCGTTCGTTCGGGGACCGGAAGAAACGAATCTTCTCTGTCTTGATCTCTCCCGCTTTCTCACCGGTCTTGTACCGCTGAATATCCCCGTTCTTGTCGAGTTTCGGCTGGTATCGCACCGCCGCCACGGCATAGAGGCGGTCCCTCCATTGCCCGTGCTCGGATTCCCCGCGGGCCTGCCGCTTGATCTCTTCCGCGTCTATTCCCTGGCCACAGTGCACGCAAACGCCCTTGCCGCCGCTCACCGTCGAATAGTTGGGATCCTCTCCGCCGGGGCCTTTTCCCTTCGACACCCGGTAGGTCCTGAACCAGGCCTTTCCGTTCTTTGGCTTTCTATCCGTGACGATCGCCACGCCCCAAGGATCCCCGTCTTCCTTTGATAGCCAGCAGGTGTTGAGAAGCGGGGCTTCGCCTCCGCAATGGGGGCAGGTCACCTGGCGGGCGTAGAGATAAGTCATCGTGTCTTCTTGTTCATAGTCCTTGATGACCGAAGCATTTTGGCTCAAATGGCGTCTCAGATTATCAAGCTCTTCCCCTTCGATTTTGAAACGCCGAGGGAAAACACGATCTAGGTGCTGTTCTGTATTTTTCAGTAAACAATTTCCCCATTGCTCTATTGAAGTCAGCAAGTCCATGCCAAACTGGGACGGATACTCCAGGGTTGCATGGAGAATTGTTGAAGCTACGGGGTTCAGCTCATTTGCTACGACGTCGGCTCCCAATCGAAGGGCTTCGAATGGGATAGAGCCCCCCCCGGCCGTAAGATCAAGAACAACCTGTTTCTTTTCAAGAAAATGCGGCTGGTGCTGGTATGCTCTTGAATACCCATAAAGATTCGGTACTCTTATTCCGTGAGAAGAAGCAACTTGCATCAGTTCCTTGAACCAAGCCGGGTCTGCGCTGATCCTTTCAACCGACAGCCGAGAACCTTGTTTCGGGTAAGGGCGGGGAATAGGGATAATCTGTGCAAGCCATTTCTTTACCACTTCAGTCCTCGCTAGTTCGGGGTCCTTGCCCAAGAGTTCTTGGATGATTTTGCCTTGAGCAAGTCTTGATTCCGATTCTTTTTCCAACATCCGTAAGAACTCAGCATCAACTTCAACCGCTTCGGCCCCATCTGCCCCAGTCGAAATCTTCCCCTGCAAGTTGTCATCGAGGGTAAAGGGAACCTCATGAATTCGTGCGGCAACCTTCTCGATTCCCAATTCCTTAAGGAACCAGTCCGGATCCGTATCTGCAGGCAGGATAGATCCCAGAACCGCGGCACGGCTGGGCGTCAGGGGACGCCGGGCCCACCAGACGTGGAGTCGGTGTGTCGGCGGGGCCTTTCCTGTATCCCGCTCTCGCTGAGTCTCGGCTCCCACTTGATGACAGGGGAATCCCGCTTCGATGAGCCTCCGGCCGTTTTCTTTCTCCGTCATGGTTTTTTTGTCATCTCCTTCAATTCCGGCGCAGTTTCTCGAGCATCGTCTGAATGGCCGGATCGTGGGGCTGGCCGGCCAGCATGATCCGGAGGCCCGCCTGGGCCCAGCGGTTGGCTTCGATACTGAAATCCGAGATCCGGGAATACCAGTAGGCGGCTTCCTCCCGGGAGAACTTCTCCACACGGCGGGCCATCAGTTCCACCCGGTCCAGTTCCTTCAACCTCTCCTGAAGCTTGAAAATGAGGGCGAACTTGAAACCGGCCTCTTCGTCCAAGGGGAGGTTCCCCCGGTAAGTGACGGGGAGTCCTTCGATGTAGCGCTGAGCCTCCAGGGGAATGCCCTGCTCGTTGCGGATCCCCGAGAGGATCTTTCGGACGATGGGCAAAAGGCGGACCAGGGCATCGCCGAACAGGGTCCCGCGATCCAGGATGGTCGTTTTATCCTTGCCCGAAGGGGTCTTTTCGCCGGGAATGCGGAGATGTTCTTTCACGATGAGGACCGGGCTGGGTTTGTCCGAGTGGTCCGTCACGCGCAGGGTCCACCCGGCAACTTTTAGCGCGGGCTTGATGTAGATGTCGAAATGCTGTTCCAAAGCCAAGCCGGAGGAGCGGACGATCTTTTCCATGGGGTCATTCCTTTCCTTTCAACAATTGCTGAATCTCCTTGACCAACGGACAGGTTTCGTCGGGGTTCTTGATCTCCAAAATGAGTTCGCTCTCCGAAGAAGGCGCCAGTTTATCACCCAGGATCTCGAACAGCTCTCCCAACTGCTTCATGCCTTCGGGGCCGACATCCCGCAGCGTGAGGGAGAAACGCCCTCCCGTCGGGAGGTCGAATTCGGTCACATCGAACCGATGGAAGCAGCTCTTCGCCCCCCGGGTATAAAGACTACCCAGTTTTCTCAATAAACCGGACGAGAAGACCGTTACCCCTTCGGAACCGGAAACCTTCAGGACATTGGGCTTTTCTGCGAGCCAGCCCCTCCGGACCGCTTCACCCCGGGTGATAACGACCAATTCCGGTGTTGGCGTCATCCGGATGGCCTCGATGCCGGAGACCAGTTTCGCCGGTTTCTCGGCTTGTTCGGGGTCTCCCTCGTAGGCGAGAAGCTGCTCTTTCCGGGCGAAGTCCACCAGGGTCTCGTTGATGATCTCCTCCGCGGCGTCGTCGCGGAGGCCCTTGACGTGCTCGTGGACCTGGGCCACCCTTAGGCCCTTCTTCTCCTCCGTGGCCGACTCCACCAGGCGGCGGATCTCCTCTTTCGTAGGGCCCGACTGGGTTCCCCACCCCCGCTGCTTTGCACCCGGAATCGTGATCAGGACGTCGTCCGGGCTCAACTCTTCGTGAAGAGGGATATCCGATTTTTCGGCGTCGTAGAATTTTTCCGGTTTCCCAGTTTTTTCGTCGATCTTTCCGGCCAGGCACCAAAACCCCTTCTTCACGCCCTCGCGAGCGATGGTCGACAGAAACTCCTGTTCTTCCAGGACGGGCCAGCCCCGGTTCACGTGGAACTTCTCTCGGATACGGTCCAGGGAAATGTAATCTTTTTCTTCGAAGAAGAGGGTCTTGAGCCCAAGAAGAATTTCTTTCGTGACGGGACCAGAGGGGATGATCTCCCCATTCTCTTTCAAAACGGTGCGGATCTGCTCAAACTGCGCATCGCCTCCCTCGCCTCCGGCCGTTCGGATTTCCTTGAGGGCGAAGATCCCACCCTTAACCGGATAGGCGAGGAAACGGTAGACAAGGCTCACCCGCCTTTCCAGGTCGTTATCCAGCCTGGGGAAATCGATTTCCTTCACCTGAGAGGCAGAAATGCCGAAGTTCTGGGGGGTATCCTTCAGGATTTTGGCCGCAAGGACATTTCGAGCAAGGGCGTAAAGCTCGAGCTTGGCCCTTTCCCGCTGTTCCTCCCCTTCCGGGATGAGACGCCCCTCCTCGCCGGAACGAAGGATGCGGACCGTTTCCGGGATGAACAGGAAGACGCTGTTCTGGTAAAGGCGAGGAATTCCCTTGCCCACGGTGGTGATGAAGGCGGCAGGATCCACCTCGGTAAGCCGGATAGAGAGGACTCCCAGCAGAGGACGCTCCAGTTTGTCGGGAAGGTCCTGAGGACCAATGACATCCGGTTTGACCAAAAACCCCTGCCGGTTCTTTCCAAACAGGTTTCGGGCTTTCGACTCCAACTCGGTCAAGATCTGCTCTTCGGTGACTGCATCGCGGATCCTTGAAAGGGCCAGGTTGACGTTCGGCTCCGAAACGGCGTAGTAGAGCCCGTTCTTTTCCCTGAGATAGAACGCTTTCGTTTTGATGTCCTCCAGGGCCTGCTTTGCCTGGGCGGGCGTAAGCCCCGGCTGGGCCACGGAGAGCAGGGCATCGGATTCGTTGATCCCGAAGACGGGGCTCGCCAATCCCTCCGCCTGGCCTGCGAGGCTGTTCAGGAAGATGGTTTTCCAAGTCTGGACATGGTAAGGGATTTTGTCCGGGTGAGGGTTTTCCTGGTCGGCCCGTTCGGCATTGGAGCGCCCACCCTGGAGCCCTGTGGTATCCGTGGTCCCAATGTCCGCATTGAGCACCGGGATCATGGAGGTGTTGTTCGTGCGGCCCAAAAGCTCGTCCACGGTCCGGGAATCCATGAAGTCCAGGTGGCCGGGATGAATCATCGGCACATCGTTTCCCGATTTCCAAAGGGACCGCACCGCGAGAGCGAGGATCCGCAGGACGCCACGGGTTTTCTGGAAGGTCGGGACGGTGGAGAGCTTCTTGTTCAACAGGTCCAACAAGGCGGGATGGAACGGGTAAGCGGCGCGCATCTCCTCGAGGAAGGGCTCCATCTGAAGGCTTCCCGGCAGAAGGGATGGGTTCCTCTCGTAGAGCTGTCTGTATTCTTCCACGGTGCGGCGGGCTTCTTCCCGGTCGATCTGTTCAAAAAGCCGTTTACCGAGAACGGCGGAGAGGTCCTTTGCCTTGACGGGTACCACGACGGTTTCTGTTCTCGCCAAAACGGTGGTCAGTTCTCTCGCGGCGTCCTGCTGAAGGGTCAGTGCCTGGTCTGGGTCCACGGGTTGGCTGGAGAGGTCCGAAAGGGTTTTGGAAAGCTCCGCTGTCTGTGCGGAAAAGGCATCGTGAAGCCCAGCCAAGGTGACGACGATGGCGATGCCGGGATGTTGGGAAGCATAACCCAGGAGTGACATGAAGAACGTCGCAAGCATGGTCTTGGCCCGGGGGTAGGCGACGGCCCACCGGGCGGCGTAGTGTGCCAACTCATCAATTAGGATTAGGACTTTGCGGCCGGCGAAGAGGCTTTCGAAAAAGGCTTCGTCGGGGGAATCGAGTCGGTCCAGATAGGAGGTCACTTCGCTGCAGAGTTCGGTTCCGCCGAGTTGACGGGCGATCTCCGTCCACAGGGGATAAGGCTTCAGCTCGGTACCCCGCGATTCCTTGACGGGGACGGCATCTCCGGCGATGGCGACGATGTCTACCATTCCGGGGTCGGGAAGGATCTCTTTCTCGATGAATTCGGCAACATAGGGGGCCAGGTCCTTTCCCTTTTTCGCGAGGTGGAGGCAGGCGATGAGGGTGTGGGTCTTGCCGCCACCAAACCCAGTTTCAAGGCGCTTTAGGGCCGAGGCGGTGGTGTCTCCGCCGAGACGGAAAACGACATCCCGAAGAATCATCTTCATGTCTTCGGTGAAATGGGTTCCTTCGGAGAAAAATGTAGCCGCGTCCGTGTAGAGAGGGTGCCCTGATTTCTGTCCTTTGTAAAAGTTCGCGACCTGGCTCAAAGAGGCCGTGAAGATTTCCATGTTGATAGAGCCGGATAGAAGGTCCTTTCTAGGTTGACACGATTTCAGCACGCCCACGGCAGATCCTCCCCGTTTGTGAATTTACTTTTGGAGTACGGCTTGAAGCTCCTCGTTCGCTCGCTCTTCATCGAGTGCAAACAATTCCGTGCACAGCTTTTCCACCTTTCCCATCATCGAAACGGTCGAAACACGAGCCTCAGTCTTGGTAATCTGATTTTTGGCATTCACTTTGATCATGAGGAAAATCACGATTGTCTGAAAGTCGCATCTGTGAACGGGGTAGATTTCCTTGGCCCAAACGCCACGAGTTTTCGGGATACCTACCAGGGGAGTAGGACCTCCCTGTTCAACCCAACCGTTTGCAAGAGCCTTCTCGCGATCGAACAGTGCTCCCTTCACGTCCGGTTGCCAAGGTCTACTTTCCGCCAGCATGGCGATACCTCCTGAGGAGAGATTAAACTTGTCGTGAATATCCAGCACATTCTTCACAGAGACTTGAGGTTTCGAAATAAACATGCATACATGACCAAGCCTAGTTTAGCGTCATTAACGGGTGCTTTCAAGGAAGAGCACCCCTAATGATATTGGTTGCAACAAGCGACAGGATAAGTCGGTGAAAGAAAATGAGGTTCTTCGTTTCAAGGGGGTGCTCTGTCTGGAGAGGAAACGTCATATTCACAGGAAAAGCATTCGTAGCGACTATAGTGGTCCCCAATTTTTGGACAGGCTTTGAGTGTGTATGATGGGTCTCGAAGGATGAAGAAAGAAAGGGGAAATCATCCTTGCGGAGAAAATACGAAACCGCCATCAAGACCCGTGTTGCCCTCGAAGCCATTCGGGGCCAGAAAACGATCGCGGAGATCGCCCTGGAGTATGACGTTCCAGCCAACCTCGTGACCCTCTGGAAGAATGCCGCCCTGGAAAACCTGCCGGGGACCTTTTCCCGCAAAGCCGAGAAGAAGGCACGGGATTGGGAAGAGGAACGCAACGACCTCTACCGGTAGATCGGGCAGCTGAAGGTGGAGCTGGAATGGCTCAAAAAACTTGCTTCTGTCCGATGAGGAGAAGCGCCGGCTCATAGGCCAGGACGGTTCCAACATCCCGATTTCGGCGGGAAACGCAAAGTGAAGCGAGGCCGAGGTGCCGCAGGCAAGGTTCCTGTTTTCGGCATCCTGTCCCGGGGAAGCCAGGTCTTTGTCCAGGTGGTTCCAAACTGTAACGCCGAAACGCTTCTTGGCCTGACCGTCAAAAAGGTCCGTCGCGGAAGCATCGTCTACACCGACAAATACAAGGCCTATGACTCACTCATGTTCTGCGGTTTCAGGCACCTTGCCGTGGATCATGGGAAGTACTTCTCAACCGGTAAGGTCTATATAAACGGGCTGGAGGGATTCTGGAGCTTCGCCAAGGAAAGGCTGATCAAACATCATGGCGTGTCCAGAAAATTCTTCCCTCTGTATCTCAAGGAACTGGAGTTTAGGTATAACTATAGGCAACACGATCTGTTCCCCGAACTGTGTCGGTTTCTTTGCGATTTCGTGCCACATGTTGAGTAATTACCTATTTCTGGTACAAACAATGGGGGCAGGTCACGGGGGCTGACGGCGTCACCAGCTTGATCGACCCCCCTTTTTGAGGAGATAATTGACGCCGTGCTCAAAAAGTGATAGAAATAGCGACGAAGTTGGAGTCCTTTGAATCTGGAAAGAAATTTAGATGTCCGGAGAGTGAAGAAGGCAGTCGAGACAAGCTTTTGCTGGGAAAGAGCGGGTTTTAAGGACTGCAAATCCTTTATCCCCGGTTCGAATCCGGGTGCCGCCTCCACTTCAGCCCTTATTCTGCATCACTTATTCCTCGGTAGCTCAATCGGCAGAGCGGGTGGCTGTTAACCACTAGGTTGCAGGTTCGAGTCCTGCCCGAGGAGCCAAAAATACATCCGCTGAATCCAGCGGTTCTTGTTTAAAGCGAGGCCCCGTGGGGATCACCCCACCGGGGCCTTGTCGTTTCCGGCGTGCCCACGCCGACTTACGGCCGCCCGCATATTTACCCTGATTCTCCGTTTCGAAGCCCGTAGTTGGGGCCGGGTGCAACCCTGGGTGTTGCGGACGCTCACCGAAAATGTCCTTTCCGAATTCTCCCGTTCTCCGTTTTTCGACCCGCCTTGTTTAACGGCCCGACTGCATCCGGACATCTGCTTCGACATTTCGAATTCCCCTCCGGTAGGTATCCGACGAAAGCCGGACCAGTGGGTCCGGCGCAAGCGGATTACCAGACAGCGGAAACAGCCGTGAGATCGGAGACTGTTGTGGGTGCCGGCAACATCGCCTTCAGGCGGTGTCGAACGGGCGGAGGCGGCTTTCTCGATGACCGGCCTATCCAGTCCCGCGGCACCCATGACGGAAAACTTCCGCGGCCTCCCGCAAAAGGAGGACCGGATGCCGGCCAACGAACACGTCCCCGCCTCACTTTAAGAGGTGATATCGGAAATCGCCACGATCCTGGCCCGAGGTTACATGCGCCATCGAACACCTCTGGGGATGAGCAGCGAGCGAAGCTAGTCGGCTCGATCCCCGGGTTAGCTAGCTGGACCGCATCCACCGTTCGTACTTAGCTTTCGCCTTCGCAGGAAGGCTCGCTGGGTCAATCAACGAGAGCGCAGCAATGAATCGCTTCTTGCGATTTGAGTCGTACTTCAGCACTCTGCCGAGATCAGACTCCGAGGCGGCCAGACCGATCATGAATGTCAACTCGCGAGGAGAGAAGGCACGGATCATGGCCTCATAGTGGGGTTCTGCCGACCACGCGACCCCGTAACCGTTGCCTAGGTAACAACTCACTATCACCTCGACAAATCTCTCCTGTATGGTTTCTGGGATGGCTTCACTCTCGGAGAGGCTTCGCAAACGCTGGGCGAACGGACCCTCGTTGTAGAAGTTGTTCATCTCCTGATGGACCCTCCACAGTTCCTGCACTGCGCCAGCGAAGAGCGCGTGACGCTCTGGCTCATTCAGCAGACCAATCAGCCCAAGCCTCTCAAAGAACTGCTTCGAGGCGGAATGGCGCACGGTATCACCCTTCGCAAGATAGTCCGAGTGTCTGCTAATCAGCTCGGACCGTATGGCTTCGGTGAACTCAGGCTTTATTGCCTCAGCGAGCTCTAGAGCGTTCAAGCGTACGGGTTCCGGTGAACTCGGATCGCAGTAGACACCGTGAACCATGCCCAACAGAAGCTCGCGTTGTGCCTCGTGCGTGGCCCGGAGCCGCTCGACCCACACATCACACTGCCCGCCGGAGAAGCGCGAGACTTTCAGCGCATTCATGAAGGCGGAAATGTCCACGCCCTTGGGCGATGAGTCGTTAGACAGTGCATAGCGGACGCATCGATTAAGGAAAGCGGTGAACTCTCGATCGTTGATCTTGCCGATGGTGGGGTGTGCAGCCGAGAAATTGTTTCGAGTATCCCTGCACTGCCCGAGGAAGAAGTAGCCGTCCTCTGTGATGAGGTTCAGCTTCAGACAGAGATCCAGGAGCTGACTATCCTGCTGATCGAGAAGTTGCTTCTCCTCGAAGTCCCTCTGCAGAATCTGAGTCACGACGGGCAGACCGAAAGCGCGTACTCGCTGGCGAAGATGCAGGATTGTCGCGTTCCAGGCGTAGTTGATCGCACCGTCAAAGAGCCCTGTGCTGACCGCAACGCACATCCTCGCAATGAGCTCACCCCGCAGGTCACAGGGAATGGCTTGGATTTCGCGCGGCAGGTTCTGCCACGCGTAGGCGACTTCCTCGTCAGATGCCAGCACGTCCCGCGGAATTCCCAGCGCAGCGGTAAGTGCATCGATGGCCGGAAGCGTCTGATTGGGCAACGACGGCAACGAGATGCTTGCGTCATCCCGGCGCACTAAGTTCCTCATGGCGATCCTCTCTTCTAGCTAACGTTTGACGGATAACCTGCGAGCGAAGCGAGTCAGGTTGATTCGTTTGTTAGCTGCTTCGCGCTAGACATCTAGGCTACCAATGTAGCGCCCGTACGTGTTGCTTTGCTGCGCCTCTCTCAGGAAGTTCACGCTGTACGTCGGGCTCGAGACATACACATGGACAACGCCGTCTGCGCATTCGAACGTGATCTCTCCCGCTGAGTTCTGGGTGATCGTGTTATAGCCCTTGTAGTAGTTCAGGTCACCGGAGGGGCACTCACCGAGGACGACGATCTTTGGAGACATCTTCTTGAGCCAATCTGAGGGCACTTTGCCCGAATCCCGCCCATGGTGTGGAGCAAACAGAATGTCTGTGTCAGGCAAGTCCACAGAACCGGCAATCTTGTCCATGAAGTCAGTCTCGAGATCGCCCATCCACACCACAGTCGCGCCCTTGTTCAGGCTGTATTTGATGATGCACGAGATGTTGTTAGGGCTCTTGCCTGCCTTGGCATACGCCAAGGCAGACTGGTAGTCGGCGTTTGCAGTATCCGGCCAGAGAACATTGATGCCGGCGCTGCCTCTCACGTCGTCGCCCTCGTTCAGCCACTTTCGGGAGCAGCCCTTGCGGATGTGGAATGCTTTCTTTGGATCGTCTCTCAGCAGGCAGTACCTGTCGAAGTCATCGGACTGGTCCGGCTTGGTTGTCTGATTCTGAACGCAGTAGAAATTCACCAAGCCGAGCCTGTCGTCGAGCGCGCAGAGCCCAAGAAGATGATCGTTGTCGGGGTGAGTGGAGATGAAGCGCACAATGCTCTTCTTTTTCGCGAGGCCTGCCACTTCGTCAAGAATCTGGTCTTTGACGTCAGTCGCCATACAGCAGTCGATGATGGTGAAGCTGTCGCTGCCGTGGTTGATGTAGAACATGTCGCCTTCGCCAACCGCCAGGGACTTCACAGTGCTCACTTGGGCACCTCCTCGTTCGCCTCGACTCGATTCCGAATGTAGTTCGTCTGCTTCCTGTATGAGAACAACAGCAGCATAGCGACAGCGACTGACATCATGGGCACGCCTGCACGCGCGACGACCGGGACTTGACCAACGAACCACTGCCAGAACTCCAAGACCAGCAGAAGCAACACACAAGCTGCCATAGTTCGATATGTGTTATTGGTCTCAGTGAGTACGTCGATCTTCGAATCGACTTTGGACGCCTTCACAAAGTCAAAGTGGTCCGCGAACACGACGAACCCTACGCCCTTGAGAAACGGCTCCAAGATCAGTGAGCCCGCGCGGCTCACTAGCAACCCAACGAAGTAGTACATGAAGGCCGCGACGAGCAGGTTGTCGCGTGGAACGGTCAACTCGAGAATCTGAGCGCCGAGTTCTACGAATACAACGCCGGGCAGCAGACAATTCAGCAGGTTGTACGAGGACAGTTGTTTCATGAAGTCGTTCACCCGACACCCCCCGCAGGATGCAGCTAACGCCCGGCATCAGCGGCTTGTCCGCTGCATGCCGTTGTTGTGCGGCGCCTCGGAATCATTGAGCAACCTTTGTACCTGGTTGATCACGGTTGTCGGAAGTTCAATGTTCAGAGGTACTGCAATGCTCTTGAACAATTCGAGACTCCACTTCCACGACTCGCGATAGGCCGCGTATAGTGCTCTCGATTCTGCGCCAGCTGTGCATGCCAAGTAGCGATTATAGGCGACCGCGGAAAGATCCTTTTCCAGCGCGCGTGAAGGTGTCGGCCAGTGGTCTGTCGACCCTTCGTGGAGGCGAACCAGCTTGAGCAGGTTTTCCTGGGTTTTGCTGAGCAAAGCCCAGGCGCGAGCATACTCTCCCCGATTTAGAAGATTGGCGCCAAAGAGCATCAGATTGATGAGGTTCAATGCGATCCCTTCTACAAGCGGTGCGCCTTCACGTTTCGGAGGACCGCCCACGAGGGCACTCGCGTATTGTGACAGCTCGCCGGATCGGTCCAGCAGAACAGCCGCATCAAGCGAGGGAAACCACCCGTAGCCTTGCCAAGTGGAAATGATCGGTATGTCCGATTTGCGCATGAAATGGAATTCACCGCGAATGCCGTTTTCAAAAAGTGCTGTGTAGTGGCCGAAGTCGTCCGGAAAGTAAGCCGCAACCGGACTGACTGCATTAAGCCACGAGTGCTGCTCGAAGCTCTCAAATGAATCATCTTGAATGAACACCGCGAATTCGATATCAGAAAACGCGTCGCCCTCTCCGGTAGCAAATGAGCCGAACATCAAAGCTGCGATTATTCGTGCATCCTCATGACAAGCATCTCTGAAGCGTTCGATCATTTCCTGCTGAAGCATTAAAACCTCCGGGAAAAACTGTTTCTCATTCGCCCTGTTCAAAGAGTCAAAACTGCATCCGCGCACAGCCAGAAAAGCTTCTCGCGTATGGTGGTTCTTGATTGCCATGAACGCTCATCCCATTCCACACAGCTCAAATCGTCCCCGCCATATAATATCTGCCCTAAACTTACACCACGAAATTGCGCAACTGCCATCATGCCCGCGCTTTCCATTTCTACAGCAAGACAGCCTTCTTCTTTTCTCATGGCTATCCTATCCGGTGTCTCTCTGAAAGGCGCATCGGTCGTCCAAGTTTTACCGATATGATGCGGAATGTTCATATTACTCAAGGTGTTTGCAAGGGCCTTCACTCCCGCTTCGTGCGCAATCACTTCCCGGCTTGGCGGCAGATAATGATACGAAACGCCTTCGTCGCGGATTGCGCTGGATACAACCAGTAAACTACCAACCGCCATATGTTTATCAAGAACTCCACAACCTCCACAAACCATAAATTTCCGACAGCCATAAGCGATGACTTTTTCGAGCAGGCCCGCGGCCAGTGGCGCGCCAACACCTGGATGGAAAAATGCCAATCTCTGATCACAGTATTCAATTTCATAAATGGGATGAGGACCATCCTCCCAATAGTCTGTTACCAATACCTTTGCATTGTGTTCGATTACTACTTTATCGATCACTTCCCTGAAAAAACAGACTACACAATACTCAGGCATATCCAAAGGCGTAATGACCTTTGAAGGCTCGATAAAAGCAACACGGGTTGGATCATATTCCAGAATTGGAAATTTCATATTCATAAGTCCTGATGTCAGCCCAACGCCTAAAGTCAGCGGCGGCTATCAGCCGTCCGCTGGAGTGTGTGGTTAGAAATAGTCATTTTATTGTAGATAATATGGGTCTGAGGGTTTTCTCCAATCTTACCATCCTATCTATCATGTCCTCCTGTATTTTATCCCATAAATTCGTATCCTTGAGTCCGCCAATTTCACCTAAAGACTTTATTCGACAGACGCGGCGGCCTTCAACTTTGTCCCAAACTAGAGATTCTCCAAACTCTTTTTCAATCTTCTCTCGATCATTTAAGAATTTTTCAAAAATTTTATCTGTTTCCTCCTTTTTCTCTGGCCCTCGGTCTATAAAAAGCTCTGCGGTCCCCTTATCCATAGTGATAACGTAACTCCACCCTATGCCGGACTTACCAGCCCCGGCCGTGACCCAGTTATCTTTTCCAGGAGAAACATTAGAATGTAGATTTGTTTTTGCCTTTGCTTTATCCAATAGTTGCTTCCAAAACTCCAATCTCCTCAAATGCCTTTCTGCGAGGTGTTCTTTCTGCTCTCCAATTTGTTTTGCTTCCTCACTTGGCGCACATATTGCCGTAAAAAGAGGAGCTGGCTCCGACTCTCCAATCTTGTAAGCTTCCACTTTGACCAAGAAAAAAGATGTATCTGGTGGGGAAATTTCATTTAACCAATTTATTGCAGTCATATGTTCTGGCCTTGGGTCACTGGTTATCCAAATAGCTGTTTTTGCCTCTAGATTCGATAAGTATGTAATAAGCTTTCCTAAATGATCATGATCTGTCTTTTCTAGTTGATTTTCAATCACCACTGTCTCGCCATTTGGCCCTTCAGCGAAGATATCTGCGAAAAAAGCACCTGCGGATTTTTCCCTTTCCAACGGTGATAAAGCAAAGTTTAACTGCTCTGATAAAATGTCGAGATTGTTTTCAAGCCAAGTAGTAAAATCTTTGGCTTCCTTAACCCAAACCTTCCTTAGATCGACCTTTTTTAATCTGCCAACCATATGGGTTCCTCTCTTATCAGTTATCAGTATATTTATTTCTAACGCCCAAGATCACCTGCCGCCAGCGCGCAGCGGAGCTGCGGGATGGCGGTCAGGTGCAGCGCCCTGTTAGAGCACGCTACTAAGGATCCCCAGCGATGAACTTGAGAAAGGCATCTCCCAGACTCGTCGTGCGCTTAGCGGGTAATCCACTCCCGCTCATCGTCACATTTAGGCCGTCAGTATTAAGCAGACCGCGGGAATACAGATCCCTCCAAAGCTGTGTGTACAGGTCCTGGCGGCCACGGAGTTCGGGGATATTGTGCTCAAGGACACGCCCGAGTCCACCTATGCTCATGTTCGGAGGCGGCGTGGGCGCCTGGAAGATTTTGAGAATTCGTAGGTGTTGGTCGGTCAACGAATCTACGAAGCCTAAAAATAGATGTTGGACGGTTTCGTCAGGTGCCTGACCCTTTGCAATATTGAGGATGGCATTTCTCAGCGCGTCGAGCTTTGCTGCTTGATGGGTTCGTAGGGCGACTTGCGAGGCATGCATTACGGCGGTGACGAACTGTTCGTTACTTTGAAGTGACTCGAGATTTAGTCCTTTTTCTTCAAGCTCCTCCAGTTTCTCTCCTACCTGCTCCATCCAGCGCACGCGTCGCTTCTCCAGCGGTGGCTGGACGATGTTTTGGAACAGCTCTGCCGCAGGGCCACCAACTACAGGGATCGCTGACAAGCCTGCCTTCACCACAGCGTGGGCCGCATCTCCACCTGTCTTTTGGGGAACGGAGAGCTTATTCTCGGTCATTGGAATCTCCTTCGCGCTCTAAAAATGTTTATATGGTTTCTTCATAACACCTTTGGGTCGCAACATCGCAGTATAACACCCCGCCTGCAATTCTCTCATAACATTTGCATTTTCAGAAGATCAGGCCATGTTCTGCACTGAACACGGGGGATGTATGGTTTCTATATAAGACACCTTCGCTCCTCCTCTACAAATCGTCCATCGGACTTTTGACGCCCTTGCCGCCCCGGTTCAGGACATGGGTGTAAATCATCGTAGTCTTGACGTCCTTGTGACCGAGAAGTTCCTGAACTGTCCTGATGTCGTAGCCCGATTCCAGGAGTTGCGTGGCGAAGGAATGACGGAATGTGTGGCAGGTGGCCCGTTTGGCCAAGTCGGCCTTTTCTCCGCGCCGTTGACCGCCTTCTGGATGATCGATTCGTGAACGTGATGGCGTCTCTTGGCCCGTCTTAGGGCTTTTCCAGCGGTTTTCCTGCGGAAAGATCCATTGCGGCGCCACTCCTTGGGAACGCTGGGGTATTTACGGTCGAGGGCGTCTGGCAGGAGAACGCGACCCCAACCGTCGGCCAGGTTGCGCTCGTGGATCGCTTTGACCGTTTTGAGGTGTTGTTGCAGCGGGGCTTTGAGCGACTCGGGCAGCATAGTGATACGGTCTTTCGCCCCCTTGTCTTCGGGGACAAGGATTTCGTTTCTGGAGAAATCGATGTCCTGGACGCGCAGACGCAAACATTCCATCAGTCGCAGTCCCGCGCTGTACATCAGCGAGGCCATGAGCCACTTATCGCCGGTCAGGTTTGTCAGCACGCCTTTCACTTCCTCGCGGGTCATGACCACAGGCAGGCGTTTGGGTTTCCGGGCGCGGAAGACTTCGCCCAGGTCTCCCACTTCACGACCGATGACGTGACGATAAAGGAAATGCAGTGCGGAAAGCGCCTGGTTCTGAGTGGAGGCGCTTACCTTTTCCTTCGTAGCCAGATGCGTCAGGAAGGCGTTGATTTCCTGTTCGGCCATTTCGGCGGGGTGGCGGATGTTGTGAAAGTGGATGTAGCGTCTGACCCAATGGCAATAGGTCTGCTCCGTACGCGAGCTGTAATGGCGCGACCGCAAGGATTCGCGCAACTGGTCAAGCAGCTTGGGTCGGCGGGCGCAACCAACCTGCCTATCCTTAAGGGGTGGAAGGGATTCATTCCCTCTCACTGGAGAATCCATGAGGCTTGCATGAACACCTGAAACCATCATCCGCGCTCCTCGCGGGAAGTCAGTTTGCCGGACTTGAGCCACTTATTGAGTTCCTTCGCATCGAACCGCCATTGCCGCCCGACCATGTGCGTCGGCAGTTTGCCTTCCTGGGCCAGTTTTAGACGGTCGATCAACCCATCCTCAGGTATTGCGCCGCTTCAATGACTGTCAGCCATTTGGTTTCCATAGACTTCTCTTTCCCAAACGTTCAACCGGATATCGAGTTATATCGAGTAACATCGAGTAACACGGCTCAAGCGTTGCGGTCTTGTCAACCCTCGATCTCAGTTTCGAATTGCCTCACGTTAGAAGTAACCGGGGAGTGGTTTCAGGAAGTATCGTTGACTCATTATCCGATGTAACCAGACATCGATTTCCGAAAGGTTGGAAAAAATGACTCCACGATCCAAACGCGAGTACATTGAGGCCGTGCCGACGATACAAAGAGGCCTTCGGCAGTGAACGAATCATTATGCTCAATGAGCTTTGCGCCACGTGCGGTTATAACCGTAAGTATGCCATCCGATTACTGAAAGGTTTCAAACGGATTACAAAACCCCAACCCCGAAATAGGGGAAGGCCTTCCTTTTGCGACATTCGCTTCGTGTCGCAGGGTTAGGAAATCGACATTGACACCGCTTTCGGCCTGCCGGAACGGCCTGATCTTTGATAACCCGTTGAAATTGAAGGTTTTCGGTTAACAGCCGGAGACCGAGAACCGTTATGAAGAGGGTTGCGCACGGGGAGCCAAAAATGCATCCGCTGAATCCAGCGGTTCTTGTTTAGCGCAAGGCCCCGTGGGGTGATCCCCACGGGGCCTTGCTTTTTTGATGCCCGGCCGCTCGGGCTCGCACCAAGTCGGCAACTTTGCCCCTTAGTCTATCTCTTCGGATCCCTTGCCAGGCATCGGAATTGATGTATTACCCCATTCCGATCATGCAAATCCTCACTCTTTCGCACTCCTTAAATAGCGTTTGGTTTCTAATTCGTTTTTTCATGATGTATCATTACTTAGGAAGTGTGACAGGGGTCTCATAGTATCCAGGTCCCCGTAAGACATGGAAAGAAAACCACTCTGTATGCCCAGTGGTTTTTAACCAATTGGACCATGGTATCAGAAAGGGCAAATCACACCCAGGGGGGAATATTCAAGGCAGACTCGGTTGGTCCTACCCAATCATTAACCAGTGGGAGTTAGCACCAAACCATCGCCGTAGGCACTTAAACAGATCGAGGACTTTCCCCCGGAGAGGAGATCTGACATGGCAAAAGATGGGAACAACGGCGCAAATCTAGGTTTCGAATCGGAACTCTGGCGTGCTTCCGACGCCCTCCGCTCTAACATGGACGCTGCCGAGTACAAACACGTCGTGCTCGGACTCATCTTCCTCAAGTACATCTCAGACGCTTTCGAGGAGCAGCATGCCAGGCTCGAAGCAGACAAAGTCAAGGGAGCTGACCCGGAAGACCCCGACGAATACCGGGCCGTTAACATATTTTGGGTACCCAAAGAGGCGCGTTGGTCCAAACTAAAATCCGAAGCCAGACAACCCACCATCGGCAAAACCATTGACGATGCCATGCTCGCCATCGAGCGCGACAACCCAACGCTCAAGGGCGTGCTGCCCAAAGACTACGCCCACCCTCGCCTTGACAAGCAACGGCTCGGGCAACTCATAGACCTTGTAAGCGACATCGGCTTGGGCGATAAAGAAAACCGCTCGAAAGATATTCTCGGCCGTGTCTATGAATACTTCCTTTCACAGTTTGCCAGTGCCGAAGGCAAGAAGGGCGGCCAATTCTATACACCCCGTTGCGTTGTCCATGTTCTGGTCGAAATGCTGGCTCCGTACAAGGGCCGGGTCTATGACCCGTGCTGCGGCTCCGGCGGTATGTTCGTCCAGTCGGAAAAGTTCGTCGAGGCCCACGGCGGTAGAATTGGTGATATCAGCATCTACGGCCAGGAATCGAACCACACCACCTGGCGGCTGGCCAAAATGAACCTGGCCATTCGCGGAATAGACGGCAACCTGGGCAAGGAGCACGCCGACTCTTTTCACCGCGACCTGCACCCCGACCTCAAAGCCGACTACGTCCTCGCCAATCCGCCCTTTAATGATTCCGACTGGCGAGGCGAACTGCTTAAAGACGACAAGCGCTGGCAATTCGGCACACCGCCAGCCCGGAACGCAAACTTCGCCTGGGTCCAACACTTCATCCATCACCTGGCCCCGATCGGTCTGGCGGGCTTCGTCCTGGCCAACGGATCCATGTCCTCCAACCAATCCGGGGAAGGCGATATACGCAAGAGCATCATCGAGGCCGACCTGGTGGACTGCATGGTAGCGCTTCCGGGCCAGCTTTTCTATTCCACCCAAATACCCGTCTGCCTCTGGTTCATAGCCCGCAGTAAAAAGAACGGCCGCTTCCGCGACCGGCGCGGAGAGACTCTCTTCATCGACGCCCGCAAGCTGGGGATAATGATTGACCGCGTCCACCGTGAACTGGACGATGACGACATCCGCAAGATCGCCGACACCTACCATGCATGGCGGGGCGACAAGGAGGTCGGAGATTACGAAGATGTACCCGGCTTTTGCAGGAGCGCTACACTCGAAGACATCCGGCAACACAACCACGTCCTCACCCCTGGCCGGTATGTCGGAATGGCGGAAGTCGAAGATGACGGCGAACCCTTCGAGGAGAAGATGGCCAGGCTGATAGCCTCCTTGCGGGAACAGTCCGAGCAGGCGGCTATACTTGACCGGATCATCTGGGCCAACCTGGAGGATATCGGTTATGGCGGGTGAGTGGAAAGATATCAGCGTAGGTGAGTTTGCACCTTTCGTCTACGGCAAAAGTTTAACAGAGAGGCGACGCGACCCATCCGGTGATGTTCCAGTGTACGGTTCAAACGGGATTGTAGGTTACCATACTGAGGCTCTTACCTGTGGCCCTGCAGTTATTATTGGGCGCAAGGGAACGGTTGGTGCTGTTCACTTCAGTACGAAAGCGTGCTGGCCCATAGACACAACTTTTTTTATAGAAGACGAAGACTTATTGTTACTTCGGTTCAAATACTATTTGCTAAAGTCGCTTGGCTTGGAACATATGAACGCAGATAGTGCAGTACCAGGACTAAACCGTGATGCAGCACACGCACGTATAATCCAAATTCCGCCACCCTCCATCCAGCAGGCTATCGCCTGCATCCTCGGCACGCTGGACGACAAGATCGAGTTGAACCGGCGGATGAACAAGACCCTGGAGGAGATGGCGCAGGCGATCTTCAAATCGTGGTTCGTAGACTTCGACCCCGTCCGCGCCAAGGCCGCCGTGCGCAGCGAACACCCGAATTGGTCCAACGAACAGGTCAGCCGCGCTGCCTGCCCCAACCTCAAACCCGAAATCGCCGCTCTTTTTCCAGACTCCTTCAAGGACTCCGAACTCGGCATGATTCCGAAGGGATGGAAGACTCCAACCGTTGGTAAGGTTTGCGAACTTGCTTATGGCAAGGCACTTAAAGCAGAGCACCGTAGACCCGGGACCGTACCTGTGATTGGATCAAATGGGCAAATAGGCTTGCATGACCATTCTTTAGTCAAAGGTCCTGGGGTAGTCGTTGGAAGAAAAGGTAATCCTGGTATTGTCTCCTGGATTGATGTTGATTTCTTTGCAATCGACACAGCATTCTATGTTGTTTCGCTTGATACAACAACTTGTCCGTTGACATACCTATTCTATGCATTGCGAAGGATCGATCTTGCCAATCTAAGTGCTGACTCAGCAGTACCTGGGTTAAACCGAAATATTGTTTGCGGATCGAAACTCATCGTACCCAATCCACCCATCGCTAGTGCTTTCGATAAACACGTTCTTGCGATAAAGAAACGAGCTTTTTCCAACAACATTCAATCCAGCACCCTCGCCGCTCTTCGCGATACCCTCCTGCCCAAACTGATCTCCGGCAAATTACGCTTGCCTGCCGCACTGCTCGAACGCGTGTCAGAGACAAAGCTTAAGCCTGCTGAACATTTTTTGAAGGAGAGCGAACCATGACGCGGATTGAGCGGGTTTCAACGCTGAATGATTGCGGGATATTCCGAAACTTTAGGTGGCCCACAGACCTTCCGCTTTTTGGACGCTTCAACCTAATCTACGGCTGGAACGGCACCGGCAAGACGACGCTTAGCCGCCTTTTTCGCGCCCTGGGATTGCGGCAGCCCCCTTTGATTGGGGAGGTGTTGCTTCGCATCGACGGCACAGAGATTCCCGGTAAAGACTTTCCACTATCGACGCTCCCGATTCGAGTATTCAACCGCGACTTCATCCATGAGAACGTCTTTCACATCGGAGGCGGCGATTTGCCGCCAATCTTTTTTGTTGGCAAGGAGAATATAGAAATACAGAAAGAAATTGATCGGTTAAAGATTATGCTGACCAAAAAGCAACAGGAGCTGGATGCCGCTAAGCAGACACAGGAGGAAAAGGATCAAAACTTAACTAAGTTCTGCAGCGACCGTGCCAAGGTCATCAAAGACACACTCAGGAAGACTGGAAGTGCGTATAACAACTACAACAGGTCGGACTTTAAGAAACGGCTGGAACAAATGATAATCGATGGGGATACCGCTTCTCACCGATTGACCGATGAACAGCGCGAGAGCATGCTGGCGCAACACCTGGCCACCCCGAAACCTAGGGTGCCGGAGGTCTCATATCGTGTTCCAGATTTAAGGATCTTAGCTGATGAAGTATCTGCGCTTCTGCGAACAACCGTCGTCTCGTCGGCCATTCAAACTCTGAAGAGCGACTCCGTTCTTTCGGATTGGATCCACCGTGGGCTGGATTTACACAGGGAGCGCCGATCGGATAAGTGCCTTTTCTGCGAGCAACCGCTCCCTGCGGACCACCTTGGAGAACTTGAGGCCCATTTTAACGCTGAGTATGAACGATTCCTGCAGCGGATTGATGAGAAGATCCAGGCGTTGGAAGCAGTCGAAGAGCAGGCAACCCAGGTGAAGATTCCAAATCCGGCTGAACTGTACGATGACCTTCGAAAAGCGTTTATTTTCACCGAAGAGGTTTTCCAGCGGATGTTCGATGCCGTGCGCGGGTATCTTGCCGTTCTTGTCGAGGACCTTAAGCGCAAGAGGGGCGAGCCGTTTTCGACCCTTTCTCCCAGCGAGGCTGTCCCTATTTTTGATGCGGCAGCTATCGACGGGCTGAACAAGGTCGTCCGCCGCCATAATCGGGCGTGCCTTGAATTCGACACTCACGTGAGAAATGCACGCGACCGTCTGGCCTTTGACATAATTGCCAGGAGCATGGAAGATTTCAAAAAGCTTAGTAATACCGTTAAGGGAGCCACAACAGCCGTAAATGCAATCGAGGCCGAAGTCAAAGATCTGACGGAGGAAATCAAAAACCTTGAGCTAGAGATCCGGTCCCATCACCGACCCGCCGAAGAATTCAACGATGACCTGAAGCAGTACCTAGGCCATGGTGAGTTGCAACTGACCGTAGAAGACAATGGTTACAGCATCACCCGGAATGGTGTTCAAGCTGAAATGCTCAGCGAAGGAGAAATGACGGCAATTGCTTTACTCTATTTTTTAAAAACGCTGGAAGATAGCCACTTTGACAAGGGTAACGGGGTCGTAATCCTTGACGACCCCGTCTCCAGCTTGGACGCGAATGCTCTCTATCTTGCTTTTGGCTTCATCAGGGATCGCACGCGGGATACGGGTCAACTATTCGTATTGACTCATAACTTCCAATTCTTTCGCCTAGTCCAGCAATGGTTTAGTCAACTCAATAGGCAAAACAAAGAAGTCAACAAACCTCCAGCACGCTTCTACATGCTTGAGCAAGTGCATAGGTCCACCCTGAGGTGCACGAAGTTTTGCGCTCTTGATCCTCTGCTGGAGCGGTACGAATCGGAGTACCACTATTTGTTCGCACGCATTTACCAATCTTCAACAGAAAATAAGTCTAACAATCTGGAAAATTACTACGTTCTCCCCAATATGGCCAGGCGCCTATTGGAAGCATTTCTGGCGTTCCGCCAACCGGGGTATTCTAATCTATGGGATAAGATGCAAGCTATCCAATTTGACGAAACCAAGAAACGGCGAATTTATGGATTTGCTAATTGTTACTCACACTGCAATGTAATAGGAGAACCTGAGCATGACCACTCCCTGCTGGCTGAAAGCCCATCTATATTACTGGATCTTTTGGAGCTAATTGAATCACAAGACGCAGAACACTACAGGGCAATGGAGCAGATTGTTTCCACCTCGGTCCAAAAGCAAGCCGACAAAACCAAAGGTGGAAGATTATGAGTTCTCAACTTTTCAGCGAATCCCTCATCGAGCAAGCGGCACTGGCGTGGCTTGAGAGATTGGGTTACCAAGTCTTTTCTGGGTTGGAGATCGCTCCAGGTGAAGCGATGGCCGAGCGTGGCAACTACGGCCAGGTCGTGCTGGAGTATCGCTTGCTGCAGGCGCTCCAGCGGCTGAACCCGGAGGTTCCGGCAGGCGCGATAGATGAAGCACTCCGTAAGCTTACGCGGCAGGAATCGCCGTCATTGTTGGCCAACAACCATGGAATGCACAAGTACCTGGTCGAAGGCGTGCCGGTTGAATACCAGCGGGCCGATGGCTCCATCGGCGGCGATCTGGTCCGTGTACTCGATTACGATGAGCCGGAGAACAACGAATTCCTCGCGGTGAATCAATTTACCGTGGTTGAAAACAGGATTGAGCGCCGGCCTGACGTGGTGTTGTTCATCAACGGCCTGCCAGTGGCGGTGATGGAACTGAAGAACGCCGCAACTGAAAACGCCACCATCTGGACGGCCTTCAATCAGCTCCAGACCTACAAGGAACAGATCCCGTCGCTGTTCTCCTTCAATGAGGCCATGGTGATCTCCGATGGTGTTCAGGCGCGTGTCGGTACAATCACAGCCGACCGTGAGTGGTTCATGCCCTGGCATACCATCGAAGGCGAAGAACTGGCAGACCCACGGCTGCCGCAACTACAGGTGGTTATTGAAGGCGTGTTTGAGAAACGACGGTTCCTGGATTTGATCCGGTACTTTATTGTGTTTGAGGATTTCGGCGGTGATGTTCTGTTGAAGAAGATGGCTGGATATCATCAATACCACGCTGTTAACGTGGCGATACAAGAGACCTTACGCGCCTGTGTTTCTTCTTCTACCTCTTGGCGGGTACAAGAGGGCGGGGGAACCTTTTTCGCTAAAGGCCAGGAAGGCGCCAAGCCCGGTGACCGCCGTGTCGGTGTTGTATGGCATACGCAAGGATCAGGCAAGAGCTTGACAATGGCGTTCTACGCCGGGCGGGTCGTTCTTCATCGGGCAATGGGAAACCCCACACTGGTAGTGATCACCGACCGAAATGACTTGGACGACCAGCTTTACGGGACCTTTGCCCGCTGTCACGAATTGCTCCGCCAGCCGCCCGTGCAGGCACAGAACCGGGCACATCTGCGGGAACTCTTGGAGACTAGCGGCGGCGGAGTCGTTTTTACGACAGTCCACAAGTTCTTCCCCTTCGACAACGAGGATCAATACCCATTGCTGTCGGAACGTCGCAATATCGTCGTAATTGCGGACGAGGCGCATCGCAGCCAGTACGACTTCATCGACGGTTTCGCAGCGCATATGAGAAGGGCACTACCCTTTGCTTCTTTCATTGGCTTCACCGGAACGCCGATCGAACTGGCCGACAGGAACACCCGCGCGGTCTTCGGGAATTACATCAGCATCTATGACATCGAGCAGGCTGTGAAGGACGGGGCGACCGTCCCGATCTACTACGAGAGCCGGCTGGCAAAACTGGAACTCAAGGAAGCAGAACGTCCCACGATCGATGCCGAGTTCGAGGAGGCCACCGAGGGCGAAGAGGTCGAACACAAGGAGCGGCTGAAGACTAAGTGGGCACAACTGGAAGCCCTGGTCGGCACAGAAAGGCGATTGAAACGGATCGCCGAGGACCTGGTCAAGCACTTCGAAGAACGTCTTTCAGCGATGGATGGCAAGGCTATGATCGTATGCATGAGCCGTCGCATCTGCGTCGAACTATACAAGGCCATTGTGGCGATCCGCCCTGGCTGGCATCACGATGATGACGGTAAGGGAATGATCAAGATCGTAATGACGGGTTCGGCCTCCGATCCGGTCGACTGGCAGGCCCACATCCGCAACAAGCAGCGCCGCGAAGGACTTGCTAAGCGCTTCAAGGATCCGATAGATCCCTTCAAAGTTGTGATCGTTCGCGACATGTGGCTTACAGGCTTTGACGCACCGATCCTCCACACGATGTATTTGGACAAACCCATGCGCGGTCATGGTTTAATGCAGGCCATTGCGCGGGTGAACCGCGTCTTCAAGGACAAACCCGGCGGTCTTGTCGTCGATTATCTGGGCTTGGCCGACCAGTTGAAGCGGGCCTTGGCCAACTATACCGAGAGCGGGGGCAAGGGAAAGACGGCCATCGACCAGGATGAGGCTGTGGCGGTAATGCTGGAGCGCTACGAAATTTGCTGTGGTATCTTCCATGGCTTTGACTGGTCAAAATGGAAGAGCGGTGGCCCACAGGAAAGGCTTTCGGTACTTCCCGAAGCGCAGGAACATGTGCTGGCACAGGATGACGGCAAGAATCGGCTGGTAAAGGCCGTCGGCGAGTTATCAAAAGCATTCGCACTGGCCGTTCCGCATGAAAAGGCGCTGGAAATTCGGGATGATGTGGCTTTCTTCCAGGCGGTAAAATCCGTACTAACCAAGAGTAAGAGGGATGACCGCCGCAGCCCTGAAGAGATCGAGTTTGCGATCCGGCAGATCGTCTCCAAGGCTGTTTCTTCCGATGAAGTCATTGACTTATTTTCTGCCGCCGGGCTGAAAAAGCCGGATATCTCGATCCTGTCCGATGAATTCCTGGCGGAAGTTCGCGGCATGCCACAGAAAAACCTCGCCGTTGAATTGTTACGCAAACTGCTGGAAGGCGAGATCAAGGAACGCGGGCGCAAGAACTTGGTCCAGGCCCGTTCATTCGCGGAGCTCCTTGAGAGGGCGATCAAGAAATACCAAAACCGGGCCATTGAGACCGTGCAGGTTATCGAAGAATTGATCGCATTAGCGAAAGACATGCGCGAGGCGGGCCAACGAGGAGAGAAACTGGGGCTGACCGATGACGAAGTGGCTTTCTATGACGCCCTGGGTGTCAATGATAGCGCGGTGGCCGTTCTTGGAGATGAGACGCTGCGGCTGATCGCCCAGGAATTGGTCAAGGCGGTGCGGAAAAGCATCACCATTGACTGGACCATTCGAGAAAACGTACGTGCCCAAATGAGGGTTATCATCAAGCGCATCCTTAGAAAATACGGGTATCCGCCCGACAAACAAGCTAGCGCTACAGCGCTTGTTCTGGAGCAGGCGGAAGTACTTTGTAAAGATTGGACTGGGAAAGAATGAAAAACTTCCATCCCGCGTTCACCATAACCAACCGGATCACCGCTGGACTTACCTCCATCGAGCGCGCCCGGGGATTCCTGGAGGCTGCGGCTTTATCCGAAGCCTGGGTGAAGGAAATGGGTCGCCGCGCGTTGATCCTGGAAGCCCATCACACCACGCACATCGAAGGAACGCGCCTGACCTTAGCTCAGGCCGAGCAACTCCTGGAAGGCAAGCCGATCCCCGAGGCCCATCCCGATGATGTGCGTGAATTGCTGAACTATAAGAAAGCCTTTGATTTTGTTTCCGATTATCTCGAGCATGGTGGTCCGATCACCGAGGGACTTGTTCGGGAAATCCACAAGCGGCTCGTGGAAGGTGTCCGGGGCGAGGCTGCGGCTCCCGGTGAGTACCGGAAGATCCAGAACTATGTTGTTAACTCCACAACCGGCGAGATTGTTTACACGCCGCCTCCAGCGCACGATGTGCCGATCATGATGGGTGAGCTGGTGGACTGGCTAAACCAGGAGAAGGAAATCCACCCGGTCCTGGTGAGCGGTATCGTTCAGTTCCAGTTCGTGCATATCCACCCATTCCTGGATGGTAACGGGCGGACATCGCGGTTGCTCTCTACTTTGTGCCTCTACCGATCGGGTTACGACTTCAAGCGGCTGTTCACAATCAGCGAATACTACGACCGGGACCGGGCGGGATTCTATAGGGCTCTTCAGAGCGTCCGTGAGCACAGCATGGATTTGACCGGTTGGCTGGAATATTTCGTCGAAGGGCTGACTACCCAGCTAGGCGAAGTCAGGGAACGCGGTGAACAGGCCATCCGACGGGATGTGCTGATCAAGAAGCACCGACTTTCGGACCGCCAGACTAAAGCCCTCGCCCATATCCTGGAGTACGGCAGTCTGACCATCCAGGATTTCGAAGCCTTATGCCCTGATGTCAACCGCCGGTCTCTCCAGCGAGACCTGAAAGATATGGTTGAACAAGAATTAATCGTCACCGAGGGTGAAACTCACCAGTTACTATATCGGCTCGCAGGAGAGGGCTGATCTTTGCGACAGGTTCGCGACAATGTTTGCGACACTTTTGCGACAATTCGGTTCCCAACTTGCGACAAACTAGCGACAGGACTTGCGACACCCCTTCAGGCCCTATGGAAAGCAATTTAGACATGGCCGGCTTCTTCCACAACAAATTGCCCCTTGACAGAGGGGACCAGCCTCATCATAATGCTATATGACGATATGGAGGTGCCATGAGGGATTTTATCAAGGTCATGAAAGCGCTGTCCGACCCGAACCGGGTCAAGATGATCAAACTGCTCCAGCGGCGGGTGCTGTGCGTGTGCGAGATCCAGGAGGCGCTGGGGCTGGCCCAGTCCACCGCCAGCAAGCACCTCAAGATCCTGGAGGAGGCGGGCCTGATCTCCTTTTCAAAGGAGGGGCCGTGGGTGAATTACCGGCTGTCCGACGGGGGGAGGAACCGCTACGCGGCCATCCTGCTGGGCAATCTGAAGCATTGGCTGGAGGACGAAGCCGACGTGGCCGCCCTAGTGGCCAGGCTTCCGGAGATAGACCGGGAGAGCATTTGCGGTAACTGATTTTTTTTGTTCTCTTGATATCGTTATATGACGAATCATGAATGATACGGGGTTCACGGGCCCTTCGCTCCCAGGGCGGGCCCGCAGTCACGAGGGGGAAGCTCTATGAATGAACGGACCAAGCTGTTTTTGATCGTGGGTGTTTTCGCGTCGGCCTACTTTGTCCCCTGGGGCGACCCGGCGGTCCGCCGCTCGGGGCTTGAGGCCTTCATGATGCTGCAGGAATACGCCCGGGATCACGTCCTCACCTGTCTTATACCCGCTTTCTTTATCGCAGGGGCTATTTCCGCTTTCGTGTCACAGGCCTCGGTGCTCAAGTATTTTGGAGCGCAGGCCGGCAAGGTTCTCTCCTATTCGGTGGCTTCCGTTTCAGGAGCCATACTGGCGGTGTGTTCCTGCACGGTGCTCCCGCTGTTTGCCGGAATTTACACCCGGGGTGCCGGCATCGGGCCGGCCACGGCCTTTCTGTATTCGGGACCGGCCATCAATGTGCTGGCCATTATTCTGACCGCCAGGATCCTGGGCTGGCAACTGGGCCTGGCCCGGGCCGTGGGTGCGGTAGTTTTCGCCGTTGTGACGGGTCTCTTAATGGCCCTGATCTTCCGCAAAGACGACGCCGCTCGCACCGCCGGGCAGGTCTTCCTGCCCGAGGCCGAGGAAAGAGGGCGCACCCTGCTGCAGGACGGCCTGTTCCTGCTGACGATGGTGCTGATCCTGGTCTTTGCAGCCTTCGCCAAACCGGCCCCTGGGTCGACCGGCCTGTGGCCGGCCGTTTTCGCCGCCAAGTGGTACATCACTGCCCTCCTCCTGGCCGTCCTGGGGTTCATGCTGAAAGCCTGGTTCAAAAGGGATGAGCGCGTAAGCTGGGGGGAGTCCACCTGGGGGTTCATAAAGCAGATCACTCCCCTGCTGGCCTTTGGCGTGTTGGCGGCCGGCTTCCTGCTGGGCCGTCCCGGCCACCAGGCCCTGATCCCCGGGGAGTGGGTCCAGTCCCTGCTGGGCGGCAACTCCCTCCGGGCGAACTTCATAGCCTCCGTCGCCGGGGCATTGATGTACTTCGCCACGCTGACGGAGATCCCGATACTGCAAGGTCTCCTGGGCGCCGGCATGGGCAAGGGACCGGCCCTGGCGCTGCTTCTGGCCGGTCCGGCCCTGTCGTTGCCCAGCATGCTGGTGATGGGCAGCATCATGGGGGTGAAAAAGACGGCCACATTCTGTGGCATCATCGTGATCATGTCCACCATCGCCGGGGTGCTGTACGGCGCGATGTTCGCCTAGTCGCGGCGGAGGGGACACGGGTTTCGGGGAAGACACGGGCGAGGCCGAGTAGCGGGTGGCGGCCCGCAGGTTTACCGGAACACGAACAGAAAGAAGGGGTGAGCAATGAAGATCAAGATACTGGGCTCCGGCTGCCCCAAGTGCAAGCAGACGGAAAAAGTGGTCAAGGAAGCGATCGCCGAAGCGGGCGTCGACGCGGAGGTGGAAAAGGTTACCGGCGTCATGGAGATCGTCGCTTACGGCGTACTGGGCGCTCCCGCCGTGGTGGTGGACGGCGAAGTGAAGTCGGTCGGGAAGGTCCCCGACAAGGCGGAGGTCCTTTCCTGGCTTTCGGGTTAGCGGGCGGAACCCATCTTATGCTATGGGTTCCGCCCGTCCCTGTCAGGAAGCCCCAGGCTAACCGGGCCCTACTGCTCCGACAGGCTGCCGAGGTGCTTGGAGAAGAAGCGCTCCATCGCGCGGTAGAAGTCGAAGCGGTTCTCCTCGTTGAGGAAGCCGTGGCCTTCGTTGTCCTTGACCATGTATTCCACGTCCACTCCTCTTTTCCGCAGGGCCTCCACGATCTGGTCCGATTCGGCCTTTTTTACCCTGGGGTCGTTGGCCCCCTGGGCTACGAAGAGGGGCGCCTTGATCCTGTCGGCGTGAAAGACCGGCGAGGCCGCCTCGAGGAGGTCCTTTTCCTTTTCGGGGTCGCCGATCTGCTCGTACATCATTTTGCGGCCCAGTTCCCAGTAGGGGGGGATCGTCTCGAGGAGGGTGAAGATGTTGGAGACCCCCACGTAGTCCACGCCGCAGGCGTAGAGGTCGGGTGTGAAGGCAAGGCCCGCCAGGACGGCGTACCCGCCGTAGGAGCCGCCGTAGATGCCCACCCTCTTCGGGTCGGCTATGCCCTGGTCAATGAGCCACTGGACCCCGTCGGTGATGTCGTCCTGCATCGCCCTCCCCCACTGTTTGAAGCCGGCCTCCCAGAAGGCGCGCCCGTAGCCTGTGGAGCCACGGAAGTTCATCTGGAGCACCGCCAGTCCCCGGCTGGCCAGGAACTGGACCTCGCTGTCGTACCCCCAGGAGTCCCGCGCCCAGGGGCCGCCGTGGGGGTTGATCACCACGGGGAGGTTCTTCCCGTCGCTGTGGGCCGGCAGGGTCAGGTAGCCGTGGATGACCAGGCCGTCCCGGGCGGTGTACTGCACGGGCTTCATGGGGGCCAGCTCGTCCTCGTTGAGCCAGGGGCTCAACTGGGCCAGTTCGCGGAAGTCCCCCGTCGTCCGGTCGTAGAAGTAGTAGGCGCCCTGGGTCTGGTCGCCCCCGGCGTGCACGAGTACCTTCTCCTCGTCCTTGCTCATGGAGGTCACCGTGACCTCCCTTCCGGGGAGGCGGGACTCCAGTTCTTCCTGGAGGTCGGCCCGCTCACGGTCGAAGAAATGGTACCTCGCCCGGTCGGTGACGTAGGCCACGCCGGTGATGACCTTCCGCTTTTTCGACTGCATGAGGCCGTAGACGTCCACCTCGGGGTGCTCGAAGACCAGTTCCTCGCTGGCCGCCTTGGCGGGGTCGAAGACGTAGATGGCCGACTTGTCCCTGCCTAGGTTGGAGGAGACGTAGAGCTTTTTGTCGTCGAAGGTGAAGAAGAGGGGGTCGACGGTCTCCCTGAAGTCGGTGGTGAGGAGGGTCCTGAACTCGTCCTCCTCCCGGTCTCTGTAGAGGAGGGACTGGTTCACGCCGTCGGTCCTGACGGCGGCCCGCAGTTTGCCCTCGTGGTCGGTCACCCAGCCTTCGATGTCCCCCGGGTTCTCCTGGACGAGGGTCAGTTCACCGGTGTCGATGTTCAGACGGAAGACGTCGAAGACCCTCGGGTCCCGGCGGTTCATCCCGATGAGGACCTCGTCGTCGATCTCCTCCAGGGGGTCCACGATAGTGACCCGGACGCCCTCGAAGGGGGTGAGGTCCTTCGCCCCGGAGCCGCCGGCGTCGACGGCGAAGAGGTGGTAGTTCTCGTCCCCGCCGGAGTCCTGCAGGTAGAGGATGCGGTCGTTGCCCGACCAGAAGTAGCCCAGGATGTCCCTCTCCGTCGCGGAGGTGACCCGCACGGCCTCCTCTTCGCCGATCTTCTGGACGAAGATGTTGAGCCGCCGCTCCCAGGGCGCCCGCCAGGAGATCCGCGTCCCGTCGGGGGAGATCCGGAAGCCGCTTTTTTCCGGGTTCCTGAAGAAGTCCTCCATCGGGATGAGGCTCCCCCCGCCGGCGAAGGACGGGCGGGAAAGAAGAAGAACAGCCAGCAGGACCGTCGTCACGATAACCGTCAGTTTGATCATTCGTTCATACCCCCATGACCTTGACGACCACGCGCTTCCTGCGGCGGCCGTCGAATTCCGCGTAAAAGCACTGCTCCCAGGGCCCAAGGTCAAGTTTGCCGCCCGTCACGGGCAGTATCGCCTGGTGGTGTACCAGGATGCGCTTGAGGTGGGCGTCGGCGTTGTCCTCGCCCGTGCGGTGGTGGGCGTAGGACGGGTCCTCGGGGGCGGTCTTCTCCAGCCACTCGAGGATGTCCCGGTGGAGCCCCGGCTCGTCGTCGTTCACGATGATGCCCGACGTGATGTGCATGGCCGAAAGGAGCATCATTCCGTCGGTCACGCCGCTCCTTCCCAGGATGGCTTCAAGGTCCGACGTAATCCTTACCAGTTCTTTCCTTTTCCTCGTCTCAAACCACAAGTACTCGGTGTAGGTTTTCATTGAACATCCCCTTTCGTTGAGCCTGGAAACGGAAATAGGGTAGCAGAAACAGGAGGGAAGAAAAAGACTCGAGAACCCTTTCCCCGGAATAGGATTATGGCAAACCTTTCCCAATTCGTGGCAGGGCCGGCGCGTTGTACAAAAAAAGGAAGGGTGACTTTATTAAAGGCCAGGGAAGGAGCGGACCTTTTCGAGCAGGGCCAGGGCGTTGCCCCCCCTGATCCTTGACAGGGCCTCCTCGTCGAGGCCGGAAGCCAGGAACATCTTCTCGTACCGGTCGGCGCAGAGCAGGGGGAAGTCGCTCCCGTAGATGATCTTGCCGCCCGCCCCGGCCGCGACGGCGGCGCGGAAGACCTCCGGGCCGAAGAGGAAGGGCGCGGCGGCGGTGTCGTACCAGGCGTTCTCCAGGACCAGCTTCATGCACCGCATGGCCTCGTAGGCCCAGAGGCCCCCTCCCATGTGGGCGAAGAGGACCTGCACCTCGGGGTGGTTCTCGCAGAAGGCGGCGGCCTCCCGGGGGCCCATGCCGCCCTTGCCGGGGTAATCCCTCCCCACGGGCTCGGCCACGTGGAGCAGCAGGAAGAGGCCGTTCTCCTGGCAGGCCGCGGCCAGCCGCCAGGTCTCGCGGCTGTCGGAGATGTCAAAGACCTGCCCGTAGGGCAGGAGTTCGCCCACGCCTATGAAGCCCGCCTCGCGGCAGCGGACTATCTCGCTTTCGAAGTCCCGGGTGAGGGGGTTCACCACGGCCAGGCCCCGGATCTTTCCCGGGTACTTCTTCAAGGCCTCCATGACGTAGTCGTTGCAGAGACGGCAAAGGCCCTGGTCGCGGAAGGCAACTCCCGTGACCCAGGCCTCGTCCAGCCCGTCGATCTCCATCCGGGCGACGACGTCCTCGACGGTCCCCCACTTGTGGGCCTTGCCGGCGCAGAGGGTGCCGAAGTGGGGCTCCGTCTCGGCGATCTTCTTCCAGTTCTTCTCTATCTCGGGCGGATATACGTGTACGTGGGCGTCGATATGCATGGCGTTATTTTACAGGGTTTTCCAATATATGGTCGTAATACCCTTTCCCTTCAAACCAGTCTCTGTTCCAGTACCGCCGAGTTCAAGAACTTGCTCCGGGTCGTTAACCACATTGCCTTCCTCGTCCAGGATGACCAGAAATCCTTCAGAATCAATGAACATCGCGGTAAAGGCATTATCCGGGTCGTCAATATATGCGTCGTCAGGCAGGTTAACATTACCCTTTCTTTTATCTAAGCCTGCAAAAAAACTCATATCAAGAGTGTAAAGACGGCTCAATGCAGCATCGGTACTGTAAAGAGCCTGGTAGAGACGATAGTTTACGAAAAGGGGAGAAGCTGCCAGTTGTTCAAAGTCATAGGCATGAGCGCCTTTCCCCGTCTGCAGCTGTACCATGGCGACCCCTGTTTCCAATAGACGGAGTTTCGTATCCCCTGATTGTCCTTGCGCCCCCTGGGTGTTCAGTTCGGTTATTCCATCCCTTTGGATCCTGGATAGGTTAATGATCAGAAGGCCATAGGTATCGTGTGACTGACCATAACCAGGGTAAACAAGCGGGGCCGTGGCAGCTAGGTAGGTGTCCCCTCCTATGTAGACAATGTCAAAGTCCGTTATTGGAGGGGCTGGGATCTGATGACTGGGATTGGTATATACATTGAAGATCTTTGAAGGTTTAGGAGCGGTGGAACCCACGTATCTCCAGTCGTACCCGTTCAGGTCCCATGAATAGAAGGTTCCGTTTGACAGGTAAATATATACGTCGCTCAGGGCGGGCAAACCGCCTTCGCCTGGATAGGCCGCCAGTATCCTGGAGGGATACCAGTCTTCGTGGTTGAAGCCAGACGGCATTTTCCGCGTATCTTCACCGGGCAAACTTTCCAAAGGCTCACCTTGAAAACCGACAAAATTTCCGCTGGTTAAAACCTCTCCCGTCAACGGGTCTGCATTTATCCACAAGTATCTACCTTCCTTGTCGATCGTAACAAGAAGCAAATGCCAGATCCTGGACCCTTCAAGGGTTTCAGTAAAGCCGATCAAAGGTTTGGTAGTCATGAAGTCGACGTCTTCGTAAGCGGTGAAATCGGCTGACCCTGTATCCACACGGGGAGAAACAATGTCGAGTCTTTTGACGGTTGCGCCGCCGGAACGGATGCAGTTTATGTTTGTTACCGACCAAAGGGGTTGAGGGTCAAGGGGATCAGTAACATCAATAGCGTAGATTCCAAACACCTGGCTATCCCCTGTGATAACGGGGGATGCTCCGGGTGCCGGGGCTCCTTCCGCTATCCAGGCGGCTCCCAGTTTGTTGACCTGTTCCGTCCCCAACCCCGTTGAACCCACCAGTATTCGCTTCCATTTTCCATTTTTATCCTGGAGGTCATGGACATAGACCGGGCCATCGAGAAGAGTCAGCCTTGCGTACTGCCCATTGCCTTGATGGGAATAGACCTGGTTGAAGACAGCCTGCTGGAAGGCGGGAAAAGGCGTCAGCGACCAGACCCGATCAGCCCCAGCATTATCCGGGTCGTCGGATATTTCGAAGCAGTTCAAAACCCCCTGGTTTGTCGGTAAAAAAACGAAGACCTTACCTTTGCCGTTTTCATCGATCCAGGCAGAAGGCACCGAATTTCTGTCCACGAAAAGGGTTAGCCAGCCGTCCTCAGCCCACATCGTCAAGGGAGGCGCATGGCCTGAGTCCTCAAGTTTAAAGCCCGCATCACCCCTGAGAAAAGCCATCCAACCGTTGAAGGAGAACCACGAATCGTCGAAATCCTGGTTGGGGAAGACCTGAGGAACGTCATTTTCGGTGAAGATCATCCAGTTTGACATAAAAGAAGGAATTACCGCGTATTCCCTGAGGTCATCTTGCATATCCTGAAGTGAGGAAGGGAAACTTCTCAAGTCATCCCAAGCGATATATTTGTATTGTTGTGAGATCCTGTCGAAACGCGGCCTAACGCTCGCATACTGTAGTTCACCTGTCCTTATGACTAACCTCAGGTCAGAAAGCCAGAAGTAAGGATTATTCAGCAACGGTTCGAAAGTAACCCAAGAGACGACATCACGGCCAATGCTCGTAAAGGAGTAAGGTTCCCAGACATTCGCGTTCGAGGATGTTTTAGGCCACAATGGCCACTTCGATATATCATGGATCTCTATCCCCGGAACTTCCTCCAATTGTTCATAGGTTGATTTGGATCGATCATTCCCTGGCCATTGGATGTCACTGTTTTTAACGGTAATCACATCATCTTTCGGTGCCTTCCATCCCGGGACCTGGGTAAAGGAAATGGGGTAATTAGTCTTGCCCTCCACTGAAGCCGTCTGACCCGAACTGTATTCCTGTCCTTGAATTATGAATCTTGCTGAGCTTCTGACTTCTTCAGGATAAATTGTGACTGTTATTCCAACAATTTTTGCAAAGGCTGGAGAAACCAGCAAGAAAAACGTAGCTACTACAAGGGCGATCAATAGGGTCGACCGACCGAGGAGGGTACCAATTCTATCAAAAAGAATTATTTTCTTTCTCATTTTCTCACCACCACCATTGACTCAATCTCAAAATCTTTGCCATCCTTTGAGGCACTGGAACGAATGACAAACCTTCTCTCCCCCGCCCCCCCGCCATAGAACCTGCCAGGGTCCATTATGGCGGATGTTCCTAGGGGTGGAACCGATGACACCACTGTTCTCTCGCCGGTCCCGCCAGGAAAGCGCGGCGGGAGGAGTTTCCTCTCCTCATCGGAAAGATCGCTGAAAGAACCAGCGGAGAGCTCATAATTACAGTCAAAGATAAGGACTTCGACGGAAATACCAGGATCAATCGTGAACTGTATCGGCCCCAAGGGTGTGCTGTTGCTTTTCTGTGCGTAAATCGCTGTAATGTTCCCACTGTACATCAACGGGTCGGTCTTGAGGTCGTTCCTGTTTTCCCAAAGGACCATCTTGGCCTTTTCTATCCCGGACTGGGCCGCGTTGTAGAGTTGCGTCTCCGTGACCACGTGCCTGGAGGTGGAGTGCATGTTCTCCACCACGTAAAGGGCCGCTCCTACCAATACGGCCCCCACGAGAATGAAAACCAACGTCAGGGGCAGGGCCATGGCTCTTCTGCGTGAGAACAGTCGGGGTTTCAATTCCTGACCCTCCATCCCCTGGTCAAAGCGACCAGGTGGTATTTTCTCCATTCACTATCCTCCACCACGTCCCAGTCTGGCATATTCACGGGCGATACGAAGGCTGAATACTTCTTGTTGCCCCTGGCGAGGACCGAGACGGTGAGTACGCCGTTTTTGTCCAGCCTGAAGCGGCAATCAAGGACCCCTTCCACAATGGGCTGCAGTCCACTCTTAATATTCGAGATCGCGAGGTCTTTCACCTTGAACGACCCATCCTCGACTTTGGCTTCCATGAACCTTACATAGTGGAGACGATCGTTCGCAAGAACATGTCTCTTTTTTCCGTTCACGGAAAGTGTAATTGTTTTGGGGTCAGAAGAATAACCACTTGTCTTCCTGGCTTTGAATGGCCATTTTGCCGAGGGGAATACTACCCATCCATTTGTTGTTTGGCCCGTGAGATCTTCAACCAACTTCTCTTCATCCAGATCCGAAACTTCAATAGTGGTAGGATTCAAATCGTTGTTGTTTACATCCCCTGAAGAGATCGAAAAAATTGAAGTGGGTACGGCGTAAGCGACCAGGAGTTTCTCGCTTTCACCGTACGTCTCCCCGAGTAAGGGAGGTTCCGGCTCCTGGAGGGGTCTTTGCCATCGGTTGCCCTGAAAATCCTGATGGGCCCAAAGCCCTTCAAAGGCAGCCTCGAACTCCTCGGCTTGGAGTGGCATCCCCAGCCCGGCGAGAAGGATTCTTTTTTCAAGGTAGGTGAGGACCATGGTCGCGCGGTCCTTGGCAATAGTGATCTCGTTGGCCTGCTCGAAGTGCTTGATGTAGGTGTAACCGAGCATCAGAACGCTGCCCGCCACTATCGCCATGATGAGGATGGCGACGAGGATCTCTGCGAAGGTGAAGCCTCTCAGCTTTTTAAAAAACGGAACGTTTCTCACTGCCATGCCTTATTCCCCTTTTAGAGATAAGGATCATTCCGGTTTGGGGTCGGCGACAAACCGCTCCAGGGTCACCTCTCGGCTTCCCAGCGCCCCATCCCACCGGACATGGAGGGTGATCTCTTTTCCGCCTGTTCCGACCGCATCGTTTACTGTCCAGGTGAGTTTAAATTTGCTGTTGTCGGGTTCTTCCGAACCATCCTTTATTTCAACGTAATCGGCTTCCAGGACCTCCAATTTTTCTACGGCCAGGTCCACGGCCTTCTCCTTGTCGATGGTGTGGCCCATCAGCATCGTCGTGGACACGACCACGCCCGCCAGCGCCAGGAGCGCGATGGCGAGGACGACCATGGCGATGAGGGCCTCGACGAGGGAAAATCCCTTCCTTTGTTTACCAGGTCGAAAGGATACCGTGTTTTTCATAAGATAATTGTAATACTTTTAAGATTTTTCCGCCATGGGCAATCAGGCAAGGTCTCCGGGAATAAAAAAGGGAGTCCGGCAAGGCCGGGCTCCCTTCGGCAAATCCAAAATCGAGGCACAGGCTACTTGAGTTCCACCTCGGCGCCGGCTTCCTCGATCTTCTTTTTGATCTCCTCGGCCTCTTCCTTGGAGATGCCTTCCTTGACGGGCTTGGGGGCGCCGTCGACCAGGTCCTTGGCTTCCTTGAGGCCAAGGCCGGTCAGTTCGCGCACGACCTTGATGGTCGCGATCTTGTTCGTGCCGGTGTTCTTGAGGATGACATCGAACTCGGTCTTCTCTTCCTCCACGGGGGCGGCGCCGCCGGGCATCGCGCCCATCATGGGCATGGCCATGGCCGGGGCGGCGGCGGATACGCCGAACTTGTCCTCGAGTTCCTTAACCAGTTCGGATAGTTCGAGGACGGTCATTCCCTCGATGCCGGTGAGGATATCTTCCTTGGAAAGGCCCTTGGCCGCGGCCTTCTTCGCGGGTTTCTTCTCTTCCTTCACTTCGGTGGCTTCGGTGGTTCCGGTGACTTCTTCTTCGCCTTCTGCTGCCTTTTTGGCTGCGGTCATTTCCTGTTCCTCCTTTTTCATCTACACCTGTCGGTTTTTCAGGCGGCTTTTTCTTCCTTCTGTTCCTTTATCCTTTCCAGGCACGTCACGAGCCCGCGGGTGGTGCCGGAGAGCACCGTGACGAGGCCTCTCACGGGGCCGATCATGGTCCCCGCCAGCTGCGCCAGCAGTACCTCCCTCGAGGGCAGGTCCGCGAGGGCACTGACCTGTTCCATGGAGAGGATGTCGTCCCCCAGGACTGCTCCCTTTATGACGAGGGCTTCATTGCCCTTCTCCCTGGAGAAGTCCCTGATGACCTTGGCCACCGCCGCCGCGTCGGAATAGGCGATGGTGAAGGAGTTGGGGCCGGTCATGAGCGAGTCGGGGACGGGCATGGACTCCTCCCGGAGTGCTATTCCCATGAGGGTGTTCTTGGCCACGTTCATCTCTCCGCCGGCGCCGCGGATGGAGGCCCTGAGGGCCGTGATCTTGGCGACGTTGAGCCCCCTGTACTCGCATATGAAAACGGCCTCGGCTTCCTGCAGCTTACCCCTGAGCGACTCAACCTGCTCGATCTTCAATTGCGAAGGCATTTATTCACCTCCTCGCATAAAAAAACTCCCGGACCCTCCGGGCCCGGGAGACCTCGACACATGGCTGTGACACGCGTCAGGCTCTTCCAGACCTCGGCGGGCAAGTCATTAAGCGCGTCGGTGCGCACCCGCTGTCTGCGGTCGATGGAACGGCAGAATTATAACAGTTTTTCCCGGAAAAAACCCGGGGGCGCCTATTCGGCGGAGAGTTCCTTCACCGCGGCGTTGGGGTCCACCCTGAAGGAGGTCCCCATGGTCGATGTCACGGCCAGGCTCTTGATGTACTGCCCCTTGGCCGCGGCCGGCTTCGCCCTGACGATGGCCCGCAGGAGGGCCTTGCCGTTCTCGTAGAGGTTCTCGACGGGGAAACCCGCCTTGCCGAAGGCGTTGTGGATGATGCCGAACTTGTCGACCCTGAACTCGACCTTCCCGGCCTTGATCTCGCTGACGGCATTGCCCACGCCGAAGGTGACGGTGCCCGTCTTGGCGCTGGGCATGAGCCCGCGGGGGCCGAGGATCTTGCCCAGTTTGCCCACGGACTTCATCATGTCCGGCGTGGCGATGACGGCGTCGAAGTCGAGCCAGCCGCCCTCGATCTTCTGGACCATGTCCTCTCCACCGACGAGGTCGGCGCCGGCCTCCTGGGCCTCCTTGACCTTCTCGCCGCCGGCGATGACCAGGACCCGCTTCACCACGCCTATCCCGTGGGGGAGCACGATGGTGCTGCGGACCTGCTGGTCGGCGTGCCGGGGATCGACGCCCAGGCGGACGTGCATTTCCATGCTCTCGTCGAACTTCGCCGTGGCGTTCTCCCTGGCCTGCTCGATGGCCTCCTTGAGGCTGCCGAGGGGTTCCCTGGGCGCCTTCTCGGCGATGGCGCGGTACCTCTTGCTTCTCTTTTTCATGACACTTTTTCCCTCCCCGTGGTATTGGCGAACCCCTCAACAGGGGCTCTCCCACCGGATACGCCGGTCAAAGCCGCCGGCGCTAGACTACCTCGATGCCCATCGATACGGCGGTGCCCTTGATCATCTCCATGGCGGCCTCCACGTCGTTGGCGTTGAGGTCGACCTTTTTCAGTTCGGCGATCTCCCTGACCTGGTCAAGGGTGACCTTGCCCACCTTGACCTTGTTGGGCTCGCCGGAGCCCTTTTCGAGCGAGGCGGCCTTCTTGAGAAGGACGCTTGCCGGGGGCGTCTTGAGGATGAAGGTGAAGCTCCTGTCGGCGTAGACCGTCAGGACCGCCGGGATGATCATCCCCGGCTGGTCGGCCGTCTTGGCGTTGAACTGCTTGCAGAACTCCATGATGTTAACGCCATGCTGGCCCAGGGCCGGCCCTACGGGCGGAGCCGGTGTCGCCTTCCCCGCGGGCAGCTGCAGTTTGATCTGTGCTATTACTTTCTTTGCCATTAGCTGATTATCCCTCCTACTTGGGCCCGGCAGCGGCCGGGCGATAAAAAGGGCGTCATGCCCTAGATCTTTTCAAGGTCGGTGTAGTCGGCCTCCACCAGGGTGTCGCGGCCGAAGACCACGACGGAGAACTTGACCTTGCCCTTGTCCTCCAGGACCTCGGTGACGGGGCCCACCTGGCCTTCGAAGGGGCCCGCCTTGACCCGCACCACGTCGCCGGGTTTCAGGTCGATCTCGATCTTCGGCTTGATCTGCTCCTTGCCGATCTTGCTCATGATCTCGCTCACTTCGCGCTCGGTGAGCGGTATGGGGTAGCTCCCGGCCCCCACAAAACCCGTGACGCCGGGCGTGTGACGAACGACGTACCAGGACTGGTCGTCGAGGACCATGTCCACCAGGACGTAACTGGGGAAAACCTTCCTCTTGGTGCGCTTGCTCTTGCCGTCCTTGACGGTGACCCTCTCCTCGATGGGCACGAGGACATGGAAAATCTTCTCATCCATGCCCATCGTGGCGATGCGCTGCTGGAGGTTGGCCTTGACCCTGTTCTCGTACCCGGAATAGGTCTGGATTATGTACCAGTGCCTCTCTGTCTTGTCGATCATCACCTAAAAGGGGGCCCTACCCGGCCCCCTGTCCTCCCGAGGAAGTGTCTCCTGTACGTTTATTCCAACCCACAGGCCAGGGTTACCCTACCGGATCACCCTGGAGAAAACCGCCGTCAGAAGCACGTCGACGATCCCGAGGTAGGCCGCTACCAGAAGGGACACCGCGACGACGACCAGGGTCGAATACCATACCTGCTGGCGGCTGGGCCAGGTGACCCTTTTCAGTTCTGCTCTCGCCTCGCGGATGAAACTCTTCCACTTCATAAAGAATTCGGCCTCCCGGGTGTGAATATAATGGCAGGCCCGGCAGGACTCGAACCTGCAACCCCCGGTTTTGGAGACCGGTGCTCTGCCAATTGAGCCACGGACCTGCGCGCGAAAGGTATTCTACACTACTTCGTTTCCTTGTGCAAGGTATGGGCCTTGCACCACTTGCAGTACTTCATTTTCTCCAGCTTCTTCTGCTGCTTCTTCTTGTTGACGGTGGTCACGTAGTTGCGGCGCTTGCACTGGGTGCACTGGAGCCCTATCTGGTCTGCCATAAAATGTCGAACCTCTTCTCCCTGGTTGGATTGGATCAGCTGCCGAGTATCTCGGTGACGACGCCGGCACCGACGGTCCTGCCGCCTTCGCGGACGGCGAAACGAAGTCCCTGGTCCATGGCGATGGGCTGGATCAGCTTGACCTCAAAGGTCGCGTTGTCACCGGGCATTACCATCTCTACGCCCTCGGGCAGCTTGATGTCTCCCGTCACGTCGGTCGTCCTGAAGTAGAACTGCGGCTTGTAACCGCTGAAGAACGGCGTGTGACGGCCGCCCTCTTCCTTCTTCAGTACGTAGACTTCAGACTTGAAGTGCTTGTGGGGCGTGATGCTCCCCGGCTTCGCCAGGACCTGGCCACGCTCCACGTCTTCCTTGCCTACGCCCCGAAGGAGTACGCCCACGTTGTCGCCCGCACGGGCGTCGTCGAGGATCTTCCGGAACATTTCAAGGGACGTGGCCACGGTCTTCTTGATGTCTTCCTGCATGCCTATGATGGCCACTTCGTCGCCGGCCTTGATGATGCCCCGCTCCACCCTGCCCGTAACAACGGTGCCACGGCCCGTTATGGTGAAGACGTCCTCGATGGGCATCA
>ERZ1026792.67-NODE-67-length-120870-cov-8.240933_pt1 | contig 120870 bp, 94 predicted proteins | sample MGYA00520884_ERZ1026792 | MGnify/ENA primary metagenome ERZ1026792 (study PRJEB33270, sample SAMEA104284473) | anaerobic digester metagenome | biome: Anaerobic digester microbiome; feature: mesophilic sludge digester; material: Anaerobic digester biomass | place...
ACCGTCGTACCGGACAAGGCACCGCAAATGAGACAACCTCGCGTCCGGCGCCTCCCCCCTCGGGGGGAGGGAACAAGCAAGAACAAGGACAGAGAAAGGAGAACCAACGACTACAACCACAACCCTGCTGAGCTACACTTAGACCCGCCAGGGTGGGTCAGTTTTCAAACGTTGCCCTGGGTCAAATTCCGACCGTTGCTAACACGAGCGGACCTCGACAACCTGGCTGGCAGCAGCCATCTGGCAACGCGCAGCCGAGCTGGGGTTTGGTGGCACGTTCGTGGCGGAACCGCGGCACGCCCTGCTCGACGATCACACGCCGTTCCTGCGCCTGGGCGTGCCGGCCGCCGACATCGTGGACCTCGACTACCCTCACTGGCACCTGGTCACCGACACCGTCGAGCGCGTGAGCGCCGAGACCTTGGGCCGCGTCGGTGCGGTGCTCGAGTCGGTCGTGCGCTCGGCGTCGTGGCGGGCGGGCCGTTGAGCCGCTGTCGCGCGGGCTTCAGCCCACCTCGAACCCAGCGGCCCTCCAGCGCTCGATCTTGTCGCCGTCCTCCGGTCCTGGAGCGATGAAGTCGTACACCTCCTCGAACGAGCTCGCCCCCGCGAGGTCGACGAGAGGGTCGACGAGCACGAGGACCGTCGCACCGTTGGGTCGCTCGAGGGTACGCAACGCGAGCACGACGTGGTCATCGAGCTCGGAGTGCCCGTCCCACAGCGAGTGGCCCACGAATGACCCAGGCGAGAACGTCCACAAATACTCGTTGAAGGTCGCCGCACGGTGCTCGTCCGTGAAGTACACGAGCACCTTCTTGCGGGCCTCGAAGAGCTTCTCGACGAGCCGACACGCCTCGAGCGCACGCTTGGCCGTCGTCAGCCGGTGTACGACGACTTTCGTCACGGCACCTCCCTCCCGCAGGATAACAAAGGCGCCCGGGTTTGCCGGGCGCCTCAAGGGTAGTCAGGGAGCGTCCCTAGTGGGCGATCGGCTGCAGCGTCATTGGGTCACGTAGCGGGAGCCTGGTGATCGGACCGAACTTCTCGAAGGAGGCGTCCGGATGGTCCGGGCTGCCCTTGAAGATCTCGTCCAGATTGCCGACGATCACCACGATGAGCTGATCCGGCCGAATACGCTTCTCCGCCGCTTCTTTGACCGCTGCGGCATCGACCGCCGCGATGCGCGCGCGGTAGCCGGTCCAGTACTGGTGCGACAGGCCCACCAGCTCATCGGTGGCGAACCGTTGCACGGTCCGCAGCTTGGACTCGAACGACCGCGGTAGCGTCTCGATGAACGACTTTTTGCTGGTCTCGATGTCCTTCGCGGTCGCCTCACCGGCGCGCAGCTTGCCGATGAGCTCCAGCGTCAACATCGCGGCCCGGGCGCAGGTCGCCGACTTGGACTGGAAGGACGCGTAGAAGATGCCGGGAATCTGGTCACCGACGCCGAACCGAGAGTAGGCGCCGTACGCAAGGCCTTCGTCTGACCGGATGCGCTTCATCATCCAGGCGGTGAACCCACTACCGCCCAGGATATCGTTGGCCACCTGCAGCGCCTCCTCGTCCGGGATCGGGCGTCGCAGGCCGAGATGGCCGATGGAGACACGGCCCTGGTTGACGTCTTTCTTGTCCACCGCGTACACACCGGGCTTGGCCGATGCAACCGGCTGCGGTACCGGCGGCACCTTCGGGCCGGTCGCCTTCCACGCGCCGAGCGAGGCACCCAGCTTCGCGAGCATCTCCTTGCGGGCGAAGTCGCCGGCCACGGCAACAACGAAGTTGGCCGGGTTGGCGAGCTGCTTGTGGAACGCCACCAGGTCGGCTCGGGTGATGCCGTCGACCGACGCCTTGGTCGGTAGGCGGTTGAGCCAGAAGTCCTCGCCGTACAGCAGGCGGCTCCCCTCCCGTCTCTCGATATCGGCTGCCTCGTCGTTGCGCCGTTTCATGTCGGAGATGAGGTCGACCTTGGCCTTCTCCAGACGGGCCTCGTCGAAGCGGGGGGCTTGCAACACCTTCATGAGTAGGGCCAGGCCGGCATCGAGGTCCTTAGCCAGCAGATTGAGGCTGACCGCACCGGTCGTGTCGCCGACGTTGGTTGAAAGCTGGGCCGCGAGGAAGTCGAGCTTCTCGTCGAGCGCGGCCGCGTCGAGGTCTCCCGCACCGCCGGTGCGCCACACCGTGGAGACGAGAGAGGCGACGCCTTCCTTGCCATTGGGCTCCAGATAGCGGCCGCCACGGAACAAGACCTGAACGTTGACGAGCGGCAGCATGCGATCTTCGGAGACGTAGACGGGGACGCCGTTGGGAAGCACGGCCCGCAGCGGCGTGGGGTTGGGGACGTTCCAGACCAGGCTCGGGTAGGTTAGCTTCTCGGGCCGGTCGGGGATCTGCGCCGATGCGACGGCCGCCACGACCAGAACCAACAGGGCGGGTATGAGGGATTGGCGTCGCATGGTCAGCTCTCCTTTCCGGGCTCGGGCTTGGCGGTACCGCTGCCCAGCTCCTCGATCCGTTGCTGGAGCTTCTTGAGCATGATGCCGATCGCCGGTTTCGCCTGCGGCGGTGCCTGCTCGGCGTGCTGCTGAAGTTGAGCCAGCATTTGCTCGAGCTGGGCCTTGTCCTGTATCTGGTCGATAGCCGCGAGCTGCTGCTTGACCATGCTCTTCATCTGCGCCGGAAGGGCTGCGATCTCGGGGTCCTCGGCCGCTGCGCCGGCCTTGCGGACCATCGTCAGGACGTTTTTCTTGTCCGGCGTGAGGTAGGTCTTGACAACGCGCTGTACGTCCGCAGCCGTCACTGCCAGCAGCTTGGCCGGAGAATCGTTGAGATACTGCCAGCCGCCGTTCGAGTCATAGAGCAGGAGCTGTAGCAACAGGAAAAAGTTGGACCCCAAGCGCCGGTACGAGTCCGCAAGGATTTGATTTTTGACCTTCAGCAACTCGTTATCGCCCACGGGCTTCTCGGCCAGTAGCGCCAGCTCGGCCAGCAGCGCGTCCTCGACGGTCTTCGGGTCGACACCGTCTTTGATCTCGGCCGAGATCTCGAAGTACCCCTCGTACTTCATGGGACGGGCGAAGCCATGCGGCTCGCCCACGGCCAACTGCTTGTCCTCGACGAGGGATTTGTATAGCCGGCCGGTGCGGCGGTTCAGGATGCTGGCGAGGACCTGGAGCGCGAAGCTGTCGGGGTGGTTGAACGCCACTGCGTGGTAGCGGATGGTCACCTCTGGGTTGGTGTCGGCCTCGACGAACATCCGCTTCTCGGCAAGCTGCGGAGGCTCGAACGTGACCATCTCGGGCGGCGGCACCTGTCCGCGCGGAATGCGCCCGAAGTACTTCTGTGCGAGAGCGAGCGCCTCGTCGGCCTTGAAGTCCCCCACCAACGCCGCCGTAATGTTGTTCGGAGCATAGTGGGTGGCGAAGTAGCGGGCCGCCTGCGCACGCGTGAACGACTCGATGTCGGATGGCCAGCCGATGACCCCGTGGCTGTAGGGAGAGGCTTGCCAGAACATGGCATCGAACGCCTCTTCGTGTTGCCCGGTCGGGGTGGACTCGACGCTCAGCCGGCGTTCTTCACGAACCACGTCGCGTTCCGAGTAGAACTCCCGGAACACCGGGTTGAGCAGTCGATCGGACTCCATCCAGAACCACAGCTCCAGCTTGTTGGAGGGCACGGTGATGAAGTAGGCGGTCTGGTCCTCGCTCGTGAAGGCATTGAGACCGGAGCCACCCTGCTCGGTGTAGAGCTGGTCCAACTCGTCCTTGACGACGACCGCCCTCTCCTCCTCCACGAGCTTGTCGTAGCGGGCCTTGAGCTCCTTCAGCCTCGGTGTCGCGTTGGCCTCGTCGTGAATGTTGCCGGAGATCTCACCCCGCCGCAGCTTCTCGCGCAGGACGACGTACTCCTTCTCCATCTCGGCGCGCACCTCGTCCTGTTGCTTGATGATGGCTTCGTTGCGAGACCAGTCCGAGGTGCCGATCGCCTTGGTGCCCTTGAACATCATGTGCTCGAGCATGTGCGAGATGCCGGTGATGCCCTGGGGCTCGTTGACACCCCCAACCTTGGCCACGAAGCCGCAGCTCACGGTCGGCGAGTCATGGCGCTCTACCAGCAGGAGCTTCATGCCGTTGGGAAGCATCTCTTCCCTGACCTGGACCTGTTGCGCGCCGGCCACGGCTGCTATGAACAGCATCGCGAGTACGACGGCAAGCCTTCGTTGCGTCATGCGGTTCCTCCTTCCATTCGGATGTACAGTCGTCGTTGTACAGTGGATACGGTTAGGTCCGTACCTCGTAACCCGCTCCTTCCCGACCAACGGCCTCGATAACGGTCAGACCCCGCTCGATCCCCGAAGACGAGACCACCGTCTATTACGGCGTTCGACTCGGTATTGTTTCTTCCACCGGCGCCGCCCTCGTACGGCTGTCCGGAAAGCGTCGGCCACGGGGCCCCTCCAGACCACGAGGCGCCAAGCGCCGGTCGTCGGCCCGGTGCCTGAGGCTCCCACCGTACCGCTCAGCGACCGCGCCTCCCTGCCGTGCAGCCCCACCTCGCCGGCGAGGTCCGCCGTCACCGGCTGGAGACGGAAGCTTCGACCCGCGAGGCGTCCTTGCTGCCTCTCCATGCCTTGCTCTTCAGGCGAAGGTGATCGTCAGCGCGCCGTCCTCGCCGACGTCCGCCTTGACCGTGCCCACCGGCTCGTCCTTCGCCATGCGGGAGAGGATCTCGGTCGAGATGCGCGGCAGGATCTGTCCCGCGATGACCTGGTCGACGTTGCGGGCGCCGGTCTCCTCCACCGTGCAGCGCTCGGCGACCCAGTCGGCGAGCGCCGGGGTGGTCTCGAGCGTCACCCGGGCGTTCGCGGCCAGCCGTTCGGCCACCTTAGCGAGCTTGAGGTCGACGATCCGCCGCATGTTCTCGGGGCTGATCGGAAAGAACGGCACGATCGTCATACGGGCGAGCAGCGCCGGCTTGAAGCGCTCACGCAGCACCGGTCGGATCCCCTCGATGAGGTCCTCGGCGGTGGCACCGCCGGCCGTCATCTCCATGATGGTGTCGGAGGCGAGGTTGGAGGTCAGGATCAGGACCGTGTTCTTGAAATCGATCTCCCGCCCCTCACCGTCGGAGAGCATGCCCTTGTCGAACACCTGGTAGAAGAGGTTCATGACGTCAGCGTGCGATTTCTCGACCTCGTCGAGCAGCACGACGGAGTACGGCCGCTGGCGCACCGCCTCGGTGAGCACGCCGCCCTCGCCATAACCCACGTACCCGGGTGGGGAGCCGATGAGCCGCGACACGGTGTGCGCCTCCTGGTACTCCGACATGTTGACGGTGGTCAGGAAGCGCTCCCCGCCGTACAGCAGGTCGGCGAGCGCGAGGCCGGTCTCGGTTTTGCCGACCCCCGAAGGGCCGACCATGAGGAAGACGCCCTGCGGGGCGTTGGGGTTACCGAGCCCGGCGCGGGCGGCTCGGATGCGCTCGCCCAGGACCGCCAGCGCGTGATCCTGACCGATGATGCGCTTGCCGAGCTGCTGCTCGAGCTCGAGCACGATCCCGGCCTGGTCGCGTACCATTTTGCCGACCGGGATGCCGGTCCAATCGGCCACCACCGAGGCCACCACATCCGGCGTCACCTCCAGCGGAATGAGCGGGCTTGGGCCCTGCACCTCCGCCAGCTCGGCGAGCGCCGCCTGCAGCTCCTCGGGGCTACCGCTCTCGGAGCGCGCCGCCATGACCTTGCTCACCGCCGCCTTCTCGCGCTCCCAGAGCGGCGCGATGGCGGCGAGCTCCGCGTGCGCCGCAGCGATGCTGCTCTCCAGACGCTCGATCTCGCCGTCGTCCTTGTACGTGCCACCCTCGACGTCGCGTCGGCGCGCGGCGAGCGCCATCTCGGCGTACATGATCCGCCGCTCGAGGCGGTCCATCGCCGCTGGCTTCGCGTCCAGGCCTACCTTGACGCGTGACGACGCGGTGTCCATGACGTCCACGCCCTTGTCGGGAAGCTGCCGACCGGAGATGTAGCGTTGCGAGAGCTGCACCGCAGCTACGACAGCGCTATCGAGGATGCGCACGTTGTGCGCCTGTTCGAACTTGGACCGCACGCCGCGGAGCATGGTGATCGCCCGGACTTCGTCCGGCTCGTCCACCTTCACGAGCTGGAAGCGGCGTGCGAGGGCCGCATCTTTCTCGAAATACTTCTTGTACTCGGACCACGTGGTAGCGGCTATGGTGCGGAGCTCACCGCGCGCCAGCGCTGGCTTGAGGAGGTTGGCGGCGTCGCCACCCCCCGCCGGGCCGCCGGCACCGATGAGGGTGTGCGCCTCGTCGATGAAGGTGATGATCTTCTCGCCTGCCGCTTTGGCCTCGTTGATCTCGGCGATGACCGACTTGAGGCGGTTCTCGAACTCGCCCTTGACGCCCGCCCCGGCCTGCAGCAGCCCAAGGTCGAGATTGAGGATCCGGGTGTCCTTGAGCGGTCCCGGCACATCGTCGGCGACGATGCGCAGCGCCAAGCCTTCGACGAGCGCGGTCTTGCCGACCCCCGCCTCGCCCACCAGGATCGGGTTGTTCTTGCGCCGCCGCACGAGGATGTCCACCATTTGGCGGATCTCCTCATCGCGCCCGAGGACCGGGTCAATTGCCCCCTCACGCACCCGCTGTGTGACATCGATGCAGAACTGCGCGAGCGCGCTGTCTGCTTTCGCCCCGGGCTGGGCCACCCGTTCGGGACGCGGCGCGCCGTAACGCCCCGTCGCCGGACGGTCCTCCTCCGAACCGGCGACGATCTCCGCGAACGAGCCCTTGAGCTCCTCCAGCCGGATCGGCTCGAGCAGGTCGAGGTACGACCGAAACGGCGACATCCCGGCCGATGCGAGCACGGCGGCGAGCACGGTCCCGGACCGGATCTGCTCGTAGCCGTACTCGAGCGAACCGATGAGATACGCCTGCTCGATGACGTCCAGCAGCAGGGGCGAGAAGCTCGGGCGCCCGGTGTTGCCGAAGCGCATCTGCTCGACCGCCGCCAGCAAGCGGCTCTCGAGCGCCCCGGCGTCGACTCCGAAGTGGCGGAGGATTTTGACCAGATCGCCGCGCCCGTCCTCCAGCAGCTTGCAGAACAGGTGCTCGAGCGTTACCTCGTAGTGCGTCCGGGCGATACAGAACCCGGCTGCTGCCTCGAGCTGCCGTGCCATGTACGGGTTTGCCTTGCCGAGCAATGCTCGAACGTCCCGGGTGATCATGCGCGCACCTCCCTGCTCTGCGATCGCCGCGCTGGCTGCAGCCAGACGACGCCATCCTCATCCCGTCCCGGCGCACTGCACAGGAACGAGGTCCAGCCCAGCCGCACCGCGGCCGGCCCGCCGACCTGCAGGGTCGGGACTGCCGACCCGTGCAGCCGCAGCTCCACGTCGTACGCGAAGCGTTTGAATGTTTGCAGCTCGATGAGACTGCACACCTCGCCGAAAAGGGTGCGGTCGGGAAGCAGCTTAAGGAACTGGTCGAGCCCGAGCGGTCCAACGACGACGCGCACGCGGCCCATGCGGTCGGGCAAACGTGTGCCGACGAGCAGGTCGCGCCCGAGCGTGCTCGCCCCCAGCCCCAGCCGGTTGCGGTTGGCCGGTTCGATATCCACCCACCGCAGCACCAGCTCCCGGACCGCCACCGGAAAACCGCCCAGGTAGTCGGTCAGCACCCTCTGGAGCGCCTCGGGTGGTTTGCTGCGCAGCGAGAGCAAGCCGATGTACTTGAGGAGTCGAAACGCATCGACACCCAAGCCCTGGCGCGACACTGGATCACAGAGCCCGAGGAACGCCAGCAGAAAGCCGGAGAGCTGGTCGGCGCCTCCCACTTCGAACCGGTAGGGGTACCGGTATCGCAGCCAGGCCCGGTAGTACAACGAAATCAGGCGGTGGTTGAAGAGATCGAGGAAGTCCACGAGCGGGTCAGGATCCACGTCCTCGAAGCCGATCAGCTCGGAGAAGTAGACCGGTGACGGCGCAGCCACGCCATACAGCCCCATGAAGCTCACGACCACGCGGTAGTCCCAGCTTGAACCCGGCCTTCGCTCGTCGGCATCGGCCTTCTCGACCCGCATCACGTCCGCAGGTGAGAACGCCAGGGACGCATCGGGGCGAAAGCGAACTCCCTCGTCATCGATCGGGCCTGGCCCGCCGACCGGTGCGCGCCGATCGAGCCACCGTTCCAGGAGGTACACCAGTTGAAAGAAGTCGAACTGGTGCCCGGTGACGCTCATCCGAGCCATCAGAGCAGCGCTTGCTTGCCCTGGACCGGCGGGCACCGCAGCACCTCCCCTGATGGCCGCCGGAGCACCTGCAGCTCGGCGAACGTGTTGGTCTCGGCGTAGAGCGAGACGAACTCCGAAAGCACCTGGACGAAAAGCAGCAAGTCCCCCTCGTCGTCGAATCCACCCTCGTGCAGCTCCACCTCCAAGCGCGTCCCCCGCACCGCCACGCCTCCCAGCACCCGCTCACTGGGAAACGCCCGCACCGCACGGATAGCCTCGATACGGCGCTGGTTCGCCTGCTGGCCTCCGGGGTCGTACAGGGCCAGCAGGTTCGACAGCGCGCCGGGCGCAACCAGCGACTGGAAGTTGATTGCGAGGTGCGAGACGAAGCGCCACTCGCTGCCCTCACCAAGCCGTGGGTACAGCGGTGCCGTCGGCCGGGTGAAGTTGCGGAACGTCACGAAATCCAGCCGTTTGACCGCCGCGACCCTGATATCCTCGATCCCGACCTCGCGACAGAGCGGGCCGTTGGTGCACGTCAACTGAAGCGATAGCGTTTCCTCGCTCGGAAGCTGGCCGCGAGTCGGGTGGACGAGCGACAGATACGTCACCCAAGCGCCTGATGGGCTGCGTCCGGAATGCGTGTGAAAAAACGTGACCTCGTCCCGTGTCTCGTGGCTCGGCGCGGCGAACGAGTAGAAAGGATGGTGAACCTGCCGTGCGCCATCACTGCTGCGCACGCCCTCGACGGTATCCACCGAAACCACCTCGTACGCATCGGGGTGGGTGTAATCCCCGAGCACACGGTAACGAGTCTTGAGCTGGGTGACGAGAATCGGCTCGCCGTCGCGTGGAAAGAGGTTGACGATAGGCGTGGCGTAGAGCCGGAACGTCTCCCGGGTGGGACGCAGCTTGTCGGGCAGGCGCGCCGAAAACCGCAGCTCGAGGTCGAAGCTTCTGGCGCCCTTGTCGAGCTCGATCGCACCGAGGTTCACGAGGTCGAAAAAGAGGAACTTCTCGGGAAAAGCGAAGTACTCCGACAGCAACCGGTACCCGGGGAAGCTCACAGCCGGATACTGCAGGACCGTATCCTCCTCGCCGAACCCGACCGGGCGGAGAACCGAGGGCGGCAGCTCGCGCCGCCGGTCGCGACCGAAGTGGAGCACCACCTTTTCCAGCGTCTGCCGGATGACGCGGTAGAGGGCGAACGCTTCCGCCGGCTCACCGCAGATGCAGACACGGAGCCGGCCCACGTCGACCTTCGACGCGTCCGCACCCTCGAGCACGCCCAGCGTGAGGCGGATCGAGCGCTGGCCGGCGGCATCGGTGTGGATGCCAGCGGCTTCGAGCACGAGTGGGTAGATCTCCACCGGGTAGGTCGTGGAGAAACGGCAGGCGACGCCGGCCGAGGTAGGCTTGGAGTCGACCAGGAAACCTTTCGGGATTACCTGGCGCTCCCGCAGCATCCCCGGAATGGGGCGGAACTCGAGCAGGGCGAGCGAGGGGATCGGCTTCAGGTAGTGCGGGAATATGAGGTCGAGCAGCCCGTGCGTGAGCTCAGGGAAGTCGTCGTCGAGACGCTGGCGGACCCGACCGGTAAGAAACGCGAACGACTCGACGAGCCGTTCCACGTGCGGGTCGCGAGCCCGGGGGTCAGGCAGGTTGAGGAAGCGCGCGCGCTCGGGGTGCAGCCGCGCGTACTCGCGCCCCGCCTCCAGCAGGTAGTTCAGCTCCTCCTCGTAATAACGGTCAGGACCGGCCATTCCACCTCCCCCCGCTCATCGCCGCCCCGTCACTCTGGCCCAACCGCATCGAGCGCCGCCCGTCCCGAGTTATTGATCGTCGTGCGGTAGGTGACCCGCACCGGCTCGTCTCCGGACTCGAGGTCGCCGGAAATCAGAAACGAGGCCCTGAACTCGGAGCTATCGGACTCGACGAGCCGCACCCGTACGTTCGACAAACGCGTCTCATACGTGCGGATGAGCTGCTCGACCAGCTTCCGTAGCTCCGCGAGCGACCCCGGGTAGTCGGTGTAGAACTCGGAGACATCCGGCAGGCCGTAGTCCGCCAGGTGCGGCACCGCCCCGCGCCTGGTGTTGAGAAGAAGCGCGAGGTGATCACGCACCGGGTCGCCGACCCAGCGGATCGTCTGGCTTCGCGGAGCCCCCGGCAGGGGCCCGAGCATCCTCTCGAAAAAGCCCCGCTCCTCCCGACGCTGGGGCATGGCCCCTCCTCTCACCCATCCGGACCGCGGTGCGGTTCTCTCAAGCACGGTCACAAGACGAACCTGGCGCCGCGCCGCGCGCGACGCCAGCACAGACGCGCCGCAAAGATGCCGGCAACTGCTCGACGGCTAGCGGCCTTCCACCCAGGAGTCGGTGAACTCGACGTTCCCGTCGCAGAAAGTCCAGGTGATCTTTTCGTAACGGAAGGCGACCTCTTCCATGTGCTTGTACTGCTCGTTATGAGGGTTGTCCACGTCGGGCATGTACGGCCGCACCGCCGTCACCCGAGCGTTCTCCAGCTTGTGGGTGAAGTACATCTTTTCCTGGCCGGAAGGGTCGATCTCGTACCACTTGAGGGTGGCGGAGGCGATGATCTTGCCGTTACAGAGGTACTGGTAAAGCTTCGGAGAGCCCTTGTCGAAGTTCTTGATGACGATCAGATCCTTGTGGACCCTGGTGCCCGAGGCGCTGCCGTCCTTGCGGTCCACCGGCATGTAAACCTCGTGCCGGAAACCCAAGATCTCCATGTGGTTTTCCCGTCCCTGCACCTTGCAGGATCCGGGGATTTCACCGATCTCCAAGTATGCTGGCAGTGGCATGATGTCCTCCCCTTTCTATGCCGCTTGCAAAACCCCTGGGAGCCGCCCTGGCCGCCCAATCTGCGTAATCTCCCCACCTCCTTCCGTCACTTCTTGGCCTTCGGAAGACGGGACACCAGCGACAGGCTGACGTCCACGCCCTCGATCTGGAAGTGTGGTCGCACCATCATCTCAACGTTGTAAAACCCCGGGTTGTCAGCGATATCCGTGACCGCGATCCTGGCCGCCGAGAGTGGACAACGAGCCTTGAGCTCAGGACCTGGGTCCTTCATGTCCGTCACCAGGGTCTTGATCCAGGTCTCGAGCTCCCTTTGCAGCTCGTCCCTCTCCTTGGCCGCACCGATGTTCTCGCGCTGGATGACCTTCAGATAGTGCGCGAGCCGGCTGACAAGGAAGAGATAGGGCAGCCGGGCGGACAACCGGCTGTTCGCCGTGGCATCCGCGTTGAGGTATTTCTTCGGTTTCTGCACCGAGTTGGCCGAAAAAAAGCAGGCGAAATCCTTGTTCTTGTAAAACGAGAACGGAATGAACCCGAGCTCCGAAAGCTCGAACTCGCGACGGTCCGAGATCAGCACCTCGGTCGGGATCTTCACCGTGGTCTCGCCGGCGGCCTCGTAGAAATGCAGCGGCAGATCCTCCACCAATCCACCCGACTGTGGCCCACGGATGTTCACGCACCAACCGTGGTCGGCGAACGAGCGCGCCAAGGTCGAGGCAAAGGCGAAGCTCGCGTTGCCCCATAGGTAGTTACCGTGGCTGCCCGTGACGTCTTCCTCGTAGTGGAAAGTGCGGGTGGGTATCGTCTCCGTTCCGTACGGCAGGCGCAGCAAGAACCGGGGGAACGTCAGACCCACGTAGCGGGAGTCCTCGCTGTCGCGGAACGCCCGCCACTTGGCGTACTCCGCCTGCTCGAAGATCGGCGCCACATCGGGAAGCCGAGGCAGCTCGTCGACCGAACGCAGACCGAAGAACTCGGACCCGACAGCGCCGATGAAAGGGGCGTGGCAGGCCGCGGCGATCTTGGACATGTTGCCGAGCAACGCAATATCCTGAGGATGGTTCGAAAACTCGTAGTTGCCGATGATAGCCGCGATCGGCTCGCCGCCGGGTTGGTCATATTCCTGCACGTAGATGTGCTTGAACAGTCCCGATTGGATCGGCTCGGGGACGTCCTCGAAGTCGGATCGCAGGTCGTCTTTCGAGACGTTGAGGACCTCGATTCGCACGTTGCGCCGGAAGTCGGTCCGGTCGATGAGGAACTTCAGGCCCCGCCAGGCCGACTCCAGGCGCTGGAAATCGGGGTTGTGCAGGATCTCGTTGACCTGGGCGGAGATTCTCTGGTCGAGGCTAGCAATGAGGCTATCCACCAGGGCTTTGTCCACGTGCTCCACCGTGCGGCCGCTGAGCGCCACCTCACGGATGAGCATGTTGAGCGCCTGGGAAAGCCTCCCAGCCGGCGTGGTTGCCTCACCTGCCGCCGGTGCCGCCATGTCCACCATCTCGAACAGACCGTCGAGCACCCCCCGTTCTTCGACCGTCACGGCTTGCGGTTTGGTGCTGGCTTGCTCTTTTGCCATGCTCTCACCCCCTCATGCAGCGCGCGTTCACGCCTGCCCCTCAGGCAGCTTAGCGGCGCCCTCCGGAAGAGGAGCCACGCGGTCCAGCTCCCGCATGATCGTCTCGATCTGCGACGGGTCCTTGACGATCCGCTCCAACGCCTGACGGAACCGCTTGTTGGTGATGACGCGAGCCTTGAGGTCCACGAGCAAGTCGCGGATCTCCAGCATTTTCGTGAGCTCCGGAACCTGCCTCACGATATCGTCTGGGTTGAAAGAGTCCAACGACTCGAGGGCCAAGTTCACGGACATCTCGTCGCCTTCCACCCCGGAGAGCCGGTTCGGGACGACCATCGATAGCCGCAGGTTCTGCTCCCTCATCACGGCCTCGAAGTTGTCCTTATTGACACTGATTTTCTGGCGCTCCTCGAGCGGTGTGGCGTCGGCCCTGCCGGTGTAGTCCCCGAGCAGCAGGAGCTTGAGGGGCAGCTCGACCTGCTCCTGAGCACCGCCGGTGTACTTGACGTACCGGATGTTGACCCGCGACGGCGGGATCTCCTTCTGGAAGCTACGGTCACGCGTCATCTGTGACTCTCCTTTGCCGCGCCGAGCGCCTCGGTTTGACCCGCCACCTTCCCCACTTGAGAAGGCACCGTACCTTCAACCGGAGGGTCGACGCTCTACTTGCCGGTGGATCCCACCCCACACTACACGACACGGCGGCTCCTAATTCGAATACCAACGTGGAGCCATTATAAGGCAGCGGCAGCGGCCGCGTCAACGTTGACCAGCACGTGCTCGAGCGCGCCCAACGGGCCTCGGGCAGATTAGCTATGATGAGGGGGAAGCGATCGCCGCACAGGAGGGGACCATGAGCTCCGACACCGCCACGACCTCGGCAGTCACCTCGACCTTCGGCTCGCACCCTGCCCCCGTTCTGCGCCTGCTGGTGCTTTCCGACTTCGCGGGCGGGCGGGCCGAGGCCCCCCGCTGGGTGGAGCTTGACGGCCTCGAATCGCTGATGGCTGCGCTCGAGCCCACCGTGCGACTCCGGGTGCCCAACCGCCTCGGCGTCGGCGCCCCCGAGCTGGCTTGCACGCTCGCGTTTCGCCGGCTCGCCGACTTCGCCCCCGAGCGTTTGGCCCGCGGCCACGCCCTGACCTCGACCCTGCTTCGCATCCGAGAGGCACTCGCCGATGGTGCTGACGGCCGGACGGGAGCGGGCCAGCTCGCCGAGCGTCTGCTCGTGGCTGCCGGAGACAGCGAGCTCGCCTCGCTGGTACGCGAGCGCCCGGCAGCCGCCACGACGGCCTCACCCTCCGGCGCCTCCGCTGTCGACTCGCTGCTCGGCATGGTGCAGGTCCCGACGGTGCAGGCGACGTCCTCGCTAGCGCTGGAAACGGCGCTGGGAGCCGCCGCGGCTGCTGGCAGCGGGCCGGCGGTGGCGGCGGCACTCGCCGCCGTCGACTACCGGCTCACCTTACAGCTTGCGACGTTCGCCGATGCGCCGGCTTTGCGGGAGCTCGAGGCCGCCTGGCGCGGCCTCGAGCTGCTGCTGGCGCGGGTGCAACCTGGCGGACCGGTCCAGGTTCACGCTCAACCGGCCTCCAAGGACGACTACCTCGACTCCTTCTACGACACGCATTTCGAGGCCGAGCACGCTGGCGAGGTCGACCCACCGCTTGGCCTCGTCGTCCTCGGTTATGCCTTCGACCGCTCGCCACGCGACACGGAGAGCCTGCACCACGCAGCGCGTCTCGCCTCGAGCCTCGGTGTCCCGTTCATTGCTGAGGTTGGCCCTGAGTTCTTCGGTGTCAAGCAGCTCTCCCTCGTGGCCACCATGCCCGACCTGGGGCGGAAATCGCGCGGGCCTGAGTACGCCAAGTGGAACCGCCTGCGTGCCGACGAGAGCTCGCTCTGGCTGGCCCTCGCTTTCAACCGGGTGCTGCTGCGGTCAGCGTGGGGTGAGCCTGGCGCTGCTGTGGCAGGGTTCGCCTGGGATGCCGCCGCCGCCGGTGCTGCCAACCGCCCTCTTTTTGGGTCAGGCGTCTGGGCGTTGGCTGCGGCCGTGGCCCAAGGGTACCTGGCCGAGGGACCGCGATTCCCGATGGCTGGCGCTGAGGGTCCGGCGCTCCTCTCCGGCTTGGCCACTCGCACGGCTCGGGTTGGCAAAGGCGAGCCGACCGAGGCGGCGGTCGAGGCTCTGCTCAGTGACCAGAAAGCGCTCGAGCTCGTCGACAGCGGCTTTGCGCCGCTGCTGGGTGTCCCGGGTACCGACCGAGCCTACTTTCTGTCAACGCCTTCAGTGCACGCTGTGGCCCGTTACGACACCGCCGAGGCGACAGCGGCAAGCTTCCGGTCCGCGACCCTGCCCTACCAGCTCTTCGCGTCGGTCGCCGCCAAGGCTCTCCAGGCGGCGGCGCGCGCCTGCCCTGCCCATGCTGACGAGGAGGGCGTCAAAGACCACGTTCACGGCCAGCTCCTCGGCTTTTTGGCCACGGCCGAGCCTCACCCCCTGGCCGCAGAGGTCGAGGTCGAGGTAGCGCCGGCTCTCAATGCGCCACATCTGTGGGACATCTCGGTGCGGCTACGGCCAGCCTTCACGATCTACGGCGGCAGCGTGGACCTCGTTCTCGGAACCCAAGCAATCAGGTAGAGTCGCCATGAGCTCAGACAAGCCACCGTCCCGCTTCGTCCCGTTCCTACCACTCGACCCCAACGACCTCGGCATATACCTCGAGCTCGAGGAGGAGGTGACCGACTCACCATTGATCGCCTTCGTGAGGCTGATCGGCGACTCACCGCGAACCCGCTGCCTGCGCGGGGCACTCGTGTCCGCCTCCGGGAGCGTGATCACCCCAGTCGTGGTCAAGCTGCGACAGGAGGAGGCTGCGGAAGGGTTCTTCCCCGAGGATGAGCTGGAAGGCCTCGACGCCTCCCGGGACGAGTGGTGGGTCCGCACGCTCGCCGATCTCGCCCTGCTGCAGGGCGACACCTCCTGCTTCCCCGAGCTGCTCCTCCCGGCGCCGGACTGTTCTCCACTTCCGACCGTTCCGCCCCTGCTGTTCTGCACCCTCCTGCGGCGTCTTTTTGCCGTATTCTGTCCGACCTGTCTGGGGCCGCTCAGGAGCTACCGCGCCGGCACCGCTCCCGCAGCCGCCGGCCTACCTCTTTCCGCGGGTACAGAGCAGCGCTACCTGTCCTGCCCGCAGTGCCGGCAGGAAGGCCGCGAGACTCGTCTCTGGGCCGTTTCGCCGCCGGTCGAGGCCACCTCGGGTGAGGTGGCCGGGAGCTTCGAAGACTTGCAGCGCGCCTGGGCGGAGGCAGCGACACGTTTTGCCTCCGGAACCGGGCACGAGGGGCCGGCCCCGCCGTGCCTGCGCTGCGCCATGAGCGCCACCTGCCTCGGCGGGGCGCCAGGTGGCGAAGCCACGGGCCGCAGGCGGGCCAAAGGCGCCGCCTCGCAGCCTCTGTGGAACCTTTTCTCGTCGACCGAAAGCCCCTACATCGTGACACGCTTGGTACCGGCCTCGCTCGAGGCGTTTGCCGATCGGTTGGGCGGCCGGCCCGACACCGCGATTCCGGGCTTGCCTGACGCGGGAGGGTTCATCTTCGGCGATGCAGGGTCCGGTCTGGACGCGGTCGAGATCCTGACCCTCAAGCTCAGCCTGTTCCTGCAGATCCTCGGTTGCGTCCGAGAGTACCACCTGCGGCTGCGCCTGCCCCACCTCGACCTCCATCCCGATCACCTGGTGGTCGATCCGGGCCGTCCGGGCGAGCTCCTGCCAGCGCTCTGGAGCTTCAGAACCCGCCTCCTCGGCACCTCGGGTACCCGAGAGGTGGCACTGGGAAGCGGGGCCTCGGTCCTGCTTCCGCCCCGGGAGATGAAGGTTCCGTTTGCCGCGCCGCGCGTCCGGGAGTTCAGCGCCCAGGCGCGCCGGCGTGCGGAGCTGCTGATTGAGCGAGTGTCAGCCGAGAGCGACGGCTCGGGCCGCTACCGGATCGAGGCCACCCTGCGTGACCCTCACGGGCTGCACCTGCGCCCATCCACCCACGACTGGCTCCTGCTCGCGATCCCGGACGGGGCGGAGGAGCTGGGCGTCGCCTCGCTCGTGGTGCGCCTCGACCCTCGGCTCGGCAGCGGCCCCGGGGGTGAGATCCGGGTCACCTCTGAACCAGTCGTTCTGGCGCCCGCTGCAGCACGCCGAATCGCCCGCAGCGGCGGTCTACACCTGCCGCTCGTGCGCTACCGCGTGTATCCTCGGTTCACCGATGGCGACGATGCGTTCTCTCTCGGGGTGATCTTTCTCCGCCTGCTGATGGTCAACGACACCCAGGATCTGTCGGCGGTGGCAGAGGTCGTAGCCGGAACCGTGCGGCGCGCCACAGCCGCCGCCCCGGTACCGGTGCGCAGCGGGTCGTTCCTGGTCGAGTCGGCCCTCAGCGCCGCACTTGCCGCCCATCCCAACCTGCTCACCAAGAGCAACCTTTTCTATCGGCAGATCGATCGTGTTCCAGACCGCCCGCATGCCGTTCCTGACACACTGTGGCGTGGGGTGCTGATGATGGCGTTCCGCCTCATCGAGATGGGGATCAACCCGCCGGCTCAGACGGCACCCGTCGAGTCGGATCGGCTCGACGCAGTGAGGGCCGAGGGCGAAGGGTTACAAAGACAGCTCCATGCCGTGCTGTTCCGGCGCCAGGGGCTCAACCTCGAGGTCCAGGCACTGATCGAGGAGCTCGCGGCCTCCGATCCGGCCAAACAGCACTGACCTCCGAGCGCCCGATGACCACCCCTATCGGGTAGCTCGCCAAACGCCAACCGAAAGCGCCCGTCGGGGTCAGCCGACGCCGACCATTCGGGCGAGCTGAGCCCGACCCTCAGCTCACCCCCAGCCGGCAGCCATGGGTCGCTTCTGGTCGCCGGGTGGGTGATGACGCTACCTGCCTTGGGGTTCTCCACCCTCGGTCGCCCGCGGGGGTGGGGCGAAAAACAGCATCACGGTCGCCGCCACCCACATCGGCAGGTCACGCAGCACGAGCATCCACGCCGCGTGGGTTTCGCTGGCGGACGTCGAGAAGCATCCACAGGCTACGTTGAGGCCTCGGGCGGCGTTGATCCCCAAAGCGATGATGAAACCCGTCAGCATGAGCGTAGCCCAGAACGCCCCTGCCTGTCGCTTGATGCCGGTAGCGAGCGAGAGCCCCACCAGCAGCTCCATCCAAGGCATGAAGATCGCAATCGGGTTGATGGGTCCGTTAGGTAGGAGCTGGTAGCCCCAGATGATCGTGACCAGGGGGCGGGGGTCGATCAGCTTGTCCTTGGCAGCGTAAAGGAAGACCGCGCCCAACGCGAGACCGAGAAAACGGTGGAGCCAGACGTTCCGAAGCCACCTCATGGCGCGACCTCCACGGCAAATCCCGCCGCCTCCCAGGCCGGGAAGCCACCCACCATCACGTACGGTGGCGGCACACCGCGACGGTGGAGCTCCTGCGCGAGCAGCTGCTCGATATCCCCCTCGTCGGCTCGCCCGTAGAGGATAACCGCGTCGGCCTGCTTGAGGGCAGTCAGCCGGTCGGCTGTGAGAAAGGAAGCAAGCTCGGTGTAGTCGAGGTGCCACGCTCCCGGGATCCGTCCCGTCGCTCCCTCTTCCGGAGGCCGCGTGTCCACGACCACGACGCTGGGCAGGGAGGATCGAAGCATCTCGGCTGTTCCGATATCGAGCAGTCGGAAGTCGACGTTCACCATCGGCGGCTGCTGCCCCTCCCCCCACCACGCGAGGCGGTGCCTCCGGAGCTGGTTAGCGGTCGCCCCGAAAAGCAGCGTGAGGGCGAGAAGCAGCGCGACGTCGCGGGCGAGCTTGCTCATCACTCGTGGGAGAGCAAGAGCCGTGCCGGAATTCCTTTCGTCTTGACGGTTACCGATGCCGGAATGGCCTATCGCCTGTGCTATCGTCTCCACCAGGAGGCAGGTGGTGGAAAACGACTGGATCGAGTCGAACCTCGAGGCTTTCAGTAGCTTGACCGAGGTGCTCCTCGCCCTTCGCGAGCGGCTGCGCGGTGACCTCACCACCGCGCATGGCGAGGAATGGTTCACGCGCGGCGTTCCCAACGGGGTGCGTGAACGTTTGGAGGGCAAGAAGGATCGAGAGGACACGGTTGCCTGGTACTCCAGCGGCGAGCGTGAGCTGTTCGAATACGTCGATTTCTTCGACATGGTCGAGATTCTCGAAGGCCAGCAACCCGGGATCGAGCTCCTCGCCGGTGTCTTTCCGCAGTCGCAGATCCTGCGTGCCCGCCTCATGGAGCTGCAGATCGTCGCTCAGAGGCTCGGGCACGCCCACCCGGTAGCTGATGAAGAGCTGTCGCTGCTAGCAACCCTGCGGAGCCGGCTCAATTTAGCCCCTCAAACAACGCAGCACCTGCGCGCTGGAGCTGATCCTCATGAAGTGCCAGCGCCGACCCCCTCGCCACTCGAAACCACGCCGCCAGCACCGCCCGAGGCTCGGCAGCCGACCCCACCCACCCCTGGCCCTGCACCTGAGCCGGATACCCCGGAACCCGAGGCCCCCACCGCGTCCGCTCCGGTGAACCAGCCGATCCCGGTCACGCTGCCGTTCTCTCCGGCCGCGACTCCGCGCACGATTCCCAGGCCCGAGGGACCGCGGACAGCGCCTCCGACCCCGTCGTTCGACGAGGTCCTGCAAGCACTCGACCGGCGCCAGAACCCGATCGTGCTTCGCGCGCTCTACGCCGAGATCATGGCGGTGGCCGAGGCCGTGTGGGCGCGCGGCACCGCCTCGAGCCTCAAGGTCTGGTACATCGTGCGGGAAAGCCCCTGGTACCAGGAGCATTTCGTGCCGCTGGGGCTCAAGCCGGTATCCGATTTCTACAGCATCGTCGAGGATCTCCAGAGCACTCTCGGCAGCAGCGCTCCCAAGGAGAAGGTGCACGAGTTCCTCAACAGCCGGGCGTTCGCTCAGGTGCTACTGAGCCTGCGGGAGCTCTTCCAACGCGCCCTCAAGACGTGACAGCCAGATGCGCCCAGCGACGGAGGATTACGTGCGCCGCCAGCGCAGGACCGGCTGCCGAGCCGCTCGCACCTCGTCGAGCCGCCGGACCGGCGTCGTGTACGGTGCACCGTGCAGCAGCTCGGGATCCTCTTCGGCCTCGCGCGCGATTGCGCGCATCGCTTCGATGAAGGCGTCCAACTCCTGGATGCCCTCGCTCTCGGTCGGCTCGATCATGAGTGCCCCGTGCACGATCAGCGGGAACGACATGGTCGGCGGATGGAATCCATAATCGAGCAGCCGTTTGGCGATATCGATGTTGTGTACGCCGTGCGCACTCTGGCGGCTGTCGTCGAACACCACCTCGTGTAGGCTGGGGCCGGTGTACTTGAGGCCGTACGACCCCTCGAGACCGGCGCGGACGTAGTTGGCGTTGAGCACCGCGCCCTCGGTCATGGCCTTGAGCCCATCGCGGCCGAGCGAGCGAATGTAGGCGAGTGCCCGAACCAGCATCCCGAAGTTGCCGAAAAACCCACGCACCTTGCCGATGGTGCCGGGGCGATCCGTGACCATCTCGAAACGGTCGCCGACCTTTTCGATCACCGGCACCGGCAGGTGCGGCACGAGCGAGTCGGAGACCGCGACCGGACCGGCCCCCGGGCCACCCCCGCCATGCGGCGTCGAGAACGTCTTGTGGAGGTTGATGTGGATGGCGTCGACACCCATCTTGCCGGGCTGGGCAATCCCCACGAAGGCGTTGAGGTTGGCGCCGTCCATGTAGAGGAAAGCACCCTTGTCGTGCAGCATGGCCGCGGCCGTGGCGATCTGCGGCTCGAACACCCCGAGGGTGTTGGGCACCGTAGCCATCAGTGCAGCCACGTTGCCGCCCTCGATGTGCTTTCGAAGCGCGTTGATATCGAGAGTCCCCTGCCCTGTCGAGGCGATCTCCACCACCTCGAACCCCGCGAACACCGCCGTCGCCGGGTTGGTGCCGTGCGCGGAGTCGGGGATGAGCACCAGCTTGCGGTGCTCACCCCTGGCCTGCAGCGCCTTGCGGATCATCAGCATCCCGGTGAGCTCACCGTGCGCGCCAGCGGCCGGTTGCAGCGTCACGCGCGGCAAGCCGGTCACCGCCGAGAGCGCTCGCTCGAGCTCCCACATGAGTGCCAGCGCCCCCTGCACGAGGCCGACTGGCTGCAGGGGGTGGAGGTGCAGGATTCCGGCCAGCCGGGCCAGCTCCTCGTTGATCCGAGGGTTGTACTTCATGGTGCACGAGCCGAGGGGGTACAGCCCCTCGTCCACGCTGTAGTTCCACTTGGATAACCGGGTGAAGTGACGGATGACATCGACCTCGCTGACCTCGGGAAGGTCGGCGATTTCCTCGCGAAGCGCCGCCTCCGCGATCGAGGCTCCGGGGTCGACCGTCGGTACTTCGAGCGGCGGCAACTGATACCCGATACGGCCAGGGGTCGAGACCTCGAAGATCAGCCGCTCGCGCTCGCGCAGGTTGCGATGCTCGCTCATGCCAGCCTCCGCAGGGCCTCGAGGAGTCGATCGCACTCCTCCTTGGTGTTGCGCTCGGTCAACGCGATCAAGACACCGCGCGGCAGAGCACCGTCGAGCGCCGGGGTGGCCACGCCTCCCAGGATCCCTTCGCGCTGCATCTGCGCCAACAGACCATCCGGGTCGTCGTGCAGCACCAGGAACTCGTTGTACGTCGGGCTGCCATCGAACGCCAGCCGCACGCCACGTCCGTCGTCCCTCCGCTGTGCTCTGATCCCTGACTTGACGTACTCCGCCAGGCTGTGAGATGCCACCCCCACTTCGCGCACACCCTTCTTCCCGAGCAGCGAGAGCACGATCGTGGCGGCCAGCGCCATCAGACCGTGGTTGGTACAGATATTGGAGGTTGCTTTCGCTCGCCGAATGTGCTGCTCGCGCGTCGATAGCGTGAGCACGAAAGCACGCCTACCGTCGACGTCGACCGTCTCACCGACGAGCCTCCCCGGCATCTGGCGAAGATGGTTCTGGCGGACGGCAAAAAACCCGAGCAACGGTCCACCGAACGAAGCCGGGATCCCGAACGCCTGGAGCTCGCCACACACCACGTCGAACCCGAAGCGACCGCCCGGAGCCAGAATGCCCAACGACGTGGCCTCGGCAACCGCGTGCACAGCGAGTGCTCCCGCCCCCTTCGCCGCCGCGCCCACCGCTTGGAGGTCCTCGATCACGCCGAAGACGTTCGGCGACTGGACGATGACCGCGCACACATCCGGGCCCAGCGCGTCGGTGAGGCTGCCCGCCTCGAGGCGCCCCGCCTCGTCCCATCTGACCTCGGTCAGCTCGATGCCCTGCGCCTCGGCGTACGTGCGCAGCACCGCCTTGGAGTCAGGGTGAAGCGTGGCCGCCAGCACTACCCGGTTGCGCGCCGGAAGCACCCGGCGGGCGAGCAGCGCCGCTTCGACGACCGCTGTCGCTCCGTCGTACATCGACGCATTGGCCACGTCCATCTCGGTGAGCTGGCAGACGAACGTCTGGAACTCGAATATCGCCTGCAGCGTCCCTTGCGATACCTCGGGCTGGTACGGCGTGTAGGCGGTAAACAGCTCACCTCGCCACAGCAACGCGTCAACCACCGCCGGCTGGACGTGCCGATAGACGCCAGCGCCCAAAAAGCAGGCTGCGCACTCGGTTGTCAGGTTACGCCCCGCCAACCCCCAAAACTCGCGCCGGACCTCCTCCTCGCTTCGTCCCGGAGGCAGCTCCAGCGGGCCGCAACGCACCTCCGCCGGGATCGAAGCGAACAGCTCCTCCACCGAGGTGCAGCCAATCCGCTCCAGCATCCTCCGGCGGTCATCGGATCCCGCCAGGTAGCGGTGCATCAGTGACCTTCTTCCGCCAGAAACGCCTCGTACGCCGCCGCATCCATGAGATGGTCGAGCGCCCCGGTACCGACCTTCACACGCACCAGCCACCCCTCGCCGAACGGGTCCTGGTTCACGAGCTCAGGGCGCCCCTCGAGCGCGGCGTTGGCCTCAACCACCTCGCCGGTGACCGGCGACAGGATCTCGGACACCGCCTTCACCGACTCGATGGTGCCGCATGCCTTGCCAGCCTCCACCGCTCCGCCGGCGGCTGGCAGCTCCACGAAGACGACATCGCCGAGCTGTTCCTGAGCGAACTGCGTGATGCCGACCGTCACGACGTCGCCGGCGAGCATCGCCCACTCGTGGGTGCGAGAGTACTTCCGATCAGTTGGTTGTGCCATCGTTCTCTCCTTCCGGAATGCTCAGCGGGCCCGCCGATAGAACGGCATCTCGACCACCTCTGCCGCCACCATCTGCCCGCGGATCTCGACCTCGATCTGCGTGCCGACCGTCGCCAACTCGACCGGCAGGTACCCCATGCCGAGTGCCTTACCGAGGGTTGGCGCATGCGATCCGGACGTCACCACCCCCACGTTCTCCCCGCCGTACCAGATCGGGTAGCCGTGGCGGGCGATACCTCGTCCCGTCACCGCGAAACCGATCAGCTTGCGTCCGACCCCCTCGGCCTCCTGGCGTAGCAGGGCGTCGCGCCCAAGGAACGCCCCTTTCTCCAGCTTGACGATCCAGCCAAGACCTGCCTCGAAAGGCGTGGTGGTGTCATCGATTTCATTACCATACAGTGGCATACCTGCCTCGAAGCGGAGTGTGTCGCGGCACCCGAGACCGCACGGCATGATTCCCTCCCCCTTGCCGACCTCGAGCAGCGTGCGCCACAGCCCCGAGGCTGCGGTCGGGTCGAGATAGATCTCGAAGCCATCCTCGCCGGTATACCCCGTTCGGGCGATGATCGCAGGCTCTCCGTCGACCTTCCCCTCGACAAAACGGTAGTACTTGATGTCTCCGAGCGTGACCGGCGTGAGCCGCTGCAGCACCTGCAGCGCCTTGGGCCCCTGTACGGCGATCTGCGCGTAATCCGCCGAGCGGTCGTTCACCTCGACGTGGGTGAACTCTTCGGTCTGCGCGCACAAATAGGCGTAGTCCTTGTCCTTGTTGGCCGCGTTGACGGCCAGGAGGTAGTGCTCGTCATCGAACTTGTGAACCAGGAGGTCGTCCACGAAGGTGCCCCGCCTGGTCATCAGCCCCGAGTATTGCGCCCGACCCGGCACGAGCTTCGAGGCATCGTTGCAGGTTACGTATTGCACGAACTCCAGCGCCCGCCGACCGACGACGTCGATCTCACCCATGTGCGAGACGTCGAACATCCCGACCGCCGTCCGCACCGCCTTGTGTTCTTCCATCACCCCGACGTACTGCACGGGCATCTCGAAGCCAGCGAACGGAACGATGCGGGCCTTGGCTTCGACATGGCAGTCGAAAAGGGGGGTACGCAGCAGCTCGTGGTGGGTCATCGTGCTCTCCTGGCGCTCGGGGCGCCGGCTACAGAGCCTATCACCCCCCCTTCCGACCGGCAACCACCGCTGCTGTCACCTCTACCCACCTGCCTGGTTGACACACGTCAGCCCCGGCTTGGTGGAGAAGCGCTGGAGCAGCGCCTACTCGGAGACATCCGGGATCTCCATCATGACGCGGCCCTCGCTCTCGTCGGTACAGCCAGGCACGAAGCCGTCGCCAAGCCCAGCGATGCTGGCGTCGAGACGAGGGTCGGGAAGGTGGGCCTCAGCGGCGGCGCAGCGGGCAGGCGACGAGACCGCGCTGCATGGTCTTCGGACGGGTGACCTCCCAGGTCAGTCCCTGGTAGGCGAAGCGATCGCCTACCACCGGTGGCGTTGCGAAGTCGACGGCGACGACGAAAGCCCGGTCACCTCGGTCGGCGATCACCAGGGCGCGGTGGGGACCGCTGCCGACGCTGACCGAGCCGTGTCTGATCTCGTGTGCTGCGCAGGCCATGCAACCTCCCCCGAGCCCTGCCGCGATCGCGCCCGACGCGTGAGGCTCGTACCCGTGAATACGCATCCGCCCGCCGGGTTGTTCACGGCGGGCGGACGTCGGTCATCGGTGTTCGGTGATGGAGTCAGGCAGGCGCGCCCGATCGCTTCCGATCATCGAGCACGACTTATCCTTTCTCGATCAGCTTCCGGATCTCCGCTTCGAGCTTCTCTTCGTCTCCGACCTCGAAGCCATAGTGCGAGAAGATGATCTTGCCGTTTGAGTCGAGCAGGAACGAGCTGGGGAACCCACCGACGCCGTACACCCTGGCTACGACCTCGTCCGCGCCCGTACCGTTCTCCAAGAAGGCAAACGTGAGCTTCTTGTCGGCGATGAACTTCCTGGCTCTCTCGGTGTCGCGCAGCGCCTCGACGGCCACCACTCCGAACCCCTTGTCGCGGTACTTCTGGTACAGCTCCTCGATGCGTGGCAACTCCACGCGGCAGCTCCCTCAAGTGGGGAACCAGAACGTCAGGAGCGTGACCTCGGCAGCGCGCAGCGAGGCGAACCGATGGGGCGTGCCTTCGTAGTCGGGCAGCGTGAAGTCGGGGGCCGGGATCGCGCGCCGTTGGCGCTCGCTCCACAGGTAGTCGTCGAACGACCCCTGCCCGCCCTGCGCCCTCCACGCCTGCTCGAGCGCCGCCCGGGCGTCTTTCTCGTCCCCGTACAGCGCGCTCGCCACCAGCACCTCGACCGCCTCGGCCGCCTTACCGGCGGCGAGCAGCGTGCGGCCCCGGTAGACCGGCAGCGAGGTCTCGGAGTTGCCCATGATCTGACGGGAGTCGAGCGTCGAGGCGACCTCGAACGTCTCGAGGGCGTCCTCGGTGCGACCGAGCTTGAACTCGGCCCAGCCCTTGTCGGCCAGCGCCCACGCCTTGCGCTTGTTGACGGCACGCTCGAGGTCCGCCGGCGTCGGGTACCGGCCCGCTGGGCTGATGGCCTTGAGCTTCTCGCCGTCGATCCCGGCCGCCTCGGTCGCGAAGGTCAGCGCCGTATCCCAAGCTTCGACAGCGATGGCCGCCTCTGCGATGCTCACCTGGTCGTAAAAATCGAGCCCGGGGTCAGCGCCCAGCGTCGCGGCGACCTGGGCGAGCTGTGCTCCGTTCTTGAGCGTTGCCAGGGCCCCGACGTGTGCCACTCCGAGCCGGCGCCGGGTCACCGGGTCCTTGACCTTCGCCCGGACCGCCCGCACCAACGTCTCCGCCTCGCCGGGCTTTCCGAGCTCCTCGGAGAGCACGTTCATGGCCTCACGGACCACCCGCACGGTGTACTTGGTGTCCGGGTGTTTGGCCAGGAACTCCTTTGCAATCGTGATCTTCGTTTCTGGAGTCGGGGCCGCATCCCACGCCTCCTGGGCCACTTTGTACGCCGCCTCGACCTGCTCCGGTGTCGCTGGTGCCCGCGTGCACCCCCACGTCCCCAACACCGCCACAGCAGCTACGGAAATCAGCAGCTTCCGCACCGTCTCCCCCCTTTCGCGCGTCTCGGCCGCGCAGCCGGCGCACGGCGTGAGTGTACGACACCACCGCGGGCCGGGTTCGCTGGCCCTGGAGGAGACGCAAGACCACGCGCCCGCTACCTCCGCCCCTCCCCCCAACTGAACCCGGGCCTGGTCGTGGATGGATCCGCCACCCGCCCCGCATCGCGACTGCCGACCGGGCGAGCGGGAGAACGATCGACTTCCTACTGGTCCTGTCCGGCCAGCTCCGCCAGGGCACGTTCCAGGGTAGCGGCGTCCTCCTCGGCTGTGCTCCAGCGCTCGAACTGCTCGTCCAGACCGGCGCGCAGCGCCTCCGCCTCGGCGGCCAGACCTCGGGCCCGTTCACGGTCGGAGTACACCTCCCGCTCGCACAGCAGCGAGTCGATGTCACGCAGCCGCGACTCGGCGGCGTGCAACTCGACCGCATAGGCGTCTGCTCGCTGGCGTGCCCGGGCCGCGTCGCGCTTGAGCTTCCGGCGCTCCTCCTCGACCGCGCTGCGGCGCGGCCCCTTCACACCCTCCTCCGCGGGTCCGGGCGGCGAGGCCAGCCCGAGCTGGACAAACGCCTCCTCGACTCGGTTCAGCGGCAGCACCCGCTCGCCGTCGAGCAGTAGGACGCGGCTGGCGACCCGCTCCACGAGGTGGCGATCGTGGCTGACCAGGACCACGCCGCCGGGGTACTCTGCCAGTGCTTGCTCGAGCACATCGCAGGTGACCATGTCGAGGTGGTTGGTGGGCTCGTCGAGAATCATGAGGTTGGGCCCCAGGGCGAGCAGGCGGGCGAGCGCCAGCCGCGCCCGCTCGCCGCCCGACAGCGTCGCCGTGTCGGCATCGGCTGCCTCCCCGGAGAAGCCGAACCGCCCTCCCCAGGCCCGCCCTTCAGCCGGCGTCCAGTCAGGCCGTGCCTCGAGCAGCACCTGCAAGACACTCAACCCGGCCGGCACCTCGGCGTTCTCCTGGTCGTACCAGCCCGGCACCACGCCGGCACCGAACCGGATCTGCCCGGCCAACGCCGGGAGGCGGCCGGCGAGCGTGTGCAGCAAGGTCGTCTTGCCGGCGCCGTTGCGCCCGACCACGGCCAGCCGCTCGCCGCGGCGGAGCACGAACGACACGCCCCGCAGCAACGGCTTGCTCCACCCCACGGTCAGCTCCTCGACGTCCATGACTCGGTCGCCCGAACGGACAAGGTTGGGCCAGCGCAGCCGCACCGGCGGCAGGTCGGGCTCGGGCGCTGGGAGTCGCTGCAGCTTGTCCAGAAGCTTCTGGCGCGCTTGTGCTTGGCGGGTGTTCTGACCGGCGATGTTGCGGCGGATGAACTCCTCCTGCCGGGCAATCTCGGCGCGCTGGAGCTCCCATGCTTTGCGGGCCTGCGCCCGGCGCGCCTCACGCTCGCGCCGGTAGCGCGAGTAGCCCCTCGGATAGCGCTCGATCCGCCCGCCGTGTAGCTCGAGGATCTCTCCGCCCACTCGCTCGATGAGATCGCGGTCGTGAGTCACGAGCAGCAGAGCCCCGGGGCGTTGTGCCAAGACCTGAGCGAGGTACTCCACACCAACGAGGTCGAGGTGGTTGGTGGGCTCGTCGAGCAACAACAGCGTTGCCGGTGACAGCAGTGCCCGCGCCAACGCCGTACGCGTCCGCTCGCCGCCCGACAACGAGCCGATGGGGCGGTGGTGCAGGTCGAGACCGATCCCGAGCCCTTGCAGCATCGCCTGCGCCCGGGCCCGCGCTCGGAACCCGTCCAGCTTCTCGATCTGCTCGTGCAGCTCGTGTAGGCGCGCAGCCGCTGCTTCGCCTGGCTGCCTCTCGAGCCGTGCGATCGCAGCCTCGACCTCGAGCAGCGGGCCAAATGCCTGCAGGCAGAACGTCAGGATCGGCGTTTCCGGGGCCACCTGCAGCCGCTGCTCGACCCGAGCAATATCAAGGCCTCGTGCCCGCTCGACGTTACCCGACTCGACCTGCTGCTCGCCCTGAATGACCCGTAGCAGCGTGGTCTTGCCGCAGCCGTTGCGGCCCAGCAGCACGAGCTGCTCACCCGGGTTGTGCTGGAGGCTCACGCCGGTCAGCACCTCCCGGCTACCGAATACCACTCGGATCTCGTCGAGTCGGTACAGCACCGTGCTCCCTTTCCACAGCCAAACGCCGGGAGGGCTGCAGCCTCTCCCGGCGTCACGTTCGATCGATTGCGGGCTCAGCTCGCAGAGCCGGCGCGTTGCGCCGCATCGCCGCGGTACGGCGAGTCTGGGAACTCGGACACCAGCTTGCGGTACAAGTTGCTCGCCTCTTCGGAGTTGCCGTCGTGCTCACGAAGCTGGGCGAGCTGCCACAGCGCCACGTCACGCGGCAGGCGCGGATCCTTGCCGGCGGCCATCGCTTCCAGGTCGGGAGCGAGCTGGGCGCCCTCACCTTTTTCGACCCGGAGCCGCACCAAGTTGAGCATCGCCATCCGCACCACCGGATCGGCCGAGCTCTTCCTCACCAGCTCGCTGAGCTCGCGGATCGCCTGCTCCTTGTCGTTGCGGTCCATGGCGATGCGTGCCAGATAGAGGCGGGCCAAGCGCGATTCGGCGCGCCAGGAGTATTTCGAGCGCACCCCGGAGAACGCCGTCTCGGCCGCCGCCAGCCGCTCGGTGGCGGTGGCGAACTTCAGCTTCGCGTCGGTGGGCGCCGCGGAGCCGACCGGTGCCGCGTAGATGGCAATCGCCTTCGAAAGCGCTTCGCCGGCCGCCTCTCCGCGCGAGTCGAGGATCGCTCTCGTACCCCACACGAGCATCACCACGACGATCGCCCCGATAAGCCCCAAAAGGGCCTGCCGGGAGTTCTGGCTGAGCCAGTTCATACCCTGGTCCACCAGACCGATGAGCTCGTCCTGCTTGATCTGCTTGCGAGTGAGTCGACGCACTGTGCTACTCCTTGCCGAGCCGAGGCGGTTACTTCGCGGCTGCCGGAGCCGAGAAGGGGTGCTTCTCGTTGTAGAGCCTGACGACGAGATCCGTGAGGTCGGACGATGGGGCCAGGTACGCCACGTCGTTGGGCTTGAGGAGGAACACCGCCGCATAGCCCGATTTCTCGGCATACTCCTGAATGATCTTCTGCATCTTCCCGCCCAGATCCTTGAGGAGAGCGTCCTGCCTCTCCTCGAAGTCGCGCTTGGTCACCCGCTGTCGATCCTCGATCTGTCGCTGCTTCGCCACCAGCCGCTGCTGGATCTGCTCGAGCGCCTCCTGGCTCGCCACGCCTCGCTTGGAGACGAGCTCGCCCTGCAGGTCGTTGATCTCCTTTCCGAGCTTCTGGAGCTCCTCCTGGCGCGGTTTGGCCCAGGTCTCGAGGTCCCTCAGCTTTGCTTTGCCCTCCTCGATGGCGACAATCGCGCGCTCCACATCCACGAACCCGATCCTGGTCGGCTCGGGGGCTTGTGCCATGGCGGCTCCTGCCGCGATCCCGACCATCGCCACCAGTGAGAGGAACCTGCCCATCGACATTCGTGCCTCCGGCCGCTGAGAACGCGGCGCTGGATTGTAGCACGCTCATCCCGCCTCATTTGCCGCGCTGACAGGCCACGCGCCGCCACCGTCGTTGGCCGAGGCGGGGAAGGCGTCGCGCTGACTACCCCAACAACCCCCCGGGCTTGACCGGGATCGGCAGCTCGATGTGGGAGTGCGGCTTGCCGTAGTACGGGCGATAGCCCATGTCCTCCTTGCGGAGGGGCTTTTTCTGCAGCAGCACGTCGAGACCGGCCACCGACTCGTCGCGGGTCGTGAAGGTCATCTCGTGCACACGGCTCATGATGATCGCCTCCTTGGGACAGGCGTCGACGCAGAAGCCGCAATACACGCAACGTAGCAGGTCGATCTCGAACACCTTCGGACGCTTCTCGAACTCGACGCTGTCCGAGTCACGCTCCTCCGCCTCGATGTAGATGCAGTCAGCCGGGCAGGCCTCCTCGCACATATAACAGGCGACACATCGCGGCGAGCCATCCTCGCGCGCCACCAGGATGTGCCTCCCACGCAGGCGCTCGGAGTACTCTCGCTTGACCTCCGGCCACTCCACGGTGACGGTGTAGGTGCGGCGGAAGACGTTGCCGAGGAAGTGGCGGAGCGTCACACCCAGGCCCTTGAGGACCTCGATCACGTAGAGCCGCTGGAGCAGGCCCATCGGCTTGGGGTCGCAGACGATCACTTCGGGCGTGCTGCTCATCGATCTAGCTCCCCGGCAATGACATTGAAGCTCCCCAGGATCGCTACCGAGTCAGAGACCATGTGGCCCACCAGCATGTGCGGGTACGCCTGGAAGATGGCGAAGCACGGCGGCCGAACCTTGATCCGGTACGGCTTGCCGCCACCGTCGGAGACGATGTAGTAGCCGAGCTCGCCGTTGGCCCCCTCGGTGAAGCCGTAGACCTCGCCGGCGGGGATGCGAGCGCCCTCCATGATCAACTTGAAGTGCCAGATCAACGCCTCCATCTCGGTGTAGACCTGCTCCTTCGGAGGCAGCGCCACGTGGTGCTCGTCGCAGATGATGGGGCCGGGCTGTAGCCGTTCCAGCGCCTGCTCGATGATGTGCAGCGACTGCCGCACCTCCTCGACCCGCACGATGTAGCGGGCGAACGTGTCGCCGGTGGTGGCGATCGGCACCTTGAAGTCGAACGTCTCGTAGCCCAGGTAGGGTTGTGCCTTGCGTACGTCGTACGGGATACCCGAGGCGCGCAGGCACGGGCCGGTCCACCCCCAATCGAGCGCCTCGGCCCCCGCGATCACTCCCACGCCCTCGGTGCGGTCACGGAAGATGCGGTTCCGTGTGATCAGCTTCTCCATGTCGTTCATCAGCGGCGGGACGCGTCGTAGGATCCAGCGCACCGCCTCGACGAAGTCCCCGGGCACGTCGTTGGCGAGCCCGCCCACGCGCACGTACGAGATCGTCAGCCGGCCGCCGGCACAGGCCTCGAGGATCGAGTAGATCTCCTCCCGCGCCTTGTACATGTACAAAAACGGCGTCATCGCACCGAGGTCGTTGAGGTTGGCGCCGATGCAGACGATGTGGTCCATGATCCGCGAGAGCTCGGAGAGGATCAGCCGGATGAGCTGCGCCCGGGGTGGGGCCTCGATTCCGGCCAGTTTCTCGACTGCCAGGCAGTAGCCGACCCCGTTGATCATCGGCGAGCAGTAGTTGAGGCGGTCGGTATACGGGATCACTTGCTTCCAGGTGTGGCGCTCGGCCATCTTCTCGAAGCACCGGTGGAGGTAGCCGATCTCGACCTCGGCCTGCGTGATGATTTCGCCGTCGAGGCGCACCACGGTTCGCAGCGTGCCGTGGGTGGCCGGGTGCGAAGGACCGAGGTTGATGACCTGGGTCTCGAAGTGGTCGTCGTCCTCGTGCGGCTGGCGTGCCCACACCGGTTCGTCCTGCTCGCCTTCCCGCAGCAGCCAGCGCTGTCCAGGCTCGTAGTCCTTGCGCAGCGGGTGGCCCACGAACGCGGGGTGGCAGAGGATGCGCTTGAGGTTGGGGTGGCCGTCGAAGCGGAGACCGAACATATCGAAGGCCTCGCGCTCGAACCAGTCGGCCGCCCTCCACACCCCGTATACCGATGGCAACACCGGGTCGTCCTCGCGCACCGGCACCTTCAAACGGATGCGGTGGCCGTGGGTGACCGAGTAGAGGTGGTACACCGCCTCGAAACGCTCTTCGCGCCCCGCGTAGTCGGCGCCGCAGACGTCGGCAAGCAGCTTGAAGTCGAGCCCAGGATCATCCTTGAGATGCCGGGCCAGGCGTAGGAGCTCGGCGCGGTCCACCACGAACGTCGGCAGGTCCCCGCCGTCGAGCAGGCGGACCCCCTCGGGAAACGCCTTCCGGATCGAGGCCACGATCTCGTCACGCGTTGCCATCGGCCCCTCCCCGCGCCGCGGCCCTGGCGGCGGCCAGTTGCCGCTGGTAGTGCGTCTCGCCCTTGCCGATCATCTCCTGCAAGTGGACCACGCCCTTCAAAAGCGCCTCCGGTGTCGGCGGACACCCCGGCACATAGACGTCCACCGGGATAAACTCGTCGATCCCCTGCACCACGTGGTAGGCGCGATAGAACCCGCCGGTACACGCGCAGGCGCCCATCGAGATCACGTACTTCGGTTCGGCCATCTGCTCGTAGATCCGCACCAACACCGGGGCCATTTTGTCGGTCACCGTGCCGGCGACAATCAGCAGGTCCGACTGCCGCGGTGAGAACCGCACCACCTCGGCTCCGAACCGCGACAGGTCGTAGTGCGACATCATCACCGACATGAACTCGATGGCACAACAGGCGGTGCCGAACGGGAACGGCCACAGGCTGTTGCGGCGCGCCATGTCGAGCAGCGCGTCGAGCTTGGTGGTGAGGAACACCTGGCTGCCGTCGGGGCGCCGGGCCGCAGCCCGCTCCTCCGACCCACCTCCAGGGCTGATGCTCAGGTCACGCGAGGTCATCCGTCCCTCCTCCTCCGCACGCTCAACCACCCTCGGTCTTGGCCCCCACGGTCTTCGGCGTCGCCGCCGGGTCCGGGCAGAAGCGACCGAGCACGCGGCGCACGTAGCTGCGGGTCTCGGCGAAGGGGGGAACGCCACCGTACCTCGCCACGGCTGCCGCACCGGCATTGTACGCTGCCAGCGCCAGCGCGAGGTCCCCCTCGAAGCGCGTGAGGAGCTCTCCGAGGTGCCGACTCCCCACCGTGAGGTTCGAGGCGGGGTCGTACGGCGTCTGTAGGCCGGCTGCGAGCCACACCGCCGGCATGAGCTGCATCAGGCCGGCGGCGCCGACGCGCGAGACCGCATACGGCTGGAACGCCGACTCCGCCGCCACCACCGCCGCCACCAGACGAGGGTGCAGGTCAGCCGCCCGGGCTGCCGCCAGGATCTCTGCCGCATACGGCGTGTCCGAAAGCGAAACCCCGTCGTCGAACCGGTGCGAACACGAGGGTGGTGGCGTCGGCACCGGCAAGGGTTCGGTTTCGACGGCGTCTTCGATCACGTGGTCGAGCCGGATCAGCGGCACCTCGATCGCCCCTCCGCCAGGCAGCTCGAGCCGGACCCGCCGCTCGTCGAGCAACCGCGCCGCCTTCACCGGCAACAGCCGCCCGTCGACGAACACCGCCAGGTACTGCGCAACGGCCTCCTTCCCCATCGCCGCCCAGGCCATGACCGCGAGCCAAACGGCGACCCCGCGGCCCAAGCGCCAGCCCCTGGCCACCGCCCCCCAGCCACGAGTCATTTCTCCGCCCCCCATCACGCCCTCGGATGCGCCCGGTCGTAGAGCTGGCGCAGGCGCTCGCGGGTAATGTGGGTGTAGATCTCGGTGGTCGAGATGTCGGAGTGGCCGAGCATCGCCTGCACCGCCCGCAGGTCGGCGCCGTGCTCCAGCAGGTGGGTGGCGAACGAGTGGCGCATCACGTGCGGCGACAGGTGGGTTGCGATTCCCGCCTGCTTGCCGTAGTGCTTGATCAGGAGCCAGAACCTCTGCCGCGTCATCCCCTCCCCGCGGTTGGAGAGAAAGAGCATCTCGGAGTGCCGCTTGTCGAGCTTCGGCCGGGCCATCCCCAGATAGCGCTCGAGCCACTCCACCGCCGAGGAGCCTACGGGCACGATGCGCTCCTTGTTGCCCTTCCCCCATACCCGCACGTACCCCGGGTCGAGCCGGAGCTGCCCGACTTTCAACCCGACGAGCTCGGAGACCCGCACCCCCGTGGCGTAGATCGTCTCCAGCATTGCCCGGTCGCGCAGCCCGAGCGGCGCGGCCACGTCGGGCGCGCCGAGCAGCGCTTCCACCTGTTCGGCCGAAAGGAAGTACGGCAGCGCCCGCATGAGCTTGGGCGTTTCAAGCTCGAGCGTCGGGTCCTGCTGCGTCTCGTTGCGCTCCAGCAGGTACCGGTACAGCCCGCGGATCGCCGCCAGCGCCCGCGCCGCCGAGCGCGCCGACAACCCCCGCCCGCGCAGCTCCGAGATGTAGCGCCGCAGGTCCGCCCGCTCGCACCCCGGGGCGTCGAGCCCCTTCCCTGCCAGCCACACCCCGAACGCCCTGAGGTCGTTCCGGTACGAGCTCACCGAGTGGGCCGCGAGCCCCCGCTCCACCAGCAGCACCGCCAGGTAGTCCGGCAGCAGGCGCTGAAAGAAGTCGGTCGCCGGCAGATCCTTCGCCACCACTGGATTGTAGCCGCGACCCAAGATTCCGCCACCGCTCACCCGGAAATCGGTGCTCCCACGCCCACCGTCGACCCGCTCTCAACCTGGACGTGGGCGTGGACGGCCTTTCCCCCTCCCGATCCAGGACCAGGTCCGCCTCCACGACCGGGTCTACGTCCCACCTGCCCACCCGGGGCGGCCCGGAAGTCCGCGCCCACTATCGAGGCGGCTCCGTTCGTGAGCGCATCCCCTCGCCCCACGGAGCGGTGAGCATTCCTGACTCACGATTCTCAACTCCTGACTCTGAACTCTCGACCCTCAACTCGTGGCTGCGAGCTCTCGGCTCTGGGCCGGGCGGGAGGGTGGCTCCCTTCGGCCCTCGACGCTCGACCGGGAGAGCGGCGGCGGGGCGGCCTATGCGAACTCGAAACCGAGAATGCCGGCGGTGACCGCCCACAGGCGCTGCCAGCGCGGCAGCTCGGTGCGGTGCGACCAGGCACGCACCGGGTCGGCGGCGACGCGGTCGAGGACGCGGCGGTAGACGCCGCCCATGACCCGCACGGCGGTGCGGGCGTCGCGGGCGACGCACGACGGCAGCGGGTTCGCGGCCACGAAGAACGAGCGGGCGCGTGCGCACTCCGAGGCCATGAGCGCACGGTACCCCGGGGTGTCCACGCGGCCCGCCAGGACATCGGCCTCGGCCACGCCGAACGCCTCGAGCTCGGCGAGCGGCAGGTAGATCCGGCCGCGCTCGGCGTCCTCGCCGACGTCGCGGCAGATGTTGGTGAGCTGGAGCGCTAGGGCGAGGCTGCGGCCGTGGCGGGTAGCCTCGGCGCGAAGCGTTCCGAAGATCGCCAGCGAGATATCGGAGATCGTCACCGCGACCAGCTCGCAGTAGCGCTCGAGCTCGGCGAACGTGCGGTAGCGCCTGATCCGCAGATCCATGCGGCACCCCTCGACGAGCCCGAGCAGCGCACCCTTGGGGATCGGCGCATGGCCGAGCGCTGCAGCGAGCGCCCGCGTGGCGTCGAGGCCGGGCCGCCCGGCGTAGGTGGCCTCGATCTCGGAGACCCAGGCGTCGAGGCGGCGCTCGACCTCGCCGGTGTCGGCCCCGTCACCGGCCTCGTCGACGATGTCGTCGGGGATCCGACACGCCGCGTACGCCGCGTACACGGCCTGCCGCTTGGCCGCGGGCAGCAGGCGGAACCCGAGCGAGAAGTTCGCCCCGCGGGTGTGCGCGATGCGGCGGACCGCCGCCTGATCGCTCACGCGGCCTCCCGGCGCCGGTGCCAGGCCCCCGGAAGCGGCCCCGTGTCCTGCCGCTTCTCCCCCCACGCAGCCATCACCAGCCGCGCCGCGCTGCGCCGCATCACCGAGGTGGCGTTGAGCCGCAGCAGCAGCGTGCGAAAATCGCGGCCCGACGCGAACGCACAGAAACGGCGGAACCCCGCCCGCCCCAGCCGCTCGTACGCCCACCGCAGCGCCAGCGAGGCGAGCATCGGGCGGTACAGCATCCGCTCGAAGCGGGCCCGATCCCAGCGGCCGGCGACGCCGTCGGCGACGAGTGCGGCACTGCGCAGCGCCAGGCGGTTGCCGAGGCCAAACAGGAAGTGCTGCACGCCGGCAGCCTCGCCCACGTACCAGCGGCCGTTGCTGCCGCGCAGGGAACGCGGCGGCGCGAACGCCATCCGCTGGCCGCCCTCGTGCCGGTCCTCGACCGCAAACTCGCCCAGCTCGCGCCTGAAACGCTCCCACGCCACCCGGTGCGCCTCCGGCAGGGAGCGCAGCCGGCGCACCTGCGCCACGCCGAAGGTGGCGCGCCCGTCGTGGCAGAACAGGTACGCGTACCCGGACGGCGTGGCCTCGGGATCGAAGAGAACCGCTACGGTGTCGGGTAGGTCGGAGCGGAACACCAGCTCGCGGGCCACCCCGTCGGCTCGCCGCGGGCCGGTCGCGACCACCTCCGCGTCGGCCGGCGCGTCGCACCCCTCGTGCAGCACCACGCCGGCCGTCAGCGCCTCATCGCGCAGCCAGGCGTCGAGGCTCCCCTCCCCGCCGCGCAGGATGAAGTAGGTGTACGGCTCGGCGCTCGCGACCTCGTGCCGGCCGCCGAAGGCGTCGAGGAGCACCGCGTGGCGCACGGGCCGCACCGGTGGCAGGCTGGGGAAGCCAAGCTGCTTGCACTCGATCAGGGCGTCGGTCGGCGCCAGCCCGTTGTCCAGCACCTGCCACCCGCCGAAAAAGCGGCCGCCCCCGCCGACCCGGGGGTCGAACACCTCGACCTCGGCCCCCTGCCGCGCCAGCAGCACGGCCGTCGCGAGCCCGGAGAGCCCTCCCCCGGCGATGCGAATGCGCGACGTCACACCCGGATTCTACCGCCCACCCCACCGGTCGAGAGTCGAAAAGTGCAGACGACCGACCGTGGGGTGCCGGCAGGCCAGGCGCCTGCCGATCCTGTCGACGTCCTGCCAGCCGCGATCTCCCGACTCTCGACTATCGACTCTCGACTCTCGGCTCTTCACCTCGGAGCACCGCGAGCGTCCCGCTGAGCGGTCGACTAGAATCGGCCGGGGAGAGCGCTAGTGACGCCACAGGAGATTCGCAAGGCGCTCGCCGAGATCCTCCCCGGGGTCGAGCGGCCGGGGCGGTACGTCGGGCTCGAGGCCAACCAGGTGCGCAAGCCGTGGGAGAGCGTCGCAGTGCACTTGCTGCTCGCCTTCCCCGACGAGTACGGCATCGGCATGTCCCACCAGGGTACGCGGATCCTCTACCACGTCGCCAACCGGCGGCCGGACACCCTGGCCGAGCGGGCGTTCGCCCCCTGGCCCGACATGGCGGCGGCGACGCGGGCGCGCGGCGTGCCGCTGTACTCGCTCGAAAGCGCCCGCGCGGCGGCCGACTTCGACCTCGTCGGGATCACCCTGCAGTCCGAGCTCAACTACGTCAACGTGCCGTATCTGTTGGACCTCGCCGGGCTGCCGCGCTGGGCTGCCGAGCGCACCGAGGGCATGCCCCTGGTGGTGGGCGGTGGCCCCTGCACGGCCAACCCCGAGCCGGTCGCCGACTTTTTCGACGTGCTGGCGATCGGCGACGGCGAGGCGCTGCTGCCCCTGCTCCTCGACGAGGTGCGCGACGCCAAAAACCACGGCACGCCCCGCGCCGAGCTGCTGCGCCGGCTGGCCGGGCATGACGGCTTCTACGTGCCGTCACTGCTCCGCTGGGAGCCCGCCGGCCACCCGTCGCGCGGCGGCCGGCACCTGCCGGAGGTGCCTGGGATCTCCACCCACGTCCGCCGGGTGTGGGTCGACGACCTCGACCCGGCCGACATCCCTCCCACGCCACTCGTTCCTGTCGTCGAGGTCGTGCAGGACCGTGTGGGCCTCGAGGTAGCGCGCGGCTGCACGCGCGGCTGCCGCTTCTGCCAGGCCGGGTTCTGGTACCGCCCGGTCCGCGAGCACGCCCCGGAAGCCGTGGTCGAGCGGCTGGAGGCGCACGTCGAGGCCACCGGCTACGAGGAGGTGTCGCTGCTCTCGCTCTCCTCGGCCGACTACACGGCGATCGGACCGCTCACCGCCGCCCTCGCCGAAAGGTTCGCCGACCGCCGGGTCGGCGTCTCCCTGCCGTCGCTGCGCGCCGACGCGTTCTCGGTCGAGCTCGCCGACGCCGTCTCCCGGGTGCGCAAGGCCGGGTTCACGTTCGCGCCCGAGACCGGCTCGGAACGGCTCCGGCGCGTCATCAACAAGGACATCACCGACGCCGACATGCGTGCCGCCGCGGCGGCTGCGTTCGCGCGGGGCTGGGACCTCATCAAGCTCTACGGGATGCTCGGGCTGCCCACCGAGAGCGACGAGGACGCCGTGGCGCTCGGCGACCTCGCCGCCTCGCTCGTCGCGGAGGCCAGGCGCGCCGGGCGGCGCCGCGCCGAGGTCAAGGTCTCGGTCAACCCTTTCGTACCCAAAGCGTGGACGCCGTTCCAGTGGGAGCCGTTGGTTCGGGCCGACGACTACGAGCGCCGCGTGCGGGCGCTGCGCGACCGCTGCCGCTCGGTGCGTGGCGTCAAGCTGGGGTGGGGCGAGTGGGAGGACGCGCGGCTCGAGGCGGTGCTGGCCCGCGGCGATCGGCGGATGGCGGCGGCGATCGCCCGCGCCCACGACCTCGGCGCCGTCTTCGACGGCTGGACCGAGCAGCGGCGGCCCGCTGCGTGGGCGCAGGCGTTCGCCGAGACCGGCATCGACCTCGAGGCCGAGTGCGGCCCGCGCGAGCTCGACGCGCACTTGCCGTGGGACGTCGTCGACCCGGGGGTGACCCGGGCGTACCTGCGGGCCGAGCGTGCGCGGGCGTACCGCGAGGAGGCCACGCCCGACTGCCGGCAGAGCCGGTGCACGGGGTGCGGCATTCCGGGCGCCGGGCGCGACCTGCGCTTGGCCAGGAACGTCGAGACTCGGAAGTCGCGAGTCGAGAGTCCCCCGCCCGCTCGCCCGGCTGAGGGCCGAGAGCTGGAAGCTAGCCGGCGGCCAGCCGAACCACCAACCACCAACCACCAGCCACCGACCGTCGTGCGGGCTCGGATGACGTACGCGAAGACCGGAGACGCGCGTTGGCTGTCGCACCGGAACGTCATGGACCTGCTTGAGCGGGCGCTGCGCGCCGCGAGCGTTCCCGTGCGTTTTACGGAAGGGTTCAACCCTCACGTGCGTCTGTCGATGGGACCGGCGCTCCCGCTCGGGGCCGAGGCGCTGGCCGAGCCGTTCGACCTCGAGCTACGCGCTCCGTTCGAGCCAGGCACGCTCAGCCGCGCCAACCGGCTCCTGCCCGAAGGCCTCAGGATCACGGCGAGCGAGCTCCTGCCCGCTGACGCGCCCGGCCTCGGCAAGGCGCTCGCCGCCTACCATCTCCGGCTCACTCGCTGCCACGGCATGCCGAGCTGGCCGGCAACGCCGCCGGCTGGCCTTCCCGGACTGCTGGAGTGGAGCGTGACGGGCAACGATCTCCGCCTGCTCATCAACGCCCGCCAAGGCCGCGGGCCGACTCCGGGCATCCGTGAGCTGCTGACCGCGCTGGCGGGTGAGCCCGAGAGCGCCGTGCGGGTACGGGTTGTCCGCGAGCGCTGGGAGATCGGCTCGCGGCCGCTCGATCGAACCGCATGAGATCCGTCGCGTCATCGATACCGGCAACGGCCTGTCCGGTCTGCGGCCATGAGCGCTGGCAGGTGGTTCTGACGGCTCGCGACATGCACGGCGACGAGTGGTTCGAGATCGCCGGCTGCCAGAGCTGTGGGATGCGGCGTACGGCCGACCGGCTGTCGGAGGCCGAGCTCGGCCGCTACTACGACTACCCCGGCGGGCGAGACGCGGGGCGACGTTTCGTCGGTGCCGTCGAGAGCGTGGAGCGGGCGCTGCGCCGGCGGCGCACGGTGATGGTGGAGCGCTTGTGCTCGCGGCCCGGCCGCATCGTCGATGTCGGTTGCGGCCGTGGCACCATGCTGGCCGCGCTCGCGGCCAGGGGCTGGGAGGTCTGGGGGACGGAGCTCGACGAGAGCGTGGCAGCCACCGCGCGGCAAGCGCTCGGCGAGCGCATCCTGACCGGCAGCGTGGCGAGTGCTGGTTTGGCGCCGGAAGCCTTCGACGTCGTGACGTTCTTTCACGCCCTCGAGCACCTCGTCTCGCCCCGCGAGGCGCTGGCCGCGGCCGCGGAGCTGGTCCGCCCGGGCGGTCACGTCGTCGTTGAGCTGCCCAACTGGAGCTCCTGGCAGGCGCGGTGGTTCGGGCGTCACTGGCTCCACTTGGACGTGCCGAGGCACCGCTATCACTTCACCCCCGAGTTGCTCACCCGTCTCGGTCGCCAGCTCGGGCTCGTGCCGCTGCGAACCTGGCACTTCTCGCTCGAGTACGGACCGTACCCTTTGCTGCAGAGCGCCCTCGCGGCCGCTGGTCTCAATCACGTCCTGTTCACGCGGCTCCTCAGGCCTGTCGGCACGACCACCAGGCCTCGCCAGGCATTGTGGCTGCACCTGGCGCTCAGCCCCCTGCTCGGGGCCGGGCTCGTGGCCGCCACCGGAATTGAGCTCGCCGCGGCGGCAGCCCGGCGCGGCGGTGTGGTGCGCATGGTCTTTCAGCGTTCGACCCGGTAGACGGCCACTTCTGCTCCCGTCCACTCCAAGACGCAGCTTGCCAGCCACTCGGCGACCACCCGCGCTGCCCGCTCGCTCAGCCTGAAGTGCCCGTACACCCGGTTGAGACGCTGGAGCTCGCTGCGGTTGAGGACGACGTGCGTGAACCCGCGTTGCCTCACCTGCTCACCGAGAGCGGCCGCGCTCTCCGCTGTCTCCGCCCACGCGACCAGAGGGTGCGGGTCATAGGCGCTGATCGGTTCGTAGTCGCGGGCGAAGTAGTACCCCTGTGTCTCTCCCACCAGGAGCAGCCGTGTGGCTCGCTCCGGGGTGTGGCCTTGCACCCAGCGTGCCGCTTCGAAGTGGGGCAGACGCTCGGTGAGGAACCCCGCGGCATCCTGGCGACCAGCCAGGAAACGCCACGGATGCCCGTGCACGACGTCGACGACGGCTGCCAACCGCACCGCTCCCACGCCGGCCACAGCGACGACGACCGCTGCCGCCGCCCGGCGCCACCTCGTGGGCCTCGAGCCGAACGCCACGAGGCTCGCCGCGACCGCGGCGCCCACGACCAGCATGGGATAGGCGTACCGCACGATGAGCAGCGAACGCGACCAGGCGAAAGCCATGACGACAACCATCACCGCGAGCCAGCGGCCCGGACCCGCCCGTCCCAGTGCCCAAACGACTCCCACCCCGATCAGGAGGACACCGGGCAGAAGCTCGGCGCCGGCGCCCATCGGCTGGCGCTCGGAAATCGCCTCGAACAACGTCCGCAGTCCGTCCAGCCAACCACCGACGACTGCGGAATCGGCGTGCAGGTTGGCTTCGACCCGGGCCGCCGCCGAGGACGGTGCGGCGAGCGCTGGGTACAGCGGGTTGCCGAGCACCACCAGGTTGCGGAGGTACCATCCGCCACCGCCGACCAGGACGAGCGCCGCCAGGGCCGCGACCAGCGCCGGGCGCCGGGGACGCGACCGCAGCAGCAGCACCGCCACAACCACCGACCACCCGGCGACCGGCAGCAACGCCGAGTACTTCGAGCCGGCGGCGACACCAGCCAGAAACGCCGCCGCCAGCAGGCTCGGGCGTTGCAGCTCCCGGGCCGAGAACCCCACCACCGTGAGGGTGACGCAGCCGACGACGAAGAACGTCACGCCGAGGTCAACCCCCCCCATGCCCGCCATCACGCCCACGCCGGGCACCCCAGCCAAGATCGCGCCAGCCCACGCGCCGCCTGGCCGTCCCCACAGCCGCCTCCCGAGCGGCCCCAGCCACGCGAGCACGCCGCAATACAGGGCAAAGTGCCCGAGCTTGACGGTCGACGCTCCGCCCCAAGCCACCAGCGGTACGAAGCACATGTTGATATGCGAAGGCATCGCGCTGTGCACCGCGTAGGGGAAGACCACCACCCGACCGAGGCGCAGGAAGTGGGCCGGGAAAGCAGCGTGGTAGTAGAGCGCGTCGTAGAACGACTCAGGAACCACCGCTCCACACAGAACGAGGGCAGCCACCAGCACCACCGACAACCGTGCGATGAGCTCGGAGCGGCTCCGCGGCTCGGCCCGGCGCGGTGGCTCGCGATCACGGACGAACCGAACCCCGCCCAGGACGAGCCCACCGCCCACGACCAGACCCACCATGGGACGGTTCAACCACCCCACGAGCCCGAGGGCGAGCACGACGAGCCCGAGCACGCCCAACCCCACGGCGATGCGGGTCAGCCGGTCCTCGCTCGCGTCCAGAGCGGGACGCCACCAGCGCGCCGGCGCGCCGCCGATTCCCCACGCCGCCAGCGCGACCCCTCCCACCAGCACGAGATCGCGTGCCAGAACCAGCGGCCACGGCCGCCCCCACCCCTCGCCGCAGCCGACCGTCGCCAGGATCACTGCCGCTGCCATCCCCAAAAGGGCGATGACGGCGAGCCTGTGCCACCGAAACGCGTCTGGCCGCGCCGCCCCATCGACGGCGGGAGCCAAGCCCAAGGGCGGGCCAGCGCTCGGCAGCCCACGACCGAGCCAGGACCTCACGCCGACCTCAGCTCGGCGCCGACCCCGCGCGGGCTGCGCAACGAGGACGCCAACGCCTCGAGGCGCCCGGCGGCCGCCGCTCGGCGGGCGATCTCCCGGGCCGCCTGCAGCTCCCGGAGGTGCAGCCAGAGGCTGGCCACGACGAACTCCGGCCGCCCCCACTGGCGCAGGCCGGTGAGCTCGCCGGGGCCGCGTACCCGGAAGTCCTCCTCGGCGACCTTGAAGCCGTCGTTGGTCGAGGCAAAGAACTGCAGCCGCTGTACCGCCTCCGGCGGACAGTCCGGCCCGGTCAGCAAGGCGCAGTACGAGCGCCGGCGTCCCCGTCCGACGCGGCCGCGAAGCTGGTGGAGCTGCGCCAGCCCGAACCGCTCGGCGTTCTCGATCACCATGACCGAAGCGTTGGGGATGTCCACACCCACCTCGATGACCGTGGTGGCGCACAGCACCGCCACCTCACCGCGGGCAAACCGGCCCATCACGTCCTCGCGCTCGGCGGCGCTCACCCGGCCATGCACGACCTCGACGGCGACGCCGGGCAGCGCCCCCCGCACCGTTTGTACGTGGGTCTCGACCGCCCGAGCCGAAATCGCCTCCGATTCCTCGATGAGCGGAAACACCCAATACGCTTGCCCACCCTGCCCGACCTCGCGACGCAGGAACTCGACGAGCTTGGGCCGTGAGCTGTCGTCTCGCAGCACCGTCGCAACCGGGGTTCGCCCCGGCGGCAGCTCATCCAGGATCGAGACGTCGAGGTCGCCATAGACCGACAGCGCCAGCGAACGAGGAATCGGCGTCGCGGTCATCACCAGCAGGTGCGGCGCCGTGCCTTTGTCCACCAGCGCCTGACGCTGGGCCACGCCGAAACGGTGCTGCTCGTCGATCACCACCAGCCCCAGACGCGGAAACCGAACCGCCTCCTCGATCAGAGCGTGGGTGCCGATCACGAGCCCCTGCCGGCCCGCGGCGAGCATCTCTCGCACCCCAGCTTTGACGCGTGCCCCGAGCGACCCGATGAGCAGCCCCGGAACGTGCCTGGTGTGAGCGAGCAGGCGCGACAACGTGGCGTGATGCTGCTGCGCGAGCAGCTCGGTCGGCGCCAACAGCGCCACCTGGAGGCCAGCCTCCAGCGCCACCAGCGCCGCCAGCGTGGCGACCACCGTCTTACCAGACCCCACGTCGCCCTGCAGCAGGCGCGCCATCGGCTCGGAGCGCTGCAAATCGGCGACGATCTCCGCCACCACCCGCCGTTGCGCCCCCGTCAGCTTGAACGGCAGGAGCTGCCGTGCCGCCTCCCGTACCTCGTCGGTGACGGTGCACACCGGCGCCAGTGCCGTCCGCCGTCGCTGTCGCTCACGCTCCAGCACCACCGCGAGCGCGGTCAGCTCCTCGAGCGCGAGCCGTCGGTGGGCCGGCGAGCGGCGGGCCGCCAGCTCCGCTTGCGCCGCTGCGCTCGGCGCCGGATCGTTGGCGAACGGGAAGTGCACGCCGCGCAGCGCGGCACCGAGCGGCGGGAGCCCCAGGTCGGCAAGCAGGTCGGCCGGCAGGTGCTCCGGCACGTCCTCGATCGCCTCCGCGGCACGGGCCACCAGGGTACGCAGCCGCCTGGCACCCAGGCGACCGATGCGACGGTACACCGGCACCACGCGACCCATGTGGAGGGGTTCGTCCTCGTCGTCCTCCTCGGCCTCCCACTCCGGCGACTGGAGCTGCAACCCCCAGCCACGCGGCGCCGGACGCACCGGACCGTACAACCACACCCGCATGCCGACGCGCAGCGAGGTGCGGAGAAACGGCTGGTTGAACCACACCACCGCGATCGAGCCGCTGTCGTCCGACACCACCGCTTCGGTGAGACGAAGCCGGCGCACCCGCGCTTGCCGCTCCTGCAGCGCCACGACCCGCCCACACACGGTAACCATCCCGGCGCCGTAACCGACAGCGGCGATCGGCGTCGGGTTGGAGCGGTCCTCGTACCGCGTGGGCACGAGCCACATGAGATCTCCCAGGTTCGTGAGCCCGGCCCCCCCGAGCGTCTTTTCGAGGGCCGGACCGACTCCTTTGAGGCTGCGAAGAGGGCTGGAAACGGTCAGGTTCATTCGCCGCCCGGGAGCACGTGCACGCGCATGGCCACCAGGGCCAGTTGCACGATGTCCCCGTTGGCGATGGGGTGGGGCTCCATGGCGGCGAGCTTTTTGCCGTTGACGAAGGTGCCGTTCGTGGCTGGGTTGATCTCGGTCAGGGTGAGCATGCGGTCGGCCGCCTTGATGATCGCGTGACGGCGTGACACGGTGCGCTCCGAGTCGAGGCCCGAGAGGTCCACATCGGGGGTGACCCCGGTGACCGGGTCATGGCGCCCCAGACTCGTCTCACCGTTCGGGCGCAGGGGGAAAAACAGCCCCGATGCCTCGTGCGTCAGTAGCGCCCAAGCCATGATCCCCTGGTTGGCGGGAGCCCCGGTGAGGTTCGCCGCTTCGGCCGATTTGCCCACCAGCTCCTCGTACTTCCGGTTGGTCTCGCGCAGCCGGTCGGCCAGCTTCATCATCATGCGGACGGCGATCTCCGGCTTGCGCCGGAGCATGCTGTCGAGGTCGGCCGCGCGGAGCTGCAGCGCCTCGACGTCGGTCAGGCAGGTCGCGGTCGCCGAACGCTCGGGGTTTTCGTCGAGCAAGGCCATCTCGCCGAAGAAGTCACCCTTCTCCAACACCGCCAGCTCGCGTTGCTGCCCGCCGACGTTGCGCGAGATCATGATCTGCCCGCTCTGGATGATGTACATGTCGCTGCCCAGCTCGCCCTCGCGGAAGATCACCACGCCCGACTGAAAGCGCCTCAGGAAGTCGCTGATGCTCGGGCTCGAAGCCCCGCCACCGACCCGGACCTTGACCACCTAGCTACCTCCCATGGCCACCTGGCCGCTCTCGCTGTCCACCACCACCTCGACCCCCAGCGGGAACGGCATGTTCACCGCCCCGTGACCGAACGGCAGTCCCTCCACCACCACCGCGCCGGCCGGCATCGCCTCGACGAGGAGCCCCCGCCACCGGGACCGCCAGCCAGCCTCGCCCCGCCCGCACCGCGCCAGCTTTCCTGCCACCACCGCCTTGACCGTGCCGAGTCTAGAGGACAGGCGAAGCTGGGTCAACAAACGGTCCAAGCGGTACAACGGCTCCCCGACGTCCTCGAGGAACAGCACCGCCCCATCGTAGTCGGGCTCGAACGGCGTTCCGGCCAGGGCCGCCAACACCGCCAGGTTGCCGCCCACGGCCACGCCGCGCGCCCGGCCGGGCCGCAGGACCGCCCTCGAACCGAACCGCATCAGCGGCCCGCGGTGCTCACCGCGCAGCAGCGCCAACGTCGCCCGGGCGCTCGCCGGGCTGCGCGGCAGCGACTGCACCATCGGTCCGTGCACGGCGGCGACCCCAGAGCGCGACAACAAACCCGCGTGCAGCGCCGTCACGTCGGAAAAGCCGACGACCCACCCACCCCAGCCCGCCAACCGATCCCACGGCATGCGCGTGAGCAGCCTCATCGAGCCGTACCCGCCGCGCGCCGCCCACACCGCCTCGACGTCGTCGTCGAGGACGGCCTCGAGGCCGGCCAGGCGGGCTGCGTCGTCGCCTGCCAGGTAGCCGACTCGGTCGTGGAGGTTCGGCGCCTCGACCGGCACCAGACCAGCATCGCGCAGGACACCGAGCCCGGCCCTGAGCGCGGTCTCCTGGATCGGTCCCGAGAGCGCGACAACGCCCACCCGGGCTCCGGATCGCAGCGGCTTCGGCAGCCTGTGCGAGATCGCCACGGCCGGATTGTACCTTCCCCGCGGCCCCCGGGGTGGTCCCTTTACGGAACCAGGAGGAGCGAGCCGGTGGTGCGCCGCGACTCGAGGTCCCGGTGCGCCGCCGCAGCCGATGCGAGCGGGTAGCTCGCGTGGACGTGGACGCTCACGGCGCCGCTTCCCAGCACCTCGAAGAGCTCGCCCGCGCAGCCGAGCAGCTCGTCGCGGGTGACCGTGTAGTCCATGAGCACCGGCCGCGTGAGGAACAGCGAGCCCTGGCGCGAGAGCACGAGCGGCTGAATCGGCGGCACCGGCCCCGAGGCGTTGCCGAACGACACCAGCATCCCGCGCCGTCGCAGGCAGCCGAGCGAGGCCTCCCACGTGTCCTTGCCGACCGAGTCGTAGACGACGTGAACCCCCTCGCCGCCGGTGAGCGCCCGCACGCGCGACGCGAGGTCCTCCCGACCCGAGATCACGACATGGTGGCAGCCGTTGGCCAGAGCCAGCTCGGCCTTGGCCTCGGTCGAGACCGTGCCGATCACCGTCGCACCGAGGTGCCGCGCCCACTGGCAGGCGAGCAGCCCCACCCCACCGGCAGCGGCGTGGATCAGCACCACGTGGCCCGGCTCGACCCGAAACGTGCTGCGCAGCAGGTACTGCGCCGTCATCCCCTTGAGCATCACCGCCGCGGCAGTGCGGTCGTCCACGCCGGCGGGCAGCGGCACGAGCCGGTCGGCCCGGATCGTCCGCGCCTCGGCGTACGCCCCCACCGGCTGGCAGGCGTACGCCACGCGCTGGCCTGCCCGCACCTCGGACACGCCCTCCCCCACCGCCTCGACGACCCCGGCCGCCTCCATCCCGAGCCCCGATGGCATCGGCAGCGGATACAGCCCCGTGCGGTGGTACGTGTCGATGAAGTTGACCCCCACCGCCGTGTGCCGGACCAGCGCCTCACCCGGCCCCGGCGGAGCCACCTCGACGCCCTCCCAGCGCAGCACCTCCGGCCCGCCGGTCGCATGGAAACGGATCGCGTGCGTCATCGTCGCCTCCTCGCTCGCAGCCTACCGTACCCAGCACGGCACATCACCCCGTTTTTGACGTGGTCGCAGACGGGGTCATGGCCCGCCCCCCTCCCGATCCAGATCGAGGCCGGGGACCCGGACCGGGTTTCTGACGGGAGCAAGAGAAGGCTACTCCCCCACCGCGTCCTTCAGCTCGGTGATGCGGCGGTTGACCTCGGCCATCGGCAGCGCACGGAAGCGCTCCGGTAGGAACCGCGAGTCGGTGCACTCCTTGACAGCCAGCAGGTCCATCAGCTCGAGCCGCTCGGTGTGGGCCGAGGGCCGCACGTCCGCGACCACCTCGGCCATCACCTCGGGGAACCCTTTCTTCGGCAGGTCCTCCGGCTGGGTCTCGAACAACCGCAGCGCCCGCACCAGGATCCCCTCCATCTCGTTGCCGCCCAACTCCTGCCCCTCCGGCAGCTCCGGCAGCTCCTCCGGTTCGATCTCCACCTTGAGCTTGCGCGCCATCGCCGCCAGGAGCGCCCGCCGCCCCTCGGCGTCGCCCGGCGGGAACAGCGGGATGTGCACGTCGAGCCGCCCCTGCCGCTTGAGGTCCACTTCCAGCAGGTCCGGCCGCGAGGTGGCGAAGATCCAGATGATCTTGCCGCGGTTGCGGGTGTCCGACATCTCCTTGGCCATCATCGCGTAGATCCGCCCCGACAGCCCCGAGTCCCCGTCGCCACCGCCGCGCTTGCCCATCGCCTGGTCCGCCTCGTCCACGAAGACGATGACCTGCCCGAGCGCCCGCAGGATACCGAACACCTTCTCGAGGTTGCCCTCCGTGGCGCCCACCCATTTCTCACGGAAATTCTTGAGCTCCACGCACGGGATACCGACCTCTCCGGCCAGGCACTCCACCAGGTACGTCTTGCCGGTGCCGATCCGCCCGGTGAGCAGGTACCCCATCGGGATCGCCATCGTGCGCCCCTTGCGCAGCAACACCGCGTCCTGCCGCAGCCACGCCTTGGCCTCGACGTGACCCGCCACGTCGTCGAGCGTGCGGTCGGTCTCGAGGAACTCGAGGCGCCCGAACGCCTCCTTCTCGATGATCTCCTTCTTGAGTCCGGTCAGGCACTTCCCGGTGATCATCTGGCGTGAGCTGATGGCCCGCTGCAGCAGGTTGCGGACGTTGACGCGGGACAGCCCCACGAGCCGGTCGGCCAGCGTCTCGCGCGCCACCTCACTCACCGAGTCGAAGTCCGCCACCGAAGCCGTGATGTCGGCCACGAACTCCCGCAGCTCTCGGGCCGCCGGCAGCGGGATCTGGATCTTCGAGCTGTAAGGGTTTTCCACCAGCACCCGGTTGAGGTCCGCGAGGTTCTCCGAGACCAGCACCGTCGCCACGTGGGCGCCGGTGATCGCAGGATCCGCCGCCCAGTCCACGAGCTGGATGAGCGTCTGCGAGAGGTCGGCGATATACGACGGCTCCCCCTGCGGCGCGACGAACTGTGCGTACTCGATGACCACCGCCACCTTGAGCGGGTCGGCCACGAGCTTGCCCTCGACCTGTCGCGTGCGCGCGAGCGCTCCGCGCAGGAAACGGTCGCACAGCTCGAGGGCCCGCTTGGGGTCGCGCGGCAGCAGGTTGCCGAGGTCGAGCGTCTCCAGCTTGTCCGGCCCGACGTCCGGCAGCCCCGCCCACGCCGTCCCCTGGAACGTATCGAACGTCTTGAGGAAGCGGTGGAAGTGGTCGCCGCCCTTGCGCACCCGTAGCCCCTTACCGCGGTCGAACAGGATCACCACGTCGAACCGCGCGAACATCACCTCCCCGAGGAACCGGCGCAGCGGCAGGTACGTCCGCCCCCCCTTCCCATCGTCGGCCGGCACCAGGTCGAAGACGTTCCCGAACAGCACGAACTGGCTCGTCGTGCCTGACCGGAAGATCTCCCGCATCTCCGCCGCCCACCCCGGAAGCTCGTATCCCATGGACGCCTCCGCCTGGAAGTGTACAGGCACGCAGTGCGTGCGCCGCGGCCCCCGGCTTTCGGGCGGACCACCAGGCGGAGGACGGACCGCCGGTCACCACCAGTTGGTGGGGTCGCCGGTGATGTTGTCGACCATCGAGACGTACGCCCAGCTCCGGCCCTGCACGCCGTTCGGCGTGTCGTCGAGCGGCAGCACGGTGAGACCGTAGGTGCCCTCCGCGAAGCTGTCGAGCGGCCGCCCCAGCATCGTTTCCAACCGCTCCTGCACGCTCGCGTGCGGCGCCAGCGTCGCCTCCCGCTCGGCCACCTTGGTGCCATCGGCGGCGTACAACGTCAACCGGTGGCGGATGGCGTGGTCCTTGTTGCCGTTATACAGCCCCAGGTTGAGCCGGAACCGCGGGCCGATCTCGATCCCCGCAAAGTGCTGTACCGGCCACCCGTACGGCGGGTAGAACGGCATCATCTCGCCGTACGTCCCGCCGTCCGCCCGCGTGGTGTAGGTGCGCACGTACGCCCCCATCCATGAGGATGCCCGCAGATCGAGGGCGCCCCGCACGTTCGTCTCGTCCGCACACGCTGGCAGTTGTCGCACGACGTCCGGCACGATGCTGCGGTACCCCCAGGGGAAGGCAAGCGTCACGGGTGAGGGGTTCACTCCGATCAGGTGGCCGGCAAGCCCGCTCGCCGCCCCGGGCCCACCGCAGCGGTCATTCCACGCCGGGCGGAAACGGGCAATCGGGGTGTCGTAGTAATGGACGCCCCACTCGCCTTCCTCCTCCCGCGCGGTGACGTATAGGTCGCTGCGCCAGTGGGTGTCGTTCGCTCCCGGCAGGTGGGCCACCGCCGGTGTCGCCACCTGGCTGTCGCGGTCCCCGACCATCCACCACAGGGAGTACGGCACGTGCATGCCGTCGCCGGTCAGGTTGTCCACCATCGACAGCCACAGCGCCACCGGGCGCTCGCCCGTGACGGCGATCTGCGACGGCAGCCCGGCCCGCACACTGGCGGGAAACAGCTCCTCGAGGCTCACCATCTTCACGCTGTGCGCCGGCACCTCCACGACCTGTTGCTCCCCCGCCCGCGGGTACCCCGCAGGGAGCGGCGCGATGTCGTAGAAGGCCACCATCCCCCACGACAGCGTCACGCGTACGGGCTCGTCCCGGTCGTTGGCCAGCCCCAGGTTGTGCCGAAACCGCCCCGGCTCACGGTGATCGACCACCAGCATGGCGTTCATGCCGGTGAACGCATCGGCGGAATCGAGGTCTCGGAAGTGGTTGGAGTACCCGGCTGTGCCGGGCACGGCCGGCACGCCCTGGCCCATGGTGCCGCCGCGCACCCGCTCGCTGGGATCCAGCGCCGGGGTCCAGACACGCGAGGTGGCGACGACCTGCGCACCCCACCGGTACGGTGAGGTGAGCACCAGCGCGTCGTGGGTGACACCGTCCCCACTCGCCCCGCCCCCGAGCCACGCCAGGGCGTCAGCGACCCGCAGCGAGCCGTGCGCCGGCAGCTCGACGGTCCTGGCGACTGCCGGCTTGACGACGCGCCGCGCGGTCACGGTGGTGGGCTCAGCCGAAGGGTTGTATAGCCACAGCTCGGAGCTCCACCACGTGCCACCCCTGCCTGACGCCTTCACGACGATAGGGATGGTCTGCTCGTAGGTCGTCGGAGGCTCGGCCGGCAGCCGCGCCAGGGTCCATGGCATAGGGTCGCGTCCCGAGTAGTACTCACCGGAAAGGAGAACACTCGCATCCAGACTCTCGGCATCCACGGCCACGACGGCATTCGTTCCTTGTCCGATCACGCTGACAAGGAGCTCATCCTTGGTGACGTCGAGGAATCCGAGGAACACACCTCCGCTCACGGACTGGACATCTGCCGTCCGCCGCCACGCTCGCGACCAGTCCAGCCCGGCAGCATCGGCTGGCACGAATGAGATCATGATGCCCGTCACGGAAGCGGGGCCGGCTGCACCGTCGACCATCCAGAAGCCACCCCGTCGGGGATCGAACGAAAGCCTGTTCGTATCCCGAAACTCACCCTCTGGCTGTCCTGCGAGTCGCGCGAACGCGACGTACGAGGGGGCACCGACGGACGCCCAACTGATGGTCTCAGTTGACCAACCGTACACGCCCTCTTCAATGCCCCACCGTGCTCCATCTTGCTGGGCAACGAACGGGCCGGAGTCACCCAGAAGCGGTATGACGGGAGTAGCGGCTCTTGCTGCCCCTGGAGGCACCCAGGCGGGCTGCTGCATGCGTCGCACGAATCGGCCGGACGCCGGGTCGATCTCGATCCAGCTCTTGAAGCCCTGGAAGAGAAGGTTATCGTGCATTGCGGTGAGGTACGACCCCCTCCCCCACTGCTCGATCGAGGACCCGCCCCGGCACGAGTAGAAGAACGGCGCAAGACGACTCCACGACCCGCTCTCCAGATCGAATCGCCAGATACCCTGGCGGGCGTTGACCGCCGGTCTGCTGCCGCGGTACTGGTGATACAACACCGAATACAACGGCGAACGCACCTTTTGCCAGGAGGGCTGCTCTCCACGCACCGGGCTGAACGCTCCCGATGCGAGGGCGACAATCACCATAGCGAGAAGAGCAACCACGACTCGTTGTGGGTGAACGCTCTGCATTGTCGCTCCTCTCATGGTCCCGGCGGCAGTTCCGGGCATATGCACTGCAGATACTCGTCATCGCCCCCGTAGCCGATTGCCTCGAACGCGGCGTTGACGGCCATCTGCTGATACAGCGCAGGGTTGCTGTAGTCCGGGCAGAGCCAGATAGAGCAGTTCCTGTAGAGATCGAACGCCGCTACCTTGCCGAGGTCGGCGAGGTCCGTCCATTGCGTGTTGCGGGTCGCATACCGCGTGAGCACCCGCATCAGGATCTTGGACGCGGCCTGGTAGCCGAGCACCAGCGGAACGAGGATCCAACGCGACATCTCAGCTCGCCTTTTGGGTCAAGCGTGGGCGCCGGGGTGCCGCGTTTCGAGGGGCGCTTGCGCCGTCCTCAGTCCAGCAGTTCCCTGGGGATGTTGCCACCGTTGGCGGCGATGCGGGCGAGCACGGTCTTGTGCAACCAGATGTTCATCCGCGAGTAGTCGCCGCCGATCAGCTCCTCGGGGCAGCCCAGCTCCCGGGCCAGCTCCTTGCGAGCCGCGAGGCTGGGGTCGAGGTTGAGCAACCGCAGTAGGTCGACGATGGAGACCCGCCAGTTGAGCTTGCCCGGGTAGGCGGCGGCGAGCTTCTCGAGCTGCGCGACGACGTCGACCACCGCGATCGGGACCGGTGCTGCCGGCTCAATCGGAGTCGGTGAGGGTAGCTCGATCGGCGCAGGCTGTGACGGAGCCTCCGCCGGCACCGTGGTCTTGGACCCGAGCCCGAGCTTGGCGAGGATGCTGTCGATGAACCCCATGGCGCTCTCCTTCCGTGACCAGGACGATCGCATGCCGGAATCCACGTGCGACCGTGCGCTCGCCCCGACCTCACCCGAGTATAGCCGAGGGGGTCGATGGTGCCCCGATGAGGGGAGCGCTCGTTCAGCGGATTGGACCGCCGTCGGACCCGTCGCGCGATCCCCGGCAACGGCCCGGGGTCTACCCGCTCGGCGCTCTTTCTCGCCCGTTTCTCGCCGGTCGGGCCGCGTCCGGCGCTGCCTCGAGCGAACCCTCCTCGGCAAGTGAGAGCACGACCTCGTCGAGGTCGAGGGCGGCGCCGGCGGCGAGGTGGCGCTTGACCGTGCGCGGCGGCACGGCCGCGCCGACCAGGACGAGGACGCGCTCGGCCTCGATCGAGTGGTCCTGGCGGTTGGCGGGATGGGCGAAGACGAGACCGAGCAGCTCGACGGCGCGTGCGCTCGCTCCCCGACGGTGCAGCACCTCGGCGGCGCTGACGAGGGCCGGCAGGACGGTAGCGACGGTACCGCCCTCGAGGTACGCCCGCAGGACCTCGCGCACGTGGGCGGCCGCCTCGTCCAGACGGCCGGCAGCGGCCTCGAGGTACGCGAGGTTGCCGGTGAGCAGGCCGACGAGGTACGCCGAGCCGATCTCGCCGGCGATCTCGAGGGCGTCGCGGTAGAAGCTCCGGGCCGCTTCGAGCTCGCCCGAGCGCCGGTGGGTCTCGCCGATGACCATCAGGGTGTGCGCCTCGCCGCGCCGGTCGCCGCTCTCGCGGCTCACGGCGAGCGCTTCCCGGTAGTACCCACGAGCCGCGCCGAAGTTGCCGCGGTCCTCGCGGACGTAGCCGAGGCCGATCGCTGCCTCCTTGACGAGCGCCAGGTCCCCAGCGGTTCGCGCGAGATCGAGGGCCTCCTCGAACAGGCGATCCGCGGCGTCGAGGGCACCGCGGAAGTACGCCATGAGCCCGAGCTGGTTCGTCGCCCAACCGGCGCCGTGGCTGTCGCCGGCTTGGCGAGACAGCGCCAAGGCGGTCTCGAACGCGGCCTCGGCGTCGTCGTGACGGCCTTGCTCGAGGGCAACCCGCCCGAGGAGGCTCGAGCACATCGCGCGCAGCCCGGGCACGCCGGCGTCTTCCATGGCGCGCTCGAGCCGCTCGCGGGCCTCGCCGTGGCGGCCCTGGAGGTAGGCGGTTGCGCCCAGGTGCGCGAGCGCCGCGGCACGCGGCTGGGCGCCTTCCACAAGGGCGAGCGCCCGATCGAGGTCCTCGACCGCCGCGGCGTAAGCGCCCATGCGGTTGCGCAGGCTCCCTCGCGCGGTTAGCAGCGCCACGGCCAGCCCAGCGCCGTCCGCGCCGAACCGGACAAGCGCCTCACCGAGGAGTGCCTCGGCGGCGCGCAGCCAGCCGCGTGCTTCGGCGTACGTCTGCAGGCTCCCCAGGAACGCCTCCACGAGGTCGGCTCGCGCGGCGGCGACCGCCCATCGCCAAGCGACCTGCAGGTTGTCGAGCTCGAGGCCGATCTCGTCGAGTATCTCGCGCTGGGAGATCCCGACGGCCCCGGACGAGAGCGATCCGAGGCGCTCCGCGAGGTACGTCGCGTGCGCGGCGCGCGCCCGCTCGAGCGCTGCCGGGTCGGTCGCGAGCTCGTCCTGAGCGAAACGGCGCAGCACCTCATGGACGGTGTAGCGTCCGGACGGCTCGTGGCGCACGAACGAGGTGTCCACGAGCCGGCGGAGCCTGTCGATCGAGGCGCCTGCCACGGCCTCGGCGGCCTCACGGGTGCACCCTCCGACGAAGACCGACAGCGCCGCGAGCGCCCGCCGCTCCTCGGGGCCGAGCCGCGACCACGAGGAGTCGAAAATTGCCCGCAGGCCTCCCTCCCGGCTGCCGAGAAAGCCCGGGTGGCGCGCGACCTCGGCGGCGATCTCCCGCACCGTCAGGCTCCCGGCCCACCCCCCGGCGAGCTCGATGGCGAGCGGCGACCCCTCGACGGCGGCGCACAGCCCGGCTACGGCTGCCCGCTCCTCGACTGCGAGCTCGAGCCCGAACCGCGCCCGCCGTGCGCTCTGCACGAAGAGCTGCACGGCCGGGCTCTGGTCGTCCTCGGCCGCCAGTGGCGCCAGACCGCCGACCTCGACGACCCACTCACCCGGCAGGCCGAGGCGCTCGCGGGTGGTCACGAGCACCTTGGCGAGGGGCGCCACCGCGATCAACGCAGCGAGGGCGCCAGCATCGGGTAGGAGGTGCTCGAACCCGTCGAGGATCAGGAGCACACGCCGGTGGCGCAGGTAGTCCTCGAGACGAGCCTCCAGCGCCAGCGCCCCGAGCCCGGGCGACTCCCCGAGCGCGAGCGCGCGCGCCACCGCCGCCGCCAGACCGCCGGCCTCGCCCCCCTCCTGGGGCGGCACGAACCAGACGCCGTCGGCGAAAGCCCTGCCCGTGCAGCCGCCAAGCACCTGCCGCTGCGCGACCTGCAACGCCAGTCGTGACTTGCCGATGCCGCCGGGACCCAGCAAGCTGACAAGGCGGCACTCGGGTGCGAGGAGCAGCCGCTCGACGGCCGCGATCTCGCTCTCGCGCCCCACGAACGGCGTGGCCTGCGCCGGGAGGTTGTGGCGGATCAACGGCGGGTCGGCCGCGCCGGTGACGCTCCCCGAGAAGGCGCGGATGCGCTCGGCCAGGCGCACGGTGTCGGCCGTAGGGGTGGTCTGGAGCTGCTCGGCGAGGACGCGGCGGCACTCCTCGAACTGCGCCAGCGCGGCGGCCGGCTCGCCGGCCTGGGTCAGTAGCTCCATGACCGTTCGGTGCGACTCCTCGCGCCAGGGGTCCAGCTCGATGAGCGCGCGGGCTTGTGCCAGGGCGGTCGTCAGGTCGCCCTGCTGCCGGTGGAGGGCGACGAGGGCGCGCAGCACGTCGTAGGCGACGGCGCGCAGACGCTCGCGCTCGGCCAGCAGCCACTGCTCGAGCTCGGGGGCGTCGCCGAGAAAGACACCGTCGAGCAGCTCGCCCTGCAGGAGCGCGTCGATCGCCAGGCGCGGCGCCGGCTGGCGCCCGCCGCGCAGCGCCTCGTAGGCCGTGATCAGCTCCCGTGCGTCGACGACCACGTCGGCGTGCGGCGCGATAGCCACGCGGGAGCGGTCGGCGACGAGAATCCCGGCACCGGCGGCCGCGAAGGTGCGGCGAATGTCCCAGAGGGCGTGCCGCAGATTGCGCGCGGCCCGCTCCTCCGTCAGGTCGGGCCAGAGCAACCCTTGCAGCTTGGCGCGCGCGTGGCTGCCCGGCGCGAGCACGAGATAGGCGAGCAGGACTTCTGTCTTGGCTGACTCCAGACGGTGAGAGCCGGCGGGGCTCGCCAGCCCGAACCCACCCAGCAGCGTGACCCGAATGCCCGGCGCTTCCACCTGGCCAGCTCCTCGCTCGGTCCCCATTCTGCGCGCCGTAGCCCACCTCCCGCGCCCGACATGGTACGTCACCCCACCGGCCATCAACGGTGTCTCAACGCTCGGCCCCGAGACTCGCCGCGAGGAGCTGGAACGGTGGCGAGCGAGACCCCGAAGAGGCGAGACGGCGCGACGCTGATCCTCCGCCTGTGGCGCGACGGCGGCGACGCCGAGCCGTGGCGGTGCAGCGTCGAGGACCCGCTGAGCCGGCAGCGCCGGGGGTTTTCTTCGCTCGCCGAGTTGCTGCCGTTCCTGCAGACGCTCACAGCGGCCCGCACACCGGGAGCGGAGGTCGCCGCGCCAGGCGCCGGCCGCATCCCGATTGAAATGCGCGAGGAGCAATCACGAGGTGGAGGCGACAGTGCGACGACAACCGATGACCTGGCTGGGGCTGGCAACCGCAATGTGGCTCGGGGTGACGATCCCCGTTCTTGCTCTCGACCCGCCGCCCGCCTGCGAGGACGCGATGGGTTGGGGCCTGTGGGCGACCGGTAGGATCAGCCCCAAGGTCGTCAACCAGGGCGACATCGCCACGATCACGGCGACCATCGTCGGCGGTCCTCCGGCAGGCCTGGGGTGCGCCTACTCGCAGTGGGCGCTGGTCGGCACGAGCAGCGTCACGGTCTTCGTCCCCGGCTGCTTCGAGCTGGTGGACTACGAGCCCAAGGCCGACTCGCTCCACAACGTCTCCGTGAGCGGGACGGCGGTGCACTGGACCTCGGTGTGGACGCCGCCTCCCGGGTCGACGGTCAACGACCACTGCTTCTGCCGCTCCTGGGGAGGCGGCCAGTGGAGCGAGACCTCGACCTGCCCAGCGCACCTCTCGGCCGGGGCGTGGGGACCCGGCGCGGTCTTCACGCTCAAGGTCAAGGCTACCTGCGCCGGAAACGAGGATCGCTGGCGCAAGGTCACGACCATGCACCTGTCGGGGTGGTGGGGCATCGGCTGGGGCAACGACGCCGAGGACTACTACAAGATCGGCGGTGGCGAGTGGGTGGCCCTCACCGCGGAACCCACGTCCGCTCCCGCCGACGGCACCCCTGTCGCGCTCTCCGCCCGCGTCTACGAGAAGAACTCTGGTGTCGCGATGCCCCGCGAGACGGTGAGCTTCTCGAGCCTGTTCGGCATCCTCCAGCCGGCCAAAGCGGTCACGGACGAGAGCGGAATCGCCCGCGCCACCCTCTCCTCGCCCGGGAACGTCACCGGCCCGGACGAGGTGATGGCCAAGATCTCGAGCGCCGAGGATCGGGTCACCGTGCAGTTCACCCACGTCGACAACCCACCTGTCGACGCCGACAGCCAGCTCGGCCGGGCACTCGCGCTGCAGCTCGTCGGCGAGCCGGTCCACGCCGGGCTCGGCAACTACATCTACTCGAAGCGGCTGTTCGACCTGCCCGGCAAGGGGGTGCCGTTCGGCTTCGAGGTGACCTACAACTCGCTCGACACCGGCTACAACGGGCCGCTCGGTCCGGGCTGGACCCACGCGTTCAACACCGTCCTGACGCCCCCGGTGCCCCCAGCGACCCAGGTGTCGATCAAGTGGAGCGACGGCCACGTGGACCGCTTCCACGACGACGGTACCGGCGCGTTCACGCCAGTGGGCTCGAACACGCCGGTCAAGCTCACGCGGCCCGAGCCCTCGCGATGGGTAGCGACGCTACACAACCAGAACACGTACGAGTTCGACGCCGGCGGCCGGCTGCTGGCGATCGGGGACCTCAACGGCAACCGGATCGTGCTCACCTACTCGACCACCGTCCCCGGGCAGATCGACCACATCACGGACACGGCGGGCAGGCAGGTCACGTTCACCCACGACGTCGCGGGGCGGATCACCGCGATTGCGTCGCCGATCCGGCCCGGCAGCACCGTCGCGTTCCAGTACGATGCCGCCGGTAACCTCAGCGGAATCACCGACCCCCGCGGCCGGCTCTGGCGCTTCACCTACGACGGCGTGCACCGGCTTGTCACGCACGTCGACGCCAAGGGCGTCACCGTCATCACCAACGCGTACGACGGCACAGGGCGCGTCGTCCAGCAGACCGACGGGGCCGGAGGGGTGACCTCCTACGCCTACGCGGTCGACGCCGCGGGCACGACGACGACGATCACGCCGCCGTCCGGGCACGCCGTCACCCACGTCTACGACCGGGCCTACAACCTCGTGCGGGTCGTCGACGGCGAAGGGCACGAGGCGTCGTTCGGCGCCGACGGCCGCGGCCAGCTCACCGGCGCGGTCGACAAGAACGGGAAGGCCTCGGGCTCGTTCCACGACGCGGCCGGCAACCCGCTCATCGTGCAGGACCGCACCGGCGCCCAGATGCAGATCTCCTTCGACACCCTGAACCGGCCGACCGCCATCGTCGGACCGCTGGGGACCACCACCGACACGTTCGGCTACGACGTCAAGGGCAACCTGACCTCGGTCACCAACGCCGAGGGCCGTACCGCCTCGATCACGGTGGACGCCAGCGGCCTTCCCACCGTGGTCAAGGACCTGGGCGGCGGCGAGTGGAAGAGCACGTACGACGCCAGCGGCTTGCCGCAAACGGTCACCGACCCGACCGGCGTCCGCGTGACCCTGGCGCACGACAGCGCTGGACGCGTCACCCAGGTCACGCTGCCGACAGGCGGTGCGACGATGCAGTGGACGTACGACGAGGCCGGTCACCCGCTCACCCGGACCGACCCCCTGGGCAACGTCACGACGTTCACCTACGACGACAACGGTAACCTGGCCTCGCAGACGTTCGTTCCCACCGGCGCCACGACGAGATTCGAGTACGACTGGGCGGGGCGGCCCGTCAAGGTCACCGACCCCCTCGGCGGCATCACGACAACGACCTACGACGTGGACGGCAACGTGGTCTCGGTGACGGACGCCGACGGCATCACCGTCACACGTCAGTACGACCGCGCCAACCGCCTCACGAGCGTGACCGACGCGCTCGGCCACCGCGTGCTTTTCGGCCACGACGCCAACGGCAACCTGTCCTCGGTCACGAACGAGCTGGGCGCCACCTGGACCAGCGAGCACGATGCCGAGGGACGGCCGGTGCGCAGCACCGATCCGCTCGGCAACCAGCACGCGACGACCTACGATGCCGCGGGGCGAGTGGTTGCCATCACCGACCCGCTCGGCGGCACACAAAAGTTCGCCTACTCCAAGGCCAACCGACTGATCGGGACCACACTGCCCGACGGCGGGGAGATCTCCTTCATCAACGACCCCAGCGGGCGGCCGCTGTACCTCTCCGACCCCCTCGGGCACTTCTGGATGCTGGCGTACGACGCGGCCGGCCGACTGACCTCCAGGCTCGACCCCAACGGCAAGACGGAGTCGTTCGCCTACGACGGGCAGGGGCGGCTGCAGCGGTGGACGCAGCGCGACGGCACCGTCATCACGTACGCCTACGACAACGCCAGCCGCCTGACGACGGTGACGATGCCGGGCCAGACCGTCAGCTACGGGTACGACGCGGCGGGAAACGTGACGTCGGTGACCGACGGCTCCGGGACCACGACGATGACCTACGACTTGTGCGGGCGGCGGCTTGGACGCACCGACCCGGCAGGCAGGACCATGGCGTACGCGTACACTGCGGCCGGCCGTCTGCGCACGCTCACCTATCCCGACGGCCACGTGGTCACCTACGCCCACGACGCGGCCGGGCGGCTCGCGACCGCCACCGACTGGCTGGGGAACCAGACGGTCTTCCAGTACGACAACGCCAGCCGCGTCGTCCAGGTGACGCTCCCCAACGGCACCAAGGAGCTCTCCACCTACGACGCCGCCGGCCGCCTCGCCACACGCCGCAGCCAGACATCGACCGGCACGCTGATCGCTAGCTACACCTACACCCGCGACGCGGTGGGCCGCATCGCCTCGGTCGAGCGCAACGAGCCGGCAGCGCTCGAGTCGGTGGACTCCCTGGCGACCTTCGCGTACGACGCCGCCAACCGGGTGCTCACGGCCACCGTCGACGGCGTGGTCACCTCCTATGCGTTCGACCTCAGGGGTAACCTGACCTCGAAGACCGGCCAGGGCGCGACCACGACGTACGCCTACGACGCCCTCAACCGGCTGGTGTCGGTGTCGGACGGGGTCAATACCACCACGTACGCCTACGACGGCGCCGGCAACCGCGTCGTCAAGACGCACAACGGCTCGACCACCGGCTACGTCCGCGAGGGTGGGACGGTCTACTGCACGCTGGACGGCTCGGGCGCCATCCAGAGCTACAACGTCTTTGCCGGTCTGCTCCTCTACTCGCTCGACACGGCGGGTACGATCTCGGTCTACCACGGCGATGAGCGCGGCAGCGTCGTGGCGATCACCGACGGCTCGGGGACCGTCCTGCAGGCCTACGCCTACGACCCGTACGGCAAGGTGGCCGCAGCGGCCGGAGCGCTGGCGAGCCCGTTCCGGTTCGTCGGCAAGCGCGGCGTGCTCGCTGACGAGAACGGCCTGTACCACATGCAGGCTCGCTACTACGACCCGGACGCCCGACGTTTCGTTACCGAGGATCCGCTGGGTCTGGCCGCCGGCCTCAACCTGTACGCGTACGCCGGCGGCGACCCCGTCAACCGCGTCGATCCTCAGGGGCTGGACCCGATCGACACGGGGTTCGTGGCGACGTCAATCGAGGAGGCGCTCCAGCTCTGGTTCGAGCGCGGCGCGGAGCTGGGGTTTCGTGATTGCGGCTACCTCGTCCCGGACGAGGACCATGTCTACAAGTTCGGCGAGGTGTACCTCCGGGAGAAGGACATCAGAACCTACGTCCATAGCAAGCCGATCCAGGAAATCGCCGATCAAATCGAGCACGATCACCTGATCATCAAGGGACCGCCGCTTCCGCCGGAACCGACGATCGAGAGTCCCCCCTCGCCCAAGCCGCGCGGCGTCTTTCGCCCCCGCAATTTCCCTTCTTCCGGACCGGTCGTCTTTCGCCCCCGTGACAGCGCCCCGAGCCCTCCCGCGATGGTCGCACAGCAAGGTCAGCCGGCCGGCCCAGGCCTGTTCCAGCGCACCCTCGGCAACTGGCGCAACTGGATGGGCAGTATCGCGGCGCGGATTGCCTACGAGAAGGTCATCTTGCGGGCCACCGTTTCCTACGGCGTCAAAATGCTCGGCACCGACGTGGCCACCCTCGCCGTGGGCGACATCGCGGGGCCCGTCGTGATCTCCGGTGCGGCGGGGTGGTTCGGCGGGCGTGGGATCGGCCAGGCACGCTTGCACTTCGATCCAGCCACGGGGACGTATGCGCCGGTCGACCAGGGGGTGCAGTGGATGATGGAGCCGTTTTTCGAGCGCTCCTACCAGACCGTGGAGCCCTCGCGAACGACCGGCAAGGCCTGGTTCGACCATATTCGACAGCACACCGAGTACCTCGACGGGCTCCTCAACAAACAGGCCAACTGGTAGGAGGACGACCGATGCGCTCCCTGTCTCAGAGCTCCCAGCATGCCCACGCCGACGGCCGCCCGACGGTCGCACCGACCGGTTCCTCGCCCCGAACGTCATCGGCGCTCACACGCCTGGCGGTGGCCGCCCTCCTCCTCGCAGCGACGGCCGGAGCCGACACCGTGAGCTACAGCTACGACGCCGCCGGAAGGCTGGTCCGGGCCGACCTCGGCGGTGGCCGGGCGGTCGTCTACACCTACGACGCGGCCGGCAACCTACTCTCGGCGGCTTCGGAGAGCCCGGACCACACACTGCGCGTGGCGGTCTCGCCCGCGAGCGGCGGCAGCGTCACCGGTCCGGGCATCGCCTGCCCCGGGACGTGCGTCCACGCGTTCGCCGGCACCCAGCCGCTGACGCTGACCGCGTCCCCGGCGACCGGCGATCTCAAGCTGCTCGGCTGGGCCGGCGACATGCTATCCGCCGACAACCCATTCACCTTCACGCTCGATGCCGACCGGCGGATCACCGCGTACTTCGGCGCCGCCTCCGGCTCCACCGACACCGATGGCGTCCCCGATGTCGGCGAGATGGGACCGGGCGGGAACGATCCGTCGTACGACGGCAACGGCGACGGGGTCCCCGACTACCAGCAGGCGAACGTGGCATCGCTCTCAACGGCCACCGGCGCCGGCTACGTCACCCTCGAGGTGCCGAGCGGGCAGTCGCTGGTGGGCGTCCAGGCGGTACCGAACCCCCACCCCGACGACGCCCCGGCGGCCAAGTTCCCGTACGGCTTCTTCGCCTTCACTGTCACGGGCGCGCCTGCCGCTGGCGTCGTCGTGACGATCCATCTCCCCAAGGATCCTTCGATCGCGGACTACTTCAAGTACGGCCCGACACCCGACAACGAGGCGCCACACTGGTACGACTTCAACCGCAGCGGCTCGACCGGGGCCGAGGTCGTTCAGACCGCCACCGACACACGCGTCCTCCTGCACTTCGTCGACACCTTGCGCGGCGACGATGTGCGCACCGCCGATGGCCTCATCATCGACGTCGGCGGGCCCTCGGTGCTGGCCGCCCCTGTCATCCGCCTCGACACGAGCAGCCTCGACTTCGGCAGCACGCCGCTCGCCTCGCCGTCTTCCCGCACCGTGACGGTCGGTAACACCGGCGACGCCGACCTGGTGATCGGCACGGTCGGGCAGGGTGACGGTCTGGCTGCTCCGTTCAGCATCACGGCCGACACCTGCTCGGGCCGGACCCTGCAGCCGCAGCCGGCGGGCGGCACCTGCACGATCACCGTTCGCTTCTTGCCGACCACCGAGGGGAGGTTCGACGACACCTTCGTCATCCCATCGAACGACCCGGCCGGCAACCCCGCCACGGTCTCGGTGCACGGCGAGGGAGCTCGGGTGGAGCCGATCCCGGCGTTGGATGCCAGCAGCCTGGCACTCCTGATCGCCGCCCTGCTGGGCGTCGGCGGGGCGGTCCTGCGCCGCCGCGGGTAGCTCACAGGTACCACGTGAGCTCGAGCTGCACCACGTCCTGCGAAGGCGGTCCGTGGAGCGAGCCGAGGCCGTGCGAACCGTCGGCGCCGGTGGCGAGCTCGGCCTACTGCCGCTGCTTCTGGCGCGGGGGCGGCGGCGGCTTGGGTGTCGAGGGCGGCTCGGGGAGCCCGGTCAGCACCGCCCCACCCATGACGTCATCCTCGCCGATGATGCTGCCGAAGAACTCGGCGTGCTGGTCCATCCAGCGGGAGGTCTCGCTGAGCGTGGCGGTGACGGCGTCGAGGCGGCTCGAGAGGGCATCGGGGCTCGTGGTCACCGCCGCCTCCTCGCGGATGAGCTGGACCTGCTGCTCGATGCGCTCGAGCTCGGCGTCGATGACCTCGAGGCTCGACTGGGCTCGGCTGAGGTTTTCCAGCCGTTTGCTCTGGATGTCGAGGATGCCCTGCAACGAGCGCGCGAGGGCACTTTCGGGCTCGGCCACGGCGAGGCGCTCCTTCAGCCGCTCGACCTCGGACTCGAGCTCCGTCCGTTTGACCGAGCTCAGGTTGGCGACGATGAGCTCGTACGAGGTCAGCAGGCGCAGGAACAGCCACAGGAGCTGGTTGAGCCCTCCGGCACGCAGGTCGCGGATCGAGAACAAGTCGTCGGGGGCGACCCGGTCGGAGATGCCGAGAATGAGACGACACTGGTCGTACAGGCGTCGGTAGCGCTCCATCGAGTCGGGGCGCAGGCGTACGAGAGATGCCTGTACCTTCTGCTGCCACCCTTCCTGCTTGGCGAGCAGGCGGAGTCCCTGCACGAGCTTCTGGAACGAGGGGTTCGAGGACAGGAATGTGAGGTAGCCGATCTCCGCGGCGCCGCCAAGGAACAGAAACCCGGCGTTTTGGGTGGCAATGCTCGCCACCATGCAGGCAAACAGCGCCATGACGTTGACCGGCAAGGGACCCAGAAACCCGACGCGCGGCTTGTGCCAGAATGCCGCCTTCACGTAGTCCCAGAAACCCAGGTTCTCCTCAGACATGCTTACGCCTTACACGACTCGAGCGCGCGGAAGACCTCCGTGACCTCGGCTACGGCCTGCTTGAACTGCGACGACTCCTGGACCTTGATCGGGTCCGCTCCGCGGGTGTGCGGGATGATGTCGGTGAACTCCTTGCCGATGCGCCCCGGTGCGGGGGTGAACACCCACACCCGATCGCCCAGGAACACGGCCTCCGACAGCGAGTGAGTGACGAGGAACACGGTCGTCTCGATGTCGTGCCACAGCTCCATGATGAGCTGTTGCATCTCGTAACGGGTAGGCTCGTCGAGGGCAGAGAACGGCTCGTCCATGAGGATGATCGGCGGCTTGAGGACGAGCGTCCGAGCGATCGCCAGCCGCTGCTGCTGCCCGCCCGAAAGCTGGTGGGGATACTTGCGCTCGTGGCCCTTGAGCCCGACTTTCGCCAGCCACTGCGCCGCCAAATCCTCCATCGCCGACCGCGACAGATCGAGCTCACGCTGGTTGATCTCGAGGCCGAAGGTGACGTTGTGCAGCGTCGTGCGGTGCGGGAACGAGCTGTAGCGCTGAAAGATCATGCCTCGGTCGCGGCCCGGCCCCGTCGGCACCGCGCCTTTGACCAGCACCTCGCCGGTCGTCGGTGGGAAGACGTCCGAGAACCCGTGGATGAGGTTCATGACCGTCGACTTGCCGCACCCGGACGGGCCGACGAGAGCGATGAACTCGCCGTAGTCGGGCTTGTCCTCGATGCAGAACGTGACGTCCTTGAGGGCCGTGAACTCTTGCGGTGTACCGGGGTTGAAGGTCTTGGAGACGTTGCGGAACTCGACGATGGGGACGCGGGCGCTCATCGCTTGGTCTCCCGATACGGGAAGAGCTGCTTGCCGACCCACCCCCACAGCCGGTCGGTGAGAAAGGCGATCGCGACGATGAACACCAGCACCAGATAGATGTGCTCCCGGGGCCCACGGCGCTGGGAGATCATGATCAGGCCACCGATGCCCTTCGACATGTCCACCATCTCGACCAACAGGATGTAGCTCCACCCCACCCCGAACCCCATCCGGAGCGCCTGAAAAATATCCGGCCAGGCAATGGCCAGCAGCACCTTCTGCACAGCCTGCCAGCGCCCTGCCCCGAGGGTGTAGGCGGTCTTGAGGTAGGTGTCGTCGACCGTATCCACGGCCTGGACGATGAGCGGCAGTAGGTAGATCCCGAACGCCAGCGCAAGGAAGACCACCTTCTGCAGCTCGGCGGTGCCGAAGACGCTGAGCGTGAGCGGCACCAGGGTCGGGATCGGGATATACGCCCCGAACACCGCCAGCGGGCTGAACATCGCCTTGATCTTGGTGAACCCACCCATGAGCACGCCGAGCGGGAAAACGGTCGCCACGGCGAGCCCGAACCCCAGCAGCACGCGGCCGAACGAGACCGCCAGGTTGCGCACCAGCGCCCGATCGAACCACAGCGATGGGAACGACTCGAGAACCTCCACCGGGCTCGGCAGGATGGTCGGCGAGATGATCCGGCTCTCCGCCTCGCTCCCCGCCGTGACGACGAACCACACGAGCAACAGCACCAGGATCGGCACCACCCCCAGCACCCACGCCAGCCAGCCCGGAATCGACTCCCTGATACGCAGCACACCCCCGGGTCGGACCGGCCGGAAATCGGTCTTCGCCGACGGCACCACCGGCTTCTCCGGCCCCGCCTCCTGCCCGGTCGGCGCCACCTCCTGCTTCACCGTCTCCACGACCATCGCCGTCTATCTCCCCCTCATTGCCGGCTCTACAGCCAACCGCGAACCACGAGCGACCGGATGGGCGGCCGGTGGTCCTACCTGGCCTCCGGCGGATACACCGAGATCTCGACGCGCCGGTTGAGCGCCTGATTCAGCGGATCGTCCGGATCGGCCGGCACGTCCCACCCCTTACCCTCGACCAGGAACTTGTTCGGGTCGAAGTTGAACTTCTTGACCAGCGCCTGCTTCACGGCTGCTGCGCGGTCTTGCGAGAGCTGCTTGACGTCCTCGGTGCGAGCACCCTTGCCCTTCATCGACGAGTCCGCGTGGCCGACGACGGCGATCACCGCCCGCTCGTACTGGCCCGCCAGGCGTGCCACCTTCTCGAGCGTGGCAGTGACGTTCGGGTCGTACAGCGTGTTGGGCATCGGGTTGCCGAGCTCGTCGTGCTGTGGTTCGAAGATGTTGGCCGAGTTGGGATAGAAGTTGATGCGGATGGTTTGGGTAAGGATCGGCGCCTCGGCTGAGACGCGGGAGAACGAGGTCGGGGCGAACGAGGTACGCGACTCGTCGCGCTGGTGGCGGAACACTCCCTCGGCGTCGAGCTGCTTGATGACCGAGAAGTCCATCACCTCGTCGAAACGTACCGGGGTGCCGATCAGCCCCAGCTCCCGGTACACGAAGGTGATGTTCTTCCATGTCCGCTCGAAGTTGGTCGGGCTCGACTGATTGAGGAAGAAGTCCTTGTTCTCCGGGAAGTTGGTGGGATGCGCATCGTCTTGCATCCCGGCCACCTCGGTGGGTTGCATCTGGTATCCCTCGGCCATCCACGCGAACGCCTTCTGCTTGAGGGCCGGGTCCTTGAGCATGTCCATGCCCTTGAAGATCCCCGCCACGAGCCCCTTGATGATCTCCGGGTGATCCTTGGCGAAGTCGGCGCGCGCCGCCCACACGTCGGCGATGAGCTTGTTGGCATCGGCCGTGGTCGTGAGGATGCGGGTGCCCTTCACCTTCTCCGGGATGTTGTAGATGTCCGGTGCCCACGAGACACAGGCGTCGAGGCGCTTGTCGGCGACGAACGCGGTCGCCGCCCCGAAGGCATCCGAGGTGAACTTGTGCGTGACCTCGGAGGGCTGGATGCCCGCCGAAAGCAGCAGGTTGTTGATGAAGTACTGCGATGGGCTGTTCTGGGCATAGACGATGACCTTGCCCTTGAGGTCCTTGACCGAGTGAATGTTGCCGCGCACGACGATGCCGTCGCCGCCAGCCGAGAAGTCGATCTGCTGGAACACGCGCGGCGCGGTGCGGGAGTCTTTCATGAGGTCGGAGGCGAACAGCGCCATCATGTCGAGGGTGCCCCACAGAATGTGGCTGTCCCCAGCCGCGAAAGCGTCGCGCGCCGCGACCGGATCATCGATGAGCTTGAGGTTCACCTTGAAGCCGTACTCCTTGAAAAACACCGACTCGGTGTTGGGCGCGAACCCGTGGTTGGCGGCCACGATCGGCAGCCAGCCGATCCAGACGTTGATCGGGAACTGCACGATCTTCTCGCTGCTCCACTTGTACGCTGAGACGCCTTTCACCGGCGGCAGCTTTTCCCCCGGGACGTAGGTGTACTCGTTGACCGTGGTGATGCCCTTGGTGTCAGGCGCCTCGACCCTGCCCTGCTGCGCCTGGAACTTCCCGATGTCCACTTGCTTCGGTTTGTCGCCGCTGCCTGAAGGCGCGATGAAGTCGCGGAAGTAGTACAGCGCCCCGCCGACGCAGCCGATGATGAAGAGAAAGACGACGATCTTCCCGAGTGGGGTCATCCCGACCTTCTGCTGCTCCATGGCTCCTCCTTCAGACTCCTGGGCCGGCCCTCACCGGCCTCCCGCCTACCGCACAGGACTCGACAACCGAATCCCGGCTACTGCCCTTCCTTGGCAGCCGGCCCCATATCCTTGGGCGGTGCCGTCGTTGTCACCGACTCCTCCACCGCCACCAACCCCGGCATCTCGAGCCCATACGAGGCAGCGAACTCCGAGAGCGCCTGGTCGGCGAGCGCCTCCTGCTCGGCCGCCAACACCTCGACCTTGGAGGTGTCGATCGACGATGCCGCCACCCGGGCGCGACCGGCGGCCTTGTCCCGGCGTTCGGACAGCGCTTCCTCGATGCGGTTGATGGTGTCGCCCGACCCACCGATCGAAGAGATCATGCCCTGTGCCATCTCCTGAAGCTCGGCCTGCGCCTCGAGCATCTCGGTCTCGCTGAGCATCCTCTTGAGCGTCTCGATCTTGGCCTGCGCATCTCGCACCGCGACGTCACGCGACTGCACCAGCTTCTTGTACGTGGCCTCCGCCGCCTCGAGCTGACGGCGGTTCTCGTCGAGCTGCTCCTTCACGGTCCGAAGCTGCAGTGCGTACTGCCCTGCCACTGCCCGGTTGCCGGCTTTCAGGTGGGCCGCTGCTTTGGCGGACAGTTCGCGCTCCTGTGTTTCGAGGCCCTTGATCTGCCGGATGAGCCGCTCGCAGAAGCCGGCATGAGTCGCCAGGCTATCGTTGAAGCGGGCGATCTGCTTGCGCAGGTTCTCCTTTTCGGCCTCGATCAAGGCCTTGGGGTTGGCTCGCTCTAGACCGGAGATGAACAGGCTCAGGAAGCCCTTGAAGAGGTTGCGGATTCGTGCCCACATGGTAGGTCCTTTCTACGCGCGACCCGGCCGGCGGTTGCACCTTCTTTCGGCCCCACCCGCCGACGACCAGGCACCGGAGTTCACGCTGGCGAGCCTATCAACGCCGTGCGTAGGGTGTCAATTAACGGGAGCCGAGCGTCGAAAGCCACCACCTTCCCCACCCACCTGCGCCACCTCGGGGAATCGGATCTGGTGATGGACGGTTGGTCACGGCAGTGGGGAGCCTTTCCGGACGATGGCGATGACGATCCTGACCCTGAACGCGCACCCGGACGACGCCGAGACGATGGCCGGCGGGACTTTGCTGAAGTGGGCGAAGGAGGGACACCGCATCGTCATCGGGCTGATCACCGACGGCGATAAGGGTACCAACGACCCGCTCGACACGCCCGAGCAGGTCGTCGCCCGCCGGGCCAAGGAGCAGGCGCGGGCCGCAGCGCAGCTGGGCGCCGAGGTCATTCGCCTTGGCTACGAGGACGGCCTGCTACAGCCGACGCTGGAGCTGCGACGAGACCTCGTCCGCGTCATGCGCCAGGTGCGCCCCGACATCGTCGTCTCCTCCGACCCGACCATGTGGTTCAGGCACGGCCTGTATATCAACCACCCCGACCACCGTGCCGCCGGGCAGGCGGTCCTCGACGCGATCTACCCGGCGGTGAAGAAGCACAGCATCTTTCCCGAGCTCGCCGCCGAGGGGCTCGAGCCCCATGTCGTGAGTGAGATCTGGCTCGGTCCCAGCGACGAGCCGGACAAGTGGGTCGACATCTCGGACGTCCTGGACGAGAAGATCGCCCTCATCTGCGAGCACGCCTCGCAGTTCGACCCCGCCTACACCCGCGAGGCGTTCACTCGCATGGCCGCCCGGGTCGGTGCTGCGAAAGGCCTGGCCGCCGCCGAGTCGTTTCGCACCCTCCGCCTGGCCCGCAGCACCGTGCAGGCACTCGCTCGATCGAACGCACCCTGGAATGTGGGCTGAGCCGGGTCGGGCTCCACTGCACCCGCTGGCGGGACCGGCAAGGACCGTGGCAGAGAAACCGCGCCCGTCTGCGGCCCCGTCGACGTCCCGACACCCACCGACACGACCCCCGGGCGCCGTCAGGACTCCCCTGTCCCCTCTTCCACGTCCACTGCTCCCTGTCGTTCCCAGTCCGTCGCTTGCAGCGACCGCGGTACGACCTCGACCTGAGACAAGGTGGGGAGAGCCTCCGGCGCGCCGCCCGCGCCGAGCTCGGGAAAGCGGCGGGCTTGCACGAGGACGCGTGTCTCGAGTGAGCCCACCGCTTGGTTGTACGCCTCGGTGGCCCGACCGAGACTCCTGCCGAGGCGCTCGAAGTGCTCGGCGAGGACGCACAGCCTTCCGTACAGCTCCTGGCCGAGCGCCGCAACCTGCCGGGCACTGGCGGCGATCGTCTCCTGCCGCCAGCCATAGGCCACGGCCCGCAGCAGCGCCACCAACGTGAGCGGTGAGGCGGGCAGCACCCGCTGGGCGACGCCTTCCTCCATCAGCCCGGGATCGTGCTCGAGTGCACCGGAAAAGAACGTCTCGCCGGGGAGGAACATCACCACGAACTCCGGGGAGTCGGAAAACTGCTCCCAGTACGCCTTGGCCGAGAGCTTGCTCATGTGGTCGCGGACCAGCCGGGCGTGGTCTTTCAGGTGCTGCCTCCGCTCCTCCTCGCTCGTCGCCTCGAAGGCATCGAGGTAGGCTTTGAGCGGCGCCTTGGCATCGACCACCACGACCTTTCCCCCTGCCAGCCGCACCACGAGGTCCGGCCGCAAACGCGCCTCGCCGGAGCCGACGGTCTCCTGCTCCACGAAGTCGCAGTACGGGAGCATCCCGGCAATCTCGACCACGCGCCGGAGCTGGATCTCGCCCCAGCGGCCACGCACCGTCGGCGCCCGCAACGCCTTGACGAGGCTCGCGGTCTCGTGCTGCAGCCGTTCCTGCCCAGCCGAGAGCGCCTGCACCTGGGCACCGAGCGCGCCGTAGGCGTGCTGGCGGGCCTGCTCCATCGCCTGGATCTGCTCGTCGACCCGGCCCAAAGACTCGCGAATCGGCGCCACCAGCGCCTCGATCGCCTGCTGGCGGCCCTCGAGCTCGCCGCGGGCCTCGGCCTGGAAACTGCCCAACGCCGCCTTGGCAAGGTCCAGAAACTGCTGGTTGTTGGCCTGCAGCGCCTCGGCCGAGAGCGCTTTGAAGGCGTCCGCCAGCTTGGCTCTCGCCTCCGCGAGCAGTGCGCGCTGCTCCGCGGCGGCGGCACGCTCCGTTTCGCCTCGCGCTACCAGCTCGGCGAGCTGCGCCTGGAGGGTGGCGTTGGATGCGTGCGCCACGCCGAGCTCCGCCTCGACAGCTGCCAGACGCTGCGCCCGTTCCTCGGCCGCGGCGCGTCGCTCGCTCTCGTTGGAAACGCGTTGCCGCAGCAGCTCGACCTCGCGGCCGGCCTCATCGAGTCGTTTGCGTAAGCCCTCGAGCTCTTGGACACGAGCTACGACGCGTTCCTCGAGCCCGGCGACCGCGGCCGCACTGCGTACGACTTCCTCGGCGCGCGCCTGCGCAGCGCGCGTCCGCACCGCCAGCCACACGACCAGAGCTCCGAGGAGCAGCCCCACCAGCGCCGCAGCCACGACCTCACTGCCCATCGTCACCCCGCGTCGAGGCGTTCATCGACGAGGATTGTACCTTCCACGACCGCGGCGGGGGGTCGGCGCCCCGCCGTCACGGAGCGAACCCGGTCCGCGATCGGGTCGTCGCCCGCTTCTCCACCCTCCCGTCCACGTCCACGCCCATATTCGGATTCTCCTCGTGGTGCTGATAGGCGCCCGAGGATGCTACGCTTTCCCACCCGCACCGGCGGGTGAGGAGCGACGAGATGGAGCTGCGCGGATCTCAGCGCAAGCATTTGCGAGGGCTGGCTCACGAGCTGCGGCCGGTGGTCCAGGTCGGCAAGGATGGGCTCTCGGGTGGCGTGCTCGCCGCCGTCGGGGACGCCTTCGCCCAGCACGAGCTCATCAAGATCAAGCTGGCAGGCGACCGCCACCAACGGGCGGCGATGGCCACCACGATCGAGGAGAGCCTGGGCTGCGCCTGCGTCGGGCTCATCGGCTCGATCGGCATCTTCTTCCGCCGCCACCCCGACCCGGAAAAGCAGCGAATCAGGCTGTGAAGTAGCTGCTGCCACGCGGCCGCTTCCCCCACCTGCCCGTCGAGCGGCGGAAGCCTCTCACCGGGTTCTCTGCCCGACCGGATCCCACCTCACCGATCCCTGCATCCATCGATCCGGTTCGGGTCGAAAACCCGGCCGGCGGGACTACTGGGCCGGCAGCGTGACCGGCACCACGTACCAGCCGTCGGTACCGCGCAAAAGCAGCGATACACCCGCGGTACCCGGCATCTCCCAGGCGGCGGACAGGTCGGTTGCCTCGTCGAGCCACCATGCCTCCACGGCTCCGAAGCCGCGGCGCTCGAGACCGCCGAGCACCTCATCCCCGACGACGCGGTTGCCGGCCGGGTCGAGCACGAGCAGAAACCGCCGCGGCTGGTCGCCGAACAGCAGCACGCGGCCGCCCCGCAGCAGGCGGGCATCGCGGATTCTCACCGGAGTCGGTGCCGGTGTCGGCACCTGCGTCGCGTTCCTGTCGCCCCGACGACGCTTGACGGTAGGGGTCGAGGCCGCCGCCTCGTCCTCGATGCCGAGCGCCGCCCCCAGGCTCGTACCCTGCGCCGTGAGGCTCCACTCCCAGCGCAGCTCCCCGCGGTCGAGCGCCAGGCAACGCAACACCTTCCCGCTGTCCAAACCGAGGAGCTGGCGGCCTTTGTCGTCGACGTCCACGAGCCGCCACGGGTCACCTGCGATATCCTGCCTCCAGAGCACGCCGTCGCCGGCTTTGTAGCGGAGCACGCCCCCGCCACTGAGGGCGATGAGCAGGTCATCGGGCGTCAGCGCCACAACCTGCCGGAACGCCTCCGAGGCACGCGCCGAAAGCCTTTCGCCCGCGAAGCGGTAGGTGGCCGCAACGCCAGCCCCGAGTGGGATGTCGTCGGACAGCTCGAAGTACTCGCGCACCGCCCCGTCCAGCACCAGCTCGCCATACAGCCCTCTGCCGTCGAGCGTCAGACGACTCGCCTCGGTCGGAAAGAGCTCGGAAAGCCCCTCGTTCGGCCAGGCTAGGCGCTCGCGCCCATCCACGTGCAGCGCCACCAAGACGAACGGCATATCCTCCACGCTGCGCGTTGAATAAACCAGCGTATTGCCACGAAACTCCCGGATCGTCTGCTCACGCCCGGGGAGATCGTAGTCTTTCGCCACCACCTCCGAGGCCAACGAGTCTTGCAGAATGAGCTTGCTCCCCACGACGGCGGCAACCCGGCCGTCGTTGCGGTTGACGACGACCGTGGTCGCAGCACCTGGGAACCGCGGGACGGGCGGTGCGGCGTGGGCGGCGACCGCCAGCAGACTCACCGCCAGCAGGGAGCTCCTCATCGCCCGCTACCTTGCCGGTTCGGCCGGCGCTTTCCGCGCCAGCTCGTCGTCGATCACCTCCTGAAACGCCTCGTACGGCTGCGCACCCTCGATGAAACGGCCGTTGACCAAAAACGCCGGCGTACCGGTGATGCCGAGGCTCCCGGCCAACCTCACGTCATCCTCGACCTTGCGAGCGAACGTCTTCTTCTCCAGGCAGGCAGCAAACGCGGCTGGGGCCAACTTGAGCTCGACAGCGGCGGCGCGGATCCCCTCCGGCGCAATCTTCTGCTGATTGGCGAACAACCAATCGTGCATCTCCCAGTACTTGCCCTGCTGGCCGGCGCAGAGCGCGGCCTCGGCGGCGAAGCGCGCGTGCTGGTGCATCTCCAGCGGGAGCTGCTTGAACACGAAGCGCAGCTTGGAGCCATAGGTCTGCTTGAGCTGATGCAGCGAGCTCTGGACCCGGCCACAAAACGGGCACTGGTAGTCGGAGAACTCGACCACGGTCACCGGTGCTTCGGCCGGGCCACGCGAAGGGTCCCGGTCATCGGTACCGATATCGGCTCGTGGTGGGTCGATGAGCAGTCGGAACCTGGCGTCCGCGAGCATCGCCCGCCGCCAGCCCTGCTCTTGGGCGCGGGTGCGCTGCTCCCGCAGATACTGCACGACCTGCTGGCGAGCCTGAGCCTCGTCGGGCGGCAGTTGGGCGCGGTAGCGCTTGAGGAGGTCCTCGACCTCCTCCTTCGCTGGCTCGCCTGCCATGGCGGTCACGTTCCGCCGAAAGAGCTCGGCGCGTTCGATCCCGAGCGCCCTGGCCGCCCGCTCCTGCAATCGACGAAACGCCAGCTCCCGTGCCAGCTCGGCTTTGATCTTGAACTCCTCGTTGCGAACCTTGAGCAGCCGAGAAGCTCCTTCGGCCTCGAGCTCCGAGGCCGTGATCGCCTGCCCGGCGAAAGTCGCAACGGCCGGCTCCTGTACCGCGGTTGCAGATGCGTTGGCCACCGGGAGCACCGTCTGGGCGCCGGCTGCCCCCGCACTCAATAGGAAGGTCAAGGTGAGCATTGGGTTTCGCCTCATGGTCGGGCCCCTTCCGTCGTCACTGCCCGGGGATAGTAGCATCCCACCCCCACCGCCTTGCGTGGTCGGCGCGGTCAGAGCCTCGTCACGAGCAGCAGCGCGAACAAGCGCCAGGGGCAGTCCCCGGGGCAAGGTACGGCACGGGGTACTGGCTCATGACGGACGCTCGGGTGGCTGGCGCGTCCGACCGTTCCGGACGCGGCGGGCGTCACCCGATGGCGCCCGGGTGGCGCGTGGCGTGTGCAACGGCTGATCGCCGGGCCCCAGGCCGTTGCAGCCGACCGGGCTCACCGCGGTCCACCGGTCGGGGCCGGGTGACAACGCCTTCGTCACCGTCGACCCCGTCACACCAAGTCGTGCTCGGCGAGCCAGCTCTTGTTGAACATCTTGGTCAGGTAGCGGGCGGCGCCGTCGGCGAAGATCGTGCAGACGCGGACCTTTTCCTTGCCCCGACCGAGCACCTGCCGGACACCCCACAGCACGGCACCGCTCGAAGGGCCGACCAGCAGCCCCTCGGTGTGTGCGATCGCTTTCGCTTCCCTGAACGCCTCCCGGTCGGGCACTTGCATCATCTCGTCGATGAGGTCGAAGTCCATGGTCGGCAGGATGAACTCATCTCCGAGGCCTTCGACGAGCTGATGGCTCGCCTTGCCCGGTACGCGGCTCCGAAAGTACTCCGTGTACACCGAGCCTTGGCCATCGATGGCGATGACCCTGATCTGCGGGTCACGCTCCTTGAGGTAGCGCGCGATGCCGCAGAGCGTCCCGCCGGTCCCGACGCCGCTGACGAAGTAGTCGATCTGACCGTGCATCTGTTGCCAGATCTCGGGTCCCGTGGAGTAGTAGTGGGCGTCGTTGTTCTCCCGATTGGAGTGCTGGTCAGGGAAGTAGCAGTTGGGCGTAGCCGCGGCCAGACGCGGTGTGATGTTGTTGTAGGAATCCGGGTGCTCCGGGGGCAGGCTGGAGTCGGCCATGATCACCTCAACCCCCATCGCCCGGAGCTGGTCCAGCTTCTCCTGGCTCGAGCGATCACGGACCACGACCTTGAGCTTGTACCCCTTTTGGAGCGCCACCATGGCGAGCGCGAGAGCGGTGTTGCCCGAGGAGTTCTCGATGATCGTGTACCCCGGCTTGAGCCGCCCGTCCCGCTCTGCCTGCTCGATCATATAGCGCGCGATCCGGTCTTTGACGCTGCCCGAGGGGTTCATGAACTCGAGCTTGGCGTAGACCTCGGCCGGGTGGTCGGCGAACACCCGGTTGAGGCGGACCATCGGCGTGTGTCCGATGCAGTCGAGCACCGACTCGTGGCTACGGAAGTTCGGCATTCTGGTTGCCTCCACCGCGGGGCGGACAGCTCGACCGCCCTGCAGGAGCGAATGGTACTCCGTTGGACCCACCCGGCGAGCCGAATCGGCTCTCCTCGCTGCTCGACAGCCGCCGGCGGGTGGTCGAAAGCCCGAGCTCGGCCGCAGCACAACGCCACCGGCGACGGGCTCCGGCAGCTCCGACGCAACGCTGCAGATCTCCGTGGCTCACACCACCATCGTGCGGTGGTGCCGGGCCGCCATTTTCGAACCCCAGCCCGACCTTCCGGAACCCGGTGGTCTCTGGTCAGAGCCGGCCAACCCCCACCCGTGCATAGCGATGCGAACCGAAGCCAAGGGTTGCGGTGGCCGGCCACGGCCGACCCACCCTCACCCCGGCAGCACGACCCATTGCGTTTTCACCCTCGGCTGGCTCAGAATCGCGTCAGGACAGGAGGGGCAAGCCATGACGCTCAAGCGCGGAACGTGGGCCGTGATCCTGGCGGGGGTGGTGCTGCTCGGCGCAACCGCTCCAGCCCTGGCGCAGGAGGATTGGGACTACCACTACGATCTCTCGCTCTCGGCGGTCGGGATCGGCAAAGAGGGGTTCATCCTTCCGTCGTATGCGGTCGGGGAACAGAAGGCCTACACCAAGGACAGCCTGTTCGCGAGCCTATCGACGGGCGGGGGTGCCTCGTTTCAGGTCAGAAGGGCCAAGTGGGCGGTCGGGCTCGAGGTGCTCTCGGTCGGCTATGACTACACGTCCAAGACCGGGGTCAAGGTCGACGCCGACCAGCTTCTGGCCGAGCTCGTCACGAGCTGGCGGTTCGGGAGCTCGTTCGAGCTGCTGCTCGGCACCCGCTACTCGAAGCTGAGCTCCGACGTCGTGTACCCGGGCACCCCGGCACCCTACAAGCGCCCCGGTGACGCCGAGTGGGCCGACGCTTTCGTCGGCGGCCGTTTGGTCGTGCCGGCCGGCGATCGCGTCAAGTTCACGCTGCGGGGTGACGTCGGCGGGTTCGGTCTCGCCTCCGACATGGTCTACCACGCGCAGGCCAAGGTCGCCTTCAGGCTTGCCGACGCCGCCTCGCTGGCGGTCGGCTACCGGTACTGGGACTGGGACTTCGAGAACCACAAGGGCAAGCAGAAGGTGATGTACGACATGACGCTGGCGGGCCCCACGCTCGACCTCGTCTTCCACTTCTGACCGCCCGACGTCAAGCCTCCCGGCCAAGGCAGCTCCGCACCGATCGGAGGGCCCGAGCCGAGCTCGTGGCCTTTCCCGTTGCCCTCGCAGCCCGGGCTAAAGTGCTTTGGCGTAGATCCGGTATACCTTCGCGAGCTTGGCGTCCATCAGCCGAACGGTTCGCTTGGCGAGCTCGTTGTCCTCGAGGATCCAGGAGTACTCGCACCAGGCGTAGCCGCTGTCGAGCGCCGAACGAAGGCCCTGGTAGAACATCACGCCCTCGATCCCGCGCAACCGGTACTGCTCCTTGACCCCCATCGTGATCAGCCGCAGGCCCACCTTACGGCGCCCGATGAGGGTGGCGCGGAAAAGACGGATCGGGTTCCACAGCGAGCCATCGAGCACCCTCAGAGCCGGGTTGACGTCGGGCAAGGCGAGCAGGAACCCCGCCGGATCGTCGCCCACGTAGGCGACCCGCACGAGGTCGGGATCCACGAGCGTCTTGAGCTCCTTCGCGAGCGCCGCGAACTCCGCGTTGCTCGCCGGCACGAACCCCCAGTTGTCCGCCCACGCGCTGTTGTAGATGTCCCGGATTCGCGCCACCTCGATGTCGAAGCGCTTGAGGTCAACCGGCCGGCACACGAGGTCGGGCTCGCGCTTGCTCGTACGCTCGGCGAGCTTCGCCAGGCGGTCGAGCGACGCGGGGTGCACCTCCGAGATAAACGCGTAAAGATCCTTGGCCTTCTCGAACCCCGCCTGCTCCACGAGCTCCTGGTAGCGCTTGGGGTTGTACGTCATCATCACGGTCGGGGGCGTGTCGAACCCCTCCACGAGGAGGCCGGCCTCGTAGTTGGTCGAAGGGCTGACCGGACCGTGCATGGCGTCGCACCCCTTGCCGGCCAGCCAGTCCGCAGCCGCGGCCAGCAGGTCCCGGGAAGCGACCTGGTCGTCCTCGCACTCGAAAAAGCCGAAAAAACCCGTGCGATCGTTGTGATAGACGTTGAAGGCGTGGTTCGCGACGGCCACCACCCGACCCACGACCCGGCCTCCGCGCCTGGCCAGGAAAACCTCCCGTTCGGCCGCACCGCCGGCGTAGAAGGGATGCCTCTCGTCGAGCAGCTCGCGCACCTTCGAGCGCAGGGGCGGCACCCAGCACGGATCGCCAGCGTACAAACGCCACGGCAGGTCGATGAATCGTCGAAGGTCTCCTGAGCCGCGAGCGGGCGCAACTCGTACCGGAGGCAGGTTCACGAGATCAGCCCGACCTCGCGTCCGACCTTGGCAAAAGCCGCCAGGGCACGGTCCAGGTGCTCGCGGGTATGGGTGGCCATGTAGGAGGTGCGCAGCAGTGCCTGGTCGGGTGGAACCGCTGGCGCCACGACGGGGTTGACGAAAACACCCTCCTCCTGTAGCCGGTACGCCATCAGGAAGGCCAGGTTCCAGTCGCCGCCAACGATAACCGGGATGACCGGGCTCTGCGACTCGCCGGTGTCGAACCCCAGGTTCTTCAGCTCGCCGGCCATGTAGCGTGTGTTCTCCCACAGCCGGTGCCGGCGTTCGGGCTCGCGCTCGATGATCTCGACCGCCTTGAGCACCGAGGCAACCGAGGCCGGCGGCGGAGCAGCCGAGAAAATCAGGGACCGGGCACGATGCTTGATGAAATCGATCACCCGCGCCTCGCCGGCGATGAAACCACCCACCGAAGCGAGCGACTTCGAGAACGTGCCCATTACGAGGTCGACCTTGTCCTCGAGACCGAAGTGCTCGGCCGTACCGCGACCGTGCTCGCCCAGAACCCCGATCCCGTGCGCGTCGTCCACCATGACCCGCGCCCCGTGCCTGGCCGCTGTCTCGACGAGGGCGGGCAGGTTGACGATGTCGCCCTCCATCGAGAAGACACCGTCGACGACGATCAGCGACGCCCTGCGCCTGTCACGCAGGGCCATGCGCCGCTCGAGATCGGCCATGTCGTTGTGCTCATACTTGACGACCGTGCCGAAGCCCAGCCGTGCGCCGTCGATGATACAGGCGTGGTCGAGCTTATCGAGGTACACCACGTCACCACGCTCGACCAGGCAGGAGATGACGCCGAGATTGACCTGGAAGCCGGTCGAGAAGGTCAGGGCGGCAGGCTGGTTGACGAAACGCGCCAGTTTCTCCTCGAGCTCCACGTGAATATCGAGCGTGCCGTTGAGAAAACGCGAACCAGCACAGCCAGAGCCGTACTTGGAAACGGCGGCGCGCGCCGCCTCCTTGACCTCGGGGTGGTTGGTGAGCCCCAGGTAGTTGTTGGAGCCCAGCATCACGACCTCGCGGCCCTGCATCACCACCAGTGGGTCTTGCGCCGACGAGATGACCCGAAAATACGGATACATCCCTGCCTGGCGAACCATGTTTGCGTCCTCGAAATCGAAGCACTTCTGGAAGATGTCAACGGGCTTTCCGAGATGGGGGCCGCTCGTGTGCGTCATACGTATCGCATCTTAGCATGCGGCACCCAGCCACGCTTTCGGTACCACTCCCAGGTCGAAGCGGCGCCGAGGTCGAAAGGTACGTAGCCGGTCAGCCCGAGCGCCTCGATCGACCCAGCGGTGTGGGCGGACCAGTGGCGCGCCAGCAGCTCGTCGGCCTTGTCCGAGGTCATCGCGACGCGGCGGAACCCGAGATGCTGCAGCCCGTCCCCTACTCGACCCGCCACCTTCAGCACCCACGGAGGCAGCGGCAGGATTCTCGCCTTCACGCCACCAGCCTGGGCGATCGCCGCCACCAGCTCGCTGATCCGCAGTGGCGACGGCTCACCCAGATGGAGCACCCGACCGGTCGCCGCGCCGGAGGCCGCCGCCAGCACGGCGCGTACGACGTCAGCCACGTACACCACCGTCACGAAGCGCTCACCGGCCGGGATCGGCACAACGCCCCTGGCGGCCAGGCGGAAGAACTGCAGGATGTCGATGTCCCGCGGCCCGTAGACGGCTGGCGGACGCACCACCACCCAGGGGCCCGGGTGCTGGCGCACCGCGCGCTCGCCGGCGAGCTTGGAGCGCCCGTAGGCGGAGACCGGCGCCGGCTCGTCCTCTGGCGCTCGCCCTCTCGGGTCGGGGCTCGGGCCGGCAGCGGCGAGCGAGGAGAGATGCACGAGCCGTGCCCCCGGCGCCACCTCCGCGACCGCCTCCACGAGGCTCGCGGTGCCGACCCGGTTGGCTCGATCGAACGCGCCCTCGCCGGGAGCCCGGACCAGCCCGGCCAGATGGAACACGGTGGCGGCTCCCCGGAGAAGCTCCCGCAGCGCCCCTGGGTCGTGGAGATCGCCGACCACCGGCTCGACGGCCGGCGCGAGCTCGGCCGGCAGCCGGCTCATCTTGCGCACCAGCGCTCGCGGGCGGAGCGAGGCACGCACCAGCGCCTCCACCAGGTTGACTCCGATGAACCCGGTGGCGCCGGTGACAGCGACCGGCTGGATCAGACGAGAGGTCCAGCCGACGAGCTCGTCGTCGGTGAGCTCCGGGGGAAGCGGGAGCCAGCCGCGCATCTCAGCGCTCCGCCACGTACTCGGCCCAGGTGTGGGGTGTCTCCCAAACCCGCACGCGCTCGACAGCTACGCCCTCCGGCACGCGGTAAACGGCGCCGTCGTCGCCGTGCACCTCGGCGCCGGGCCGAAACGCCTCGCTGACGACGCCGAGCAGGTGGCGCGCGATCACCTCGGTCGTCGGGTCGCCCTCCTCCATCAGCACCACCCGCTCGGCGAACGGGGCGAACGCGTCGCGCAGCGGGTCGTCGGCCGCCAGCAGCATGGCGTGGTCGTAGCGCTCGAGTGCGCGCGCCACGACGTGCTTGAGCGCCTTGTAGTCGCACACCATGTCGGAGCTGTCGAGCGTCCGGGCGCGCAGGACCACCTCCACGATCCGGGTGTGGCCGTGCGGGAACCGGCACCTCTCGAGGTGCTTGGAGAGCCGGTGCCCGGTCTCGATCTCGAACCGCCGAGCGATGCGGAAGTAGCCCACGTCCCCTCCCGGCCGCGAGTCTACAGGAACGGCAAAGGGTCCGAGCGTCTCCCGCCCACGATCGACACTCGCGCCGGACACCTCGGAGGCACTACCCTGGGTTTCTACCCCGCCGCCTCACTGCGGCGGGGAAGCATCTCCAAGACCAGCCCACCGAGCACCAGCGCCGCCCCGGGCACTACGTGCAGCGGCGGTGTCTCGCCCAGCAGCGCCCAGGTCAGGAGCGTCGCCCCGACCGGCTCGAGCAGCACCGCGAGGTTGACACGGTACGCCTCGAGGTGGGCCAGCGCCCAGTTGAGCATGGTGTGGCCGACCACGGTTGGCCCGACCGCCATTCCCAAAAGCGGCAGCCACGAGATCGCGGTTCGAGGCCAGGGCGGCGTACCCGAGAGGAGGACGGCCACCACCAACAGCACCGCAGCCATGCCGTTGACGGCAGCCAGATAACCCAAAAGCGGCGCCCTGGTCCGTATCCGCTTGCCGATGACGATGTACCCGGCGACGGCGAAAGCGCCGCCGAGCGCCATGGCGTCACCGAGCAGGGCGCGCGGCGAGAGCTCGAAGTCGCCCCACGAGATGATCGCCACTCCGGCGATCGCAAGCACGAACGTAACCAAGTTCGAAGCCCGGATCGGAACGCCCAGAAAACGCGGCGAGAGCAACAGCACCCACAGCGGCGTGGTGGTCACCAGCACCACCGAGGCAGAGACCGAGGTAAGGAACAGCGACGGGATCCACAGACCGAAGTGCACAGCGAGCAGTGCTCCTGCCCATAGGGCAGGGCGGATCGCCCCGGGAGGCAGCGGTAACTCGCGCCGCCCGCAGGCGATCACCACCAGGAACGCGGTGGCCAGCACGAGCCGCCACATGGCGACCGCCAGCGGCGCTGCCTCGGTCATTCGTGCCAGCGGCGCACCCCACGAGATCGCGACCACCGCGAGACCCAGCCCGCACAGAGCACCGCAGCGGCCGATCATCGCGAGAAAGCTTCGCCCAGACCGGCGGCCAACGCCAGCGCCAGCTTCTCCCGGAACCGCGCCGTCTGCAGCAGCATCCGGTCCTCCTCGTTGGCGAGGTTCGAGATCTCGACCAGTACCGAGGTCGGAACACGGTTGTAGCGCAGCACCGCCGGCACCCACCTGGAGCCTCCGCGCAGCACCGACGACCGCACCGGGCGGTATGGGTGCACGGCGACGCCGAAGCGCTCGGCCGATCGCACCATGGCCTCGCCGAGCTGCGTGGATAGCGCTTCTGCACGTGAGTTGAAAGCGGCCGGGAACCGCGGTGCCTTGAGCGTACGCGCCTCCTCGCAGGACCAAATCCCGGCCGGATTCGGCGCCCGAGCGGCGCGGAGGTGGCGTGACGGCACGTAGGCCATCAGACCCCGCACCGAGGGGTGGAGGGAGTCGGCATGGATCGAGACGAACACCACCCGCTCGGGGTTCACCTTCTGCACCATGAGACGCTCGAGGATCGAGTTGGCCAGGACCCACCGCAGGTGCACCCCGGTTGAGGCGTCGGAGAGGTCGTACGTCGGAGTCACGAGGAGCTGTTGCAGCCGCCCCGCCGGCAGCGTGTCGCGCTCGGGCGGGGCGTCACCCTGGCCAGCGTCCCGCACCGTCATCCACACCGTCGCTCGGGTGTCGCGCTGGAGCGCCCGCCGCAGCCGGCTGGCGACGTCGTACACGTAGGTGCTCTCCCACACGCCGCCGACGATCGCCCCGGTGTCGTTGCCTCCGTGCCCGGCATCGACGATGACGTGGATTCCATCCAGGTTGGCGGCGCCGATGGCGCGCCGGATCGCCGCCAGCTCCTCGCGCTCCTTCTCCCACTCCTCGCGCCGGGGGTCGCCGACCGGCAGGTACTCCGGCAGCAGCAGGTCGAACGGGATGCGCACGGGGTAGCCCACCGGAATCGCCGTCACGTCCTCGATCTCCGACAACCGTGCCAGCTCGGCCGCTGTAGCGTTGACATCCGCGGCGAGGAGCTGGCCGGTGAAGCGGACCACCACCGCGGAGTACAGCGCCTCGCCCGGGCGCAGCCTGTAGACCACCTGGTCCTTGCCGTACTCGAGCACAGGTTCCCGATCGGTAGGCGCAACCTGGTATTCGGCCATCGATGCCGGGGCAGGCGAAGACGCTCTGCTCGGCACACGGCTCGCGGGTGCCGCAGAAGTTGCCCTGGGAGTGGACCGAAGAGCTGTCGGCTCGCCCCGGGTGTCCACCGCCGCGAGTGTCGGGGTGGCAGGCGGCGGGGTCAGCAGCGAACGGGTGGGTACCGGTGTCGGGGCGAACGGCCCGCCCCGTGGCTGCAGGGCGCGCAGCTCGGGCCGTAGTAGCCGGATGGGGATCAGCACCTGGGTGCCACGCACCGGGAAGAGCCCGAGCCCCGGGTTGGCCTCCCGTACCTCCGGATAGGCCGCGCCATCGCCACAGAACCACTCGGCCATTTCCCACCACGACTCGGCGTCACCCTTCCAGGGCGCCGAGACAACGTGGACCCACCCCTCGGGAGCCCGCCGGTCACCGGGAAACACCGCCGTCAACATCGCCGGAACGCGCTCGCCCCGCAGCAGCGTGATCGGGATCCGCACCCGCACGTCGCGCAGCGGCCACGCCTGTCCGTCGTTGGCTGCCTGCAGCTCGGCGGCGGCTCGCGGGGTGCCGCACAGTCGGGCCGCGATACCGATCCAGCCCTCACCGTGGCGCGCCAGGGTCAGCAGCACAGGTGGCTCGCCGCGCAGCCACTCGGCACGGTCCCCGCCGGGTACGGAAACCCGCACCGCCGGCTGAGCGGCAGCGAGGGAGAGCGCCATGAGCACGGGGGCGAGCAGCCTGGCAGAGCAATGGAACGCTCCGCGCGCAGGAGCCTTGCCGGGGGCAGGCAAGGCACGAAGGGGCAGGCGATGCAGGAGCATCGTGGCCGACGAGCAACGCCGCATGCACCCTGCAACCCGCCTGCGCTCCGTGGGTTGCGGGCGGCGTGGGGCAATCAGCGGCGTTGTCGCGCCCCGTGGATGGAGCACACGACCCTCGGTGCTCCGCCTTGCATCTGGCCTCACGGCACCCACAACGCGGACCTTCCGCTTTCTCCGCCAGGCTCCCAGGGTCACGCCGGCCTCGCACGCCGGTCGGCGTCGTGCTCGGGCACGGCCTATCTCCGACCGTCAGGGAAGAGCCGTATCATGGCGGCGATGGTAACACGCACGTGGGCATCGTCCTGGTGGGCGCCGACGAGCGGAGGCGGCCGCTGTCTTGTCTGCAGCCAGGCCGGCGAACGGATCGGGCCAGCGGCCCTCGAGCGCGTCCGGGCTTTCGCCTTGGAGCTGCTGACCAGTGGTGACCCCCGGACGCAAGCACTCCTCACCATCGAGTGGCTGAGCACCAGCTGCGGCGCGGACGTACTCCTGCTCACCCCCGAGCACGATGACGAATGGCTGGTGGTCGCGGGCTCCCGGCCGGGAACCCACGATGATGTGCTGCTGGCCGGGCCCCGCTGGCCCGGGCTGGCGGCGGCCCGAACCTCGGGCGAGCCGGTGCTGCCCGGCGCCCAGTCGACCGGAGACAGCCCCGACACCGCTGTCTTGGTGTTGCCGCTCCTGGGGCCCTTGCCGACCGGGGGGCCGGTTGTGCTGCTCCTCGAGCTCCACCAGCCACCGGCGTTGGAGACGGTGAGCCTCGCCGTCCTCGTCGCCCACCTCCTCGTGCACCGCCTCGCGGGATGCGACCCGGCGGCGGTGGCCACGGCGCTCGGAGTTGGCTTTGCCCAAAGCGGGTCGACCTGCCCGGCCGGGTTGCCGGCCAGGGTGGCGGCACTCGAGGCGGCCAATCGCCGGCTCGAGGAGCTGGCACGCCTGCGCACCCGTTTCGTATCCGATGCCGCGCATGAGCTCAAGACACCGCTCGCCATCCTCCGCTCGTACCTCGAGGCCTTGGGCACCGACCTGGTCGGAGGTCTCGACCGCGAGCAGCGGGACTTCCTCGCCGCGGCCACGGAGGGGTCGCGCCGCCTGCAGCGCCTGGTCGAGGAGCTGCTCGACCTCGCTGCCCTGGAGTCCGGCAACCTGCCGTTGCAACTCGTGGCCGTCGATGCGCCGTCGGCGCTCAGGACAGTGTTCGAGGAGCTGCGGCGACTCGCGAGCCTGGGCGAAGTGGACATCCGCTTGGGTCCCCTCCAGGCGGTCACCGCCCGCGCCGACCCGACCCGCCTCGGCCAGGTGCTGCGCAACCTCTTGGACAACGCCCTCAAGTACACCCCTCGCGGCGGCACGGTGCGCCTGAGCTGTCGTCGCCGCGGCGGCGCCGCCGTGCTCGAGGTCACCGATACCGGCATCGGCATCCCCACGGAAGAGCTACCGCGGATCTTCGACGAGTTCTACCGAGTTCGCCATACGCCGACCAGGGAGGGAGCCGGGCTCGGTCTGGCGATCGTTCGTCGGCTCATGCAGGCGATGGGTGGGCGCATCGACGTCAGCAGCCAGAACCGCGCCGGAAGTCGGTTCTCGATCGAATTGCCGATCTGGGCTGACGAGCCATGACCGCCGTCGGCGCCGCCCGCCGCCTGGTCGCCTCGGCACTCCTGCGGCGCCTCGCCGAGGTGGTAGAAAGCGAGCTCTTCTTGGTCGGCGGAGGGCTGCGCGACAGGTTGCTCGGACGCCCAACCCACGACCTCGACCTCGTCGTCATCGGCGACCCGGCCACTGCGGCGCAGCAGATCGCTCGGACCTTCGGGGGGAACGCGTTCCCACTCGGGAAGCCGCCGCTCGTGACCTGGAGGGTCGTTATTGGCCGCCATCAGGTAGACCTGTCGCGGGCCGCCGGCAGCCTCGCCAACGACATCTGGCGCCGCGACTTCACCGTCAACGCCCTCTTCTGGCGATTGCCGCGCGGCCCCCTGATCGACCTCACCGGCGGTCTCGACGACCTCGCCGCTCGCCGCCTGCGCGTGGTGCGCGCCGCGAACCTGAACGACGACCCCCTGCGCGTGCTCCGCGCCGTACGCATCATGAGCACGCACCCACCGCTGGCGTTGACCTCCGAGGCCGAAAGGCAGGTGGGAGCAGCGGCACCGGGCCTTGCAGCGGTGGCCAGGGAGCGAGTCGTCGACGAGCTGCGTCGGCTACTGGCCGGCCAGGGTGCCGGCAGGGCCCTGGCGGTGGCGGCAAGAATTGGCGTCCTTGCATCGCTCTCGCCAACCTGGGTCGGCGCAAGCTCGGTTGCGGAGCTTGCGCGCCGAGCTACGGCGCTCGCCGCCATGCAGCGGCGGGGTCGGGGCATCCTGGCGGCGGGGGCCGCGTTCGTGGCACCGGCGCTGCTGGCGGCGCCGGCCGCCGGGTCGCCCGAGAGGTGGGACCACCAGGGTGCGGCGGCAGCGCTCGAGCACATCGGCTACCCGCACCGGGCCGCGGCTGGGATCGCACGGGCGGCCGCGTTCGGCGAGCGGCTCGCTGTGGCAGAGAGCGGACAGGCCGAGCTCCGAGCCCTGGTTTGGGAAGCCGGGACGCTGCTGGCTCCGGCGCTCGCGTGGGCCGCGGCGACCGACGCACGCTGGGTCGAACGAGCCCCCCGACTCCAACGCTGGCAACGAGCGTTCGCTGGCCGACCGCCGATCCTCGACGGCGCCGAGATCGCCCGGGCTCTCGCCCTGCCAGAAGGTCCCGACCGGACTGCGGCGGTGCGGGCGCTGCGTTCTGCCCAGGCGCGCGGCGAGGTGCGCTCGCCCTCGGGAGCGCTGCGCTTCCTCCAGCGCTGGTTGGCGCTCCGCCGCGTTGATTCGCTGTCGTACCGATGCTAGATTGAGCCAGATGGAAGGCCAGCTCAGCCTCGACGACCTCCTCAAGTTCATGACCAAGAAGGGGGCCTCCGACCTCCACGTCAAGCCGATGCGACCTCCGCTCCTGCGGATCGGCGGCAACCTCACCCCGATCAAGTCGGTCCCGCTCAAACCGAAGGAGGTGGAGGCGATGCTGATGGCGCTGCTCAGCCCGGCGCAGCGCCAGCGCCTCGAGGAGAACCAGTCCGTGGACCTCGGCTACGGGGTCCCGGGCGTTGCCCGCTTCCGCTGCAACATCTTCGTGCAGCGCGGCTCCTACGCCGCCGTCTTCCGTCGCATCCCCTTCGACATCAAAAACTACGGCGACCTCAATCTGCCCGAAGTGGTGGGAACGTTCGCGCATCTGCCGGCCGGCCTGATCCTCATCACCGGCCCGACCGGCTGCGGCAAGTCCACGACCCTCGCAGCGATCATCCAGGACATCTCGCGCTCCCGACCCTGCCACATCGTGACCATTGAGGACCCGATCGAGTTCTTGTTCGGCGACCACATGGCGACCGTCTCGCAGCGCGAGGTCGGGACCGACACCCCGGCGTTCCGAGAGGCGCTCCGCAACGCCATGCGGCAGGATCCCGACGTCATCATGGTCGGCGAGATGCGAGACCGCGAGACGATGGCCACCACGCTGACCGCGGCGGAGACGGGCCACCTCGTGTTCTCGACCCTCCACACCAACAACGCCTCACAGACCATCGACCGCGTCATCGACACCTTCCCGGCCGATCAGCAAGGCCAGCTCCGCTCGCAGCTCGCCCAGGTGCTGAAGGCGGTGGTTTCGATGCAGCTCGTCCTTAAGGCCGACGGCTCGGGGCTGATCCCAGCCTGCGAGGTTCTCGTCAACTCGCCCAAGGTGTCGCGCCATATCGAGCACGGAGAGATCAAGGAAATCCACAACGAGATCGAAACCTCGGTCGGCTACTACCGCATGCAGACCATGAACCAGAGCCTCATCGCGCTGCTCGTCAACGGGACCATCACCTACGACACCGCGATGGAGCGGTCGCTCGATCCCGAGGACCTGTCGCTCAAGCTGCGGAAGATGTTTCCCAGGATCGAGGAGGCCCACCGGGAGGGAGCCATGCCGGCGCCTGGCGACTTTGCGCACATTGTCGAGCTGTTGGAGGTCAAGAAGCTGTACGACGAGCAGGAGGACCGCTGGCGTGTCCGCTTCCAGGAGAAGGAGGAGCAGCTCGCCCAGACCGAACGCGACCTTGCCGAGCTGCGCCAAGAGCAGGCCACAGCCGCATCCACCATGGTCGAGCTGCGCAACCAGCTCGAGGCCGCCAGGGCCGAGCGGGAGCGGCTGGTGCAGGAGGCCAACCTGCGGATCGACAAGCTCAACGACCGCATCCGCGAGCTCAACCAGCAGCTCGCGGGCACCCGTGGCAGTGCGGCCCCGGCACCGGAAAAGCCGCCCTCCGGGTTTTTCAAGCGGTAGCCGCGGTCCCCGGCCCACGCGGTGCAGCCGCTGCCTCGGGGAGCCGTCGGCAAAGCGGCGCTCGCGAGCCGGACACGATCTACTGCGGGGTGGAAGCCCGGCTCTCTGAGCTCGGCCGGGCTCCGAGCCGCTACGGGATGACTCTCACCTCCCCTGGGATGACCCTGCCGGCTGTCGCCGTACCCACCGAGATCACGTGCAGGCCGGCGTTCAGGGGACGCTGGAGCTCGACACGCGTGCCCGCCACCGCCAAAACCAGCTCGGCTGGGGTATCGTCCACCCTGATCGCGGCCACGGCTCCCGCTGCCGGTGCCAAATCGATGCTGATGACCAGCCCCGATACCGCAGTCGCGAGCTGGATCTCCAGCTCCGCCCGGGCGCCGTCCCAGACCCACGCGGTAGCGGGCCAGCGTTCGCCGGCAGCCTCGTCGACCGCAGCGCGCGCGGCGAGCGCCGCGCCGGCCCCCTGCCGTTCTGCCACCGCCACCGCGGCGTGCAGGTAGGCGGGCCGTTTGCGGGTGGTACGGTGAGTTTGGGCCAGGCTCTGACGCGCTGCCGCGATGTCGCCCATGGTGGCGAGTAGGCGTGCCTTGGCAATGAAGTAGGGGCCCCACGCCTCGAGATTGGTCTCCTCGCTGCGCCGCTCAACCAGCTCGGCTCCCGCGAGGTCGCCGGCCGCCAGGCGCGCGAGTGCCAGTTCGGGCGGTGGAAGATCACCGGCCCAGCCCAGCAGCCGGGCCACGACCTGGGGGCTCAACCCCCGTTGGCCCCGCACCTGCCGCTCACCGGCCCAGCGCACCCACGCCCTGCCCGCCCTTTCCGTGCTCAGCGCCGCGGCTGGCAGCATCCCCACCACCTTGGCCACCAGCTCGGCCCCGTCGGTGTCGAGCGGCGCTGCCGCGATGACCGCGGTTGCCATCCGCCTTGCCGTCACCACGTCACCGCCGGCCAGCCGTTCGCCGATCGCCCGGACCTGTCCCTCCAGCTCGCGCCGCCGCAAGCGGTCCTGGTGCCTGTGGACCTCGATGTAGGCCACCCAGTCCCGCTCGGCCGCCAGCGTCCGTGCCACCGCCGCCCAGGTCTCCGAGCGGCCGGGCAGCACCGCCAGCGCCTCCTCGGTGCTGCCGGCGACCCGCAGCCACGTCGGCAGGAACAGGCGCGACGTGGCCTCGTCCCGGAACGCCAGCCTGAGGACCTCGCTCGCGGCTGCCCGATCGGACGCCTCGAGGATGGGCCACAGCTCGATCCGGGTCGCCGCCAGGAAACGGATCGGCTCCGCCTCGGTCGGTGCGGCCGCGACCGCGTCGAAAAGCGGCTTTTCCCAACTGCTCCGAGCCGTGATCAGCCGCGGGTCGCCCTGGCGCGACCACGCCAAATAGCGTGCCGCACCGACCAGCATCGGTGCCTGCCAGGCCGCCAGGCGCTCCCTCTGGGCCGCGAGGGCGAGCCGCTCGGCGAGCTCGAGCCGCTCCCCGATGCGCCCCGCCTCGAGCGCGGCCTGGCGCGGTGGAAGGTTGAGAAAGCTCGACATGTCCAGCGCCTCGTTGACCAGGGCACGGGCCACAGCCAGCCTCGCCCTCGCCGAGTCGGGCTCCTGTTGAATCGCGATCGCGAGCTCGGGCTGCCTGTGGTCGAGACCGGTGGACGCGAGCAGGCTGCGCAGCGAGCTGGCCTCAGCCGCCCGCCACACCTCTTCTCGCACCGACAGGCCGAGAAGGACCACCGCCCCCAGGCCGCACGCAACCCTGGTCAGCGGGCTGTTGCGCCGACGTGGCCTGGTGGGCGCCGCAACGCCATCCCCGGTCACCTCGCGGACTCCTCCGGACCCAACATGCGGTGGGTGCCGTCGCAGCGCTCGCCGCGGCGCGACCGCTTGCAACCGCACCAGGCCACTTTGCCCCTCGCCTCGATGCGTACCTCCTTCGGCACGAAGGGAGTGCCGACGTGTGACCCGTCGCAGAACGGCTGCGTCCGCGACCGCCCGCAGGCACACCACCAGTACGTCCCGGGCTCCATCTCCAGCGTGTACGGCCCACGCTGCGCGATCACCGGCTCCTCGCTCATCGTCTTTTTCCTCCCTGGCAGCGGGCGACGCCCAGGCGGCAGACGACGGGCCACGGGCCCCGCTTGTCAGGCATGGATCTCCACCACGTCCCGATCCCGCAGCTCGAAGTCCCGCGCCACTCGCTGCCCGTCGAGCCGGCCGCCCCACACCCGGGCGAACTGCAGCTTGTCGGCAATCTCACGGTGAATGTGCCCAGCGAGGTCGAGCAGCGTCGCGCCCTCGGGGATCACGAACGGCTCCTTCATGTCGGCCGGCTTGCCCGGTGGCTTCGAGTACACGCGCACGAGCTGCAACCGTTTCCACAGCGCCACTTTGAGCGCTTCGAAGCCGAGGTGCTTGAGACCCGACACCCGCACGAGCGGAAACTCGGCGTACATCTCCTCCAGAACCTCGAGATCCTCGTCGCGAGCCAGATCCACCTTGTTGATCGAGACCAGCGTCGGCAGCGGCGTATCGCGCGGATCGGCATCGATCGGCAGCTCACCGACGAGCGGGATGCGCTGGGCGGCCAGCCGCTCCCGCACGACCTCCACGTCCTCCGGTACCGCGGTCGAGGTGGGATCCACGACGAGGATAGCGGCATCGGCCCCACGTACCACGCCCGGTAGCCAGGGGTCGAGGTGCTCGGCCGCCACCGGCGGCAAATCGACGAGCTGGATCTGCACATCCTCGAAATACATGATCCCGGGCTGTGGGCGGGTGGTCGTGAACGGGTAGTCAGCGATGGCCGGCTCGGCCCGGGTCAGTGCTGCGAGGAGCTGAGACTTGCCACAGTTGGGCGGCCCCAAGAGCACAACCTGGGCCGCCCCCTCCGGCTCGACCTTGATGGCGTGCCCGTGCTTGTGGCCACGCGTCTCCTCCTCGTGGCGGAGGCGGGCGAGCCGGCGCTTGAGCTCGGCCTGCATCTTCTCCGTCCCCTTGTGCTTGGGGATGGTCGCCAGCATCTCCTCGAGCACCTGCCGTCTCTCCTCTGGCGTGCGCGCCGCCCTGAGCTTGGCCTCGGCTCCACGATACTGCGGGGTCAGGTTCGCCGGCATGCATCCAGATTGTAGACTGCCGGCTGTGAGAGGCAACCACCAGCAGCAGCCCGGGCTGACCTGCCAGGTCGGCGACACCACCCCTTCCCTCCCCCTGCCGAACTCGCGTCCTCCCGACGGGCGAGGTTGTGCTCCTCGGGCTGGGAGCTGGGGGACGCACGCCGTGGCGTTCATTGGCGTCGCGCTCGCCATCGGTTATCTGGGGCTGGCGGTCTTCGCCCCCACGCTGCTGCTCGCGGCGCTACCGGTCGCGATGGGAGCGGGCTGCGCTTTGGCTGCCAGCCGACGCTCACGCCGCAGGGGGGCCACACTATTCACCGTGTGGCTCGCCGTCGGCCTGGTTGGAGCTTGGTGGTGGCGCTCCCACCCGGCGACCGGGCTGGGGTGGGTGATCGCGATGCTCTTCCTTTTGCCGCTGCCGATCGTGCCCTGGCTGTATGCGGCCTGGTTTGGGGAGCGGTCGTGACGGTTCTCGTCGTGGTGCTGCTGGCGGCTGCCGGGCTCGCCGTTTGGGCGGTCGGCAAGGCGCGCGAGGCGAACGAGTACTTCGCCGCCGGGCACCGCGCCGGTCCGTGGCTTGCTGGGCTCGCCGGCACCGCCGCGGCTGTCTCCGGGTTCACCTTCGTGGGTGGCCCAGGGTTGTTCCTCGTCGCCGGAGTCGGATCGCTCTGGCTCATTCTCTCGGCACCGTTCACCGGGGCGCTGCAGTGCTGGGTGGTCGGTGAGCGGGTGGTCGAGGACCGTCCCGATCGACCCATCACCGTCCCGGAGCTACTGCAACACCAGCTCGGCGGGAGGTCCGTCAGGGCGGTGGCAGCCGTCGCCGTGCTCGTTGGATGCGTTGCCTCCCTGGCTGTGCAGGCGCGGGCCGCCGCCGTGCTCGGCGAGACGTTCCTGCGGCTCGACGGCTGGCTGACCGCCGCGATCGTGATGCTCGCCATCACGACCTACACGGCGGCCGGGGGGATGCGGGCAGGGCTGCTCGCCGACGCCGTTCAGGGCGGTGTCATGGCGTTGGTCGCTGTGGGGCTGGCCGGTGCCGCGCTGGCCGCTGCCGGCGGCCCGCTGGCCGCCATCGACACCCTGACCGCCAAGCGCCCCGAGCTCCTCGGCGCCTTCGGCTCGTTCGAGCCCGGTCGGGCAGCTTCGCTGTACCTCCTGTTCGCTCTCGGCCCCCTGGCCCAGCCGCACTACGTTCAGAAATTCTTCTTCTTGCGGCGGCGGACCGACCTGAGGCAGCTCCCGGCCGTGCTGACCGGCGCCTTGGCAGCGATGCTGGCGCTCTGGTTCGGTGTGGGGCTGGCCGGTACCGCCCTGCAGGCCGAGGGCCGGATCACGGTGAACCGGCCCGACGAGCTGGCGCCGCACGTCATGACACTGCTCGGTCCCTGGGCGGTGCTCCTGGCCGGGGTCGCGGTGCTGGCGGCGATGATGTCCACGGCAGCGTCGTTTCTCAACCTGGCGGCAGCAGCCGTCACGCGCGACCTACCGGCAGCCGCCGGCCGGGCGTCGTCCGGCGTCGGCACGGCTCGCTGGGTCACCGTCGCCACCGCGGCTGCCGCAACCGTCCTCGGGGTCGGCAGCGATCGGGCCGTGGCGTGGCTCGGGATCGCCGGCTGGGGGTTTTTCACCGCGGCGTTGCTGCCGGTGGTGGCGCTCGGGCTCGCCTGGCCTTTGTGCCGACCCGCTCCCGCCGCCGCCGCGATAGCTGCGGGCGCACTCGTGGATCTCGTCCTCGAGCTCAGCCGCGCCCATCTCCCGGCGGCTGTTGAGCCGGGGCTCGCCGGAGCCGCTGCCGGGGCTCTCGTGCTCGTGGTCGGGAGCTTCTGCTCTCGACTCGCTGGCCCGACCACGGCGTCACTGGCGCGCACTGCTCGATCACCTCGCCGGTGAAGCGACGTCGCCGAACCCTCGGGCTCGGGCCGGTCATGCCGAGAGCACGTGGAGGAGCCGCTTCACGAGGCGGAACAGCTCGTCTCCGAGGTCCACGACCTCCCGGCGACGTTCGGCCGCCTGCTCGCGCTCCAGACGCATCAGGGCCTGCACGGCGTCGAGCACCTCGGGCCCAGCACCGGCCCCACCCAGGCGTCGCGCCGCCTCGGCCAGGCGGGCACGCGCCACGACCGCGTCCTGATGTGCCCCCAGGCAATCCTGAAGCGCGACGAACGTCTTGATGTGGCTTTTGAGGTCAACGTCGAGAATGTCGACGAAGAACTCGAGGGCGTAGCGGGCGCGCTTGCCGGCGATACGGATCGCGTGCAGCTCGCCGGCGGTCAGCAACTCGATCCTCCGGCGCCGCCAACGGTACAGCCGGCGGAGCTCGCGCCCGATCCGGGCTGGCGCCAGCGTGCGGGCCGATCCGTCTGCCGTGTACTCGCTGCCGTCGGCCTCGACCCCCTCGGGAAGGGACCGCAGCTCGGCGACCAGCCGCGTGAACCGCTCCGATCGCAGCGCCTCGGCGAGCCGATCCCGTGCCTGGCGACGATCCTCGGCCAGCAGCGCCAGCAGCGGCCGCTGCGTCACCGCCGCCACCTGCAGCTCCTGCAGGTGGCGGCGAACTCGCGGCTCGAAGACGTCGAGGTCCCGCACCGCACCCGACAGGCTGCCCAGCCAGCGCAGCTCGTCCCGCCACCCCGCCACCTGGCTGGCCGAAAGCGTCGTTCCGAGCAGCCGAAGCGCGGCGCGAGCCCGACGCGCCGCCACCCGCAGGTCGTGCAGCTTCTCGGGATCGCGCCCTGCGAGCGTACCGGCCACCTGCCGCCGGATCAGGGACGCCTGGCGGGCGACAATCTTGCGGGTCACGAGCGCGAGCGAGTCGGTGGCGGTTGCCTGCAGCTCGGGTGCCCCAAGCCGAGGGTGCGAACGCTCGCCACGACACCGCCGGATCGTCAGGTGCTCTGAAACACCGCCTTTCCGCCCGGCGGTCACGGCGGCGACTCGCGATCCAACTCGTCGCACAACTCGTCCAGCAAGCTCTTCAAGCGTACGAGGTCCTTGACTCGACCCTTCTTCGAGCTGACCCTGGCCCGCGTGATCTCGTCGCCCATGTCCTCGGCCAGCGACGGCGGCAGGGCGGGGTCCGCGGCCGCCTGCTCGAGGCGCTCGAGGCGCGCCACCAGGCGGCTGCGCACCCGGGCGAGCACCTCCTCCAGCGACGTACGCAGCATTCCAAGGTGCGCCCGCAGCTCGGCCACCGCAGGCGGGAGACGTGTCGGTTCCGGCCGCTCAGGGGTTTTGGACAGCAGGGCAGGATCGGTGCGAGACGCACCGACGCGCCGGCGGCGACCGGGCGATAGCGGCTGGTTTCGCGGCTCGACCATAGACAGCCTCCTCCGAGTCTATCAAGCCCCCGACCCGCATCCGCAGGCCCTGAACGCGGGCAAACGGCTCGGCCTTCGCCGGTAGCCCTTGCTGCGGGCCGGCGACGGTGATCCAGGTCACCGGTCCCCTGCCCGCCTCGTGAGGTAGCGTGGCCCGACGACGGGGGGGGACCAGATGCGACGTACGTGGAGCTCACCAGGGCTGGGGTTGCTACTCGTGGTGGCCGGGACCGTGGCGCTCGCCAGGCTGCCGGGCCCGGCTCCCTCGCTCGCGGCCGCGGACCATGCCGTCTACACCGATGCGCTGGGGTCGGGGTGGGCCAACTGGTCGTGGGGCACTTCGGTCAATCTCGCGAACCAGAGCCCGGTGCACCAGGGCACGGCGTCGATCGCCGCCACCTACACGGCCGCCTGGGCCGGCGTGTACCTGCACGTGTCGCCGTCGCTGTCCGGCGGCGACTGGGCGAGCCTGCGCTTTTTCGTCCACGGCGGCTCCGCCGGCGGCCAGCACATCAACCTCGTCGCCTACGATGGGTCGGGTGGTGCCGGCCCGGCCGTCGCGGTCACCCCACCTCAGGCGGGCGCCTGGACCGAGGTCAGCGTGTCGCTCGCCGACCTGGGCGACCCGACCGCGATCTCGGGCCTGGTGTGGCAGGACTCCCTCGGTGCGCCACAACCCACCTTCTACCTCGACGACATCACGCTCGTCGGCGTCTCCGGCACGCCTACGCCGACCGCTCCACCCGGGCAAGGACCGGCGCTCTCGGTCGACGCGGCGGCGGCGCGCCACCCGATCAGCCCGGACATCTACGGCATGAACTTCGCTCCCGAAGCGCTCGCGCAGGAGCTGCGGCTGCCACTGCGCCGCTGGGGCGGCAACTCGACCTCGCGCTTCAACTACCTATACGACACCAACAACACCGGCATGGACTGGTACTACGAGAACATCCCCCAGGACAACGACCACCCCGAGCTGCTCCCGCACGGCAACACCGTGGACCGTTTCGTCGAGCAGGACCGGCGCACCTCCAGCCGCTCCCTCATCACCGTGCCGCTGCTCGGCTACGTGGCCAAGCGGCGGACGGCGGGGCACCCGTACGACTGCGGCTTCAAGGTTTCACTCTACGGTCCGCAGCAGTCCGTCGACCCCTGGGACACCGACTGTGGTAACGGCCTGCGCACCGACGGGACGCCGATCACGGGCAACGACCCGCTCGACACCTCGACCGCCAACAGCGCCGCGTTCGTGCAGGGCTACGTGAGCCACCTCGTGAGCCGCTTCGGCACCGCAGCCAACGGCGGCGTCGCGTACTACAACCTCGACAACGAGCCGATGCTCTGGTACGACACCCACCGCGACGTTCACCCCGACCCGACGAGCTACGACGAGATACGCGACCGCACCCTCACCTACGGCGCGGCGGTGAAGGCCGCCGACCCGACGGCGAAGACGCTCGGTCCCGTGGTGTGGGGGTGGACGGCGTACTTCTGGTCGGCGCTCGACCGGGAGTCCGGCGGCAACTGGTGGGAACACCCGCAAGACCGGCTAGCGCACGGCGACGTGCCGTTCATCGACTGGTACCTCGGGCAGATGGCGGCCCACGAGCAGCAGCACGGCCAGCGCATCCTCGACCTGCTCGACGTCCACTTCTACCCGCCCGGCGTGGCGTTATCCCCGGCCGGCAACGCGGCGACCCAGGCGCTGCGGCTGCGCTCCACACGGCTGCTGTGGGACACGACCTACAGCGAGGAGAGCTGGATCGGCCAGCCGGTGTACCTCGTCCCGCGCCTCAAGCAGTGGACGGCCGACCACTACCCGGGCACCGGCACCGCGATCACCGAGTACAACTGGGGCGCGCTCGACCACATCAACGGCGCGCTCGCCCAGGCCGACGTGCTGGGCATCTTCGGCCGTGAGGGGCTCGACGTGGCGACGCTGTGGGGGCCACCCGCGGCCGGTCAGCCCGGGGCGTTCGCTTTCAAGATCTTCCGCAACTACGACTCGGCCGGCGCCACCTTCGGCGAGACCTCGGTCCGAGCGTCCTCGGCGGACCAGGACGTGCTCTCCGTGTACGCCGCCCAACGCACCGTCGACGGCGCGCTCACCGTCGTGGTGATCAACAAGACCGCTGGCTCCCTCACGAGCCAGGTCGCGCTGGGCGGCTTCGCGCCCGCGGGCACGGCGCAGGTCTGGCGCTACTCGCCGGCCAACCTCTCGGCCATCGTCCAGGACGCCAACCTCGTGGTCGGTCCGACGTTTTCTACCACCTTCCCGGCGCGCTCGATCACCCTGCTCGTGATCCCCGGCGATCTCGACGACCACCTCCGCCCCGCGGCCGTCGCCGTCGATGTCCAAAGCTACAGCGCCGGCAGCTCCGACGCCAACGGCGTGCTGGAGCCCGGCGAGGACGTCGTCCTGGCCCCGAGCTGGCAGAACATCGGTACCGGAGCCCAGAGCGTCACCGGGACCCTCACCTCGTTCAGTGGCCCGGGCGGCGGCACCTACCAGATCCTCGACGGTACCGCCTCGTACGGCAGCATCCCTGCGGGTGCGATCCGGAGCTGTATTTCGACCGGCAACTGCTACGGCCTGCGGCTCGGCCAGCCGAGCAGTCGGCCCGCCCACTGGGACGTCGAGGTCATCGAGCAGCTCGGCGGCGGGCGCACCCGCACCTGGACCGTGCACATCGGCGACTCGTTCGCCGACGTGCCGCGGAGTCACTGGGCGTATCGCTTCATCGAGACCATCTTCCACAACGAGGTCACGGCTGGGTGCGGCGGTGAGCCGCTCGGTTACTGCCCTGAGGCCACGTTGACTCGGGCCGAAGCGGCGGTGCTGCTGCTGATGGCCAAGCACGGGTCCGGCTACGTGCCGCCGCCGGCGACGGGGCTGGTGTTCGGCGATGTGCCAGCCGACCACTGGGCGGGAGACTTCATCGAGCAGTTGGCGGCGGAGGGGATCACTTCGGGGTGTGCGCCATCGCTGTACTGTCCGGGGAGTCCGATCACGCGGGCGGAGATGGCGGTGTTCTTGCTGATGGCCGAGCACGGGCTGGGGTACGTGCCGCCGGCCTCGACGGGGCTGGTGTTCGGCGACGTGCCGATCGATCACTGGGCGGGGGATTTCATCGAGCAGTTGGCGGCGGAAGGGATCACTTCGGGGTGTGCGCCATCGCTGTACTGTCCGGACGGGATCGTGACCCGGGCGGAGATGGCTGTGTTTCTGAGCGTAACGTTCAACTTGAAGCTGTACGACTAGTCCTCCCTCCCGCCTGGCCGATCGAGAGTCGAGGGCGTTCCCTCACCCCGACCCGCCGGCGCGGCCGAGGGCATCCACGCCCACCTCGTAGGAGCAACGCGCTCGGCCGGGGAGTCGCCGCAGCGGTAGGTGCCGATTGTCGGACGGCGCCACCGGCGGCGAAGCTCGTCTGGGGACGCGGACCTCGACGGCGCGAGCACTGCGTATTGACTCCCTGACGTATCGGGCCTACGCTCACCGCGCCGTGCTCAACCGAGGCGTAGCGAGCGGACACCGATTGGAGAACCGTATGCGAGCCCTGACCGCCCATGCTCCGAATCGCCGTGAGGCCGTTGCCGCAAACGTCTGGCTGGCCGCGCTGCTCGCGCTGGCCGTGCCGACGGCGGCGCTCGAGCTGCCGCACCCGACGCCGCTGAGCCCGGCGGCGTACCTGGTGACGGTGACCAACCCCGGGCCCGGTGTCGGTACGATCGCCTCAGACCCGGCAGGCCTGTCGTGCGACACCTCGTGCTCGGGGTGGTTTCCCGCCGGCAGCGCGCTGACGCTCAACGCGACCGCGGCCGCTGGAAACGAGTTCATGCGGTGGTTCGGGGACTGCGAAGGAACGGCCCCGTGCACGCTCACGATCGACGGACCGAAGACCGCGGTCGGGTACTTCAAGCCAGCCGGTGACCCTTACACGATCCTCCGGCACTTCATGCCCGGTGCGCATGACGGGGCGGGGCCGTACTACACGCACCTCGTCTCCGACGGCACGTTTCTCTATGGAATGACGCTCTACGGAGGGCGGTCCGACTACGGTGTCGTCTTCCGCATGCGTCCGGACGGGACCGATCGCGAGCTTCTACACGAGTTCGTGGGGGGAGTCGATGACGGTCGGTCTCCCTATGGGTCGCTGACGCTGGTGGGCAGCGTTCTCTACGGGATGACGGCATACGGGGGTGAGAACGATGCGGGCGTTGTTTTTCGGCTGCAGACCGATGGCACCGGCTTCGCAGTTCTCCGCTCGTTCGGCGGTTCTTCGGACGACGGGCGAACACCCCATGGATCACTCATTGTGTACGAGGGCGACCTGTATGGGATGACGAGATTCGGAGGGTCGTTCGGCGTCGGGACTGTCTTTCGGCTCGGCACGGACGGTTCTGGTTACCAGATCCTGCGATCCTTCGACTGGTACTCTGGCGACGGGTACTATCCGACCGGCGCACTGACGCCGCTGGGTGGGTATCTCTATGGGACGGCGCCATATTACGCCTTTGGGACCGGCGCCGTTTTCAGGCTCAGACCTGACGGAACAGAGTACCAGGTGGTCTATGCGTTCGACTTCGAGGACAACCCGGGGCGTCCCTGTGATTCACTGATCGCCGACGGCGGCTTCCTCTATGGTATGACAAACCACTTTTCGCAAGCCAGCGGATCGGTCTTCAGGCTCGCTGCTGACGGAACGGATTTCCAGGTGCTGGTTTGGTTGCATTCCGACAGTGGAAGCGAGCCCTATGGATCGCTCATCGTGAAGGATGGTGCCCTCTTCGGAGTGACGTCGGCAGGGGGCACCTACTCGGCCGGAACGGTCTTCAGAGTCGGTACGGATGGGACCGGATTCTCAGTTCTGCACGCGTTTCGTGAAAACCCCGAAGACGGGAGGGACGCCTACGGCTCTCTCCTTGCACTGGGCGACCAGCTCTATGGCTTGACGCACTCCGGTGGCAGCGGGTTGCGCGGGACGGTCTTCAGGCTCGGCCAAGATGGGACGTCCTACCAGATCGTCCACTCGTTCTCGCCGCCAGGACCCGACTGCGGTCAGTCACACGGGGAACTGGTCGCCCAGGGGCAGAGCGTCTTCGGATCGGCCTACCAAGGCGGTTCCGCAGGGCTCGGTGCGGTCTTTCGCGTGAACGCCGACGGCACCGATTATCAGATCCTCCACTCGTTCGCCGGGGGAGCTGAGGACGGCGCCAGGCCCTATGCCGGGCTGGCAGTGGGTGATGGCGTCCTCTACGGCACCACCTTGCAGGGGGGCAGCGCCGACCAGGGGACGGTTTTCAGGGTCAATACGGACGGCAGCAGCTTTCAAGTCCTCCACTCGTTTGGCACTTTCGCCAAGGACGGGAGGCGCCCCTTTGGCTCGGTCGTTCATAGCGACGGCGTCTTGTACGGTGTGGCCGCCGAAGGTGGACCTCATGATTTCGGGATGCTCTACAGAATCAACACCGATGGGTCCGGCTATCAGTTGGTCGCTGACCCCTACCAAGGGGGCGGCGAGATGCCGAAGGGAACACTCCTGCTCCATAACGGGTGGCTCTATGGGACAACGGTCGATGGCGCCTGGTACGGAAGCGTGTTTCGGGTCAGAACCGACGGCTCGGGCTACACGGTCCTGCACTATTTCGGTAGCAGTGCGCAGGACGGGCGCTATCCCTACGGCAGCCTCACGATGGCAGGCGAGACGCTGTTCGGAACAACCTTCTCGGGTGGAAGTAGGAGCAGGGGTTCTCTCTTCTCGCTTCGCCCAGACGGTTCCGAGTACAAAGTGCTCCACGAATTCCTCGGTGCCCCCGGTGACGGCGCCAACCCCCATGGGTCGCTCTTGGCCAGGGAAGGCGCTCTTTATGGACAGAGCGTTTTCGGTGGAGCCTTCGGTTATGGTTGTCTATTTCGCATCAACCAGGATGGGAGCGCGTACAAGGTCCTGCACTCGTTTCCCTCGGCACCGAGAGACGGAGGAGGTCCCTACGCGACCCCTTTGCTGGTCGGCGACCTTCTCCTTGGTTTGACGGCAGAAGGCGGTGCGGGCAACGGCGGCACCCTGTACACGCTTCGCAAGGACCTGACGATTGCCGGCACCATCACCACAGGTGGCCTGCCGCTTCCCGCAGTGACCTTGCTGGGACTCCCCGGCGAACCTCGAACGGACGCCAACGGCCACTACTTCGCCAGGGTTCCCCAACGCTGGACGGGGCAGGTGATTCCGGTTCTCAGTGGATACTCCTTCTCTCCAGCCTCGCGTTCATTCTCCGACGTCCAGGCCGACCGCCTGGACGAGGACTTCGAGTCCTCGACGTGTGCCAGCCTTTCGTTGCTCCCTGAGGAGCTTCCCTCCGGTTGGCTGGGTGACGGGTACAACGTGCAGCTCGCGGTGACAGGCGGGAGCTCCCCGTTCACTTTCGCTCTGGGTTCAGGGACGCTCCCAGCGGGGATCGTGCTCGACGGTGAGACCGGAGTCATATCGGGGACACCGGTGAGTGCCGGTGGTTTCACGTTCGCAATTGTTGCGTCCGACACAGCGGGCTGCTCCACCTTCCGGACCAATACGATTGCCGTCTCGAGCCACCTGAGCCCGGTATCGCTGCGAGTGGACGAGTTCCCAGGTGGTTCAATGAACTCGGATCTGAACGGTGTATTGGAAAAGGGTGAGAGCGTCACCGTTTCGCCGTCCTGGCACAACGGTTCAGGTGTTCCGAGGGTGATCGCATCGACTGCATCGAACGCGGCGGGACCCGCGGAAGGCGAGTATGGGGTGAGCGCGTCGACAGTCAGCTACGGCACTATCCCTCCAGGAACCACAGTCGACGCAGCCACAGCCACCGGTGACGCGTTCTTCTACTTTGTCCGCCTCAGTCCCTTCTCAACTCGTCCGGCACCTCACTGGGACGCACGGTTTACCGAGACGCTCAGCGATGGCACGACCAAGACCTGGACCGTGCACATCGGCGACTCGTTCGCCGACGTGCCGCGGAGTCACTGGGCGTATCGCTTCATCGAGACCATCTTCCACAACGAGGTCACGGCTGGGTGCGGCGGTGAGCCGCTCGGTTACTGCCCTGAGGCCACGTTGACTCGGGCCGAAGCGGCGGTGCTGCTGCTGATGGCCAAGCACGGGTCCGGCTACGTGCCGCCGCCGGCGACGGGGCTGGTGTTCGGCGATGTGCCAGCCGACCACTGGGCGGGAGACTTCATCGAGCAGTTGGCGGCGGAGGGGATCACTTCGGGGTGTGCGCCATCGCTGTACTGTCCGGGGAGTCCGATCACGCGGGCGGAGATGGCGGTGTTCTTGCTGATGGCCGAGCACGGGCTGGGGTACGTGCCGCCGGCCTCGACGGGGCTGGTGTTCGGCGACGTGCCGATCGATCACTGGGCGGGGGATTTCATCGAGCAGTTGGCGGCGGAGGGGATCACTTCGGGGTGTGCGCCATCACTGTACTGTCCGGAGGGAATCGTGACCCGGGCGGAGATGGCGGTGTTTTTGAGCGCGACGTTCGGGCTGGAGCTGAACCAGTAAGGAGCGCTGCCGGGTGGGCGAAGGCCCGTGTGTCCAGCCGTGCTGCTACGCTCGCGTTCTGGAGGGCTCGTGGCACCGGTTTTCGACCTACAGACCTTCCCCTTCCCCCTCATGCGCCCAGGGATGGTCCACCGCACCGGCGCCGACTCGGCGACTTCTCACTCGAAGCAGCCGCGCTCCCGGGGTACTTGACAAGGTCGACAGAGTGAGAGAGAGTCCCTGTCCAACAATGGAGTGCCTGTGGGATCATCGACTCCGTGCTCGCTCGACTGCCCATGATCGCACCGGCTATTCTCGCGGCGGTCCTGCTCGCGGCGGCGCCGGCCGAGGTCATCGTGCCGGTCGCCTGCGACGAGAGCCTGCACTCCGGGCAGCCGTGGCTCCACGAGATCACCCTCGGGGGTTGGCTTCCCACCGGCGAGGGAACACTGCTGCGGCTGAGCGACGGTATGGCCTCGGTGCGCACGGGTGGGGCGATGGTCCGCGAGCGGTCGTTTGCACCGCTCCCGTTTGAGCCAGATGTTTTCGCCTACGACCCGGAAACCCCACGGCTGGCCATCGCGGCGGTACCGCCGGGCATGCGAGACGGCCTCGGTAGCCGGGTCGCTGTGTGGCAGGACGGGCGGTGGAAGACCCGCGCGGAGCCCAGGGCGGAGGTTACGGCGCTGTTCTGGCACGGCGCCACCCTGCACGCGGCCGTGACGACGTGCACCAGCCGGAGGTGCTCGAACTCGACCTCGCAGAGCGAGCTGATGGACCTGCCGGAGGAGCTCGTGGTCTGGAAGACGCTCGCTCCCGGAGCGCGGGCGTGGCAGGACGTGCTTTCGCTCCCGGTGCCGCAGCCGTGGCGCGAGGAGCTCGGGCGCCATTACCCTCGCGGCAAGTGGGACTTCGATATCGGGCGATGGCAGCTGGCCATTCGAGAGCTCACCGCCGGCTTTTTCCGGCCGACACCCTCGGGGCGTTTCTGGTTCGTCGGCAAGGGGCTGGGGCCTGTCCAGCTTCGCGATGCCAGAGGCCGCCTCGAGACCATGGTCGCAATCCCCGGGCTCGTGCCCCAGTTTCGGTCCTCCTCGCGGGCGCTCGGCTCGGGCGTTGTGAGGCTCCCTGCGGCGGCGATCCTGGCCGCTGCGTCGCTGCGGGAGGATCTGCTCGTCCTGGCCTGGCTCGACGGGGGTCTGGGGGTGGTCCAGATCGATCCTCGGGGCACGGTCACCACGCGGCTGCTTCCCGAAGGCACCACGATTCGACAGCTCTGGGTGGAGGAAGGCCGGGTCCAGGTGGCCCGGCCGTGCGGTGTGCTACCGCTCGTGCCCTCGTCTGACGAGTAGCGGACGTTGCTCTGGAGGTCCCTATGCTGGCCACATGTGCTCTGCTTTTTGCTGCTGCCGCCTCGACCGGAGTCCCGGAGGTCACGGTGCACCCCGTGCCTGCCGAGCTTGCCGCTGCGATCCCGAAGGAGGCCTACCACTTGTTCAGCGGGTCCGGTAGAACGCTCGCCTGGCTGGCGCCGGCTGGCACCGAGGTGGTCGTGTGGCGGAGCGGAAAGCTCGAGGTCCTCGCCCTGCCACCTCCGCCTCCGACGGTCGGTGCAGTCAGGATGGCGGTCTGGGACGACCGGTACGACCGGCTCGCCGTGCTCGCGGGACCGGAGCTAAGCCAGCCTGCGGTATGGCTCGCCGACGATCGACGGTGGCAATCAACGCCCGAGCTGCGCGGCATCCCCGGACTGATCTGTGCCGTGCGTGGGCGCGTGCTGGTGGGGTCACTGCCGGCCCCGCAGGGCTTTTCGTCCCCGCCTCCCGGAAAGAAGGAGGAGGGAGAGGTCAAGCAGGAAGCGGAGGTCTGGCTGGAGCTCGTCGCTTCCACCAGCACATCGTGGACGCCCTTCGTGACCTCTGGGTTGTCGAACGTCTTGGCTGAGGAGGCCGAGGCACGCCGCAAGTCCAGCAAGAAGCCGGTCGATCGGTTCTCGACGGCGACCGAGACTGCGAGCTGGTCGGCATCCATCCTGGTGCCTCGCAGCGATGGTCGGTACTGGCTGGTCAACCGCTACGCGGGGGATTTGGCGGTGCTGTCGACCTCGGGAGCGGTGCAGTGGGAGGGGCGCCTCGACGAGGTGAAGCCGGCCGGCTGGAGCGACGACCAGAAAATGAGGCTCCTCGACTCGCTCGAGAAGTTCACCGGACAGCGTCCCGAGGCGGCGGCGTTCACGGGCTACCGGCCGGTGGTGTTTGCCGCCGCGTCGGTGGAGGATCACTTGTTGGTGCTGGCCGACACCCCGGGCGGGCGGCGGCTTTTCGTGGTCTCGGCGTACGACCAGGCCGTGCGTGTGTTTCGAGTGCCCTCACCGTACTGGATCCTCGGCGCCACCGAGGACGGGGTCATCGTCGTCGGTCCAAGGTGGGAGATGCTCGACTGGGAGGAGCTGCGCCCTGCGATCGGCCCACCGGACGATGAGGCCGACGCCAGCGCCGCCTCCCTGGCACGCGCTCCAGCGTAGTGCACCGTGTACAACGCGTACCAGGGCGGCCGGCCGGTCGCCGTGCGGCCGTGGTCGAGAGCGTTTCCCAGTGTTTACCAACCTGCACGGCCAACCACCCACCCTCCACCGTTCACCCCCAAGCCGGTCCTGGACCTGGCCTGGAGCTGAGGGGGGCCGTAGCCGTGGAAGAGGTGGATCTCGGGCTGCTGCCGACCACCGCCACGACGACGCCCGCGCCCACCACTGGACGCCTTTCTCCGACAATGTCATCGCTGCCTTGGCCCCGAGGAAACGGGCGCGGGAGCTTGACGGTACGAGCGGTCGGCGGGGACACTGCATGACGTGATCTCGGGCCGCCTTCGAGGGTGGATGCCGCTGGCCGGGCCGGCCTTGCTGGCGCTGGTCATCGATGGCGCGGGGGCATGGCTGCGGCCACCGTGGCACGACGAGTACTTCACGGCGTGGGCGGCACGCTTGCCGTGGGGCGAGCTGCTGGCGGCACTGCGGCTCGACTCGGGGCCGCCGCTTCTGTATGCGTTCTCGAAGCTGGGGGAGCTGATCGGGTTGCCTGGGCTCGCCGTAGCGCGGGCGGTCGCCGGGCTGTGCGGTGCTGCCGCAGTTGCCCTCGTCGCCGCCACCGCCCGCCAGCGTTGGGGCGACGGGGCGGCGTGGGTAGCGGGGCTGCTGCTCGCCTGTCATCCGCTCGCGCTCGCCTGGGGCAGCGAGGGGCGCGCCTACGGGCTGCTGCTCCTCGCCACGGCCTGGGCCTGGCGTGAGCTGGCGATGATGGAGCGTGGTTCAGGCCGCCCCTGGCGGCTCGGGCTCGCGGTTGCCCTCGGCTGCTGGTCACACAGCCTCGGCCTCGTCCTCGCCTCGGCGCTCGCAATCGCCAGCGTCGTTCTGCCTGCGCCCGTCAGGCGGCGCGGCTTGGTGGCTGTGGCGGTCGGTCTCGCGTCGCACCTACCGTGGTTGCCGGTGATGCTTGCCCAACCACCCGCAGCCATCGCCTGGATGTCCCACCTCTGGGACCAGCTCGCCATCCCGCGCTCCACGGCCCTGGCACTCGCCCGCTACCTTTCGCCCGTGGCGGCGTTCGGCGGCGTGCTCGACCTGCCGTCGCCGCCGCTCGGTGTCGAGCTTTTCGGCGCAGCGGTCGTGGTGGCGCTTTTGGTCCTCGCCTTTCGTTGCCCGACCGAGGTGGTGCTTCCGGCTGTCGCGGTGAGCCTGCCAGCGGCTGCCTTCGCCACGTTTGTGCTGGCCGGCCTGCCGGTGTTCTACCCGGGGCGGGCCCACGCGCTGCTGCTGGCCCCGTTCGTCGTGCTGCTCGCTGCACCGGGCACCCGCGCGGCCCGTACCGCAACCGCGCTGCTCGTGGTGGGTGGCTTCGCGATGTCGGTGTGGAGCGTCCGGGCCTGGGCTTCGGCGCCCGAGCCCGCCGAGCGCTCGCTCGCCCGCCATGTGCGCGCCGGGCTACCGGCAGGCGGAACCCTGGTCGTGGGCGGGATCTGGCGGCTCGGCGTCGATTACCACCTCGGGCGTTACCGTGAGCGTGTGGAGCTGGTCAGCGTTCCGGAGGCAGCAGGTCGCCACCCCGGCTGGTATGTGGACGGGTATGACCGGCTAAGACCGGGCGAGCTCGAGGCGCTCGCCAGCCGGCTCGCGGCCCAACCCGACCGCACCGCCGTGCTCGTCGCTCCCGGCGCCACGACCGCCCTCGACCTCGTGCGCCTCGCCAACCGGCTCGGGCTGCGGCCGATTCTCGAGGTGCCGGGAGGCATCCTCTACGTGTCAACGTCCGCATCGGCAGGGGGTGGTCGGTGAGAGGCGTGTCTCGCAGCCTTTGCGAGCACATCGACCGGGTGCTGGGTCGGCTCGCCCCCGTGGTGGCGTGGCGCGGTACCCCTGCGGTGCTGGTGGTCGTCGCGGTGCTGCTCGCCGGCGCCGCCGGTTGGAACAGCTCGGCAACTGCCGACGAGCCGTACCACACGCTGGCGGCGTGGGTGTACGCGCACGACGGGCACGCGGACCTCAACCCCGAGCACCCGGCCCTGGTCAAGCTGCTTGCCGGTCTGTCTTTGCAACCCCTCGGCCTGCGTGGCCCGGAGGGACCACCCGTGGAGCGGCTGCAGGACCTCTCGCTCGAGGTTCGACGGTTCCTCTACCAGAACACCCACGCCTCCCAGACGATCCTGCGCGTCGCCCGGCTGCCGGGGCTGGCTTTTCTGGCGCTGCTGCTCGCCGGGACCTACCTGTGGGGCCGGTTCGCCTGGGGGCGGACAGCGGGGCTGCTCGCGCTGGTGGCCGTGGCCGGACAGCCGTTGGTGCTCGGCCACGCCCCGATCGTGCACACCGACGTGGCGGCAGCGGCCACCTGGGTGTGGACGGGTTACCTGCTGCATCGCTGGCTCACCGGCGCGAAGGGCGGCTGGGCCTGGCTCGGCGTCGCCGTGGGCGCGGCGCTGGCGATCAAGTTCTCGGCCGTCTACCTGGTGCTGCTGGTCGTCTTCACCGTTGCGTGGGTCGCGGCTCGAACGCGACGGTGGCAGCCGCTCGCCGAGCTCGTCGGCACCGGGGTCATCGCCTTGGCGGTGCTGCTCGGCTCGACATGGCCGGCGGTACGTCACGTCGATGAGGGGGAGCAGGCCAGAGCGATCGGGGCGTTCCTCAGCCGCTGGCAGGGAAGTGAGGCCAGCGCCGCGTTGCTGGTCGCGACCTCACACTGGAGCGTGCCGGCCGCCCAATGGGGGCTCGGCAGCGCGTACGTCTACTTCAACAACCGGACCGGCCAGGGGGTCAACTATCTGTGCGGCGAGGTCTCGATCGAGGGGTTCCCCCACTACTTCCCGGTCGCCCTCGCGCTCAAGACCTCGGCACCGTTCCTGCTCGGCGCGGTGTGGGCAATCGCCGTGGCGCTCCGGCGGCGTGACGCGCTGGCGCTCGCTCTCGCCGGCACGGTGGGGTTCTACCTCCTGATCTCGGCCGGCTCCAACTACAACATCGGCGCCCGCCACCTGCTGCCGATCCTCCCGGCACTGGCGCTTTCGATCGGCTGGGCCGTGGCGGGCCGGACCCGCACGACGCAGGCCCTCGCCGCGCTGGCGCTGGCGTCCTCGGCGCTGCTTGCGTTTCCCCACTACATCGCCCACTTCAGCCTCCTGGCCGCCGGGAAAGGGCCGCAGTGCCTCACCGACTCCAACCTGGACTGGGGACAGGACTGGCACCGGCTGTGCGTCCGGGCGCGCCAGCAGGGGTGGAGCCCAATGGCGTACATCTACCTCGGCGCGGCGTGGCCGCAGGGCGAGGGGTGCGCGGTCGACCTCGTGGACTCGCGCGGCCCGGTTCGGCCCCGCTACGTCGCCGTCTCGCGCTTCGCCGAGACGGTGGGTCCCGACTACCTAAGGGTTTTCGGGGAGGTGCGGGAAGCCGAGTCGCTGTCTTCGACCCTCGCGTACCTCCACGGGAAAGGGCGCCTGATCGGCGACGTCGGCGGATCGATCCGGGTCTTTCGACTGCCGGACGCCTCTTGACCTCTGGAAACCCGGTCGAGACTCAGCGCATCCGCTCGGAGCGGAACCAACGAACGAAGCGCTCGATCCCCTCCTCGATCGACACCTGCGGCTCCCACCCCCACAGCCGTTTGGCTTTGGAGACGTCGGCGTAGGTGATCGCCACGTCGCCGGGCTGGTTCGGCTGCTCCTCGATGCACGGCTCGACCCCGAGCGTCTTCGCGATCAGCTCGATGAGCCGTTGCAGCGTGGTCGTACGCGACCCGCCGAGATTCACGATCTCGAACGGCGCGGCGTGGTCATAGGCCGCCAGGACTCCGGCAACGATGTCGTCGATGTAGGTGTAGTCGCGAGCCGATGAGCCGTCGCCGAAGCGCGGTACGGCGTTGCCGCGGGCGAGCTTGTCGGTGAAGGCGTAGATCGCCATCTCGGGCCGCTGGCGTGGCCCGTACACCGTAAAAAAGCGCAAGCAGGTGATGCACAGGCCGTACAGGTGGTGGTAGGTATAGCACTGCAGCTCGTTGGCGCGCTTGGTGCCAGCGTACGGCGAGACAGGGCAAGTGATGGGATCGTCCTCCGAGAACGGGACCTTGGAGTTGATGCCGTAGACCGACGATGAGGAGCCGAAGATGAACGTCGGCCCACCGTGGCGCCGGGCGGCTTCGAGCAAGTGCAGCGTCCCGAGGCAGTTGACCTCCTCGTACAGCACCGGTTGCTGGATCGATGGCCGTACCCCGGCCCGGGCGGCGAGATGAATGGTGGCGTCGAATCGTTCCGTGGCGTACAGCCGCTCGACGAGGCTTTTGTCCCTGATGTCGCCTTCGACCAATCGCCAGCCTGGATGGGCTGCGAACGAGGTGACGTTTTCGCGCTTGAGCGCCGGATCGTAGTAGTCGTTGAAATCGTCGAGGCAGACGATCTGCTCGCCGCGCTCGAGCAGCCGCGCGGTCACGCTGGAGCCGATGAACCCTGCCCCTCCGGTCAGTAGTATCTTGGCCATCCACTCACCTCCCGGCCGGAGCGAGTCTGGCACATCCCCGTTCCACCCGCCAGAAGGTGCTGTACGATGGGAGTATGTCAGCGCCCGACTACCTCATCTGTCTGGAGTGCGAGACCCCGACCTACCTCTTCGAGTGGGAGAACGGGCGAATCAAGGAGGCGCAGTGCCTCATGTGCGGCAACGATGAGCCCTCCCAGTTCGCCTCCGAGGAGGACCTCGAGGACATGAGCGGTCCCAGCCTCGGCCCTGACGCTCACGAGGGATAGGAGCCTCGGCGCGCAACCCCGCTCGGCGACGACCGGAGCCCGGTTCCGGCCTTGACCGAGCCACGGCTTCCGAGGGCTCGAGAAGGCGACGATCACCCGGTCCCAGTGGCGGCCTCCGAGCCGCGAACCTCTCCGGAAGCGGCTGGCGTGGACACGAGATTCTCTCGCACTGCATGCACTTGAGCCGGCGCGGTGAGCGCCAGGAGTCGGAGGTCCTTGCGCCGTTCACGGGGGCTCGGTAGAGTTGGCTGGACGTCGAAAAGCCAGCCCGCGTGGCAGGCAGGGGGTAACGCCATGGCTCGACCCGACTACATCATCTGCTTGGAGTGCGAGTCCGAAGTGGAGGAGTTCTCCTGGCGTGAGGGCGAGATTCGGAAAGCGGTGTGCGACGTGTGTGGGAACAGCGACCCCGACGCCTTCTCGCTCCCGGAGGATTTCGAGGAAAGCGAAGAAGCTGAGGCCGATGACGAGGACGACTTAGAGGACGATTATGAGGACTACGGAGCCGGCGAGGACGAGGATGAGGAGGAAGAGTAGCGCCACTCGGCCTTCGATCCTACCGCTCCGGAACCTCGGGTAGCGACACGCGCGGGGTACGTGCGTCACCCGTGCGGTGCAACTGCCGACCCTCAGCAGCCGATTGTTCGGCTGGCTTTCGTTTTCACGGGCAAGCTCGTGCCCCGGCAGCGAACCACCCCCCGATCGAGGTGCGCTCCAGACACTCGTGCCGCCGCTGGGGCGCCCAAGCGGGCTCGGCGCGTGCGCCTTGCCGGCGCGGCGGACATCCCCGACGACCTCGGACCGAGCGGAGGAAGGATGTCGGCGCCAGCCGAGGGTGAGGACGAGCAGTAGGGCTTAGGTGTTCGGCTCCCGATCGGGCGGCAGCCCTCACGGCCGGAGTCGGAGCACGCCGCGCAGCTCACCCACCACGCGTCCGGCCACGGTGCGAAGTGGCTGGGTCGCCAGCGCCTCCAAAGCCGGCCGCTCGGTGTCGCGCACCAGCCCCAGCGACAGCAAGGCGGAAGCCACAGCCGGCTCGCGGCCACGAGCATCCTCGCCCGCACCATCGAAGACCTTCATCACGAAGCCCACGGGCACGGCCCAGGGCGAGCGATCGGCCGGGATGCCGACCGCAAAGAAGCCCTCTGCGCCCTCTTTGGCCAGCAGACCCGGACACACCCGCATCAGGTTGTACGCCAGGCGGTGCGTGCCCGAGGTAAACCAGGGGTAACCCGTCATGGCCTGCACCACACGCCTGGCAGCCCCCTCCTCACCTGCCAGAGCCATCAGCGCCGCCACGGCGCGAGCTGTGCTGGCGAGCGAGAGAAAGTAGGTCGGCACCCCGCAGCCATCGGCGCCGATCCCCGGCCTCTCGCCGGCCATCGCGGCCACGACACCCTCGACGTGGGCTTGCAGAGGATGGTCAGGCTCCAAGTAAGACGCGAGCGGCCACCCGTTTGCCACGCAGGTGATGAGCATCGCCGCGTGCTTGCCCGAGCAGTTGTTGTAGATCGGGAGAGGAGCGCTGCAGCCATTTCGCAGCAGCGTTTCCCGTGCCAGGTCGTCGAGCGGCCAGTGCCCGCCACACTGGAGCAGCTCCTCGCCGAGCCCAGCCCGCGCCAACAGCCCGCGGACGGTCGCCACGTGCTCGGGCTCGCCGCCGTGCGAGGCAGCGCACACCGCCAGCTCGTGGCCACCGAAAGACCCGGTACGCTCCAGCCCGAGATCGAGCATCGTCAAGAGCTGGAATGGCTTGGCAGCGGAGCGCAGGTAGGTCGAGAAGTCCGGAGGGCCAGCCGAAGCCAGCGTCTGCCCGGTTGCGTCGACGACGACGGCCGCCCCGAGGTGGAACGACTCCACCCGTCCCGACCGATGTACCTCCGTGAGCTCGGCGAGTTGCCCGGTCATCCGCTCGCTACGGCTTTTTGCCGCGGCTGCCACGCGGATGCGCGGGCGCCTGCCCGTCGAGCCGGGACGCCACTGCCAGCAGCCGCACGTACAGCCCGAGCTCCGTGGACTCGGGTGTTCCCCTCGACAGGACGATGAGCAGCCACGGCAACGTCGGCGCTTTCACCGCCAGCGCCTTGAGGGCGGCGACCTGGATCTCCACCACCTCGAACGGCTCGGCCCTCACCACGGGGTCCAGGAGTGTTCCCCGCACCCCGGAATCCTCCAGTAGGCTCACCACGTCACCATGGGTCGCGGTCAGCAGCACCTCACTGGACACCACCTCGAGCGCCGCCGCGCCACGGTGCCCTCGCTGCTGGACGAGCCACTCGGTGAGCGCCAGCGTCGCCACCTCGGAGGGGTTGGCCCAGCGTCCGAGCAGGCTCGTGAGGCTGTCCTGGAGGATCATCGGCATGCGATCCGAGGTGGTCTGCCGCCGCTCGCCGGTCTGACCGGCCGTCAGGGGAGAGCGCTCCCCGCTCGAAGACGACTCGCGAGGAGCCCGGGTCGGGTCTCCCGGCGGGGTGAGCTGGGCCATGACGGATGAGAAACGGATGAAGTCCCCGGCGTGAAGCTCGGCCTCCTTGATGCGGCGGCCGTTGACGAACGTGCCGTTCGTGCTCCCCAGGTCCAACACCACGACCTTGCCACGTTGGCAGGTAATGAGCGCGTGGGCCCGTGACACGTCCACGGCCGTGAAGCGGACGTTGCAGTTGGCTGCCACGCCCACCATCAGCTCGGCGCTTTCCTCAAGGGGAAACCTTCTTTCGGTACCGTCGAGCAGCACCAGCTCCAGCATGCCTTCCCTCCCACCGCCGTCGCGGCAGGTCAGTGCCCTAGCCTACCACGCGTGCTGCCAAGCCGAAAACTTCGCGTGAGACAATCCCAAAATGCACAATCGCGCTCACCCGACCACCTTACGCGTCCGCTACGCGGAAACCGATCAGATGGGCGTCGTCCACCACGCGGTCTACCCCGTGTGGTTCGAGGTCGGCCGCACCGCCTTGTCGCACGCCATCGGCAGACCGTACTCGGAGTGGGAGCGGCGTGGCCTTCTCCTCATGGTCGCCGAGCTGGCGTGCCGATACCGGAAACCGGCCCGCTATGACGAGGAAGTCACGATTTGGACGCAGGTTTGCGAGATCGCCAGTCGCAAGGTGGTGTTCGCCTACACGATCACGGGCCCGAACGGCGAGGTGTTGGTCGAGGGCGAGACGTGCCATGTTGCGGTGAGTCGGGCGAGCGGCCGCCCGGTCAGCATCCCCCCGGACCTCCGCGCCCCGTTCGAGCGCGTCGCTCGCGGCCGTCGCCCCTCCCGCTGATCCACGGTCGGTCCGGACCCCGAAGCTCGCCACTCGTCTCCCTCAAACGCCCAGCGGATCCAGTCACGGGAAGCGACGTCGAGGTGCGCGGGAGCGTAGGAGCGAGCCAGCGTTTCTCACCGAAGCTCCGCTCCGCCGCCGGAGCTTGCCGCGCTGGGTGCCGGGCTCGGGGTTCGGCGCCGACACCATGCCGACAGCGACGATCGAGCCCCAGCCGCCAGCATCCTCAGCCCATCCGGCCGCTCGCGACCAACCCCGGTGAGAAATCCGGGCTAGCGAAGGTACGCCGTGGGATCGGCAACGCCGGCCTCGGCGAAGCCGGCGCGGCGCAGGCGGCAGGCGTCGCAGGCGCCGCAGTGCACGAACGGCGCCGGCGGGTCGTAGCACGAAAGCGTCAGCGCGTGCTCCAGGCCGAGCGCGAAGCCCAGACGGACGATCCCCGCTTTCGAGAGGTGCAGCAACGGGGCGTGAATCTCGAACCGGCCGCCCTCGGCGCCCACCCGCGTGCCGAGCCGCGCGACCTCGGCGAAAGCGTGCAGGAACTGGGGCTGACAGTCGGGGTAGCCCGAGTAGTCCTGGGCGTTGACGCCGATCACGAGGTGCCGCGCCCCGACCACCTCCGCGAGCCCTGTCAGCAGCGCCAAAAATACCGTGTTGCGCGCCGGCACATAGGTGATCGGCACGTCCTCCCCGATCTCGGCCCGATTTTTGGGCACCGCCAGATCGGACGTCAGCGCCGAGCCGCCTATCGCCCGCAGGTCCACCCGCACCATGCGGTGGTCAGTGATTCCGAGGCTCGCTGCCACCCGCCGCGCAGCCTCCAGCTCCACCGCCTGGCGCTGGCCGTAGTCGACCGAGAGCGCCGTCACCTCGAAGCCCGCACCGTGCGCCCACGCCGCGGCGGTCGCCGAGTCGAGGCCACCCGAGAGCAGCACCGCCGCGCGTCTCATGCGCCCATCCCAGCGAGCTCACGTGCCTTGGCAGCCCGCGCCACCACCTCATCCCACTCGACCACTGGCAGTGCGCCCCGTCCGTACGGAACGAGCCGGCGCTCCGCCTCGCCGAGCGCCGTGCCGAGCGCAGCGTCGGCGGTGGCCCAGCCGCGTACCGCCTCGACGACCGGCCGTCGCATCGCCAGGGCGTTGCAGACCAGGACCTGGTGGCACCCCGCCCCCAGCGCCGCCGCCGCGCGCTCCGGGAGCGAGCCGTAGCGCCCCAGCGCGCCCATCTCCAGGTCGTCGGCGATCACCGGCCCACACGGGTAGCCGGCGAGGCGTCCCACCACCGCCCGCGACAACGAAGCCGGGCAGCACGCCTCGCCCAGCGACGGAACCAGCGCGTGCGCCACCATCACCGCTCGCCCCGGCGCCGACAGCCGGAGAAACACCTCCTCGTCGACCCCCGCCTCCTCGTCGAGCTCCGGTAACGCATGGTGCGAGTCGACCTCACCGGACCCCAGCCCAGGGTAGTGCTTGAGGCACGTCGCGACTCCGAAGCGCTCGATCCCATCCAGGTACCGCGTGGCCATCCGGACCACCGCTGCAGGCGACTCGCCCAGACACCGCCCTTCCCCGCCGATGTAGCCACCGCGCCCCACGTCCACGACCGGCGCGTAGTCCACGTCGATCGCGAAGTGCGCGCAGGCGGCGCCCAGCGCCTCCCCGAGCACCTCGACCGCCTCACCTCCCGCGGCCGCCGCCTGCGTCGGGGACGGCAGCTCCCCGAGAAGGGCTCTGAGCCGGTTGACGCGCCCGCCCTCGAGGTCGATGGCCACGTACGGCCGGCCGGGCAGCTCGTGCAGCGCCCCGACGAGGTCGACGAGCTGCTCGCGGTCGCCCACGTTGCGGGCGAACAGCACCACCCCACCCGGTGCCAGCTCCTCGAGCTGCTGCCGCTCATCGTCACCGAGCTCGTGCCCACTCACCCCGCATGCCAGCCAGGCGTTCACCTCCCGCCTCCCGCCTGGCAGAGAGTTCGTCTCCCCTCCGCCGTCCCCGCCTTCACTCCTCCAGCTCCCGCTGCAGGTCGGCTAGCACGTTGAGCGCCTCGAGCGGCGTCAGCGACTCGACCCGCAGCTTGCGCAGACGCTGAGCCACCAGCTCCTCCCCCGCCGGAAACAGCGGTAGTTGCCGAGGTGCGCGCGACGAGGCGGTCGCCTCGATCACTTTGAGCTCCTGCCGCTCGAGCTGCTTGAGGATCACCTGCGCCCGCTTGCACGTCGCCTCGGGCACCCCCGCCAGCTTGGCGACGTGGATTCCGTACGAGCGGTCCGATGGCCCCGGGACCACCCGGTGCAGGAACAGCACGTGCCCCTGCCATTCCTTCACCGCCACCGACGCGTTGACCACTCGTTCCAGCCGCTGCGCCAGGTCGGTGAGCTCGTGGTAGTGGGTGGCGAAAACGACCAGCGGCCCGCCCTCGCACAGCGGCGGATCGTGCAGCGCCTCGACCACCGCCCAGGCGAGCGACAGGCCGTCGAACGTCGCCGTGCCGCGCCCCACCTCGTCGAGAATCACCAGCGACCGCGGTGTGGACTGCCGCAGGATGCGCGCCACCTCGGTCATCTCGACCATGAACGTCGACTCGCCCCGCGCCAGGTTGTCGCCCGCCCCAACGCGCGTGAACACCCGGTCCACCTCGCCGATCTCAGCCGTCTCAGCGGCCACGAACGAGCCGGCTCGCGCCATGATCACCGCCAGGGCGACCTGCCGCAGGTAGGTCGACTTGCCACCCATGTTGGGGCCGGTGAGCAGCATGATCTGGCGCCCGCCGCCGTCCAGGTCGACGTCGTTGGGTACGAACGGCTGCCCGGAGACCTCCTCCACGACGGGGTGACGCGCGGCTTGCAACCGGACCCGCGGCCCCGGCACCAGCAGCGGCCGGCAGTAGTGGCACCGCCGCGCCCGGTCCGCGAAGCCGGCGAGCACGTCGACAGCCGCCAGCGCCCGCGCCGTGGTCGCGAGCCGGCCGGCCTGCTCGGCGCCCCGCTCGACCAGCGCCGCGTACAGCGCCTTCTCACGCTCCTCGGCCTCGGCCTCGGCGCCGACGATTCGCCGCTCCAGCTCCACCAGCTCCGCGGTCACGAACCGCTCGCCGCCGGCCAACGTCTGCTTGCGTGTCCACCCTTCGGGCACCCGGTCGAGGTTCGAGCGTGAGACCTCGAAACCATAGCCGAACACCCGGTTGTAGCGTATTCGGAGGTTCGAGATCCCCGTCGCCGCCCGCGCCCGCGCCTCGAGCTCCCCCAGCACCTCCTTGGCCGAGCGCGACAGTGTGCGCGCCTCGTCGAGCACCGGGTCGAACCCGGCTCGAATCGTCCCGGGTCCGAGCAGAGCCGGCGGTTCCTCAGCCAGACAGCGTTCGAGGTCCTCCCGCAACGCCTCCATTGGGTCAATCTGCTCGGCCAGCGCCGCCACGAGCTCGCACGGCGAGCCTTCCAACTCAGTCCGCAGCACCGGCAGCCGCCCGAGCGCCGCCCGCAGCGCCGCGAGCTCCCCGGGCCGCAACTGCTGCAGCCCGAGCCGCGCCGCGGCCCGCTCGAGATCCCCGAGCCCTGCGAGCTTTTCACGCAGCGCCGCCAACGCCGCTGTCTCGTCGTGCAGCCACGCCACCGCCTCATGGCGCAGCGCGGCCGCGGCCGAGTCGGCCAGCGGGCGCAGCAGCCACTCACGCAGCAACCTCGCGCCCATCGCCGTCACCGTGTGGTCGAGCACCGATGCGAGGCTCGCCTGGCGCTCGCCCGTCGCGTCGCGCAGCAGCTCGAGATTGCGCACCGTGGCGGCGTCGAGTACCAGCTCGGAGGCGCGATGGCGGCGCTCGAAGCCGCCCAGGTGCCGAGCCGCCTGCCCCTGCGTCTCCCGCAGGTATTCCACGAGCGCCCCGGCGGCGCCGACCAGTGCCTCTCCCGGATCGAGCTCGAACGCCCGTAGCGAGCCGACGCCGAGCACCGCCCGCAGCAGCTCCTCGCCCCGCCCCGGCGCGAACCACCCTGCGGGCCGCCGCGTCACGACCGGCCGCTCCAGCTCCTCCGGCCAGACAGCGTCGAGGTCGAGCCCCTCGGCGACCAGCATCTCGCGCGGCCGGAGCTGCGCCAGCAGCTCCCGCAGCTCGTCCTGGCTGCCACACAACGCGCCACCGAACGACCCCGACGCCGCCTCGAGGTACGCCAGCGCCGTGGCCGAGCCGTCCGGGCAGAGCGCGACCACCCACCGGCGCTCGCCCTCCGCCAGCAGCTCCGGCTCCGTCACCGTCCCCGGCGTGAGGATGCGCACGACCTCCCGGCGCACCAGGCCACCGGCCTGCGCTGCGTCCTCGATTTGCTCGGCGATCGCCACCTTGAACCCCGCGTCGAGCAGCTTCCCCACGTACCCCGCCTGGGCGTGGTGGGGGATCCCGCACATCGGCGAGGTGACCTCGTCGTTCTGACGCCGCCGGGTCAGGACCAGGCCGAGAATCGGCGCTGCCACCTCGGCGTCCTCGAAGAACAGCTCGTAGAAGTCCCCGAGCCGGTACAACAGCATGGCGTCCTGGTGCCGTGCCTTCAGCTCGAGGTACTGCTGCAGCATCGGGGTCTGCTTCATGCCGCGCGCATTGTAGCCCGGGGCGCCGCCGCCCTTGACGCGCAGCCGAGATGCCGACGAAACTTCGTACATGGCTGCGATCCTCGCCATTGTCGGGTGCGGGCCGAGACTGGAGGTCGCGTTGCTGGCCTCCGAGATGGCCGCCCCCGGCGTCGTGGCGCTGGCCGGGCCCGTCCCCCGCTCCGAGCTCGTGATGTCGGCCGTGGATCTTCTGCTGCGCGCCGCCGAGCTCGACCGCACCGGCCTCACGCGGGTCCTCGCGACCCGCGGACCGGGCTCGTTCACCGGCGTCCGCGTCGCGCTCGCCACCGCGGAGGGCCTCGCCGCGGCGCTCGGTGTGCCGGCCACGGGCGTCCCCTCCCTGCTCGCCCAGGCGGCACGTTGCGAGGGCGAGCGCTGCCTCGCCGTCCAGCCGGCGCGGCGCGGCCAGGTCTACACCCAGCCGTTTCGGCGCCTCGCCGGCCTCTGGGAGCCCGAAGGTGGGCCACAGGTGGTCGCCACCGCCGAGCTGTCCGGCGTCGACACGCCCGTGGTCGCACCAGCCGGTCTCGCGCTGCCGCCGGGTACTCCCATTGCCGCCACCCGCGTTTCCACCGTCGAGGCACTGCTCGCGCTCGCCGAGCAGCTGCCCGGAGGCGGGCTCGACACCCTGGCGCCGCTCTACCTGGAGCCGCCCCCCGCCGTCCCTCCCACCCGGACCGTGAAGCCATGGCCGCCGTCCCCGCAGGCTACCTGAGCCGCCAGGCCACCACGGCCGACATCCCCGCCGTCGCCCGGCTCGAGGCCGACGTCTTCGTGGACCCTTGGCCCAGCCACCTCTACCTCCAGGAAGTCGAGCAGCCCCTGCGCTTCCAGCGCGTCATCGTCGGTCCGAACGGCGGCGTTGTGGCCTACCTGTTCGCCTGCTGGCAAGTGGACGAGCTGCACGTCCTCAAGGTCGCGACCCACCCGCTGTTCGAGGGGCGCGGTCTCGGCTCGGCGCTCATGGCCGAGGCCCGCGAGGAGGCCGTCCGCGGCCGCGCCCGCGGCCTCTTTCTCGAGGTGCGTCCCTCCAACCGCCGCGCCGTCAAGCTCTACCTGCACATCGGCTACCGCATCATCGGCCGCCGCCCCGGCTACTACACGAACGGCGAGGACGCCCTCGTCATGTTCTACGACCTGACGAGGCCGGCGACCGCCCCTACCGAGCCGTGCATTGGCTGACAGAGCGTCGACTCCCTCTCAGCCCGACGCTCTCTCCCCCGGTCCTCGGCTCTCACTGATCCTCGACACCCCGGTTTCGGAGCATCTCGTCCCCCCCTGCGAGAACCGCAGATACTCGGAGCGGCCGGCAGGCCAAGTCAGCCTGATCACCTCCGACGTTTTTCGGGTGAAGAAGTCGCTGTCAACAGACTTCCCGAACCGAACACCGTTGTCCAGGTCCAAGAAGTAGATGAGTTGAACCCTCTGTGTTCCGTCGTGACTCCCCCACCTTCCAGTCCAGAACTCGTAGGCAGCGCGTTGCTGGGCCTCGGCGCCGCCCAGTGGCGCCTCTGCGACCGCAACCCGCACAGCCGTCCCGCGCTCTGACACGTCTGCAATCCGCCCGGCCTGAACGAGGGCCTCAACTGCTGGCTCTCGCCGCTCCGGTCTCGAAGGAGTCTGTCCCAAAGCCCAGCCGGAGCACAGCTCGAGACCTATCGCGAGTAGGTATCCGGCGTGCTGATTCCAAGCCATTCTGGTCCCTCTTTCAGGTTTCGGCTGGACCCAGGAGGTTGGAGACCTCGTCCCCTATCTGTCCGGTCCTTTCAACGGCAAGCCTGGGCGCAGCGCCTCCAGCTCCCGGTGCACCCACTGTCCCATCTGCTTCTCGGGTTCTGGCTCAACGGGCGGGGCAAGTATCTGAGGTGTGAACCGGAAAGTACTGAGCTGCTGCCTCCTTCGTTCCGAGAGGCGGGCCGAGAATCCCGAAAAGACGAGCTGGCCGTGGCGGCTGGGGGCGGGACCGATGAGGGTGCGCGACCCGCTGGCAGTGCCGACCCTGAGGGTCATTTCAGATGTCGGGTACCCCACGCGGCCGAAGGCGCCAACCGATCCCCCCCTCCCGGAGCCACTCGGCTCCTGTGCCAAGCACCGTCCATCGCGTTCCCTGGCGCCAGAGCCTCATCAGGGCTCCCTCGCTGACGTCTGCTTGAGCACGCCCTTTGCTTTCAGCTCCGCCTCAGCCTCCGTTGGGGAGGGAAAGTAGTAACTAGCCAGGTTCTTCTCCTGAAAGTGCGGCCGGCCCATTTCGCGAATGGCCAGCTGAAGCAGATCAGCGAGGGGCCCTGCGTGAGGGCACTCAGGGTCGACCTTCCCGGCTGCTATGTCCTCCGCGTGCGCCGAACTCCACGTCTGCTGGTCACCCCAGAACTCCTGCGCCGGCAACACTCGCCAGATGTCGAGAAGGCCCTCAAGCGCTCGTTCCCCGCCGTTCTGCGCGAGCGCTGCGACTAGCTCGCGAGCCAAAATGCCCTCCTCCGAATAGCGATCACGGGTTGTGGCCTTGCTCGGATCCGTGACGAGGCGGCGAAGCAGATCGAGGTGGCCGGCCACCCAGTCGCCCTGACGGGCGCGCGCGAGTGGAAGTGCGATGCTGTTCAGGCTATCCAACCCGTTTCGGCCAAAAGCCGAGATGGCGTTCGACGAAATCGCAGCCTCTATCTCTGGCAGCAGGTCGTCCATGCCTTCCAGGATGGCGTCGTAGGCCGCCAGCTCCCAGGTCAGGAGGAAGTGAGAATCGCGCTGCTCCGATTTCAGGAGTCCCCGATAGAGTTCCCGTCGTCCCTGCTCTCCGAGCCTCTCGAGCTCAAGCAGCCGCTGAAAACCCCTCGCAAGCCCACTGCCCTCACCCGTGCTGGCTCTCTCCCCGATCCGCTCCAGTTCCCCGAATAGGGGCTCGAGTGGCGCGATACGGATCCAGCGGCGACGCGCCATGTTCGCTATCCCGTCGAGGACCTCGGCTACGATACGCGGATTCCCGGCGGCGATCGCCTGCTCGAGGAGTTCCTCGACCCTCTCCTGCCGCGGTCCGCCCGGCCTGAAGACTTCTCCATCCAGGACCACTCTGATCCGGTAGAGGTCACCGTCGACTCGTGGAGCCGAGGCATGACCCGGCAGACCGAGCCCTCCCAGAAACACCGCCAACATAACGCAGACCTGTCTTCTCATTGTGTCCCCTCCACAACGACGTAGTACGGCGATGGGATCCCATTCTCGCACAGCTTAGCTGGCGGTCCTTGGCCGTCTCCCGAGGTGTTGAGCTGCCGCACCTCGACGCGATAGATGTTTCGGCCCAGCTTCGGCTTGATAGTGAAGGTAGGCGACCTGGTCGCACTGCGGCAGGCCGCCGTTGACCACCAGCTTCCCGGGCGCCGGTCCCGAGAGGTTGAGCTGCACGAGCACAGGGGAGTCGGGGGTGGCGCCGGTCGCCACTATGCTCTCAGTATCGGGCTCGGGCAGCGGCACGGCGGTGGAGGCGTCGATGCGCCCGCAGTCGAAGGGATGGCCTGGCTCGACCGACAATGGGGGCTGCCTACTTGCGGGGTCCCTGCGGGGTCACAGCCGGCGCTCTACTCGTGCTCGGCTTTGTAGAGGCCCTTTCTCTGCAACTCCTCCAGGACCGTATCGGGGCCGAGACCCAGCGATCGCTCGAACCTGAGGTTGTTCTCCTGGAAGGTGGGATCACCCAGCCCCCGTATTGCCCTCACGAGGTACCGCCCAGCCCAGGTGTTGCGCGGGGGCTCGCTATCCACACGTCCCTGCGCCGCGAGGGCTGCGCGGGCCCGGGCATGCAGACCCTGCGGCTTGGCGGCAACGGGGATGCTGCGCCAGATCTCCTTGAGGCGACGAACAGCCCGTGTTTGCTTGTCCATCAACAGGGCGAGGAGGGCCTCATTGAGAAGCTCATCGGGCGCGACACCATCCACGAGCTCGCCCGGTCGAAGCTCAGCCTTCACGGCAGCCTCGACCAAGTCCAGCACGGCATCCATGGTCCGGTTCTCCGCTCTGGCCCGAGCCACACGCACTACGGAACGTCCGAGGTCCGGAGTATACGGGTTCGCCCAAACGCCTGCCGGGTTGAAACACACGGCTTCGGCTTCCCGAAGGAACCGCTGCGGGTCCTCCCAGAGCCCACGCAGACAAGCATCTACGTAGGAGAGCCCATACTGGCGATCACGGGCTTTCGCGCCGATGAGCTGGTGGTAGATTGCGAACCTGGAATCCTGGGAC